>OHLP01000196.1_pt1 | contig 39329 bp, 27 predicted proteins | sample 1569111 | NCBI WGS metagenome assembly OHLP01 (sample SAMEA3879504, study PRJEB24766) | human gut metagenome | biome: human-associated habitat; feature: feces | place: USA | collected 1985/1987 | reverse complement strand
GATAGGCCGCGGCTCGGCATAACTAACAAGCAAGCTTGACGTTCTGCTCTCGCCTTGCACTATCTTTGCAATAACTATAAGTAAACAGCAAATAACACACAGTGGACATCATAACAATACTTGGCCCCACCGCCTCAGGCAAAACAAGCGTTGCAGTAAAATTGGCCGAACGGCTCGATGCCGAAATTATCAGTGCCGACAGCCGACAGGTATATCGGCGCATGGACCTCGGCACAGGCAAAGACCTTGATGACTATACCATCAATGGCAAGCAAATTCCTTACCACTTGATTGATATTGTCGAACCAGGCACAAAATACAATGTGTTTGAATATCAGCAGGACTTTCTCAAAGCCTACAATGACATTCGCTCACGAGGCAAACGGGTGATTGTGTGTGGAGGTACGGGCCTATACCTTGAAAGCATTCTGCGCAGCTACCGCCTGTCGCCAGTGCCACAGAACCCTCAGTTGCGAGAAAGTTTGAAAGACAAAACGCTCGATGAGCTGACGCAAATTTTGAGCCAATACAAAGTGTTGCACAACTCTACGGACGTCGATTCTGCACAACGTGCAATCAGAGCTATTGAAATTGCTGAATACTACAAGCACACCCCCATAGACGACCGTCCATTTCCCACCCTCACATCATATAACATTGGTATCGATGTGGACCGCGATACACGCCGCAAGCGCATTACCCAACGTCTCAAGCAACGTCTTGATGCCGGTATGGTAGACGAAATAAGGCATCTGCTTGCCGAAGGCATTCAACCTGATGATTTGATATACTACGGGCTCGAATACAAATATCTTACACTATATGCCATAAACAAACTCAGCTATGACGAAATGTTCAGGCAACTCGAAATAGCCATACATCAGTTTGCCAAACGGCAAATGACATGGTTCAGGGGCATGGAGCGCCGTGGCATCGAAATTCATTGGCTTAAAGCTGAAGAAGCCGTTAACATCAACATCACCGATTTATAATAAGCCCCTTTCACTAACTCAACACGTACATCAACATTTAACTAACTATGCCAGCAAATTCATGGGGCATCATATACTGCCCGAAAGAGGGTTCTGCCCATACACAAAAGCGTTGGAAAAAGATACGCCAATATCTTGAAGAGAAAGGCGTCAACTTTGACTACGTGCAAAGCGAGGGAGCAGGTTCGGTTGAACGATTGGCCGCCATGATGACGCGTACCGGTTACGCCACCATCATTGTTGTCGGCGGCGATTCGGCCCTTAACCACGCCATTTGCGGCATTATGTCTACAGCGTCGCCATCGGGCAAGCACCCAGTGCTTGGCGTCATACCCAACGGCTTTGGCAATGACTTTGCCAAATTTTGGGGCATGCACACCGATGATTACAAAAATACAATAGACGCCTTAATATTTCAGCACACCCGCAAGGTTGATGTAGGCACAATTCAAATAGCCGATGCCGACGGTCAAAACAAACAGCTATACTTTCTCGATTGTGTTAACCTTGGCGTTGCATCGTCCATCACAAATTTGAAACGCAAGACAAGCAACTGGTTTGGTTTCAAAACCATCTCATACTTTTTCTCTGCACTGCTGCTATTGTTCCAGCGCATGAATTTCAGATACGTATTTGACATGAGCGGCGAGCACATTGAGCAAAGCGCCATGAGCATTTGCATCGGTTCGGCACACGGATACGGACAAACGCCAAGTGCTGTGCCATACAATGGCCTGCTTGACATCACGCTTGTATCAAAGCCTGCCATATTTCAGATATTTCATGGACTGTGGTTGCTGTTCACAGGACGTTTTCTGAGTCACCGCGGTGTAAAAGTGTGGCGCACCCGCCATGTCGAATTTACAAAGCTCGGCCATGCCCCCTTGAGCTTTGACGGCCGCACATACCATGGCCATGCCCAATCCATCAACATCGGCATCATGCCCGAGGAGATTGAGTTCTTGATACCATAACACTTCGCCCTTACAAAGGGTTATATACCCCATAACAAAGGCGTGTTTCGCACCATCACGAAACACGCCTTTGTTGTATACAATAAGTCTTTGCATCGGTTATTGTTGTCCGCCTCCTGCATTAGCGTCTCCGCTTGCGCCCGAACTATTTCCGGTTCGCATCACGTCATCATTTTCGATGCTTCGGTCCACCTTCTTCACCCCCGACTTTAGTGAACCAAGGCGGTAACTTACGCCAATGCTCAAACGCATCATGTCATTGCGGGTATCTGAAACATAGCGCATTTGATTTGTGACAGTTGAGGTACGGAAGTGAGTATAACGTCCGATAAAGTTGCCAGCTTGCAAATTGATGCCCAAACGGTCCTCCTTCAAGAAAGAACGACTCAAGCTCAGACTATAGAAAAAGAAGCCTGGAGCCTTTCCCTGCAAGGTAACCTGACGTGTGTTGCCGCCGAGCCAAAGACCAAGTTTGAGTTTCCACGGCATCGTTTGCTGCAATCCGCCCCACAAGTTTGCTGAAAAACCAGAATTATGACTACCCAACACATGGGCCTTATAATCAGAATAACTTGCCGAAGCGTTCAGATTGATTGTAGTACACTTAAAAACAGTCCAGTTAATATAGGTTGACAGCATCGTCATCTTTGAATGTTGGAATCCGCCATAAGTGGTGTTGGCCACACCATTCTCATCAACAAAACTATACGACACCATACCATTGTTGGAGAATGAATAGTTGAGTGACGCATTAAACGTGAGTTTCGGCCCAAACATGCTGTAAGTTAAATCCAGATTGTGCGATTTTTCACTCTTCAAGTCTGGATTGCCATACGTTACTGCCTCAGGCGAATAAGACACCTTATAAGGTGAGAGATAGCTAATGTCCGGACGTCCTATACGCATATTATATCCAGCCTTCAACATTTTGCTGTCGCTCAGATTAAAGCCGGCACTTATCGAAGGCACCCAATCGCTCATGTGTGTGCCAAAAGCCTCGCGCTTTCCATCGGGATAGCTCACATCTACCTTGTAATACTCATATCGGCTTCCGGCCATTGCGGTCCACTTGCCCTTTTTCAAGTTATATTCCAGATAAGCGGCGGCAATGTTACCCGTATGGCGGTAGCGCAATGAGCGCTCCTCGTCAAGTTGCATGTCGGCATCACTACCAGCTGGGCGCGAATACTCCACACTGTTGCTTCGGTTGATACGACGAATATACTTCACGCCCGTTGCCAATGTGTGAATTTTCTTCTTGTCTAAAGGCGTGGTAAAATCCACCTGTGCCGTATGTTCGTATGACAAATTGTCCGGGTCTGTGTCAAGATCCTTCAAACCAAAGTTTTCGGGCAGATTGGTCAACTGGTCATTCCACGTCTTTACCTTTGTCGTTTGCGGACTATTGTCGTAGCGGTATGACATGGTCAGTTTGGTATCATCAGTAAAAGCGTGCTGATAATCGGCCGAAGCGTTTATGCTGCGGTACAGGCTCTTTGTTTTCGATGCCACATGATAGCTGTAATAAGGCGATCCGTCAACCCTAAACATCTGGTTCAGCGAAGTATTGCTGTTACGCCCGTTCCAGCCATGAATGCCGGCCGACACACTCAACAAGTCCTTTTCAGTAAATTCATAACTGGCGTCGAGGTTACCAAACTGAAAAATGCCGTGCGATGACGATTCCGTGTCCGATTTCAACAAATGACTGTCATTTTCGCCATACAATTCGCGTTCAACATTAGTAGTGGTATTAGGTTGATCGTGATACCCCGCACCATAGTGTGCCGAAATCATGAATTTGCCAAACTGTGCCATTCCCATCAACGACCCCATTTCGCCACGATTACCAACCGACGCATTTGCCGTCACGGTATAGCCCGACGTCGAAGTCTTGGTGTTGGTTATGATATTAAGCACACCAGCCACCCCCTCGGCATCATATTTTGCGCCAGGATTGGTAATAACCTCTATCTTTTGAATAGCCGAAGCTGGATAAGCTTTGAATATCATAGACGGATTGGCACTCATCATTTGGTTGGGCTTTCCGTCGACATACACCTTAAAGCTGGCATTTCCGTTCACCTTGATGTTATCCTCACCATCAACCGTCACCATCGGCACCTTGCGCAACATTTCAAGCACAGTGTTGGTTTTAGCATCAGGGTCATCGGCTATCGAATACGTCAGTTTGTCCAGTTCGGCCTTAACCAATGGGCGCTGTGCCGTCACGGTTGCTACCCCTAAAGTAGAGTTGTATTCCTTAATGTACAGCGTATCAGTATCAACCACACGTTTATCTGCGGCCAACGCTATCTGCCGGCGCACGGGAGCCTTGCCAATCGACATAAGCTCAAGCACGTATTTTCCAGGCTTTGAAGCAGTAATGCTGAATTTGCCATCAAGCTGTGTGGTGTTAGCTTTCAGCGGTTTCATTGACGGCACTCCGAGCAGTCGCACCGTGGCGTATGCCTCTGGCTGACGGGTCAAGGAGTCGCACAATGTGCCTTTTATGGTATAATTGCTCTGACCATACACTGCCACGAGGGGCGAAAAAGGCAATAATAGTGTCAATAGGGTGGTTTTGTTCATTTAAGTCTATGTTCAATATTGTGTCATACAATCAGCAGAGGCCGTTTCCTATGCAACATAGGTCTGGCCTGTAGCTTATAAGTGGGTGTTCAAAATTATTTTATACAATCAGTAGATGCCACTTTCAATGTAAAAATAATTTTGAACACCTACTTACTTATCAGACGCGCCTCATTACAGTTTTGCTACATAACAAAGGTGTAAAAAGTTATCGCACCTCCATTTTGATGTCCTCTATCTTAAACATTTCATCAAAATAAGGCAACCAATGATTTTCAGCTATGCCAAGTTGCAACCCATAAAAGCGGGTGCCTTCATGCCTCAAACGCTCTATTTGCTGAAAATACGTTGGTGGCGGCAAAGGAATGCGGAAGTCCGTTACCCAAAGCACGTCGGCACCAGCATAACGCGAATTGCCATTCAGCAACGCAAACATGGCATCGAGCGCGCGCCTGGCATCGGTGTCACCCGCAGCACGGCGGTTGAAAAATTGCAAGAGTTGCGTGCGGTCGTTGAGCACATCGATTGGTTGTGCCTGCACGCTAAAAGCTATCAAATAGCAATTACGCCGCTTCGATGTGCACATTTCGCACAAACTCATCATGAGCGAAAGGGCCACCTTGCTTGGCTCGCCCATCATACTGCCCGACATATCCACACATACAACCATTGGGCCGCACGGCCGCGCTGGCTTGGTGTGCAAACCCCGTGCCGCATTAAGCGTGCGACTTTGGTAGTCAAACGTTTGCAAACGCCCCGTCACATATTTCTGCAAAAAAACGTCCTCCATGTCGGCATCGGCATATTGCGCCAACTCTGTTGGCAACAAAGCCCCCAAGTCGCGCCCCACACTGATGCCCGTTATGTCGCTTTGCGAAGCATGCTGCATTTGCTCCTCATTTCCCTGGCTGTAACCTATGCGCTTGTGGCCCAAAGCATCGGCCACCCGTCCCATGCGGTCGGTTATAGTCTGCAGGACAGGATAGCGGCGCTGAAAGTCGACCACCTGCTGCAAACGCTCGTATTCCACTACATTCCAACGACCGCCCATCAATGCCCACGACTGATAAAAGCGCTCTTGGTTCACACCATGCTGCTGCACATATTGGGTAACAGCCTTCAGGTTGTTGTGCAACAAGCGGTTCTGCAGCTCGCGCCGGCTCTCCAAAAATTCGCGTTTGTGCAGAGCCAGGCGCAAGTCCAAATTATTCTGCCAATCATTGAGCAACGTTTGCCATAAAGCGTCATCGTCTGATTGCCCTTTTTCGCCAAATTCACGATTGTAGAAACCTTTGTCAAACCCCTGTGTTGCATATTTGTCGTCCATCATCTGCACCAAGGCTTGCCAGTTGTCGCGCCGCTTGATGTGGCTCCATTCTGCCGCTTCGGCTATTTGTTTGCGCTCATAGCTGCACCGCTGCATTTGATAGGCAGCCTTTTGCAAGTTAAGACTGACGAATTGCGCCATTGTATCAACAAACACACGCGCAGCCACCTCGTCATTAAGCACCAGTGCCTTTACCTGCGCATCGTGCATGGTTGTACACAGGTATTGCGCCAGAACATCACACTCGCACGTAAGGGCATCGGGTTCCTCGCCAGAGCTGACAAAGGCGTGGAGCATTTTCATATAAAAGGCTGGCTCATTCGTCATACAGCAATCGGCGTATATCAACGCGGCACAAAGCCACTTGCTTGTAAAATGCCTGCAAGTAAGCATCAACCTCCTTGCGGTCGTCGTCACTCACAAAGATGTTCTGCTCCAAAGCCCGCTTCAAGGAGTCGGCGTCATTACATACCTGCTCCACATCGTCCTCGTAATGTGCATAAGTTGTGGCTGACGCCACATCAGCGTCTGACGCCACATTTGCATTGTCAAACAGCCCACCGATACTGCCATCTGCCGGATTCATTACAGCAGCTCCCACATGGCGCATTTTGAATGCTATACCATTTATATATATGTGGTCGCTGTCGCGGCACAACGTCACCTGCTCACGATTTTGGCGCGGAATGCCGGCCATGATGTCGGGCGAGAACAAACGCACTATTTGCCGCCCGTTGTGCGTTGGGTCTTTATAAATCACCCCTTGTGCCGGTGCTGCCAATTTGCTGCGTACCGGCATACGCTTAAAGTCGGTTACAAACACGTAGGTATGGCCTGTACCATGATTTTCAATCTGATAAAAGAATCGGTCGACAATCAGCAAATCGTCATCGCGGTGGTCATTCTCGCGCACAGCTTTGGCCAAAGCCTCGTTGGCACAGCGGGCACGCAAATCGGCCTTCACACCAGCAGCCAAGGTTTCGAGGCGCTGAACGTGAGGGGCGAACATTGACTTTATAACGATTGACCTGACGGCTGCTATCTCAACAGGCTCATTCCACAAGCAATGATACATTGTCAGCAGGTCGGCACGCGTGGCCGATGTGCGCCCCTGTAAATAGGCCGATGTGCGCAACAAGGCAGCAATGTGTTTCCAACGACGGTCGCTCACATATATGCTACGTGGCAACTCCGTATTCTCAATCTCTACACGCTTAAACTCTTGGCGGATACACGATATGGCCTCGAGCAAATTCTGGCTCAAAGCCACATTGCGTGCCTCACGTTGCCAAAGGGCATATTCATCTGCGGTAATAGGCTCTGCCACCTCCTCGTCGGCACATGGCTCGTCATCGTCGCTGCATAGCATTTGCCTGAAAACAGATTCACTCTGTATGCAACGGCACACTACGCGAATAACAAAGCGGTCCCACAGGGCTTCGAGCCCTTCGCCTTGGGCCGGAAGTTCGTTCGAAGCTGCCACCAGCAATTTCAGCGGCAAGTGCAGTTCTTTATTACCATTGCGGAACAATTTTTCATTCAGCACCGTCAGCAGCGTATTCTGTATGGCAGGACCTGCCTTCCATATCTCGTCAAGAAACACTACATCGGCCGTGGGCAGAAATCCTTCGGTTGCCCTTTCATACACATCGTTGGACTTGAGCCTTGCTATGCTTACGGGGCCAAATATCTCGTCGGGGGTTGAAAATCTCGACATTAAATATTCAAACGACGTGGCACCGCCAAAAGCCTTTTTCAGCCGACGTGCCACCATCGATTTAGCCACCCCCGGAGGTCCAAGCAACAAGATGCTTTCACCCGCCAACGCTGCCAACAGCGCCAGAGCCATTTCTGTATTTTTTTCGTAAATGCCCCGCTGCAAATAGCGCAACAGATGCGTCATACGTGATTGTAGTGTATTCATTATGGTTTATGCATAAAACAGCCTATCCAGCTAAGTCGGTGCAAAGGTAGCACTAATAAGTAGGTGTTCAAAATTATTTTTACATTGAAAGTGCGTTATCGGGACGCATCTGTCCACCGCATTCTCAGTCACATTACCCAACCAACTTAAAGCCATTTCTCAAATTACCAAACTAAAAGTTTTATTGCATAGCAGTGTAGTTCGTGCTGACACTACAATCCGGCTGTCGAAGCACCACATAATCAACTTTTTGAGTATTTGTTTGCACTCTGCACTTTTCGATGTTTTTCCACTGATATTCAACGTATTACGCAGTGCATACAACTATCATAACCATGTGCACTACCATCTGCACGCCAGCCTATGAGTGTAAACAACAACGGGCGAGAGTTTTTTCTGTCATAGGCGGCAGAATATCCATTCGGAGCAACCCAAAATCCGCCCTCCCTAAAACGTAAAGTCCACCTTTCCGTGCCATTACGCCGCCCCACCGTTAGGGGTAGTGTAGACGGCAGTGCAGACAAAATGCAGTGTTGTCTACACTCATAAAACATGTGATTATCAATCGGTTACAATCAAAAGTGCAGAGTGCAGACAATTTGAAGATTTTTCGTCTGACAGGCAATACAAGCCTCTGATTTGTGTGCACTACACTTGTCTGCACGCGTCTGCACTTGTGCCCGCTTGTCTGCACGTAAAGTGCAAGCACTGTGGCGCAACCACCGGAATGTGGACATTGTAAAACATTACCTATCTACAACGGCACGCCAGATTGCATAAACCACCGTCGTACCTGCATATTTGAATAAATTTACTGCATATTCTTGAGCATTTTAACCTTATTCCGTATTTTTGCATAAGACAAATAACTAAACATGACAACTAACAAGAAAACGCCTTCGGCTCTATTATCACTCCTGCCTATCATTGTACTTGTACTGATGCTGGTAGCCACTGTACGCACCTATGGCAGCGACTCGCTATCGGGTGCAAGCCAAGTTACGCTGCTGGCTGTATCAGCCATCTGCGTGCTGATTGGCACCTGTTTCTTGCGCATTCCATGGAAGGATTTTGAGAATGCTATCACGCACAACATCTCAAGCGTGACAAGTGCCATACTCATTTTGCTACTAATTGGTGCCCTCAGCGGCACATGGATGGTGAGCGGTGTGGTGCCTTCGCTCATCTATTATGGCATACAAATTATACACCCCGATATATTTTTGGCTTCAACTTGCATCATATCGGCCATTGTCAGCGTCATGACAGGCAGTTCGTGGACCACCATAGCCACCATTGGCATAGCCCTCATGGGCATTGGACGTGCCCAGGGATTTGACGACGGCTGGATTGCTGGTGCCATTATCAGCGGTGCATATTTTGGCGACAAGATATCGCCATTGTCCGACACGACTGTGTTGGCTTCGGGGGCCGTCAACGTGCCTTTGTTCAAGCACATTCGCTACATGCTCATCACGACTATACCCTCACTGAGCATCGCGCTGCTGATTTTTGCCATTGCAGGCTTTGTACAAGATACCAACAGCACACATGAGATATCACTGTTTACGGCCACCATTAAAGACCGCTTCTGCATAACTCCTTGGTTGCTGCTTGTGCCTGTGCTTACGGGATTTATGATAGCCAAACGTCTGCCACCTGTTGTTACGCTGTTTTTATCCACACTGTTGGCGGTTATTTTTGCTTTGATTTTTCAACAACAAGTGCTGCACGACATTGCTGGCGACAACTTGTTTAAGGGGGCCATGCAGAGCATTTATGGCAGCACCTCCATACCAACTGACAACCCCGTACTCACATCGCTTGTGGCCACACGTGGCATGGCTGGCATGATGGGCACAATTTGGCTGATAATCTGTGCCATGTGTTTTGGCGGTGCCATGGAGGCTGGCGGCATGGTGCGCGGCATCACCCGGTTGTTTGTGCGTATGATAAAAGGGCGCACCAGCCTGGTAGCCTCAACTGTGTGCAGTGGTTTGATGCTTAATTTGGCTGTGGCGGACCAATACATCTGCATATTGCTTACTGGCAACATGTTCAGACGTATATTCGACCGTCAGGGATTTGAACGCCGGTTGCTAAGCCGCACCACCGAGGACAGCGTGACAGTCACCTCGGTGCTTGTGCCATGGAACACGTGCGGCATGACACAGGCCACAGTGTTGGGGGTGCCTACCATGGTTTATCTGCCTTATTGTTTTTTCAACATCATCAGTCCTGTGATGAGCATAGCCATTGCGGCTTTGGGGTATAAGATATTCCGAACCTCGGCAAACCAACAAGGTGACGCCTCCAAAGCGTGACACTTGCACAACTTTGGGGCGACGTACGCACATACTTGCGCATCAATCCTCATTTGAACGTTCATAACCGGCAGCGGGTTCGGCTGCCTGTAACAGACACGAGGTCGTTTCGGCATGATGATATGCCGAAACGACCTCGTATTGTTGTAAGAAATAGCGGTTGAGCTTCAAATAAAGCGCATCGAGTGTGCCGACACGCACTGCCGGCTTCAACTCACACTCCCAAATGACTATTACATGCCACCCCAGATGCTGCAGTTGCGCCACATTGCGCGCATCACGCTGGCGGTTGCGGCTGATTTTGTCGCGCCAAAACGCTGTGTTCGACTTTGGCAAATGATAGTATTTGCAGGCTTCGTGCCCATGCCAAAAACAACCATTTACAAATATCACGGTGCGATACTTGCGCAACACAATGTCGGGGGTGCCGGGCAAAGCCTTTACATTTTTGCGGAAACGCATGCCGCATGCAAACAAGAAACGGCGCACCATGCGCTCCGGCCGCGTGTTGCTGCTACGAATGTGCGACATGCAGCGGTGCCGCTGCTCGGGAGTCAGCACGTCAATGCTTTTGGACAACAACGGGGCCATACTTATGCGCTTATTTTGCTATGCCGCGCTTGTTGAGTGCCTCAGCATAGCGCTTGGCGTTTGCTGTATGTTCCTCGTAAGTGGCAGCAAAATTGTGCGTGCCCGAAAAGTCCTCTTTGGCACACATATATATATAGTTGTGGTGTGCGTAGTTGAGCACCGACTGTATGGCGTTGAGCGATGGTATACATATAGGGCCTATGGGCAGGCCTACATTGCGGTAAGTGTTGTATGGGCTATTGACACTCAAATGGTTTATCATGATGCGACGCAACGCAAAATCATGCAGAGCATACTTTACGGTGGGGTCGGCCTGCAGTTTCATGCCTTGGTGCAAGCGGTTGAGGTACATACCGGCTATCATCGGGCGTTCGCCCTCATTGGCCGACTCCTGCTCTACAATTGATGCCAAGGTGTAAGCCTCGTCGGGGGTGAGGCCTGCTGCCTTGGCCTGTTGCTTGCGCTCCGACGTCCAATAGGCATCGTGTTCTTTTTTCATACGCTGCATCAATTTCTGCGGTGTAATGTCCCAATACACCTCGTAGGTGTTGGGTATGAACAAGCAAGGCACTGTGGCGGTGTCGACACCTAATGGCGTTAGCACCTTGCCGTCCTTAAACGTGGCGGCCAATGTGGCTGAGTCGGCCTCGAGTTGTTGCGACAATCGGCCTGCAAGGTCATTCATGGTGTGCACCACGGGTATAACAAGTTCGACGGCGGACTGGCGGCCACCGCGCAAATTACGAATTAAGCGGAATGTGCTAACACCATCGCCCGTGGCATAACGCCCTGGGTGGACATGCGAACCATAATTCACCACGAAAGCGCAAAGCTTGAGTCCTACCATTTGCGAGGGTTTTGCAGCCTTGTCGAGCTTTACATATACAGAGTCGGGGGTGTCGTCGCTGTCAATATAAACAAACGAGGGCTTGCGGCTTGAGCTGAAACTTGAGAAGAAAAGCCAGTATATCAATATGGCCACAATGACAACGGCCGCAGCTGCAATGCTTGTTATCTTTTTTTGTTTGTCTGTCATAATACACTCAATTTATAAGTACGCGTTGGCGGAATTTGTAAACAAGTTGACAAGCCAACGGGTTAGTTAGTCAAGTTCATACGTTCCTTGCCTTTCTGTCTTAAAAACACGGGTAGGCAGTGCAAAACCAACTTACCTGTCAGCCCATCAACTTGTTAACCCGCTAATCAAGAATTCCACCAACGGGTTAATGGTTTAGCATCGCAAAAGTACGTATTTTTTAGGCGTAACGTTTGGGATTGGTGAAATAATTGCCCATACGCTTTGTGAAAGGCTATTTTTTTTACTACTTTTGCACAAAACATTATTCAATGTGCCGAGTTAGACTATACTTCTACTTAAATACGATGTGCTAACCCGGCCTATCAAATACCTCAGATGGAAACATATACCGATTTCGTCGACTTGATAGCTGAGAGTCTCAAAAAGAATTGGGACCTTGACGCACTAACCGACTATCAAGGTGTGACCTTGCAATACAAGGACGTAGCACGAAAAATTGAGAAACTCCATATCCTGTTTGAAAATGCAGGTGTTGCCAAGGGTGACAAGATTGCCCTGTGCGGCCGCAATAGTGCCAACTGGGCTACAGCCTTTTTGGCCACACTGACGTATGGTGCGGTGGCAGTGCCTATTTTGCATGAATTTAAGGCGCAGCAAGTGCACGACATTGTTAACCACTCTGAGGCTAAAATTCTCTTTGTGGGCGATATGGTTTGGCCCGAACTCGACGCACAAGCCATGCCTCACCTTGAGGGCATTATCAACATTCCCGACTACTCGGTGCTTCTGTCGCGCACCGAGCTGCTGACTGATGCACGCGAAAGGCTCAACGAACTGTTTGGCCGCAAATATCCCAAATATTTCAGGAAGGAACACATCAGCTATACACATGCTGCCGACCCCGACGCTTTGGCGCTTATCAACTACACCAGCGGTACCACATCAAACTCTAAAGGCGTGATGCTGCCTTTCCGCGCACTGTGGTCGAATTATCAATTTGCCATCGAGGTGCTCGGCAAACAAGTGCACCGCGGCGACAGCGTGATATCGATGCTGCCCCTGGCCCACATGTATGGTATGGCTTTCGAGTTTATTTTCGAATTTATACACGGTTGCCACGTATACTACCTCACGCGCATACCTTCACCCAAAATTGTGTTGAAGGCATTTGGCGAAATCAAACCCGTCATTGTTATATCAGTGCCGCTGATTATCGAAAAGATTATCAAAAAGAATGTGTTGCCCAAGTTGCAAACGCCCAGCATGAAAGTGTTGCTCAAGCTGCCCTTCATCAGCGGACGTATTCTTGACAAAGTGCGTCAGGGATTGATTGAGGCTTTTGGCGGCAACTTCTACGAAATCATCATTGGTGGCGCTGCATTCAACAGCGAGGTGGAAGATTTGCTCAATAAAATACATTTCCCCTACACGGTGGGCTATGGTGCTACAGAATGTGCGCCCATCATTTCGTACGAGGATTGGCAAAAGTTTAAGAAAGGCTCATGTGGCAAGGCTGCGCCCCGCATGGAAATAAAGATTGACAGTCCTGACCCCCAACACACCGTGGGCGAAATTCTGACACGCGGCGCCAATGTGATGCTCGGCTATTTCAAAAACCCCGAAGCCACAAAGTCTACGCTCGTCGATGGTTGGTACCATACAGGCGATTTGGGCGTGATGGACGCTGAAGGCAACTTGTTTATACGCGGACGCAGCAAGAACATGCTACTTGGCGCCTCGGGACAAAACATTTACCCTGAGGAAATTGAGGACAAACTCAACACGCTGCCATACGTTAACGAGAGCATCGTGGTGCAGCGCGACGAAAAACTTGTGGCCCTAATACACCCCGACTACGACGAGGCCGAACGCGACGGATTGGACGAGAACGGATTGCGCATGGCCATGGAGCAAAACCGCAAGGACCTTAACGTCATGGTGGCTGCATACGAGCGCATTTCGTCAGTCGAACTCCATAAAACGGAGTTTGAAAAGACACCGAAACGCAGCATCAAACGTTTCCTCTATAAATAAGCTAACAAGGTTGGCCACATAACGGGTTGACAGGTTTAAGGATTGTGTGTGCAAAACGCGCCCTTGCCTGTTAACCCGTTAGCCCGTTAACCATGCAAATAAGTAGGTGTTCAAAATTATTTTATACAATCGGTAGGTGCTATTTTCACATTGAAAGCACGTTCTCGAGGCGCATCTGTTCCCTTCGTTCTCGGTCACATAGCCCGCTATGCTTCCTCACCCGAAGGAAACACCTGCGTCCCGATAACGCACTTTCAATGTAAAAATAATTTTGAACACCTACTTACAAAAGCAATATACATGATTTCATTTTTCAGACATAATAATTCTGACAACGAGGAGCAGACTGCCAACATGCAACCACTGCAACCAACTACCGACCAGACCGCACAGACATCAATGGTGCTGAGGTCGGAAGGACTGGTCAAGAAATACGGCAAACGCACCGTGGTAAATGGCGTGTCGTTTGACGTGAAGCAAGGTGAAATTGTAGGATTGCTCGGCCCCAATGGAGCCGGAAAGACTACTTCGTTTTATATGACGACGGGGCTTGTTGTGCCCAACGGCGGTCGGATATTCTTGGACAATCACGAGATTACGAAAGACCCCGTTTACAAACGTGCACAAAAGGGCATCGGATATTTGGCACAGGAGGCATCGGTGTTTCGCAAAATGAGTGTGGAAGACAACATCGCCTCTGTGCTCGAAATGACGGGACGATCAAAAGAGTATCGCAAAGAGAAACTCGAAAGTCTGATAGCCGAATTTCGACTGCAGAAAGTGCGCAAGAACCTTGGCGACCAACTGTCGGGCGGTGAGCGCCGACGTACTGAGATTGCCCGTTGTCTGGCTATCGACCCAAAGTTTATCATGCTCGACGAACCATTTGCGGGCGTTGACCCCATTGCCGTGGAGGACATTCAATACATTGTGTGGAAACTGAAGGACCGCAACATAGGCATTCTCATCACCGACCACAATGTGGAGGAAACACTTTGTATTACCGACCGTGCATATCTGCTGTTTGAAGGCAGAATACTATTCCAAGGTACGCCCGAGGAATTAGCTGAGAACCAAGTTGTTCGAGACAAATACCTAACTAATAGCTTTAAGTTGCGCAAAAAGGATTTCCAAACCATGGACCGTGACCGCAGCAACAACTAATAACACACATACCGCATTATGCTTTTATCAATACTGCTTTCAGTTGCAGCATCTGCTACCACCGACACTTTGGTGGTTAAAACAGCACAGATGGAGGGCCCCTACACCATACAAAGTCCCTACTCTACCGATTCTCTAAATACTAAAGGACAGCCTTTTGACATTAAGGAAGCACTCGGCAGCAACGCCAAACTCATCAAAACGAGTGGCGTGCGCAAGCCCGTTTTTACCAACATCAATCAAGGCTACCACTTTACGCTTGAAAAGGACAGCTTGCCAGCCATGCGCATTTTGCGATTTAACCTGCAGGCTGACCGCTACACTAAAGCGCACGTCAACATTAAAGGCATCAGCAACTACAAGTTGTACGTCAACGACCAAGAAAGCAGCAGTGACCTGACACTTACACCAGGACGCGCCGAACTGGCTCTGCAAATATTTACGCAAAAGGCCGACAAGGACTCATTTGACGTGAGCATCACGGGCAAAGACCTTGCCGGATTGCAAGTGAATGCTACGGGTAAACGCCCCTTCACCATTGGACAACAGACTTGGGGACCACACTACCGCAACGTGGCGCTCTCGCCCACGGGTAAATACCTTGTAACATCGAGCTATTATACCAAGACCGATGGTAAAAGTCAGTATACCACCACGCTGACCGAAGTGGCTACAGGACGCGAGCTGATGCACCGCAATGAGTATGTAGAACTGAATTGGCTCAACGGCAACCGCGATGTGTTATACTACACTCGCCCCAGCGGACAAGGCAAGGAACTCGTAGTGTACACACCTGCCGACGGCAAAGAACAAGTGTTGGCCGACAACATGCCGGACGGAGGCTTTAATGTGTCGCCCGACGGGAACTACCTCATCTTCAACAAGACCGAGGAGGGTGAGGGCTCTAAAAATGGCTTGAAACGTATACAAGAACCCGATGACCGCCAACCAGGCTGGCGCAACCGCAACAACTTGTGGCGCTATGATTTGAAAAGCGGACTTATGCAACGCATCACCTTTGGCACTGCCGGCGTATGGTTAGCCGACATCTCTGCCGACGGCAAGCAACTGCTGTTGCAGTACGGCCGCACCGACGTGAGCAAATTGCCCATTTCACGCACCACTTTTGTACGCATGGACGCCTACACCGGAAAGGTTGACACACTGCTTGCAGACACTACTTTCATCAATAGTGCGCAATTCTCACCTAACGCGCAACAGCTGCTCATATCGGCCTCGCCTGGCGCATTTGCAGGAATTGGGAGCGAAGTTAAAGCCGGACAAACACCACAAGGCTTTGACTACCGGCTTTACATATACGACATAGCTTCGCGCAAGACCACACCCGCCCTACGGCATTTTAATCCCTCGGTGGCCAATTACGAATGGAACAAGGGCGATAACATGATTTACTTTACTGCCGACGACCGCATGGGACGGAACCTTTTCCGTCTCAACCCTAAAAATATGCAAGTCACACGCTATGAGTTGCCCGTCACATACGTGCAGGATTACAGTATTGCCACAACTGCCAAGTCTGCACCCCGCGCAGTATTTTTTGGACAGACACCGCAACGAGCACGTGATATGTACACTTGCGAATTGGGCAAGGCTAAGCCACAGACTCGCCACATTGGTTCAATCAACTTTGACGACATATATAAAGATGTGGCTATCGCCCCAAGCACAAGTTGGCAATTCAAGGCCACACGTGGCGACTCTATCGACGGTTTTTACCTTTTACCGCCCAACTTTGACAGCAGCAAGAAGTATCCCATGATAGTGTACTACTATGGTGGTTGCTCACCCTCGAGCAATCAACTTGAATCATGGTATCCGTTCCAAACCTTTGCAGCACAAGGCTACGTAGTTTATGTGCTCAACCCAAGCGGAACTACCGCCTATGGCCAGGAATTTGCTGCACGCCACGTCAACACATGGGGACACGAATCTGGCGACGACATCATTCAGGGCGTCAAAGAGTTCTGCAAGCAACACAATTTTGTTGACGCCAAGCGTGTAGGCTGCATCGGTGCTTCATACGGTGGTTTCATGACTGAATACCTGCAAACACGTACCGACATATTTGCTGCAGCCATCTCACACGCCGGCATCAGCAACATTGCCAGCTACTGGGGCGGCGGCTATTGGGGCTACTCTTACGGCGAAACAGCTCAATATGGTAGTTTTCCATGGAACAACCCCGACCTCTACGTCAACCAGTCACCACTGTTCAATGCTGACAAAATTCACACACCCCTGCTGTTGCTGCATGGTACAGCCGACACCAACGTGCCAACCAATGAGAGCCAACAACTCTACACTGCGCTCAAAATTCTTGGCCGCGATGTGGCATACGTACAGGTGGAGGGTGAGAATCACGTCATCACCGATTACAACAAACGCCTCGCATGGCTCAATGTAATCTATGCCTGGTTTGCCAAATATCTACAAAACGACAGCAGCTGGTGGGACAGCATAAAATAAGTTGTCACTTCAGCAACACCATACGGCTGGCAGACCAATCATTTGTTCTGTCGGCGGAATAAATAACCACCCTGTTAAGGTTATGAGATTATAGCGCATTGCCAATAAGGACAATCGCTCATCATATAATCTCATAACCTTAACTCATTAAACACACACATACTTTATGATTATTGAAATAACTCTCCGCCTGCTCATCGCCCTGGTGTTGGGTGGTATTATAGGCATTGAACGCGAATACAGGTCGAAAGATGCGGGATTTCGCACCCACTTTTTGGTAGCACTCGGCAGTGCCCTGTTCTGCATCGTGTCACAATATGGCTTCGGATTCGACCTGAAAGATTCCTCACGCGTAGCAGCACAGGTTGTTTCAGGAATAGGTTTCCTTGGCGCAGGCACCATCATATTTCAAAAGAATGTGGTACGCGGCCTCACCACTGCAGCCGGTTTGTGGGTAACAGCAGCCATAGGCCTGGCTTGCGGCAGCGGCATGTATGCAGCAGCAAGCATTGCCACTGCCATCGTCATTATCGGGCTCGAAGTACTCATAGCCTTTGTTCCACACATCGGAAAGACCATGGTAGAATTGTCTTTCTACACAACAAATGAAAGCAACATAAAGGCCATTATCAAACAACTCAAACAAGCCAATATCAGTATTTCGTCATACAAACTGCGCAAACAGCAAACTGCCCAAAACACCGACTCGTACAAGGTAGAACTCGAACTCCGCATCAAAAGGCACACCAGCAACGAACACCTAATAGAAATGGTTAGCCATTATGACGATGTAACAATATCAAGCGTAGAATAGCTGTTATGCCTATAATTAGGTTTTCGAATGCAGGTGGTCTGGATTGCTATTGAAGATGATGGTATAAACTAATCTTGAATACCTGATTATACATTCACATGCTTGCCTTTACAGCCTCTGCAGACCATAAAACGCACTTAAAACCGCTGATTTACATAAAAAACTACTCGGAGGGTTTGTCATGAAACAAAAAAGTAGTACTTTTGCACGCCGATTATTATCTGGCCGGCCATAAAAGCCAGCCAATCCGCAGGTTAATAGTTGCATCCGTTCTATTGGCCAGGGTGTAATGGTTAGGTAATATCTGCGGTAAAAGATAAACATTAGTAGTTACAATTAAAACAAACAAAAGTGGACACTTTAAGTTACAAGACCATTTCTGCTAACAAAGAGACTGCACAGAAAGAATGGGTAGTAGTAGACGCTACTGACCAAGTTCTCGGTCGTCTTTGCACAAAAGTTGCCAAACTGCTGCGCGGTAAGTACAAACCCAATTTTACTCCGAACGTAGACTGCGGCGACAACGTTATCATTATCAATGCCGACAAAATCCAGCTCACTGGTAAGAAGTGGACAGATCGCATCTATCTTACTTACACAGGTTATCCTGGTGGTCAGCGCGAACACACTCCTGCCAGCATCATGGCTAAGCCCAACGGTGCAGACAAACTTTTCCGTCGCGTAGTTAAGGGTATGCTTCCCAAGAACAAGCTCGGTGCCAAGCTCCTCACAAACCTTTACGTTTACGAAGGTGCAGAACACAAGCACGAAGCACAAAGCCCCAAGGCAATTGATATTAACCTCCTTAAATAAGCTTAGCAGCAATGGAAATGATTAATGCATTAGGCCGCCGCAAAAGCGCCATCGCCCGTATCTACGTAACCGAAGGTACAGGTAAAATTACCATTAACAAGAGAGACCTCACTGAGTACTTCCCCTCTCCCATCCTGCAGTTTGTTGTAAAGCAGCCCCTTACCCTCTTGGACGTTGCTGAAAAGTACGACATCAAGGTAACCCTCTGCGGTGGTGGTTTCACTGGCCAGAGCCAGGCTCTTCGCCTCGCTATCGCCCGTGCACTCGTGAAAATCAATGCTGATGACAAGAAGGCTCTTCGTGCTGAAGGCTTCATGACTCGCGACCCCCGTGCCGTTGAGCGTAAAAAGCCCGGTCAGCCCAAGGCTCGTCGTCGCTTCCAGTTCAGCAAGCGTTAATATTCAAATGCGCTGCCTGAAATCACACGACAAATGTGCCGCATGATTTCAGACTTGCAACTGGATTTACGTTTAGTATCTAAACCAGCAGGATCTTCTGACACACTACTTACTTACAGAAGCTACCCGCTGGCTGGTTGAACTAAAACACAACTCACAAAGAAAGTAAACGAACAAAACAAAACAAAGAAATGTCTAGAACATCATTCGACACCCTTTTGGAGGCCGGTTGTCACTTCGGTCACCTCAAACGCAAGTGGAACCCCGCCATGGCTCCTTATATCTTCATGGAGCGTAACGGCATTCACATCATCGACCTTCACAAGACTGTTGCCAAGATTGACGAAGCTGCTGAAGCTTTGAAGGCAATCGCAAAGCAGGGCAAGCGTGTCCTCTTCGTAGCTACTAAGAAGCAAGCAAAAGAGGTTGTAGCCGACAAGGCTGCCTCAGTTAATATGCCTTACGTGACTGAACGTTGGCCGGGCGGTATGCTCACCAACTTCCCCACTATCCGCAAGGCTATTAAGAAAATGGCCAATATCGACAAGTTGATGAACGATGGTACTTACTCTAACCTCTCAAAGCGTGAAATCCTTCAGATTTCTCGTCAGCGTGCTAAGTTGGAGAAGAACCTCGGCTCAATCAGCGACTTGACTCGTCTCCCCGCCGCTCTGTTCGTGGTTGACGTATGCAAGGAGCACATCGCAGTAAAAGAGGCTCAGCGCCTCGGCATCCCTGTGTTTGGTATTGTCGACACTAACTCTGATCCTAACGTTGTAGATTACATCATCCCTGCCAACGATGACTCTAACAAGAGCATCGAGGTAATCCTTGACGCTGTATGCGGTGCTATCGCTGAAGGTATCGAGGAGCGCAAGGCCGAGAAGGTTGACGCTGAAGCCGCTGGCGAAGGCGAAGCCAAGACTCGTAACAAGCGCGCTTCAAAGGCTCGTGCCGACAAGGACGAGGCTGCTGAGGCTCCCGCTGCTGAGGCTAAGGCTGAGTAATCTTTTCATCAAGTAGTTCTTAGTTTTAAGGTTATAGGGTTATAAGGTTAGTTTTTGCCGTTATCGACTAAAGGTGACTTTGTAACGGCTTGTGCCTTAGAACTAAGGACTTTTCTTTTTTAGTTAATACTATCTCAAAACAACTATATATTTCCAACAATAAAATGGGAGTAGCATTAGAAGATATCAAGAAGCTCCGCACCATGACTGGTGCCGGTTTGGGCGACTGCAAGAAGGCACTCGCTGAGTCAAACGGTAACCTCGAAGAGGCTATCGAAATCATTCGTAAGAAGGGTCAGGCTGTAGCTGCCAAGCGTTCTGACCGCGAAGCAGCCGAAGGTTGCGTGCTCGTAAAGAGCGAGAACGGCTTTGCTGCCATCATCGCTTTGAAGTGCGAAACTGACTTCGTTGCCAAGAATGCTGATTTCGTTAAGCTCGCTCAGGACATTCTTGACGCTGCTGTTGCCAACAAGTGCAAGAGCATCGACGAGGTTAAGGCTCTGCCTATGGGTGGCCACACTGTAGCTGAGGCTGTTACTGACCGTAGCGGTATCACTGGTGAGAAGATGGAACTCGATGGCTATAGCTTCATCGAAGGCGACAATGTGGCAGTTTACGACCACATGGGCCGTCACATGCTCTGCACCATGGTACAAACTAACAAGCCTGCTGAAGAGGAGGCTCACAACGTTGCCATGCAGGTTGCAGCAATGAACCCCGTAGCTCTTGACGAAGCAAGCGTTCCCCAGGCTGTTAAGGACGAGGAACTTAAGGTTGCCATCGAAAAGACTAAGGAAGAACAGGTTAAGAAGGCTGTTGAAGCAGCATTGAAGAAGGCCGGCTTCAACCTCTACATTGCCGAAAGCGAAGAACACCTCGAAGAAGGCATCATGAAGGGTAACATCACTGCTGAGCAGGCTGACCAAATCCGCGAGTTGAAGAAGACTACCGCAGAGCAAAAGGCTGCCAACCTTCCCGAGCAGATGATTCAGAACATCGCCAACGGCCGTATGAACAAGTTCTACAAGGAATCTTGCCTCTTGAACCAAGAGTATATCCAGGATAGCAAGATGACTGTATCAGAGTACCTCAAGTCTGCCGACAAGGAACTCACTGTTACTGCCTTCAAGCGTTTCACTCTCCGCGCTGAATAAGCCAATATCACATACGATATAGATATTAAGCCTCGTTGCTACCGGACATACGTCCCAAAGCAATGAGGCTTTTTGTATATCAAGCAGTTATTTCAAAACTGCGCCTTGCGCGTGCTTTCGTTTACAAAATGAAGAATAATATACATGATATGCAAACATTTTGCTAACTTTGCAACATAAAATACAAACATAAAGATACATTACTATGGACTTATTCGTAAAAAAGAGCGCAGAGGATTTACTACACGAAGCCGACAACGAAGGTGGAAGGGGATTAAAACGTGTGTTAGGCCCTTGGGGCTTGATAGCCCTTGGTGTCGGTGTGATTATTGGTGCCGGCCTGTTTTCTGTAACAGGCATTGTAGCAGGAGAACACACCGGTCCTGCCATCGTCATTAGTTTCGCGCTGGCAGCCATTGCGTGCGCCTTGGCAGGTCTTTGCTACGCAGAATTTGCGTCAATGCTACCCGTGTCAGGCTCTGCATACACCTATTCATACTTTACCATGGGCGAACTTGTAGCCTGGGTCATCGGTTGGGACCTCGTGCTCGAATACGCCGTGGCTTCAGTAGCCATTTCCATTTCGTGGAGCAAGTATTTCAGCATCATGATGTCCGACATCGGGTACGCCATACCTGTTGAATGGACCGCTTGCCCAGCAGAAGGTGGCGTGTTTAACCTGCCCGCAGCACTATTGGTTGTATTACTGTCCGTTATACTAATGAGAGGCACCGCTGGCAGTTCTAAATTCAACGACTTTATGGTCACGCTCAAGATAGCCGTAGTTTTAGCTTTTATAGTCATTGGTTTCAAATACATCAACACCGACAACCTCACCCCATTCATACCTCAAAACACAGGTGTATTTGGTCAATATGGTTGGTCAGGCATACTTCGTGGCGCAGCCATCGTATTTTTTGCATACATCGGCTTTGATGCCGTCAGCACAGCTGCACAAGAAACAAAGAACCCACGCAGAAACATGCCAATCGGTATTTTAGGTTCACTCATAATATGCAGCATATTGTACATGGTGTTTTCATTTGTCATGACAGGTGTAGTAGACTACCATGCCTACATCGGAGCCGAAAGTATAGCCCCCGCAGCGACTGCCGTTGCCCACATGGGTCCCGTTGGTCCTGACGGTATTGTAGTGCCGGCCTTTCCGTGGTTAAATCGCGGCATCATTGTAGCCATATTGCTGGGCTACGCAAGTGTAGTGCTCGTCATGATGTTGGGACAAAGCCGCGTATTTTACAGCATGAGCAAGGACGGGCTTCTACCGCCAGTATTCTCTCACCTGCACAAACGTTTTCACACCCCTGCACGCAGCAATTTCCTTTTTATGATTATCATTGGTTTGCTTGCAGGCATAGTCCCGGCCAACGTAGCTGGCGAGATGACAAGCATCGGCACACTCTTCGCTTTCTCACTTGTGTGCCTTGGTGTGATTGTAGTGCGTCGCACTCAGCCCAATGCACCGCGAGGTTTCAAAACGCCCCTTGTGCCATGGATACCCGCAGCCGGTTTAGTGTGCTGCGTAGGCATGATGCTCTTTCTTCCGGCCGAAACATGGATACGTCTTGTCATGTGGATGCTCATAGGCATTGACATTTACTCATTCTATGGCATAAAGCACAGCACAGCCGGAGGTGGCACAGTGCGACGCCATGGCCAAACCATATTGAGCGCCATTGGCGTGTTTGTAGCCTTCCTTTGCATCATCACCGGATTTTGGCATCAACAGACTATAGGTTGGCAAGAAAGCCATTTGATGTTATGGATAGCAAGTTTGTTTGGCGTGGCACACATATTCTTCTTCCTCGCACGCGGTTTTACGCATAAAGCATAAAGCCAAACAGGTGTTCAGAATTATGTTGTAACACTCAGTACGGAAGTTGCATAAAAAAAGGAGATTTGCCTAATGCCTAAAAGCATCAGCAAATCTCCTTTTTTATATTCGAGAGCCTTTAGCCTCTGAATGGGTTATTCCCACTCAATTATACTCCATCTAATATTTGAACCTACGATCTTTAGCATTCTTAGCACCGGTTTTTCGACTTTATCTGAATAAAGTTGTAAATTTGCACTAGCTACTTCCAAATTGGGGAGTAGTTCTTTTACTTTTTGAATAAGTATCAAGAGACAGCTTAAGTGCTGGACCAACCGAGCAGACATAGCCACGGTGGTAAAAACGATACGAGTTTAACGATTTAAAGCCATAATCATTAAATTAAAAAGGTATGTCACAAAAACAGACACTTTTGGAATTGTTATGAGCAGTGTGGAGCATACTAATGCCTCACACTTTAATTGCTTTGCCCTTCTCCAAGGTTACAAACGAGGCGAATGGCACAAATATGCGTTGTATGAACGAAGTAAAAAGGTAATACAGATTTCGCCAATATGCTCCAGCAACTATCACACGACACCGTCATTATTAAGGACAAGCCCAGCCAGCATAGCGACACTGAAAAGGTTCGCTGACACGCCAACCAAACGTTGGCTGCAAGTAAGCAAACGTATTTCATTCACCCACAATAATATTAGAACATGACACATCGTAACACAGAGCAACCAAAGAATAGCATCACCCTTATGAATGGAGAGGCACTTGAGTGTTTTCCAAAGCAATCCCCCCAAACAAAATTTGCGTCCGATAAAATGCAGTTGAATGCAACAGGAGCGTACTTGAATATGGGCATTAAACCATGCAAACCACAACCAAATGCAGACGAAGAAAAAGAACGTCAGAAGGAACTCTTTACCGACAACGCTTTCTACCTTTTGGCACATAGTGAGCGTATCTTACGCGACAGCAGAATGTTTCTTGCTCCTGTTGCCGTTCAAAACGGACTTGCATACACTGGCACATCAGGCTTCAATGCCCCTACAGTGGGCATATATTTGGAATGGTGGGCAACTTGCCCAGAAGCATTACGCACAGATAAAGAAGGTTGTCGAAGTCTTGTCTTTCACTTGGCAGGCAGCCCGTTGAGTGGTGCGAACCGTTGTGCTGAGGTCTATGAAGACGGTCGTGTTAAATCTGTAACCGTCTCCTTATTTGCAAGCCATTGGCAATCATTCACGGCTATCAACACACGGTATGACAAGGCTAAGCACATCTATCAAGTCTACACGCTTGAGCAGGTGCTTGACATCTTGCACGCTGAGGATAGTGAAAATTGGAACTATTCTGTTGAAATCAAGGAGCGCTTTATGCAATCTGAGATTAACCAACTGAAAAAGAGCATAGAACAAATTACTGCGGAATCGGACAAATGGCACTCTATGTATGCGGACACTTGGTTAAAGCACAACGATGAAGAGATAAGTGGAGCCTTTTCCGAATTTCAATCCTTCAAAGAACATACTGAGAGGGAAATCGACCTGATCAACAAACAGAAGCGAAAATTGAAAGTCGAACTGAAGAGCGGTCATATAAAGAACACCACTTACCAACGAACATTAACACCGTTGAACAAGCAGATAGAAGCCTTAGAGCTTAAGGTAAGAACAAGGCAGCACGAGCTTTTCGACCAATTCCTCTCAGCTGGCATCAGTTATTGTATGATAGAAAGTTACATGAACAAAAAGAATGAAGGGTGGTTCTAAAAATTCTGTTTTTAGAGTTCTGCTATTCTGAAATGTGATTTGCACGCTCTCGAAAGTGCCTTTTTGAAAGTTTGTTCGGTCACATAGCCCGCTATGCTCCCTCACACACTTTCAAAAACACACTTCCGATAGCGCACAAATCCCTATTTCAGAATTATTAGAACCACCCTTAACTTATTGACAGGAGGTTTGCCACATTTGCAGTTATATATGTGCGCGGTGTAAATAGTTTTTTGTACTTTTGCAGCGCACTGCGCAAAAGAGCAAGATTTGCGCAATTTGCGTAGTATACACATATATATAATATATACTCCTACTATAATGACAAAGCGTAAGATTCAATTCAGTCTTGTCTATCGCGACATGTTCCAGAGCAGCGGCAAGTTTCAGCCGCGCAAGGACCAGCTTGAACGCATAGCACCTGTTATCATAAAGATGGGTTGCTTCGCCCGTGTTGAAACCAACGGTGGTGCCTTTGAACAGGTTAACCTGCTTTATGGCGAGAACCCTAACAAGGCGGTACGCGCCTTTACCAAACCTTTTAACGAGGTGGGCATCAAGACCCACATGCTCGACCGTGGCTTGAACGCTCTGCGTATGTTCCCCGTGCCGGCTGATGTGCGCAAGTTGATGTACAAGGTGAAGCACGCTCAGGGTGTGGACATCACCCGCATATTCTGTGGTTTGAACGATGTGCGCAACATCATTCCGTCTATCCACTATGCACTCGAGGCTGGCATGACGCCGCAAGCCACGCTGTGCATCACCAACTCGCCCATTCACACAGCTGAATATTACGCCAACATTGCCGACAAGCTGATTGAAGCCGGTGCACCCGAAATCTGCTTGAAGGATATGGCCGGTATCGGTCAACCCGCCATGCTTGGCAAACTGACCAAGATGATTAAGGACAAGCACCCCGAGGTGATTATCGAATACCATGGCCACTCTGGTCCGGGCCTGTCAATGGCCAGCATTCTGGAGGTGTGCCGCAATGGTGCCGACGTGATTGACACTGCCATCGAACCGCTGTCGTGGGGTAAGGTTCACCCGGACGTTATCTCGGTACAGTCTATGCTGAAGCACGCTGGCTTTGATGTGCCCGAAATCAACATGGACGCTTACATGGAGGCCCGCAAGCTGACACAGGAGTTTATTGACGACTTCCTTGGCTACTTTATGAACCCTGCCAACAAGTTGATGTCATCGCTGTTGCTGGGCTGCGGTCTGCCGGGCGGCATGATGGGCTCGATGATGGCCGACCTTACTGGCGTGATGGGCGCTATCAACAACAACCGCAAGGCTAATGGCGAGGCTGAACTCTCTGAGGACGAACTGCTCGTGAAGCTGTTCAACGAGGTGGCTTACGTGTGGCCGCGTGTGGGGTATCCTCCCTTGGTAACACCTTTCTCACAGTATGTCAAGAACATTGCCTTGATGAACCTGCTCACCGAGTCGATGGGCAAGCCACGCTACTCTATGATGGACAACTCTATCTGGGGCATGATTTTGGGCAAGAGCGGACGTCTGCCTGGTGAAGTGGCTCCCGAAATCAAGGAACTGGCTAAGGAGAAGGGCTTTGAGTTTACCGATGCCGACCCGCAGAGCTACTATCCCGACGACCTCGACCGCTTTATCAAGGAGATGGAAGAGAATGGTTGGGAACGCGGCGAAGATGATGAGGAACTCCTTGAGTTTGCCATGCACGAAACGCAATACCGCGACTATAAGAACGGTGCCGCCAAGAAACGTTTCCTGGCCGACTTGCAGGCTGCCAAAGACAAGGCTGGTGCCAGCGGCATGAGCATTGAGGAAGCTACCGCCTTCAAGCACGCCAAGGCTGACGCCATTGTGGCTCCCGAGAGCGGCACCATTCTGTGGGAAATTGGCGGCGACGGCGAGTGCGTAAAGAGCATCGAACCGTTTATTGGCAAGGAATACAACGAGGGCGACCGCTTCTGCTACATTGAGAACACACACGGTCAGATTATCGAACTGCCCGCAGCCCTTGGTGGCAAGTTGGTTGAGATTAACGCCAAGCAGGGTGCACGCATCAACAAGGGCGATGTCATTGCCTACGTGCAGCGCGGTGAGTAATCTGCCCACTACGATTTATTGAACTTTTACACAGATAAGCATATAAGTAGGTGTTCAAGATTATTCTGAGCACCTACTTAATAATATAAGTGCCACAAGCACAGCCCGGCGACGGACGTGTGCTTGTGGCACTTTTTTTGACCTCACAGGTTTGTGCCAACCCAACAACTGTCAAATTAGTGCGGCACAAACAAAGGAGCGACTACGTTTTATTTGCGACGGTAGTTTGTAAAGGTATAAGCCAGTTTGTTTTTCTCGTCCGGCTCATGGTGTTCAGTTTCCTCGGCCTCCCATTGTGCATGGTCGTAATCGGGGAAGAACGTGTCGGCCTCGTCGGGCACGGCATCGATATGTGTCAGACACAAGCGGTCGGCCACGGGCAATGCAGCTTCATACACACTCTCGCCCCCTATCACATACACCTCGTCGTCGTGGGTGCAAGCCTGCAGTGCCTCGTCAAACGAATGGAACACCTCAATGCCGGGTGCCGAATAATCGGCTTGTCGGGTAATCACCACATTGCGGCGGTTGGGCAGGGCGCCCTTGGGCAGCGACTCGAATGTCTTGCGTCCCATTACAATAGTATGCCCCGTGGTCAGGTTCTTGAAATGTTTAAGATCGGCGGGCAAGTAATAAAGCAAGCCGCCCTTGTTGCCTATGGCGCTGTTTGCAGTGAGCGCACAAATGATGGATAATGTCATTATTTTATACAATTATATGGTGCAAAGGTAGCTTATATTGTGTAAATTTGCCGACAAAACGTGCTTAAATGAAACAATACCTCAATTTACTACAACATATACTCGACGACGGTGTGGTAAAAAGCGACCGCACCGGCACTGGCACAAAGAGCATCTTTGGCCATCAAATGCGCTTTAACCTTGAAGAGGGCTTTCCGCTGCTCACCACCAAAAAGCTGCACCTCAAGTCCATCATCTACGAGCTGCTGTGGTTCCTGCGTGGCGACACCAATGTACACTACCTTCAGGAGCACGGTGTGCGCATCTGGAACGAATGGGCCGACGCCCAAGGCGACCTTGGCCACATTTACGGCTACCAGTGGCGCTCATGGCCCGACTACAACGGCGGACATATTGACCAAATAAAGGAAGTGATACGACAGATAAAGGAAACGCCCGACTCACGCCGCATGATTGTGTCGGCATGGAATGTGGCCGACCTTGGCAAAATGAACTTGCCGCCCTGCCACCTACTTTTCCAATTCTATGTGGCCGACGGCCGACTGTCTCTGCAGCTCTATCAGCGCTCTGCCGACACTTTTCTGGGTGTGCCTTTCAATATAGCAAGCTACGCCCTGCTGCTGCAAATGATGGCACAGGTAACCGGACTCAAGGCCGGCGACTTTGTACATACCACGGGCGACACGCACCTCTACCTCAACCATCTTGACCAGGCACGCCTGCAACTCACACGCACCCCGCGTCAGCTGCCGCGCATGATTATCAACCCTGAGGTAAAGGACCTGTTCGACTTTAAGTTTGAAGATTTCCAACTCGAGGGTTATGATCCATGGCCACACATCTCGGCACAGGTGTCGGTATAAAGGAGAAGGGCTGTGACTGAAAGTTCATCAAGCCATTCCGTCTGCAAAGAACCTCATTAGGGTGGTTCTAATAACGAACAATACGAAACACATAGCATGAAGCAAGATTTCTGCATACAAATGGAGGCCTTGTTGGGTCAAGACGAAGCCAACATGCTGACACAAGCCATCGAGCAAAGCACGCCGCCCGTCAGTGTGCGCGTCAATGCGCTCAAACCATCTGACACTCTGCCCGCCCCCACCGAGGGTGCAGTGCCCTGGTGTGCTGCGGGGCAATACCTTGTCGAACGTCCGCGCTTCACCTACGACCCCCTGCTGCATGCCGGGTGCTACTATGTGCAAGAGGCCGCATCAATGTTTGTAGAGCAAGCCTACAAGCAAATCACAACCGACTTTACGCCCCACCGTCTGCTCGACCTTTGTGCAGCCCCTGGCGGCAAGAGCACCCTGTGGCGCAGTTTGATGTGCGACGGCGACCTGCTTGTAGCCAATGAGCCTATCCGCCAACGCGCCCAGATATTGGCCGAGAACTTGACCAAATGGGGACACCCCGACGTGGTATGCACCTCGGCCTACCCCGAAGAGTTTGCCCCATTGGGCAGTTTCTTCGACGTGATAGCGGCCGATGTGCCATGCTCGGGCGAGGGCATGTTCCGCAAGGACGCTGTGGCCATTGACGAATGGTCGCCACTGGCCGTCGACAGTTGCGCGGCCCGCCAGTGGCAGATTATTGAAAATGTATGGCCCGCCCTGCGCCAAGGCGGTTACTTGGTGTACAGCACATGCACCTACAACCGCCAGGAGGACGAGGACAATGTGGTGCGCATCTGCAACGAACTCGGTGCCGAACTTGTACCCATTGCCACCCAACCCGAGTGGGGCATTGCGGGCGACACCACGGGGCGCAATTTGCCAGTGTACCATTTCTTTCCACACAAGACCAAAGGCGAGGGGCTTTTCCTTGCCCTGCTGCGCAAGACGTCTGAAGCACCGGTTGCCAAAGAGAAGAAAGGCAAAAAGCAACGTGGCAACAACAACCAGCCCGCCATACAGGGCGGTGCCGAAATCATTAAATGGATAACCAACAGCCACGACTTCAAGCTGTTGCGCACCGACGAGGCGCACGTCATAGCCGTACGCCAATCGCTTGCCGATGACGTGCAACGCGTGTGCAGCTCGGTGCGGGCCCTTACGGCCGGCATCATGCTGGTTGAGGAGAAGGGGCGGAAACGCATTCCGCAACATGCCCTTGCCCTGTCAGTACAACGCACCAAGGAGGCATTTCCCGTGGCCGAGCTCTCACTCGACGACGCACTAAATTACCTGCGCCGCGAGGGCATCACGCTCCCACCCGATGTGCCACGCGGCTATGTTGTGGCCAGTTACAAAGGCCATGCGCTCGGGTTCTTAAACAATTTGGGAGCACGCGCCAACAACCTCTACCCACAGGAGTGGCGCATACGCAACTGACAAGCCTGTCAAACAAACAATCCAAACATGCAACGGGGTTGCAAATAACATTGTCTACCTTTGCATAAGATAGGCTGCACCTCAGCATAACGTTCAAGCAAGCTTGACGTTCTGCGCTCGGTTTGCACTACCTTTGCACAAAATAATAATAGGCTACGGTGTTTGGTGTTCTACGCTCACCTTGCACCATCTTTGCATAAAATGAAATCCACCCGCTGCACATATCACGTGGCGCTGGCAATTGTACTGCTCATGCTGCTCACACTGTTTCCCCACCACCATCATGATGGCGGGGCAGCTTGTTGGACATCTGAAATATGCCATGACGACGGACGTGCTAATGATGTGCACACCCGTCACCATGCCGGCGACAACCGGCATTTGTGCTACTGGCACAGTGTGCAAAATGTAGCGCAGCGCACCCTTTCCGTCCCATTTGGCGGCGGTCCACTACCCTGCTTCCTGCCAACCGAATTTTGGCAGCAACGCCTCACTATTATTATCACCACTTCGGGAGAAGCACTTTGTGGCAAATGTCTCGTTTCTACTACCGTTTGCCGCATTGGCAAACACGTTACACGGCGTGGCCCGCCTGCATGTTGTTGATAAACACATTCTGCTATTTATTCTCATATCAGCAACACAGCATAATACATGAACTTCAATATTTTTCTTATAAGTGTAGCCGCACTATCGGTTACGCTCTTTGGCGCATGCCACAATGCCCACCAGCACGAAGCGCACGAAGGTGAGCACACCGATGCCGACGAGCACGGCCACGACCACGGTGCCGACGAAATAACCTTTACCGAGGCGCAAGCCAAGGCTGCAGAACTGCAAATTACCACGTTACAACCCACCACTTTTGCCGAAGTGATAGAGGTTACAGGGCAAGTGCTGCCCGCCACTGGCAGCGAGGCCACCGTTACAGCCACCATGGCAGGCATTGTAAAATATGCCAGCAACGCACTCACCGAGGGGGGTGCCGTAGGCAATGGCAAAACACTGTTTGTAATAAACGGCAAACCCATGGCCGACGGCAACCCGGCGGCTGTGGCACAAAGCGAACTGGCTGCTGCCAAGAGTGCCTATGAGCGGGCACAGAAGTTGGCCACCGAGCACATCATCGCGCAACGCGAATTAGAGGACGCACGCCAACGCTATCAGGCGGCCGCTGCCACAGCACAAAGTTTGGGCAATGCGGCACAAAGCCGTGGCATCAGTGCCCCCATTGGCGGCTACATCAAGGATTTGCTTGTAAAGCCCGGCGATTATGTGGCAGCTGGCCAACCGCTGGCCACCATCACACAGAGCCAACATTTGCAACTGCGAGCCGATGTGCCCGAACGCTATTATCGTTTTTTGGCGGACATCACATCTGCAAATTTCCGTTTAACATATCAAGAGTCTGCACAAGTCGTTGCCCTCAGCACACTTGGAGGCCGCCTTGTATCGAAAGGCAAATCTACCGCCACTAATGGCAATTTTGTACCAGTGATTTTTGAGTTTAACAACCGCGGCAACATTGTGGCCGGCAGCATGGCACAGATTTACCTTCAAGGCAAGCAGCGCCAAGGTGTGCTGGCCGTGCCTACCGAAGCACTTACCGAAGCGCAAGGTTTGTACTTTGTGTATGTGCAGGAGCATGCCGACAGCTACCGCCGCCAGGAGGTTAAAATTGGTGCTACCGACGGGCTGCGCGCCGAAATTGTGAGCGGTGTCAAGGCAGGTGACAAGGTTGTCACGCATGGCGCCACCCAAGTGCGACTGGCTGCCAGCAGTGGTGCCGTACCCGAAGGACATTCACATTAGGGAAGGAGGGGAAGAGGTGAAGAGTTGAAAAGTTGAGAAGTTGACGGGAGAACAAGGTAATCTTTTAACCCCCTAACCCTCTAACCTTCTAACCCTCTCTCCCCCTAACCTTCTAACCCCCTAACCCCCTAACCTTCTAACCCTCTCCCCCCTAACCCCCTCATAAATCTCTTGATATTACTATGCTTAACAAAATAATAGCTTTTTCGCTGCGCAACCGGCCAGTCATACTGTTCTTCAGTTTGCTACTTATCATTGCCGGCTGCTGGACAGCGTGGAAAATGGAGGTGGACGTATTCCCCGACCTCAATGCCCCCACCGTGGTGGTGATGACCGAAGGCAAGGGCATGGCGGCCGAAGAGGTGGAACGCCTCGTCACCTTCCCTATCGAAACAGCCCTCAATGGCGCCACCGATGTGCGCCGCGTGCGCTCATCGTCCACCACAGGCTTCTCTGTCGTATGGGTAGAATTTGACTGGGGCACAGACGTATACCGCGACCGCCAAATAGTGTCTGAAAAGTTGGCCACCATTGGCGATGCCCTGCCCGAAGGCGTTGGACAGCCCACCCTCGGTCCGCAATCGAGCATCATGGGCGAAGTCATGTTCATCGGCCTCACAGCCGACACCACCTCGCTCGGCTCGCTGCGCACCCTGGCCGACTGGACCATACGTCCGCGGCTGCTCTCCACCGGTGGCGTGGCACAAGTCACTGTCATGGGTGGCGACTTGCTCGAATATCAAATACGCCTCCACCCGGAGCGCATGCGTCACTATGGTGTGGCACTTGACGAGGTTATGACCGCCGTGCGCAACATGAACCGTAATGCCACGGGCGGGGTGCTGTATGAGCACGGCAACGAATACATTGTGCGCGGTGTGCTGTCTACCACCAGCACCAACGATATGGCACAAGCCGTAATCAAACGCAACGCCGCCAACCAGCCCATTGTGTTGGCCGACGTGGCCGACATCAAGCTGGGCGCCAAAAGTCCCAAAACGGGACTGGCCTCCGTGTCGGGCCGTCCCGCCGTGCTGCTCACCGTCACCAAGCAGCCGTCCATCAGCACGCTCGACCTCACCACGCAGCTCGACTCGGCCATGGCATCGCTCAAACCCTCGCTGCCGGCCGACGTCAAAATCAACACCCATCTTTACCGCCAGCAGGACTTTATCGACGCTTCTATTTCAAACATTAAAAAGTCGCTCGTTGAGGGCGGCATATTTGTGGTGCTCATTCTGTTCATATTCTTGATGAACGCCCGCACCACACTTATTTCACTTGTCACCATACCCCTGTCACTGCTCATTACGCTACTTGTGCTCAAGGTTATGGGTCTCACCATCAACACCATGAGCATTGGCGGCATGGCCATAGCCATTGGTTCGCTGGTAGACGATGCCATAGTGGACGTTGAAAACGTGTACAAGCGTTTGCGCCTTAATGCCCGCAAGCCCGAAGCCGAAAGACTGCGCATGACCGAGGTCATATTCAATGCCTCGAAAGAGGTGCGTATGCCCATACTCAACTCCACACTGATTATTGTAGTGAGTTTTGTGCCACTGTTCTTCCTGAGCGGGCTCGAAGGCCGCATGCTTGCACCGCTCGGCGTAAGCTTTATCGTATCGCTCTTTGCCTCAACGCTCGTGGCACTCACACTCACCCCCGTGCTCTGTCGTCTGCTGCTCAAGGACCCTCAAGCGCAACTTACACCAGGTGCTGTGACGCAGAAGGTGCACCATTACGAACCGCGCTGGGTACGTCAGCTCAAGGTTCGGTACGAACAGGCCCTGATGTGGGCCTTGGGCCGCAAACCGTCGCGCTGGATATTGAGCGTGACAGCGGCACTGGTGGTGCTGACGGTAAGCCTGTTCTTCACCTTAGGGCGCTCATTCTTGCCTTCGTTCAACGAGGGCTCGTTCACCATCAACGTGAGCACACTGCCCGGGGTGTCGCTTGAGGAGAGCGACCGCATAGGGCGCCAAGCCGAGCAACTGCTGCTGCAAATACCCGAGGTGCGCGATGTGGCACGCAAAACGGGGCGTGCCGAACTTGACGAACACGCACAGGGGGTGAACGGCAGCGAAATGGAAGTGCCTTTTACACTGGACAAGCGCAGCAAGGACGAGGTCATGAACGACATTCGCCAGCGGCTGCGCACACTGCCTGGTGTCAACATCGAAATAGGCCAGCCCATATCGCACCGCATCGACGCCATGCTGTCAGGCACAAAGGCCGGCATTGCCATCAAGGTGTTTGGTCCCGACCTCACACAACTGCATGCCATCGGTACGCAAATTCGGCAAGCCACCAAGGACATTGACGGGGTGACAGACCTCAACGTGGAGCAACAGGTGGAGCGTCCGCAACTCAACATTCGTCCACGCCGCACACTGCTTGCACGCTACGGCATCACCCTGCCGCAGTTTGCCGAGTTTGTCAATGCCGCCATCGGTGGCGAGGTGGTGAGCCAGGTGCAGGACGGTGCCAAGAGTCTCGACCTTACCGTGCGCATGGCCGACGACGACATCAACTCTATTGCACATATAAAGGACTTGCTCATCAACACCCCCGACGGGCGTCAAGTGCCACTGGCCGATGTGGCTGATGTGGTATCTACAGCCGGCCCCAACACCATCAGCCGCGAAAATGCGCAACGCAAATTGGTGGTATCGGCCAATGCCACAGGACGCGACATGCGCTCGGTGGTCAACGACATGCAGCGGGCCATCAACCAACAAGTAAAGCTGCCCGAAGGCTACCACATCGAATATGGCGGACAGTTTGAGAGCGAAGCCGCTGCATCGCGTTTGCTGCTCGGCCTGTCGGTTGTCAGCATCATCGTCATACTGCTGCTGCTCTATCTGCAGTTCCGCTCATGGCCACAGGCTGTTGTGGTGCTGCTCAATTTGCCATTGGCACTCATTGGCGGGGTATTGGCACTGGTGTTTACGGGCGGTGTGGTGAGCATTCCGGCCATCATTGGCTTCATATCGCTCTTTGGCATGGCCACCCGTGGCGGCATGCTGCTTGTCGACCGCTACAACGAGCTGTCGCACCGCGGACTTTCACGCATCGAGGTGGTGACAAAGGGCTCTACCGACCGTTTGCTACCCATACTCATGACGGCGCTTTGCTCGGCATTGGCCCTCATTCCGCTGGCGCTTGGCAGCACGCTGCCTGGCAACGAAATTCAAAGTCCCATGGCTCAGGTCATGCTTGGCGGACTGCTCACAAGCACCCTGCTCAACCTGTTTATTGTGCCCATCATGGCCCCACTCAAAACGCGTAAAAAATGAAATACCGACACATCATCATAGCTGCGTTCGCTGGCTGCTTCACTGCCGTGGCAAACGCACAAACTCAAAGCGCACAAAGCTCTGCCTGGGGCGACGCCCTGTTGGGCATTGTGCACAACAACTCTACACTCAAGGCTGCACGCAGCCAGTTGCAAGCCTCGCGGCTGGCCAACGGCACAACGCTCAAACTGCCCGACCCCGAGGCCGAGGTGGCTTATCTGTTTGGCAGTCCGCAAGGCGTGCCCAACCGCACCAATGTGAGCGTGACACAAACGCTCGATTGGGGCGTACTGACGGGCCGCCGCAAGCAATTGGCCGGGGCTGGCAACCAAGTGGCCGAAGCGGCTTACCGTCAGGCGGAGCAGCAATTACTTGCCGAGGCCGACCAGACGCTCACATCGGTTGTATACTACAACAAGTTGTGCACCGAACTGGCGCAGCGTGCTGCCTTGGCCAACGAGGTGTGCCAACTCTACCAACAAAAGTTTGCACAAGGTGACATCAACCAGATTGAGGTGAACAAGGTGAAGCTTAATGCCTCGGTGAGCCAGGCCGAACTTGAACGCGCACGCAACGAGCGACACGAATTGCTGCTGCAACTGCAGCGCCTCAACGGCGGACAACCTCTCGAACTGGCCGACACTTGTTACCCCAACGCCAACCAGCCGCTGCCCGCACTGGCCGACTTGCAAAGTGCTGTGGCACAGTCGCCGGCCTTGCTTGCTGCGCAAGCTGCCGTGGCACAGCAGCAAGCTGAGGTAAAACTGGCCAAAGCCGAGGCTTTGCCGGCTCTCATAGTGGGTTTTCAAGGCGAATACATCAAAGATAACAATTACAGCGGTCTGTCATTAGGCTTTAGTCTGCCGTTGTGGGGCAACACGCGCCGCAAAGTGAAGCAAGCCAAGGCCGAGGTGGTTGCTCGCCAGCTCGATGCCGATGATGTGCGCCACCAACAGTCGTCACAACTCATACAGCAATACGCCACTGCGCGCCATCTGCTTGACGCTTCTGACAAGTTGCGGAGCGATTTATCTACCACGAGCAACACCACCCTGCTGCGCCGCGCCCTGGACGAGGGTCAGATTTCGCTACTCGACTATCTGCTTGAAATGTCGTTTTACTACACGGCACGCACTACGCTGCTCGACACGGAACGACAAGCGCAACAAGCCATTTCAACTTTGCGTGGCTTGCTTTACTGACAATGGGGTACCCTTTACGTTGAAAGCGCGTTGTCGGGGTTGCAGATGTTCCCCTCGCTCCCATTCACATAGCCCGCTATGTGAATGGGAGCGAGGGGAACAAATGTAAGGGTGGTTCTAAAAATTCTATTTTTAGAATTCTAAGCCGAATTGTTACGCACCACCACAAAAACGCCCAACGAAATACCACAAAAACACCCAACAAAACGCCACAAAAGTACCCAACGATATACCACAAAAACACCCAACGAAATACAGAATTGGCAAAGAATCTGTATCTTTGCAAGAAATCATACAACAAACGACATGGAATACCTTAAAAGAACTGCTGACGAGCATTTGAGTTTGCTACTGGCTTCCTCTGGAGCCGTGCTCATAGAAGGTCCAAAATGGTGTGGCAAGACAACAACTGCAGAGCAACATGCAAATAGCACTATCAGTCTGCAGAATCCTGACATGCGCGACAGATACCAAGCCACCATCAGAATAAAGCCTTCACTTCTTCTGGCAGGCGACACGCCACGTCTTATAGATGAATGGCAGGAAGCTCCCGTTCTATGGGATTCGGTGCGAGCTATGGTTGATAAACGTAATGAATTTGGACAATTCATTATGACAGGTTCTAACTCGATTGATCCCCATAAGAAAAAAGAATTTATCAAACATTCTGGCAGTGGACGAATTGCAAAGATGCAAATGCTTACTATGAGCCTGCATGAATCTTTGGAATCTAACGGCAGAATCTCGCTAAAAGAATTGTTTAACAACAAGGATTTAGACATCGATGGTATAACGTCTGAAATGTCTATTGAAGAACTGATATTTGCAGCTTGCCGCGGTGGCTGGCCTGCATCGTTGCATGCAAAGTTTGACAAAGCAAAACTGCAAATTGCCAAGAACTATGTAAAAACAGTATGCAGTATTGATGTTTCGACAATAGATGGAATAAAGAGGAATGAAAAAGTTGCAAGCACAATACTTCAAAGTTATGCCCGCAACATCTCAACATTAGCCAAAAAGAACGTAGTATACAAAGATACAAACGAGCATTTAGAAGGTGTTAGCCAGACTTCATTCGACACATATATTGATGCTCTTGAACGTTTGTTTGTTATTCAAGACATAGAAGCGTGGAGCCCTGCTATCCGTTCTGCATCTGCCATACGACGAGGTTTGAAACGTGAGTTTGTTGACCCCTCTATTGCTGTTGCAGCTTTAGGTCTGTCACCTGAAGCTCTCTATACTGATTTGAAAACATTCGGTTTCTTGTTCGAATGTATGGCAATCCGTGATCTGAAGGCTTATTCATTATCCCTTGGTGGGGCCATTTCATATTATCATGACAGATACGATTTGGAAGCTGACGCAGTTCTTCATCTTGAAGATGGACGATATGCTCTAATCGAATTCAAACTGGGCAGTCGAGAGATTGAAGAAGGAGCAGAACACCTAAAGGAAATAAAAAGACTTGTGCAAGAGCACAATACGACTGAAAAACAAATTAAACTGCGTGAACCGGATCTGCTTATGGTTATAACTGGAGGAGAAATGGCCTACACCCGTCCTGATGGTGTCAAGATCATACCCCTCGCTTGCTTGAAGGACTAACATGTAATACACTATTTTGTAAAACGCCCCCTATAATATAACTGAATTTTCGGATTTAACAAGTGGGAAAGCCCTTGACAAATCCGAAACTTGAGTAAAAAATAAGTTCAACAAAGGCAAACGAACTCAAACGCTTTCATTATGCAATTCGCATAAAGCTCAAACAATTCTAAACCGAATTGTTATGCACCACCGCAAAAACACCCAACAAAATACCACAAAAACACCCAACAAAACGCTGCAAAGAACGCAAGCACTAATGGGGACGACGCGTCCCGCGGGAAAAATGCAATGTTCATACACTAAATATAGACTCGCAAACAGCACTAATTACACGTCTGTCTGTGAGCTTCTGCCTTAATTTCCGCGAGACGCGTCGTCCCGTAGCGCTTGGTGCTTGAGTCCGTTCGAATGTTTGCGTTTTACCGGACAATATTACACTACAACTTTTTATCACGCACATTTCTTACATCTTACACAAAACGGACATAAACAACTGATTTTCAACGCTTTCAACAGTGTAGGATATACTTAGGAGCATCTTACACACCTTCTTGCACACCTTGGCATCTTACACGTGTCATATTCTGTGGTGCCAGGCACGTTGTGTGGTAACGGGGGAGGCATTTTCGAGCAACGCGAGGTAGAATTTTCTGTCTATCCGACTAAAAATCGGCTCTCCCTATACAGACAAACACAAGTGTATGTACCATCATACAGTGCAGGCAACAGGGTATACCCGACCTGCATGCAGTGTGTAACTTTACTGGCGGAGTGTAAGATGCTGCACGATGTATCTTACACTACGTAATTACTTGATTTCCAGCTTATTATTCCTATTTTGTGTAAGATGCAAGATGTTTCTTTCCAAACACTTTGTGGTAGAGATTTGCTATTATTAATGTTAGCAAAAATGTTACTTGCATTGACGCCAGTTTTATTCCAAGTTATTGCTTCTATATAACAAAGTTCAAAATATCATCTTTGTTATTATCTCAACTTGTTTGCCATTCTGGCAAAGGGAACTG
>OHLP01000160.1_pt1 | contig 44101 bp, 29 predicted proteins | sample 1569111 | NCBI WGS metagenome assembly OHLP01 (sample SAMEA3879504, study PRJEB24766) | human gut metagenome | biome: human-associated habitat; feature: feces | place: USA | collected 1985/1987 | reverse complement strand
CATATTAATTATAGATTTAATAATTAATTATCAGCAGAGCTACTCACCGAACAGCTCATGCGCCGCCGCAAGTGCCGCCTCCGACACATCATCTGCCTGTGCACTATCAGCTGCCATATCAAATCCTGCCAGAAATTCCTCTGGGATTCCCATCTCATCCATGGTTGTATTATTCATGGTTGTCTCATCCGGCGCATCATCTGCCGTGCTCTGCACTTCTTCCTCGCCGGGGTTATCGAAATCAAATGATATCTGGTCATTTTCAAACTTAAGGCATGTATCGAATACATTTCCCGCCTTGGAGGTGAAGCCTATGACCTTCTTTTTGGTCTTTCCTGTGGTAAACAGCTCCGTGAGAATTTCCTCTGAAAGCTCAACCTTTGCCACAGTATGCCAAACATTGAAGCCGCACTCACACTCATATTTCCACTGTGACTTTTTGAGAGGTCTGCCACACTTTGGACAGAGTACATTGGTCTCGATTGGCTTAGGCTTTTCGGGGAAATCAAAGGCTATATCTCCGTCTTCTGTGAGCTTTAGCGGTGCGTCAAACTTCATGCCTGTCTTTGAGACAAATCCTGATATAACTTCTGTCTTTTTCTTTGTCAGAAGCTCCTTAAGGACTGATTCCTTTATCTTGACGCTTGCGACCTTGCCCACCATAAAGCGGCAGCTCTCAGGATCATCACGTCTGTTGTTCTCGCATACAAATCCAAATGGCGCCACCTGGATTTTGCCTCCGCACTTCGGACATACTACATCCTTCACTGTCTTCGGCTCTACATGGTCAAAATCAAACTGGACAGAGAGCTTCTTGTTTTCATCCTCCTTAAGCACCAGGCACGCATCGAAGCGTTTCCCGCTTTTGGATTTAAAGCCTCGTATGGTCTCGGTCTTTTTATCATTAAGAAGCTGCTTTAGGTTTGCGGCTGTGATTGTCTTTCCCGCAATCTGTCCCACCGAAAAGCGGCAGCTTCCCGGCTCATCACCCTTGTAGTTCACACAGCCATAGCCAAACGATGTCTTTTTTATCTGACCACCACAAAGCGGACAGACAACATCCTTTATGATTTCATCCTCCACATTGTCAAAGTCAAATGCTACGACGGTGTGCATTTTCTCACTGCCCTCTGTGACAGGCTCTTTCTTTAAGACGAGACATGCGTTGAAGCGCTTTCCCGATTTTGATTTAAAGCCCTTTATCGTCTCAGTTCTGCCGTTTGCCATGAGCTCTAAAAACTGTACCTGTGACAGCTGCTTGTCTGCTATCCTTCCAACGAAGAAATGGCAGCCATCCTCTGTCTGTCTATTATAGTTTGCACATCGGTAGCCGTATGGTGACACATATATATCACCTCCACAGTCCGGGCATACAATGCCCTCGACCTTTTGCGGCTTTACATTTTCAAAATCAAAGGTGGCTGATACCTTGTTCGTCTGTTCATCCTTGTTGAGCTTTAAGCATGCATCAAAGCGTTTTCCGCTCTTCGACTTAAAACCACGGATTGTGTCGGTAATTCCTTCTTCAATCAGCTTTTTGACCTGTTCCTCCGGAATATCAAGTCCTGCCACCTGTCCGATATTAAAATTACATCCTGATTTATCATTTTTATAATTAGCACAGCCATAGCCAAACGGTGTGGTCACTATCTCACCGCCGCAGACCGGGCACTTGACACCTATCTTTCGTCTGGCCGCCGCACCTCTGGCATTTTTGCCTGCAAAGCTGCTGATGCGGTCTGCAATCTCAGGGCGCAGATTCTGCTCAATCATCTTTTCTGTCTCTTTGCGGATAAAGCTCTCAAGCTTTCCCCTGTATTCCCAGAAATCCACCGTGCCCCTTGTAATTCCGTCCAGTCCCTTTTCCCAGTTGGCTGTCATCTTTGGATTAAGAAGTGCCGGAACTGTCATGTATACGACCTCAAACACCATCTCGCCAAGGCTTTCGGGTGTGAGTATCTGTGTCTTTTTGTTCAAATTCAGATATCCTATACGGACAAGCTTCTGGATTATCTCTGCTCTCGTTGCTGAGGTGCCTATTCCTGAGCCCTTTATCTGCTCACGAAGCTCCTCGTCCTCGATAAGCTGTCCTGCATTTTCCATGGCAAGCACCATGGAACCTGATGTATAACGCTTTGGCGGAGATGTCTTACCAAACTTGATATTATAGCCTTGGCATGCTATCTCATCACCCGCCTTTAGCTTATCGGCAAGCTCAAGCATCACCTTGGGATTTACGACTATCTCATCATTGCTGCCGTTTGCTGTGCTGTTTTCATCTGTACTATCTGCAGTTTCACTGTTTTTACCAAGTATTCGTGCGTTTGATTCCTCAAACGACTTCTTTTTCGGCGGATTCGCCACCTGTAAATAGCCTTCGCTCTTTAGTACCTTTGATGATGCAAAAAAACTTTCCTTATCCACATCTACGACAAGCTTCACATTCTCATACTCTGCCGGTGGATAAAAAATACTAAGGAAACGCCTGACAATCAGCTCAAATACTGCTCTTTGAAGCGATGTAAGCCCCGAAAGCTCTGTAAGCTGACCTGTCGGAATGATAGCATAGTGGTCTGTTACCTTGCTGTCATCCGTGTACTGCGTATCAGCTATGTTGGCATATAGCCTCTTTTGCATAATATGCTCCACAAAGTCTGCTGTCGGTTCAAAACCTTTAAGCCTGCTTATATTTTTTCCAATCTCCTTTGCCACAGCGCTTGAAAGCACCCTGGCATCTGTTCTAGGATAGGTGGTGAGCTTTTTTTCATACAGATCCTGAGCCACCTGTAATGTCTCATCAGGGCTGATTTTAAACTTCTTTGAGCACTCTGCCTGCAGCTCAGCCAGGTTGAAAAGAAGCGGTGCTCTTTTTTTAGCAATATTCTTAACTATAGATTTAACTTTTGCCTGTTTGCCGTTTAATTTTTCAATTAAAGCGAGTGCATCCTTTTCCTCTTTGAAGCCGTTTTCCTTGTATAAAAGCGGTGATTCAAAGTACCTTGAGCCTTCTACAGCCTTCCACTCTGCCTCTACACCGGCATCCGTAAACCTGCCGATTACCCTGTAAAACGGAGTCTCCTTAAAGTTTCTGATTTCGCGCTCACGGATTACTACCATTCCAAGCACACAGGTCATCACTCGTCCGACCGCGATTGCCGTGTACGAGCGTGTACCCGCTGCATCGTTTAGCAGATTGCCGTATTTGACCGACATGACACGCGAAAAGTTGATGCCCATCGCATAGTCTTCGATGGTACGCATGATGCCGCTCTTTCCGAGGTTTGCATACGCACTCATCGGCTTTGCCTCTTTTATGCCTCTTAGGATTTCCTCCTCGGTCTGCGAATCTATCCAGACTCGAAGCTCCTCCATGCCTTCCCTGACACCACCAAAGTTTCTGATATTCTCCTCGATGGTCTGTCCTTCTTTTCCGGCATCACCTGCCCAATAAACTCTGTCAATGTCCTCTCTCTGCAAAAGAGCGTGCACAATATTGTACTGCTTGCGCACGCTGTCTATCACATCATATTTGTATTCCTTTGGCAGAAACGGCAGATCCTCAAGACGCCATTTCTTGTATTTCATGTCGTAGGACTCAGGGTAGACCAGCCCGACCAGATGTCCCACGCACCATGAAATCACATATTCTCCATTTTCTATATAACCGTCATTGCGTCCGCTCACCCGCAGTACCTTCGCAAATTCCTGTGCCACGGATGGCTTCTCTGTTATTATCAGTGATTTTCCCATAAGCTCCTCTATAATTCATTCATGTTGATGAGCTTGAATCTAGGGTCTCTGACCACATAGCTTTGCAGTGCAGGCTCAAAATCCGTTGCCGAAAACAGATAATAGTCATCAGATGTAAGCCTTGCCTGATCCATAGCCATAGCCATATTCTCACACATATCCATGGTCATCATTGGCTTGTCCCAGTTGCAGAAGCCGATGATGCTCCTTCTATCCTCGCTCTGAGCCACGATGTCTATGCGGCCTGTCTTTCCAATCCATGTACCCACACGCTTTATGGTAAACGGAAGCTGTCCCATCTGATTTAATATAAGCAGATACTCTGTGCAGACCTCCCTGAAATATCTCTCAAGATACGCATCAAGCTCTTTTTCTATATATGTATCATAAAACTCTTCCGGTGACAGCAGATACAGATTAGACATATTCGGATAGACAAACTTAAACCAGAAATTAACAAATGTGTCTTTTATCTGATATACGCCCTTCTTTGCATTTTCCCATCCGCCGGTCTCAAATGAAACTACTTTTTCCACAATATTGAAGGTGGCAAGATTTTTTAAATATACGCTGATTTTGGCACGCGAAAATCCTGTCGCATGGAAAATATCATTGAGCTTGTTCTCACCTCTTGCGATTGCTGCAAGTATTGTGCTATATGCAGAAAGCTCTCGAAGCTCTGAGGATATAACAGCATCCGCCTCACCATACAGTGCTCCCGATGGTGTCAATACGAGCCTGCATATATTATCCTTAAAGGATTTAGCTGCATCCCACTTATCCAGATATGCCGGAACTCCACCGATTGCTCCGTAAATTCTCACGATTTCCGCGACCGGAAGACTTTCAAAATGTCTTACAACCTCAAGGAAATTGAGCGATCCAAGCTTCATTTCGGCTCCCTTAAACTGCTCTGCTGCCTCTTGTGTGGCCCAGACTGTAGATGATGTGGCAAGTATTATAAGTACAGGCCCCGGATACAGCTTGTGCTTTTTAAGCTTTGCAACTGCTTCCATAAATGATGTATCCCTCTTTGCCACAAACTGTGCCTCATCGATTATCACGACGAGCTTGGAAGGGTCTCCTGATTTGATTCTCGCGAAGTACTCCTCATATGTCTGTCTGCTCAGGCTCACCTTGTACTGACGGCTTATCTCCTCCCCCATCATCTCAAGCTGATGCTCTGGCGATGCCTGTCTGCATCTGTAGTAAAAGAATTTCTTTCCGTCACAAAATTCCTTTATGAGCTCCTCCTTTTGACAGCCTCTCCTTCCGTAGAGCACTACGAGCTGGTTACCCGACTCTTTATAGAGCTGCTCAAGTTTCTCTAAATCTGTGTGTTTTGCTTTCATAATATTCCTCCAAAATAATCAACTGAAAATATTATATCACAATTTAACACATATACAAATAGATTTTAATTATAATTTCCGAGCTCCTATTGTAGCTTTCACTTTATTTCTGACAAACATATAGCAGATAGCCTGCATGATGATTGTCGCTATCCATGAACCGGGATATGATATAAACAGGAAAAACAGCGATCTGTGGCTTGGAAACAGACCATATATCCAGATGATTCTGACTCCGACTGTTCCTATTATAGAAAGTATCATAGGTACAGTTGAGTATCCCATTCCTCTTAGTGCTCCAGGAAAAAGATCCATGATTCCACAGAGGAAATATGGGATTGTTGTAATCGAAATAATCTCAAGTCCTGATTTAATTACCTCGCTATTACTAGTATATATGCCAAGTATCTGTGTTCCAAATATGTATGAAGCACTTCCCATAACAAGTGCTACCGCTGTCGTGAGAAACAGACAGTCTATCAGTACCCTGTCCATTCTCTTTTGTTTTCCTACCGCATAGTTCTGGCTTGTAAAGCTCATGCAGGCTTGTGTGATTGAGTTGACAGATACATACAAAAAGCCAAGTATATTGTTTGCCGCCGTATATCCTGCCATGGCTATTGAGCCAAAGGAATTGACTGATGACTGAAGCATGGCATTTGAGATATTTATGACTGTGCTCTGTATGCCGGCCGGAATTCCCACCTGAAATATCTGAAGCATATATTCCTTATCAATCGCAAGCTTATTAAAGCAGAGCTTATAGCTGGTATCTGCTTTGCTCAAACAATATAATACAAGTACGCTGGAAACAAACTGCGAAACAATTGTACCGATTGCAACACCTGCAACATCCAGTTTGCACACTATTACAAAAAACAGATTGAGCAGTGCATTGATACAGCCTGAAATAATCAAAAAGATAAGAGGTCTCTTTGTATCGCCGACAGCACGCAAAATCGCCGCACCATAGTTATAAAGCATAAAAAACGGCATACCGCAAAAATAAATCCTCATATAAATAGTAGAAAGACCTATGACATCATCCGGTGTACCCATGATTTCCAGCGCACCCCTTGCAAAAATAACACCGACCACACCCATCACAATACCACTTATGAGTGCAATCATAATAGCGGTGTGCACCGTCTTAGACATCTCCTTCTCCTTGCCTGCCGCATAAAATCTGGCAGCGAGCACATTCGCACCAAGCGATATACCCATAAACAAATTGACAAACACATTGATAAGTGCCGTAGTCGAGCCAACAGCCGCAAGTGATTTGCTGCCACTAAACTGTCCCACGACAATAATATCCACCGCATTAAACGCTAACTGTAAAATACCCGAAATCATAAGCGGCAACGCAAATGAAATAAGCTTATCCATTATTGAACCGTTCACCATATCAATTTCATACTTATTATTCTTCACTTATCTCTACCTCTTAAAAAATATTCTCCTCAGCCTATCTATTTTACCACGATAAAATATAAATTCAAGCGTAACTATTTAAAACAACTGAGAATAAAAAAGCCCAAAAAAGAGAGCCTCTTTTAAGAGGCTCGACTTTTGCATAATAATTAATTCACAGAGTGAGGATTTTCCGTTCAATACACTGCCTTCACCGGAGAGTACACAGTATGTTCCGAAGAAAAAATATGAACTGCCACGGGTTTCCAACAGGTCAAATGACAGTTTAGACTTGCAAACTGCCATAACCTATCCGTAAATAATCCCGTGGCTGACTTCATATTTTTTCTGAGGAATACTACTGTGTGCTACACCGGTGCCCACAGCCCACAAACGGAAAATCCGCCCTCATTAATAAATATTCCAATGAATTGCTAAATCTACTTCTTTGTGATGTAACCCTGTGCCTTAAGAAGTTCTGCACAAAGCACTGCTCCACCGGCTGCACCACGTACTGTGTTGTGTGAGAGTCCGACAAACTTCCAGTCATAGACTGTATCCTCTCTGAGACGTCCGACATTGATTCCCATACCATGCTCATAATCCACATCAAGTGCAACCTGAGGACGATTATCCTCTTCACAGTATCTGATGAACTGCTTTGGTGCGCTTGGAAGCCCAAGCTCCTGTGGTACTCCGCTGAACTTCTCGAGTGCCTCGATGAGCTGCTCCTTTGTAGGGTTCTTTTTGAACTTGACAAATACTGCTGCTGTATGTCCGTTTAATACAGGAACACGGATACACTGGCATGTGATAACCGGTGACTCTGCAGGAACAATCTGTTTCTTCTCATCATCCACATATCCCCAGAGACGAAGTGGCTCTTTCTCAGATTTTTCTTCCTCTCCACCGATGAATGGAATGATGTTTCCAACCATCTCAGGCCAGTCCTTGAATGTCTTTCCGGCACCTGAGATTGCCTGATATGTTGTAGCAACAACCTCATATGGCTCAAACTCTTTCCATGCTGTAAGAACCGGAGCATATGACTGGATTGAGCAGTTTGGCTTTACTGCTACGAAGCCTCTCTTTGTACCGAGACGCTCCTTCTGATATTTGATAACCTCCATGTGCTGTGGATTGATTTCAGGTACAACCATTGGCACATCAGGTGTCCATCTGTGGGCACTATTGTTTGAAACTACAGGAGTCTCTGTCTTTGCGTAGTCCTCCTCGATCTTCTTGATCTCGTCCTTTGACATATCAACGGCTGAGAATACGAAGTCAACCTGTGAAGCAACCTCTTCCACCTCATTGACGTTCTTTACGATGATTTTCTTAACTGCCTCAGGCATTGGTGTGTCCATTTTCCATCTATCACCAACGGCATCCTCGTATGTCTTGCCTGCACTTCTTGGGCTGGCTGCAATTGTTGTTACCTCGAACCATGGATGGTTCTCTAAAAGAGAAATAAATCTCTGTCCTACCATTCCTGTTCCACCGAGGATACCTACTTTAAGCTTTTCACTCATTACTCTAATCTCCCTATCTTCTAGAATTTCTTCGACCATGTCATACACTATACTTTGACATTAAAATCATGTTTTGTCCGTCCGTCGCGTACAACTGTCTTTATAGGAAATATATTACTTGAAACTCTAATGAAAAACAAGGAAAAAACTATATTAAATTAATAATTTTTCTCCCTGTTTTTTATAAAATATGCACAAAAACTACACTTCATCCTGCCAATTTGACTTCATATACTCGTCGTAAACGGCAATTACCTTGTCCATTGATGTCTTTGATGGCGCTCCAACTGTACACCTTGTGCTGACACAGGTCTCCATTGAAATGGCATCAAATACATCCTCCTCAAATACCGGAGAGATAGCCTTGAGCTCGTCGATGCTCATATCGTCGATTGCAATGCCCTTGTCGATGCAGTAAAGCACTATTCTTCCTACAATACCATGTGCATCCCTAAACGGTACACCCTTTTTAACGAGATAATCAGCTGCATCTGTGGCATTTGTAAAGCCATTGTTTGCACTCTTTCTCATCACGTCCTTGTTAAACTTCATTGTATCAATCATTCCTGTAAAAAGTGCGATACATCCCTTTGCAGTGTCGAATGCATCAAATGCCAGCTCCTTATCCTCCTGCATATCCTTGTTGTACGCAAGCGGAATACCCTTCATGGTGGTGAGAAGCGACATGAGCGCACCGTATACACGGCCTGTCTTTCCTCTGACAAGCTCTGCTATATCAGGATTTTTCTTCTGTGGCATGATTGAGCTTCCTGTGCTGTACGCATCGTCAATCTCAACAAACTGGTACTCGTTTGAGTTCCATATGATAATTTCCTCAGAAAAACGTGACAGATGCATCATGATAGTTGAAAGAGCCGATAAAAACTCAATCAGATAATCTCTGTCTGACACACCATCCATACTGTTAAGTGTCGGTCCGTAAAAATCCAGAAGCTGTGCTGTATAGTCCCTATCAAGCGGATATGTAGTGCCTGCGAGTGCTCCTGAGCCAAGCGGACAATAGTTCATTCTCTTATATATATCGCACAGTCTTGATCTGTCTCTCTTAAACATCTCAAAATATGCGCCCATATGGTGAGCCAGAGTGATTGGCTGGGCCTTCTGCAGATGTGTAAAGCCCGGCATGATAGTCTGTGTGTTTTCCTTCATAATCTTAAGGATAACAGCTAAAAGCTCCTTAAGCTCATCATCAGTCTCCTTCACTGTCTTTCTGGTGAAAAGACGCATATCAAGAGCGACCTGGTCGTTTCTGCTTCGGCCTGTGTGAAGCTTCTTTCCTGTGTCACCAAGCCTGTCTATGAGTGTAGCCTCAACGAAGCTGTGGATATCCTCATACTTTGAGCTGATTTCAAGCTCCCCTGACTCTACCTCCTTAAGTATCTGCTTTAGGCAAGCCACTATATCGTTGCTCTCTGCCTGTGAGATGATGCCCTGCTTTCCAAGCATCGTAACATGGGCGATGCTGCCCTCTATATCCTCTTTATAAAACTTCTGATCAAATGAAATGGACGCATTGAAATTGTAAACGAGCTGATCTGTCTCCTTTGTGAAACGTCCTCCCCATAACTGTGCCATGAGATTCCTCCTTGATTATTAAATGATGATTTATTTTCATGTATCACAATGTATTATATGAAAATAAGATGTGATACCGCCGCCTGCTCTAAACAGCCGCTTTACTGTGCTAAATTATATAATAATTTTTGCTGTCACGCAACCACATTTTCACCCACGTGCTGCAATCTCTCTGTCACGCTGCTCCTTGGAAAATACACAGCCGCAGTAGTACTGCCTGTACATATCATACTGCTTTGATATCTCCGTGGACTTTTTATAGCCCTCTTTCTTCTTAAAATCAGAGAAAAGATATCGCACTCCATATTGGCTTTCTAAGTCTTTTCCTATCTCATTGAGCTTTTCGGCATTCTTCAACGGGCTGATGGAAAGTGTCGTAGTAAAAAAATCAAAGCCATGCTCCCTTGCATACTGTGCACTCTCCTCAAGACGCAGCCTGTAGCACTTAAAACACCTCTCCCCGCCCTCAGGCACAGCCTCCATGCCGCGTGCCATATCGTAAAAGCGCTTGGTGTCGTACACACCCTCCACAAAGTGAACCGGATTTTTCACCGGAAACTCATCTATAAAGCGCTTCTGCTCCTGTGCTCTCATGTGATATTCCTCTGGCGGATAAATGTTTGGATTGTAATAAAATACCGTCACCTTAAAATACTCCGAGAGTGTCTGTATGCAGTATGTGCTGCACGGTCCACAGCAGCTATGGAGCAAAAGACGTGGAGTGCAGTTATTGTCCATGCAATTTTCTTTTATTAAATCTTCCATTAATTTTTGATAGTTAATTTTATTTGCCATATTATATTATTTCTTTCTCAAAATTCAAATTTTTTTGACATATCCCCAAATATTATTTCAGGTAACTATTCTGCATATTTACTATTCTGATTAATTACTATTTCTGATATAAGCTGCATAATACGAACAAGGGCCGGAAGTCTCCTCCCGGCCCGGCTCATACTAATCCTCTTCTTCATATCCGAACATTAGTCTAAAAATCTTTTTTCCTGTTTCAGTCTTGAATATGCGCTTGTATGCCTTGTCGATTGCACGGTTTCCCGCATCATCCTCATACAGATTTACGAGGAAATCAGCCTCAACGAGTATCTGATAATCAAGACCATCTATATTGTCATATGTGTGATGGTGACCTATGAGAAAACAAATTCTTTCAACTATGTAATTCTCAAAGCCAAGCTGTGAGAGCATCTTCTGGGCGATTATCGGTCCCTCCTGCTCCTGAAGCTTTCCATCGCACCTGCCATACTTCTCCTCCGCCACACGTATGCCGATATCGTGTGTGTAAGCCGCAGCCTCAAGTATAAAGAGCGAGGCATCATCAAGCTCCTCTCCTATACCGATAAGCCTTGCATAGCTGTGCACCTTGGTAAAATGCTGGATTCTCTTTGGATCGCCATCATAGTAGGCAATCATATCCATAAACAAGTCGTCTAACTGTTGTTTACTATAACTGTCACTATCCATTTAATATATTTTTCTCCTGATAATATGTTAATTAGTCTCATTGCCGGCTTTGCACCGACAATGATAACATACTACAAAGCGATCATTTTTTCAATATTTTTACACAAATATTTCTTATTTTTTGAAATCACTATGTTGTTTGTCACACTGTTATGTGGGAACAGTAACATCACTACTTTGCATCACGGAAAAATCCCCTGAATGCGAATTCTGACAAAGGCTTCTTGTAAAGCAGCTCTCCTATCAATATCTCAAGCGCTCCACCTGCAAAAATAGCAATATAGCCTAGCAATGCCACCACCGGGAGTCCAAGCTTAAAAACAGCATTAAAAACCGGCACAAACGCCACTCCTGAAAACACAGTAAAAACGCCCATAAACAAAACCATGAATATGATAAAGCCAAGCACATAATACTTATAGCATATGCTTGTGTACAGATATACTGTCAACAGCACAACATCGAGCGTAAAAAGTGTGAAGATAAGCTGTTTCTTATCTGCTACGGAATTCTGTATCAGAATGACTCTTTCTATTACCAAAAATGTGAAAACAACAAGATTGATTACCGTGCTTGACATCACCGGAATGTATATCTGCAGCTTCTTTTTCAGTGATGTGGACTGGATAAGCTCTGACACATCCATCGACATAATGAGCTGAAATGTGAACATCCCGCACATCATAAAGTATACACCACCTATGATGGAAGTTCCCTTGCTCATTATATCGGATGCAATTCCGATTACTGCAAAGAATACAAGCATGATCACATTCAACTTCAGTTTGTAGCCATATCTCAACAATTTAAATCCTAATTTAATATCTTTCAGCATAATATTTCTCCTTTTCAAATATACTTTCAATTTAAAATGCCTCTACACATCAACATATGATCTGCGGATACGCACCATCATATGATAATATGTCGCTGCTATCACTCCTACAAGCACCACTGCTAACACAGGTGCGATAAACCACATTCTCCCGCCATAGATCAAAACAGCTATACTACCTGCAATTGCCGGGAAGATAACTATAAGCGCCAGCAGATAAATATACATTCCCATATCCATGTATCTGAATATATTTAACGAGCCAACCGACACAATTGAAGATATCATAATAATGTCAAATATCGACCAAATATTAACTCCAAATTTAATAAATGGCATTGAAGCAATGAGTATTGTAATTCCAATACGCAGCGGTCTCACAAGTATATCCACAAGAACTGCATTCTCAAAGTATCTTACTCCGTTAAAACCTGTCTTTAAAAAATGCATGCCAAATGCATTCTTCTTGCACATACAGCCGAAGCAGAAATAGTCATGCACCACCTCGCACATCATATAAAAATCATAAACAATTACTATAACTCCTATCCATGCCCAGACTGTTTTTGAACAGGAAATTAGCATTGATGTAAAAATTGCTAAAAGCGGAATCAATATATTTGTTATAAGACGATACTTGAGATTAGTCATAACACGGTAATCCCTGATGTATGTTAGAACTTCATTCTTTGCTTTGTTATCTTTTTTATTAATTGTTCTTTCAGTATCATGTTCCTTTGAAAATATTTTTTCATTCATACTTCCTGACTTATTTTCCATAACACCTTACCTCGCACTAGCGCATCACAATCTTTGTGTTATTTTTCATGACCGCAACGCTTATCTGGTAAAGTGTCGGAATCTCCTTTGTCACATTAAGTCCTGCGAGCTTATCTATGTTTTCCGCCAAGCATATGCCCTCGAAGCCATACGGGTTTTTGGTCATTGAATAAAGCACCTTACCGGCAGCCTCTGTATCTGCTGCATCTCCTTTAATCAGGATATATTTTTCCTTCAAATCCTCAACAAAGCCCTGCTCCACAATCTGTCCGTTTTCCATTATAATGGCATAATCGGTGATATTTTCCATATCTGAGATATTGTGCGTAGAGAAAAATACACTGCGCTTACCGTTGCCCTCATGGATATACTCGCCAATCATCTGACACAGCTTATCTCTCATCAGCGGATCAAGCGGTGATGCCGGCTCATCCAGCAAAAGAAGGTCTGTCTTTCGCGCCATGACACCTGCCAGCATGAGCTTCATCTTCATACCATCTGAAAATGAACTGTTGGCTTTCTTCATATCAATGCTGCCATGTGAAAATATTGCAAGCTCCTCACAATATCTGTGAAAATCATCTGCGGAAAAATCATCAAACATCAGCTTGCTGATTTCCTCAATATCCTTAACTGTCCACTGCGGCAGATAGTATTTACCCGGACCAGTGTAGCCTATGCGGTTTTTAATATCTCCCGAGTTTTCCTTCTGTTTGTCGGAATACTGTCCAAAGTATGTGATGTCACCTTTGTAGTCAAGCCTGATTCCTGCCAGGATATTTAAAAGCGTTGTCTTTCCTGCTCCGTTTTCTCCGATTAAGGCTGTCGCAAAGCCCTGTGGTATTGCGAAATTCTCCACATCCAGTGTAAAATTTTTAAGTTTCTTTGTGATTTTTGCTGCCTCAATTGCATTCTTTGTTGTCATCTTCATTTCTCCTTATTCATTTTCATATCTTTATTTATCCACCTCAAGCAATGCCTCAAGCATTCCCTTAAGCTCGTCGTTCGAGATTCCTGCTACCTCAGCCGCGGCTATCGCGTCTGTCAGCGATTCCTCCACCTTACGCAGGTGCTGTTCCTTTATCATCTCACTGTCCTGTGCATTGACATAAAAGCCCTTGCCCTGCGCCGCTGTGATGAGTCCCTCATCTGCAAGCTGCTCATAAGCCTTCATCGTGGTTATCACACTGATTTTCAAGTCCTTTGCCAGCCCTCTTATAGACGGAAGGAACTCCCCCTGCTCATACCTGCCGGCCAAAATATCTGTCTTGAAGCTGTCCGCTATCTGCTGATAGATGGGCACTCCTGAATTTTGCATCAGCTTCATATGCTACCTCCGTACTGTATTTATTAACTGTTCATGTGTTATATATACACTATATACATTTTAATGTCAATACCTTTCTATAATTATCTCTCTAAAGATTTCACCTCAAAATTTTGATTTGACATACACTCTTATATCTGATAATATAATATAGCTTGCCGATATGGCTCAGTAGGTAGAGCGACGCACTCGTAATGCGTAGGCCACCGGTTCGATCCCGGTTATCGGCTTCATACATAAAAAACACCTCATTCAAAACCGAATGAGGTGTTTTTTTATTACAAAAATCCCCTTGACATTTATAAAAAATATATTAAAATTATCTCGTTGGTTTATTTTTAGTAAACAAAAAATCTATTATTAAACCTACAGTAAATATAACGTAAAATGTATTAGAAAAGGAAGTAATCATGGATATCGGACATCGTATGAAGGAGCTTCGTATCCAGTACGGACTTACCCAGCAGGAGCTTGCTGACAGAGCTGAGCTGACGAAGGGATTTATCTCACAGCTCGAGCGAAATCAGAATTCACCGTCAGTCGGCACCCTGCTTGATATCATCCAGTGCCTGGGTATGACACCGGCGGAGTTTTTTACCGATTCGGAACCTGAGCAGATTGTATACAAGGCAAACGACTATTTCGAGAAAATTGACGAGGAAAAAAACAGCAAGGTGGAATGGATCATTCCAAACGCACAGACCCGCTCCATGGAGCCTGTCAGGCTCACTCTTCATCCGGGTGGCAGTTCTGAAATATATCTGCCTCAGGAGTGTGAGGAGTTTGGATATGTGATAAAGGGCACAGTGAAGCTTTGCTATGGTGGCAAAGTGCACCCCGTAAAGGCCGGTGAGTCCTTTTATTTTAAAGCCGGTAAGAAGCATTTTATTGAAAATAAGTCTTCAAAGGATGCCATGCTCATATGGGTCAGCAATCCTCCAAGCTTCTGACGCTTCCACTGCATAAGCTCTTTTATAGGACTGTAATTACTGCCGGCCACATTTTTAGTGTGTACAGCAGCAAATTATAAACATACAGTTCCTACCAATACTATAATTACATGAGAAAGGTTTACACCATGGGAAAGAAATTAATTGATTTTATCGATATCACAAAGTCATACAACGGCAATGTTGTACTCGACGATTTAAATCTATACATCAGGGAGAACGAGTTTCTGACGCTGCTTGGACCATCAGGCTGCGGAAAGACCACCACACTTCGCATGCTCGGTGGCTTTGAGACACCGGACAAGGGAAAAATCATGTTTGATTCAAAGGACATCACAAATGTGCCTGCAAACGAGAGAAATCTGAACACTGTTTTCCAGAAATACTCTCTTTTCCCTCATATGACAATAGCTGAAAACATCGCGTTTGGTCTTAAAATAAAGAAAAAAAGCAAGGCTTACATAGATGACAAAATAAAGTATGCATTAAAGCTCGTCAATCTCGACGGCTTTGAAAACCGCTCTGTGGATTCTCTTAGCGGAGGCCAGCAGCAGCGTATCGCTATTGCAAGAGCTATTGTAAACGAGCCTAAGGTACTGCTGTTAGACGAGCCGCTTGGCGCTCTCGACTTAAAGCTGCGCCAGAGCATGCAGTATGAGCTTATCCGCTTCAAAAATGAGCTCGGTATCACCTTCGTCTACGTCACACACGACCAGGAGGAGGCGCTTACCATGTCTGACACCATCGTAGTCATGAATCAGGGCTATATCCAGCAGATTGGCACACCAGAGGACATTTACAATGAGCCTGAAAATGCCTTTGTCGCTGACTTTATCGGGCACAGTAATATCATCGACGGTGTTATGATAAAGGATAAGCTTGTCGAGATACTCGGTGTAAAGATGCCTTGTGTGGACGAGGGCTTTGGTGAGAACACGCCTGTCGATATAGTCATCCGCCCGGAGGATGTGGAGCTGGTGCCTGCGGAGGACGGCTACATGCAGGGCGATGTTGTGTCAAATATCTTCAAGGGAGTGCACTATGAGCTTGAGGTAAAGGCTAACGGCTACGACTGGATGGTTCACACCACCAAATATGTAGAGGTCGGCAGTCATGTGGGTATCAGGGTGATTCCATTTAATATCCAGGTAATGCACAAGCCTGAGTCCTCAGATGAAAAGGCGGTGGAGATAGATGTCTAAAATAAAGAAACAGCTGCTCGCAGGGCCGTACCTCATATGGATTATCGGATTTATCATACTTCCGCTTTTCATGATTGTGTACTATGCATTTAAAGGCTCTGACGGAGGCTTCACATTTGAATATGTGGCTGCAATAGCACAGCACACCAATATCAAGGCACTGCTTTTATCCCTACGGCTTGGAATCATATGCACCATAATATGCCTGGTGCTGTCCTATCCGCTTGCGATGATTTTAAACGGCTTAAAGATTAAAAACCAAAGCTTTGTGGTATTTGTTTTCATGCTTCCTATGTGGATGAACTTTATGCTTCGAATACTCGCATGGAAACAGCTTTTGTCCAAAAACGGTGTCATCAACTCGATACTCACCACTCTCGGACTGCCGGGCTTCAACATCATGAATACCTCCGGAGCCGTCGTGCTTGGCATGGTCTATGACTTTCTGCCATTCATGCTGCTGCCTATATACAACTCCATGACCAGAATCAAAAACGACTGGATTGAGGCGGCTCTTGACCTCGGTGCAAACAAAGTCACAATATTTTTCAAGATTATACTGCCACTTACAGTTTCCGGTGTCATAAGCGGAATCGTAATGGTTTTCGTGCCATCACTCACATCCTTTGCCATCTCACAGATACTCGGTGGCGGCAAGGTCCTGCTCATCGGAAATATCATAGAACAGGATTTCGTCCATGGCTCGCAGTGGGGCGCAGGAAGCGGTCTCTCACTCGTGCTCATGGTATTCGTATTAATCAGTATGGCACTCGTCAATCTGTTTGATAAGGAAGGAGACCAGAGCGCATTATGGTAAAAAAAATAGCATCCAGGGTATATATGGGACTGATTTTTTTGTTTCTGTATCTACCTATCGTTGTATTAATAGTACTCTCCTTCAACAACTCCAAATCCAAGGTTAAATGGGGAGGCTTCACGCTCGACTGGTACATAAAGTGCTTTCAGAGTGAGCGGATTATGTCGGCATTTTCTACAACACTGCAGATTACGCTGCTTGCAGCTGTGATTTCTACGATAATAGGAACTCTCGCAGCCATGGGTATAAGCGCCATGAAGAAACGTAACCAGACAATCTATCTGGGCGCTACAAACATCCCGATGCTCAATGCAGATATCGTGACCGGTATCTCAATGATGCTTTTGTTTGTAAAATTCATGAATCTGGGCTTTGTGACAGTGCTTATCGCACACATCACGTTCAATATCCCTTATGTGATACTCAATGTGCTTCCAAAGCTCAAGCAGACCAACAAATACACCTATGAGGCCGCACTTGACCTGGGCGCATCACCTCTATATGCATTTTTCAAAGTCACCTGGCCTGAAATAAGCCCCGGAGTGTTCTCCGGCTTTATGATGGCGGTCACAATGTCACTCGATGACTTCTCCATCACATACTTTACGAAGGGTGCCGGAGTAAACACACTCTCAACCATGCTCTACACAGAGCTAAAAAAGGGTGTAAAGCCGGAGCTGTATGCTCTGTCAACCATACTTTTCTTCACAGTGCTGCTGCTTTTGGTTGTGATAAACATCAACTCAAACCAGATACCTGTCAGCGCCTCAAAGAAGCCTGCAAGGGCTAAAAAGCTGCGCATCGTAAAGCGTAGTGTGAGCATCGCAATTGTTGCAGTACTCGTAATCGGCTGCTTTTCGGTATTTACCATAAGCGCCGGAAGCACAAACAATGACAATGCCATAACAGTGCTAAACTACGGTAAATACATCGATGAATCAGTAATCGACAGCTTCGAGCAGGAAACCGGAATCACCGTTAAATACGAGGAATACGAGGAGCCTGAGGAGATGTACACAAAGTACAAGTCCGGTGCCATCGATTACGATGTCATCTGCACCTCTGACTACATCATCGAGAAGCTCATAAGTGAGGGTGAGGTCAACAAGATAGACTACAGCTCAATGCCAAACTATCAAAATGTAAATCAGGATATAATCGACATGTCCGCATCCTTTGACCCGACACATGAGTATACTGTGCCTTATTTCTACGGCACACTCGGTATACTATACAATAAAAAGATGGCTGATGCATCAGACCTAAATACCTGGGACTGCCTGTGGAACGGCAAATACAAGGACAACATGATTATGATTAATTCTGTCCGTGATGCCTTTACTCCCGCCCTTCGCACACTTGGCTACTCGATAAACGAGACAGATACAGCAAAGCTCGATGAAGCATTTGATATACTGAACAAACAAAGCAGTGATGTGCTCGCCTACTACGTGGATGAAACCTGTGATGAGATGGTTGCTGAAAATGCGGCAATCGCAGTGTGCTACTCCGGTGAGGCAGCTGCAGCCATGGCTGAAAACGATAACCTGGACTATATCGTGCCAAAGGAGGGCTCAAACCTCTGGATTGACTCATGGTTTATTCCAAAGACATGCAAGAATAAAGAGGGCGCACAGGAATTTTTGAACTATATCTGCAGTGATGAGCCGGCACAGCTCAACTTTGAATATGTATACTATGCATCACCTATCCAGTCTGTCATCGAAAACCAGGATGCAGAAACGAAGGAAAATGAGGCGATTAATCCTCCTTCCGATATGCTCAAAAACTGTGAAGTATACAGAGCTTTAAATGATGATGACGCAACACTTTACAACACACTGTGGCAGAGGCTCAAATCAGATTAAAAATGGATTGCGCAGCTGTATTTTGTATGATATCACAAAAATGAAGTCTAAAAATTGTACAAAAATACATATTGCAAACTTCAACAAACAATGATAGAGTAAAACCCACGAAGCGTCCTGCTTCGTGGGTTTTACTTTTCCACGAGATCCGATATTTTTATGCTCCGCAAGGAGATTCATGAAATACACGGAGTTTTTACATACTATAGAAACAGAAATAACCGCAAGACTTGACAATAATTTCAAGCTTACCATCCATCCTGTCAAAAAGAACAACGGGATGATCTACGACGGATTGGTGATTATCAATCCCAAATTCAATATAGCACCGACTATTTATCTCAATCCTTACTACCATTGGTATCTTGATGGTGTATCCATTGATTCTATTCTCGATGCAATTTTATCCACCTACAATGATTTCAAGCCAACTGAAGATTTTGACATAAGCTTCTGTGATGATTTTTCCAAGGTAAAGGAAAAAATAATTTTCCAGCTCATAAGCTACGACAAAAACCAAAAGCAGCTAAAGGACGTGCCCTATATCAAATATCTGGATTTTGCCATCATATTTGAAGTATATGTAGGAGCGCAACTGCCTGAATTTGGCACCATTACAGTCACAGATGCGCTTCTGTCACGCTGGGGCATAGATACAGAAACACTAATCCGCGCCTCAATGCAAAATACACCAAGGATACTTCCATGCTCAATAATCAACATGGCAGAGTTTCTTGCCAAAAAATGTCCGGGCTATGCCAATCAGATGCGCGCAGTCTGTGATTTTGACAGCCTGCCTATGTATATCCTTACAAACAGCAGGCAGACAAACGGCGCATCCGCCATACTCTACCCGGGTGTGCTAAGCTCGCTGGCAAAAAAGCTCGGCGGCAATATGCTGCTCATACCAAGCAGTATCCATGAATTTCTGGTAATGCCGCTGGATAGCGATATAGATGTCTGCAACCTAAGCGAATTCATCTGTGAGGTAAACTCTACAGAGGTACGCGACGAGGAAGTACTCGGCGAGAGGTACTACATATACGATAGTAAAACAGACACTGTCTACTGATAATCATATAACCCGATAACACAAAATACCGGATATCATATCATAGATATGTATCCGGTATTTTACTTTCTAAGAACATATTTGGAAATTCATGAAAATTATTGGCCTGTTATTTGCAGAACGATGTACTAGTTGCCAAGCAGCATGTCGTAAAGCTTCTCATACTCTTTCGCAGATGCCTTCCATGAGAAGTCATGCCTCATGGCGCGCTGCATCATCTCCTGCCATCTATCCTTATGGTTTTCAAACACATCAAGAGCATATTTGATGACATGCAGCATATCATGCGCATTATAATTGGCAAAGGAAAAGCCATCGCCCGTATTCTCGTACTCATTGTACGGCACTACAGTGTCCTTAAGACCACCGGTCTCCCTGACTATAGGCAGCGTACCATATCGCATAGACATGAGCTGGCTCAAGCCGCACGGCTCAAAAAGAGACGGCATGAGAAATGCGTCACAGCCTGCATATATCTCATGTGCATTTTCCTCTGAGTAACCGATATATACTCCAAGCTTCTGCGGATACCTGCCATGGAAATAATTAAACATCTCCTCGTACTGCTGCTCTCCTGTGCCCTGCACTATAAACTGTACATTCATGGTGGAAAGCATCTCCTCCATCACATATGCCACCAGATCAAAGCCCTTCTGCTTTGTCAGACGCGAAACTATTCCAATCAGCATGACATCCTTATCCACAGCCAGACCATACTTCTCCTGCAGCTGACGCTTATTAACGACCTTTCCACTCAATTCCCTTACAGAAAAATGCTTATCCAGATATGTATCCTTCATAGGATTAAAGACATCATAATCTATACCGTTTACAATGCCTCTCAAATGCCTGCGCCGCTCAAGCATCAGGCCATCCAGGCCCTCTCCGCCCTCAGGTGTACAGATTTCATCTGCATATGTCGGACTGACAGTCGTAATCTCATCTGCATATACTATGCCGCCCTTTAAATAATTAGCCTCACCATAGAACTCCAGCTCCCCTGAATTAAAAATATGCTCCGGAAGTCCTGTAACATCAGCCACCTCTTTAATCTTCCATCGCCCTTGAAACTTCATATTGTGAATGGTAAAGACTGTCTTGATACCGGCATAGAAATTGTCTGAGCCGTATACTGTCTTTAGAAAAACCGGCAAGAGTCCTGTCTGCCAGTCATTACAATGTATCACATCCGGGGCAAAATCTATAACCGGCAAAGCCTCAAGCACCGCCTTTGAAAAGAAAGCAAACTTCTCCACATCCTCGTATATATTGTTGTATGGCTTATCTCCTGCAAAGTAAAACTCATTGTCGACAAAATAATATGTCACACCATCATACTGCGATGTAAAAATTCCCACATACTGCCTGCGCCAGTTGAGATTGACATAAAAATGACAGACGAACTTAAGCTGTGGCAGTAATTTATCATCCATACATTTGTACTTCGGAAGTATAACTCTCACGTCATATCTGTCCTTGTCAAAATATTTCGGTAAAGATCCCACTACGTCAGCTAGTCCACCTGTCTTCATATAAGGTATTGCCTCTGATGCGGCCATTAATATTTTCATTTTGTCCATGCTGAAACCTCCCCCAGATTACAGTTATTTAAACAACGATTAATCTGATAAAAAATATAGTATACATCCTGAAACCAATAGAATGTATACTATATTATATCACGCGGGAGTACATTTTGCCTAGTAAATTTATCAAAACGTGGTTTTATTTGTCTATAATGACGATTTTTACATCCCTAGACGTATTTTGTCTGTAATCAGGGCAATAAACTCCGAATTGGTAGGCTTGCCCTTACCATAGTTTACAGTGTATCCAAACATGGAGTCTATCGTATCCATCCTGCCTCTGCTCCATGCCACCTCGATAGCATGCCTTATGGCTCTCTCCACCCTGCTTGAGGTAGTCTTGTACTTCTTTGCAATAGTGGGATACAAAAGCTTTGTGATAGAGCTAAGCATTTCCATATCCTCAACGCACATCACTATCGCAGTCCTAAGATACTGATATCCCTTTATATGAGCCGGAACACCTATCTCATGAATGATATCCGTCACCTGTGTCTCAAGGGATTTTTTCTCCATATATGTATCATCAAGTGGCTCAGTGTCACCGGATGCTCTCTTTACATACACAAGTACCACATCAGAACCGGCATTACCGTTTATCATGTTGTATGCTTCATCACTACTTCTTGCTGTTCCTAAAAACTCCATGCCCTTTAATAAACTCTGCATGTTTTTCTTTTCGTCTGCTACTGCGACATTTAAAGTGCTCATCAAACTCTCCTATGCCGCCAATTACTGTCATGTCAAAACAAATTGTATGCTTTTATGATAACACATTTTGTCGAATTTTGTCGAGAGCGTATTTTTTTTTAATTTTATGTAACCATTCAGCCCACGCATATTCGCAAAACTGCACGATACCCGTGCTTTCTCTATTCTTCAAACTGAGAGTTATACAGCTCTGCGTAAAATCCGTTCTTTGCAAGAAGCTCATCGTGTGTACCCTGCTCGATAATGTCTCCGTCCTTCATGACAAGAATCATATCGGCATTCTTGATAGTAGACAGCCTGTGGGCGATGACAAAGCTTGTTCTGCCCTTCATCAGATTGTCGAGTGCCTTCTGGATACGGATTTCTGTACGTGTATCGACAGAGGATGTGGCCTCATCAAGGATAAGGATTGGATTGTCTGCAAGAATGGCTCTTGCTATTGTCAAAAGCTGCTTTTGTCCCTGTGACACATTGGATGCATCCTCGTTGAGCTCCATATCGTAGCCACCCGGCAATGTCTGGATAAAGTGATGCGCATGTGCTGCCTTTGCTGCCGCGATGACCTCCTCATCTGTGGCATCCAGACGGCCGTAGCGGATATTTTCCATAATGGTGCCCTTAAAGAGCCATGTGTCCTGCAATACCATGCCGAATGCATCTCGCAGATCGGCTCTGTTGTAATCCCTGATATCATGTCCGTCTACAAGAATGGCACCTGAGCTTACATCATAAAATCTCATAAGAAGCTTGACCATGGTAGTCTTTCCCGCTCCTGTCGGTCCAACGATAGCAACCTGCTGTCCCGGCTTTACCTTTGCAGAAAAATCATTGATGATGATCTGGTCAGGATTATAACCAAAGTGTACATGCGAAAACTCTACACTTCCCTCGATATGGTCTGGCTTTACAGGATTTTCCACTGTTATATCCTCTTCCTCCTCATCGAGGAACTCAAATACACGCTCAGATGCAGCCGCCATCGACTGAAGCTGGTTTGCCACCTGCGCTATCTGCTGGATTGGCTGTGTGAAATTCTTCACATACTGTATAAATGCCTGGATATCACCGATTGTGATGACATTCTTTATGGCAAGTATACCACCTGAGATGGCTACTCCCGCATATCCTAAGTTTCCTACAAACTGCATGATAGGCATCATAAGTCCTGAAAGGAACTGTGATTTCCATGCGGATTTGTAGAGCACATTGTTGGCCTCCTTAAAGGTCTTTACAGTCTCTGCCTCTTTATTATATGCCTTTATGACGAGGTGGCCTCCGTACACCTCCTCGACCTGTCCGTTTATGTGTCCCAGATACTCCTGCTGCTGTCTGAAGTATTTCTGTGAATGCTTTATGACAAACGAAATAAGTATCATCGAAACTGGCAGGATAACGAGTGAAATCAGCGTCATGAGCGGTGAAATAGACAGCATCATGACCAGTGTACCGACCAAAGTGGCAACAGATGTAATAATCTGTGTGATACTCTGGTTCAAGCTCTGTCCGAGTGTGTCCACATCGTTTGTGATACGCGAAAGTACCTCACCATATGTCCTTGACTCGAAATACTTCATCGGCATACGGTTGATTTTGCTCGTGATGTCCTTACGCATCCTGTAGCAGGTCTTCTGCGTGATGCCTGTCATGATAAGTCCCTGGGCAAACATAAAGATGGCACTCACCACATATAAAGCCAGCGTAAACAAAAGAACCTTTGCAATATAATCAAAATCTATGCCGCCTGTTCCTGCAATCTTGTTCATGAGTCCCTCGGCAAGCGCAGTGGTGGCTTTACCCATGACCTTCGGTCCTGCAACGGAGAAGACAGTCGAAACTGCTGCAAAAATCATAACTGCAATGATAGCAGCCCAGTATCTGCCGAGATACTTTATGAGTTTCTTTGTAGAGCCCTTGAAATCCCTGGCCTTTTCTGTGACCATTCCGGGGCCACGTCCCATTGGCCCTCTTGGCCTCTTAGGAGGCATCTTAAACTGTTCGTTATTATTCTCACTCATCTTACATGCCCTCCTTTTTGTTATCATCAATTCCAAGTTCCCTGGCTGAAAGCTGTGACTGTGCAATCTGCATATATACATCGCAATTCTTAAGAAGCTCCTCGTGGGTGCCTTTTCCTACGATTTTACCGTCATCGAGCACGAGAATCTGGTCAGCATGAATAATCGTGCTGATACGCTGTGCCACGATAATAACGGAAGCACTCTCTGTAACCTCTGCTAAGGCTGCACGCAGACGCGCGTCAGTCTTCATATCGAGTGCTGAAAAGCTGTCATCAAACACATAAATATGAGGGTCCTTTGCGATAGCTCTTGCTATGGCAAGCCTCTGCTTCTGACCACCTGACACGTTTGAGCCGCCCTGTGCGATTGAGCTTTCATACCTGTCATTCTTTGTCTCGATAAACTCAGAAGCCTGTGCGATATCCGCAGCCTTTTTTATCTGCTCATCACTCGCGTCTGCTTTACCAAAGCGCAGGTTTGAGGCGATGGTTCCCGAAAAAAGAATACCCTTCTGCGGAACAAAGCCTATTGACTCGCGAAGCTCGCTTAGTGTGTAGTCTCTGATATCGTGTCCATCAAGCTCTATTGAGCCTCCAGTCACGTCATAGAAACGCGGAATCAGGTTTACAAGTGTAGACTTTCCACAGCCGGTACTTCCGATGATAGCTGTGGTTTTGCCCGGCTCCGCCACAAAATCAATGTCTGAAAGCACATCCTCCTTTGCTCCCGGATATCTGAAATCCACATGGTTGAAACGGATAACACCTCTGTGATCAGCCTCAGTAACAGGCTCTTTTGGATCATTTACAGTGCTGTTTGTCTTTATAACCTCATCGATACGCTCTGCCGCAACACCAGCTCTCGGAAGCATGATGGACATGGCTGAAAGCATGAGGAATGACATAACAATCATCATGGCATATGTAATAAACGCAGTCATGGTACCTACCTGCATAGAACCCTTGTCTATTCTGCCTGCTGCAACCCACACGATACCAAGTGTGATGCAGTACATGATCATGGACATACCCGGCATCATAAAGGTCATGACACGGTTTGTAAACAGCTGTGTGCGTGTAAGCTCACGGTTAGCCTCATCAAACCTCTTTTCCTCCTCCTTCTCACGGCCGAAAGCCCTGATAACGGAAAGACCTGTAAGAATCTCACGAGAAACAAGGTTTACCTTGTCTACAAGACTCTGCATAATCTTGAACTTTGGCATCGCAATGCCAACCAGTGTGAAAATAAAAACCATGATGGCAGCAACCGCAATGGCAATCACCCACTCCATGCCGGATTTGGTCTGTGCCACCTTGATGATACCACCGATACCAACGATTGGCGCGTAAAGCACCATACGAAGCATCATAGTAGTAACCATCTGAATCTGCTGTATATCATTCGTGCTTCTAGTAATCAGTGATGCCGTAGAGAATTTGTTAATCTCGGCATTTGAAAAACCTACAACCTTTGAAAAGGTCTTCTCCCTCAAATCCCTGCCGACAGCGGCACCGACCTTTGAAGCCGCAAAACCTACAACACATGCTGCTATAAGCATAATAGCTGCAAAGGCTGCCATCTTGGCGCCTGCCTTCCACAGATAAGCAACCTGATTGGCATCCACGTCGATTCCTGCATTCTCATCACACTTTGTCGCAAAAGTTACACCCATGGACTTTAAAGTAGCTGAACCCACCGCATCGATTTTTTCCTGCACCTTGCTTCTTATCTGCTTTATCATGTTATCATCGAGCGCTACTCCCTGCGGGATAGCCGATGCATCCACATCCATCTGCTCACCCGACTGAAAAGCCTGATATGCCATGACAAGAGGAACCAAAAGCTCCTCATCCAGCTTATCAAGTGTGTCCGAATCAGCTGTCAGCTTGTATTTTGCCACACTGTCATCAGATTTTGAAGCATCCTCTGCCTCATAACAGTCCGTAAATTTTTCTTTCTCGTCAGACAGCATAAATGTCTGTGCCATCTGATAATCCTCCGATGTAATCTCCTTTGGCAGGATATGCTCAATGCCATGATCCTGGATACCCACATCAATGATGTCAGATGTGTACGCAGGCAAAGCCAGATCACAATAAGCCTGAGCAATGAGAAAAACAAAAATTAATATGATCCATCGCCAGTATGGAATCAGGTTTTTGAAAATTTTACTCATAAACGTTTCCTTTCTTTCCGGTTAATTATCCCCCATACACGAATGCAAAAATATCCGCAATCGTGCGCATACTATTTATTTTATCAATTAGCGTGGATAATTCAATAAAGAAAGTATAAAGAAACAGTAAAAAAACAGAGACTATATAAATGGTTTATATAAGTCTCTGTTTGATAAATTGTGCTTAAACGAAAAGTATGTGATAGCCAGGAGCCTTTGAAAACTAATCCAAATCGGCAAGACCTACACGCTGTATCTGGAAGGTCTTGTATGCCTTTGCTGTTGTAGTTTCTTTATCACCACCGCTCACCTGTGACTGGTAAATCTTACTATATCCTACGGCATAAATCTTTATAGAATTAGCTCCCTCCGTTAAAACACTCAATGGTACCTTTACCTTATATGTCTTGTTATTTTCAAAGAAGTCCCTTGGATCCTTATTTAATTGACTGTTTTCTTTACTGTTATTTATCTGTTCATTTTCTGTTCCGTCATTATTCAGTGTATAGATATCCCAGTCCACCTTCTTTAAGTAAATCTTATCATTTCCGGTGCCAATCGTTTCATCTTTTGGATTTTTTTGCGGATCCTCGATATAAAAATCCAAATAAACAACAGTTTTTTCATCAATCTGATTTCGCACAAGGTTTGAATCCTTTACCGTAAAATAAACATCCTGCGTACTGTCTGCACCATCTAGTCTGGCATCCGCTTTATTAGCTGCTTCTTCTTCAATGGCATCATCAATAGTTGCATATAATGTAGTTATGTCATTTGAATCAGTATCTGCATTCTCCTTAAGATAAATTGACGGCTCATGAACTGATGCACTATATGCAGCAATCATAGTGTTTATATAAAGTTTCAATTCATCATCATTATTTGAGAAATCGGAATGTCCTACACCTGAGTATGTTACATTTCCCATTGTGTAAATATAATAATTATTTCTTACATCCTTTGGAGACTGCTCATAAATTCCATGGTTTGACAAGGTATACCATACAACAATATCACTCTCACCATCACCATCAGCATCCTGATTCATATCCAGCTGGTAGTACTGCTTATGAGTGGTAGCTATATTTATTTCGTCAGCAATCTTAAAAGGATATGTGGTAATCTGTCCTGAATTAACCTTGACTGCCTTATTAGTCTTAGCTTCAAAATCATTACCATCTAGCCCTGAATACAGCCTGTACTCGCCATGATCGTTACCATTATCTTTCCACTGATACTGATTTAAATCTGCATAAGTAAATCCCTGATTCTGTCTGACAATAACTGAATTATCAGATTTTGGCTCATATGCAATATCAGTATTATTCTTTTTGGCAGTCTGTACAGCTTTATCAAAATCCTCATCAGTACTCTGTAATGTATTGCCCTTCTTTAAATACTCATTTGACAAGATTCCATACCTGTCCAGTCCGACAGTATCACGAATTATAGAGTTAAACTTATATCCCCAGACATTATTATATTTATTATCATTTTTATTATTACAAAATGACGTTGTATCATGAGCAAACAATACCGGTTTTCCTGACTGGATATATGCTTTTATTTTATCGAGATGATTATTTGTATTATCAATATCATAACAATCACCAAATCCAATCACAAGCATATCGTATGTCTGCAGCTTATCACATACCTCATCCATTTTAGGTACGTTGTCATAACGAACTGTTTCTATATCCAGGTCAAAATCCTTCACTTGACTAAGTAATTTATGAAACTTTGTATTGCTATCATTCTTCTGCGCCTGCATATCAAAATTTCCCCTAAAGCCCTCATTATGCTCCAACTTTGAATTAATCTGAAGAATCTTGACTTTTGTAGGACTGCCTTTTGAATTTTTGACATACACATATCCGGATTTCTGATCATATCTGTAGCTATTTGTAGCCTGACTTACACGAAGCTGCCAAGGCATAACTCCTACATAGCCATTCGGCAAATCATAGACCAGTTTATAATTATAATTGCCTGCATTCAGACTATACATATATTTACCATTATCACCCATTACCGGATTCACAATAGTGCCATCACAATATATTTTTATCTTATTTGCATCTATTCCTTCATTGGTTGTCGAAAACTTACCATCGGAATTTGAATCCAAAAACAGCTGTGCATTAAAACTTGCTTTGGAATCAGCACCGCCTGCATTGTTTATTGAAAATTCCAATGTGATCTGATTATTACTAATCTCAACATAATCTGTATCTTTTACTTTTTCCTGCTCCTTGAGTAATATTTCAGGTTTTTCAGTAGTCAGGTAGGTAACAAGCACCGCTGTCTCATTTGACTTATTTTTTAAGTCTCCCTTGTTGTCCACTTTAAGAACATTATCTTTATCTTTTGCATATTTTAAAAAGGTAAAAACATTTGAACAGTTATCAATGTAATCCTCATTAATTCCACTTTTATACTTGCTATCATTGCTGAAAAAGCCATCTGAAAAGACGACAGGAAAGCCCGCCTTTATATAATCCTCCAATTCTGAAACCTTCTGCTTAGTAATATCATTGCCTGAGCCTCTGTATGTGTTTGGAGCAGTTAAATAATCAGCATTATTTCCATTTCCTCTTAATGTAAGCTGAGTATTAAGCGCCTCTCCATTATTTATATAATCAGTATCCAGCAATCCCGCATGACCATTCTTGAGCATATCATATCCCCAATAATTTACCACATCTTTCGGATTTATAACAACAATGTCACCAACATTTGAGTATTTAAGCCCATCCATTTTCCAATCATTATATACTGTATGACCATCTCTATAATTCAGATTATCGGCTACAAGTCCCATATATATCATATCATAATTATTGAGATCCTCTATTCTTCCAATAAATTCTGCACTCGTAACCCTTGTTATTGTAACCTTTTTTTTCTCCGGGCATCTTGATCCAAGCCAATTTTTTAGCTTATCATAATTTAAAGCGTCAGACTCATTTTTTACAGTTCCGGGCTCTATATCCAGTATGTTCAGACTATCTGTCGGATTTATAATGTCTCTTTTATCGGCATACGATATGATATAGCTTAAAACTATCGCCTTTGAAATCTCCTTGTCATAGTATGCATACTCGTCCTTTCCAAGAGTATCATTTTCTTTTTTCCTGCTTGTATTCTCTGAGTTGATATACTCTGCTATCTCGTCAAAATTTTCATTTTTAGCTGCTTCGACAAATTGAGTTTCATCTTCATTTGCAATAAATGCAGAAGCAAAATCATCTCTTAAAACAAATGGCACATCCGTACTAGGATTATAGTTTCGTGGAATGACATATTCGTTGCCAATTACATAGCCATGTGTACGAGTTGAACTGTCAACTTTGTAATACGTTATGACCTTGTTATCATTCCAGTTAATAAAATTATCAGCAGAATCCTTTGTAAAATTCAAGGAACTGAAATTGTTACAGCTCAAAAGACCTGCAAGCTTTTTAATATTACTTGAGTAATCTGCAGATGAAGAAGCCCACACAATACCATTATCCACTATAACAGGCATCATGATACCACTCTGATGTACACGCTGGACTATCTGCTTTACCTTGTCCCATGAAATGTCATTATCAGGTTTATATGTTGCAGCATCGTCTCCTAAATCCTTTGAAAGGATGGACTTTGAGCCGGAAAGATAGAGTAAATCAATTGTTGCCACATCTATCTGCTCAAGCTCCTTTGGTGTGACCGTTTTTACCTTGAAGGTCATATTGGCAGTCTTATCATCATCGCCTGTCTTTCCCTCCTGGTTAAATACACCGTTTCTGAACCAGTTATTGTTCTTGAAACCACCCTTATAATATATGTGTGTGGTATTTACAGGATAATCAAGCGAGCCGTTTTTATCAGCCACCATTATATAGTCACCTTTTCCCTTACCCACATAGGTGTATGTCTGGCTGTCCTTAACTATATCAAAATATCCATCTGTATCAGTGAGGATTACCTTTCCTGTGTTATCTGCCGACTGATTGTCCGGTGTGCCATCATCTATCTTCTCGTATGGATTCTGTGAATCAAGCACTGCTCCATACTCGCCGGTCTCATCGTAATTAAACTCAATAGGTACCTCAGTGTTCACCTCGTAGTAGGTCTCATCATCAGTGATTTTATCTGCAGGCACATACTCCATCTCAACCGTATAGTATGTATACTTCTCATAATCCGGCTTACTGCCATCAGGCAGACCAGCCATCCGGTCAGCCCTGGCAACAAATTCATATGGTGAGGTAGTATCTGAATTGTCAGTCCTATAAATATATGCCTTTGGGTCATATTTTGCGATGGTTTGCATGCTCTCATCGGAAACGATTGCATATGAACTCTTTATAGCATAGACTACATGCTTCTCAACTGTATCGTCAGCTGTGCCTGTATCTGGCGTATTATCTGTACTGCTGTCTGTATTTCCATCAGCTTTCTGTGAATTATCAGACGGTACCAGATACTGGGTATTTGTCATGCCATCCGGCAATTTGACTGCAGTAAAAGCAACACTGTAGTAGCCTCTTTTTCCGGGTGCCTTAATTTGATTGCCATTTTCAGTCTCTGTATTAGAGCCATCCGCGGTACTTCCTGTACTGCCTGTATTACCTGTACTACCTGTATCCACAGATTCAGAGCCATCTTCTGTCTCATCCTCGCCCTGCATGAAAACATAATGGTCAACATTTTGTCTGTAATGACCTGTAGGCAGTCCCTCTTCATTTACAGCAAGCTGGTAATCAGTGTTGAACTTGTAGTCACCCTTCTCCTGCTTTGTCATCTTATAACCGGGGGTACCCTTGTTTATTCTGTCCATATTTACAAGGGCAAGCTCTGTCCAGTCATCGCCTTGACTGACATAGCTCTCCTCATACGGCTCATAATAAAGGGGCTTTGTGTTGTTCTTTTCCTCTGTAGTAATAGGCGCAAGCTTTTCTTTCAGGCTTTTCATATAAGCAGCCCTATTCGTTGCACCATTTCCCTCTGTGTCAAACATCTTTGACAGTGTTCCAAACCAATCGTCAGGCTCCTGACCGTCAATCAGATAACCGATGGATGCCATTTTCTTGTCAGGCACCACCTCCACTATATTGAAGGGCTTGCCCTTGCCATGTGAACTGACTATATCAGATATTCCATTGAATGCTACATTTGCATCGACCTTTGTAAGGCTGTCATTCAGCACAAAAGCTGCCACAACGAGACATCCTGTAAGTGTGAGCGATATTGGAACCACTATTTTTTTTGTTAATTTGCTCATTGCGATTGCTCCTTTTGTAAAAAACTACTCTGTTTCTTAATATGTATAAAACGTTATTGTATTTGACTTAAACTCCGGCATATCCTCAAGTCCAAGCCAGACGCTGATATTTAATTTCTCACCAGTAAGAAAATCATTTCCGAGAGTGATATGCATTTCTTTATTTTGCTGATAACCTAAAATATAATAATTAAGATAGTTCTTATATTTAGGATCATCGGGCTTACCTTGTGCTCCTGTTTCTCCGGCAATCTCATTTGAACTAAACTTAAATATTCCATCAGGCTCACCATTGCCCTCCGGTCCATAAATCAGCTTGCCATCATCGCCCATTCTAAAGGATATATCTCCCTTGTGCTCGGTTGCACCTGTTGAGCTGACACTTTCTACCTCCATATGCCATACAAAATCCTTAACCTGATATTTACCATTTAATGAAGAATTTTTTAACTCCCATTCATCAATAAACAATTGATGCGTCTGTCCTAAATTGAAATGCTTATCTGCATCACAATGCAGAATATTGATTGGATGTGCTACGTTTACAGTTACCTTTGCCGTCAATGACGTATCGTCTTTGGATGTTACTGTGATAACAAATTGATCTGTAGTTTCATTATCCATAAGTTCTACATTATATACATCACCATTAGCATTAAAGTTTCCACCATTTTTTGTTCCAGAATGATCCCACGTTACATTTTTTGAATCATACTTTCCACCCAGAATCTTATCAGTAAACTCTAATTTATTCTGATTTTTCTTCATTTCATAGTATACCGTTCCGTTGGTTACATCCTTGCCTTTATAATATATCCTTATTCCTTCAGGCTCTGCCGGTGCCACATACTCCACATCTGCCCCGGTCGGTACCTTATTTCGCATAGTGAAGTTCTGCTTTGATGTATACTTCTTGTCCCCTGCTTTAAAGTCCACGACAAGTCCGACAGAGTTCTTGCTTTCTGCCTCGCTTAAATCAGGTGTAAAGCCTGTGACATTTTCTGCCATAAGAGATTCCTTGCCCTGACCATCCGCCTTCACCGCACCTGTTGCAGGATCCAGTGTATCCTTTCGCAGATAGATTTTGTGCTCTGACGGTCTGTATATGATATTGTATGTACAATCCTTGTTGTAGATAATCAGCTTGCTGTCGGATGATGTTTCCTCAGATGATGCTTCTTCGGATGACGCTTCTTCCGCTGATGCAGTTGCAATATAACCGGCCTCAGGGGCTGCTGATGCCACCTCCACCGGCGCTGCCACTGTAGCAGGCTCATACTTGACACCCTTTTGCGCATCAATTATCAGGTCTCCTATCTGATTCATCGTAAGCTGTGCCTCATACTGTAAATCTACATCCTTTGAAGCGTATTTATACTGCTTCGTGCTCGTACCGATAAAGCCCACAACAGCCAGACCCAGTATTCCCATTATCGCCATGACAATGACAAGCTCAACAAGTGTAAAGCCACTGTTTTTCCTATTATTTGATTTGTTCATGCGCTTTAAAAGTTTCATGGTTCATCTTCCTCTCCGATTTCATCATACAACCTTATAACAGCCTTGCGTCAAAATAAAATATTCATCATTAAACTATGTAAATTACTCACATACCACCTTACCGGTCTCCTTGTATATCGTGATAACCTTTTCTGTGCTGTTTTTTTGAATCCAGATACGGCTGCAGCACTTACCATTGGCATCAGGCTTTTGTGCACCTGAGCTTCTGTCAAACTGAAGCTCTATACTGTCAGAGACGTTCAATTGTGTCTTACCGCTATAATCATCATTCATGGAATAGTAAACATCAATCCTGCTCTTTCCGATTTTACTTGGAGCAGATACTGTACCATTTATAGTCGTCTTATAATAGTAGGCACCATCTGATGCATCCTTGTATATCTCAAGAACTGCGCTGTCCTTTCCCATCGTAGTGACTCTTGTTTTATTAATTATCGATTCAATATTTCTGGCACACTGCTTCACCTCAACACCCATGACCGAGCGAATGGATATTGTTGCCGCACCTATGAGTACGACAGATATCGCTATCACTACTATAAGCTCTACCAGAGAGAAACCACCATTATTCTTTTTTTCTTTTACAGACATATTGGATTCCTCCCTTGTATATATCGTCAAAATTTGTCAAATATAAATATTTCGCAGCTGTTTTGCGCCTTAAAAGCCGCTTGTTTTCTACTCCTTGGTCCAGTTCTGGTATGTAATGAGCGTAGCATAATCTATTTTTGTATCTGCCTCTTTCTTATTTGAAAAAGTAGAAACATTACCCAGATAGTTGGCACCGTCCATGAACACATCATACAGGTGCAGTGCATCGTCTGCATCACTTACCTTTTCAAGAAGCAATGCTTTAAATAGCTCCTGAGTACCATTATCAATCTCGCACTGGTCTTTGTTTACAATTATCCTGCCCTTTGCAACTATGGTACCTGTAAAGTCAGCATTCAGTGTCACATTTCCTGTAGCAACAATTATATCCACATTGTGTGATTTGTCATTTGCATCATAGGTGTAGTTACCGTTTTTGACAATTGCCTGGTATTTTTTTCCCTGATACTCAGTCTCAAATATATGTTTATTACCGGAATTTGGCACTATTTTCAACAAATTGGTATTGTTAACTATATTTGTAAAAAGCGAAACACTTGCTGCATTTGTCGGTAAATCCGCATAATTTGTCAAAAGCTTTGAGTTTAGTGCAGTATATGTGCGCTGTAAGGCATCCGACTGTGCATCCATGTCCACACCATCAGCTATGCCCTTCAAAAGGCTTAAATTGCTGCCATCGTAGATGCTGTAATTGCCGGCAGTATAGATGCTTGCAGCCTCATTTACCTGTATGCTGTCAGTATAAAACTTAGTGTATCTCTTGAGCTTGTCACTGTCTGCACCAAAATAGTCACTGTAATACTCAGCAGCCTTGTTCGTTGGCAGATTGACATAATAGTATACAAGTCCATCATCATTATTATCAGTAGAAGGAACAAAGACCTTCTTTATACAGTTGTCGATTGTCTTTGACTCCGGCAGATATGCCGAGAGAGCCTTACCTGTCTTTGTGCTGACCACATTGGCATTTATTTCAGTATACTTTGTTTGATCCTGTCCGGTTGCAGTAATATCCTTGTACTCCTTATAGGAAAGTGGATTCTTGTTGTAAAGCGATTTGGCATCCGCACCATTTCCACTTGTGCCTATGCACTCAGGCGGCACAAGGTATGCTATCTGGTCACCCTTTACAGAGATTGACTCACCCATGCCCACATTGCTGTTTTCTGTACCCACTCTACTTGAGTTTACAATAGCCTGGGTATTGATATATGCGGTTCCTGCCAACATAAGCTCCCTGATATTTGACATATCAAGAGATGCCTCCCTACCGTTTATGATAATAGCAGAGCTATCGCCTGCGACAGGATTTTCCCTGTCAGCGCCTCCATTGCCAAAGCCGACGTACTTCGCATTGTTATTCTTATTATTCTTTCCAAGTGTGACCTTTGAGCCTGTACCATTTAAGGTCATGTCATCTGCCACATATGTCATGCCATCCAGCTTAACTGCTGCACCATTTACATTTATGTTGCTTGTCCACAGCTGACACTGTGAATCAACAGAAAGTGTACTGTTATTGTGTACACCCGCCATGTTCTTTTTTATCGTAGCAGTATCTTTTCCGGCAAAGTCTCCCACCTCTATATCGCCCTCTGCAATCATATAGCTGGTATCCTTTACATCAAGTGTGGCATTGTTTGGAATGGTAACACTCGTAGTAGAAGTCCCTGTGCCTGCCGCATTTTCACAGCCGGCGTAGAGATTACCGGATAGATTCACTTTATTAAGTCCTGATATAATATCCAGTCCTTCATTTCCGACAAGAGAATATGTAAAAAGCTCCGGAACTCCTCCCGATGCTGTAAAGCTCATGGATGGAACTCCCAGAGAAATATCTGTTTCTATTATTGATTTAAATCCCTTTTCATCGGTATACTCTACCCTTAGTCCGTTCAGCACGACACGATTTTGGTACACCTTGAGCTGTCCATTGCCGTTTACATCGGCATTGGTCGATTTGATAATAGCACGTGGCTGATTATCTTTTTTCTCGAGAAGCTTCGGGTCTACATATTGTATGAGTTTTCCCATATTAAACGTCATACCTGTGCTATCATACTCCAGGCTGGTCTTTAAGCTCTTCAGATACTCCTGCGCAAAATTGCTCTGTCTGCCGGCCTCATTTATGCTGCTGTCAGAGTAATTCTCCATAACCTTGGTATATCCTGCTGAGTAAGCCTTGGAAATATCTCCCTGCAGACCTGTACATATCTGATCCAGCACACCCTCTGCCGAGTAAAAGTTATCTGTATTTTTTTCATCCGTCACCTTCATCTGGAGGTTCATAAGCGCTATCCACAGCACAGTCACAGCTAAAACAGCCACTATAGCCATTGCAACTACAACCATCACAAAGGAAGCACCACGGTTATCATTACGCTTCATAATTAATACCCCATGCTTCCGGTCATCGTGACAACCGGGTCTTTATCCTTAAATATATCATCCAGTGAAGCCTTGCTCTCGTATACAGCCACCTTCACATCATACAGCCTTTCAGATGCATTGCTTTTTGTCAGATTCTTTATATCGACAATTGCCTTTACATCATTCTGAATTACATTGTTATTAAAGCCATATATAGCTTGATCGGGCTGTAGTGGATTATCCGGTGCTCCCATATTTACATTCAGATTGGTGGCTATATGAGTATAAGCATGACCTGTACGATTTCCCGGCTCACTTACCTTCACATATGCCTTATATGTACTCTCCTTCGTGCTCAACTCTGACTGATCCGATATAGTCTTTTGCTTTACAATATTTACCGTACAGTCCAGCTTGCCCTTATTATTGATTATAATGACATCGTTGCAGGTATTGTAAAGTGCTCCTGTAGATGTGTACCATGGATTGTAAAACAGATAGACATTTCTCAGATTATGATTCACAGTATCTGAAGAATTGTCGTAAATCACCATGGTATAATCATCCTTCAGTGCACTATTCGGATCCGGAAAAGTCTTTCTTACCCCATTCTTATTGATAGAATACGAATACGACACCGTCACCTTGGTAGCCTTATCCCCCGTAGCTCCATACTTTTCTATATCTATGGTGATAGTTCTTTTGATATCCTGCTGAGTGATTCCACTGACACCCGGCATATTATTAAATGCAGATATAATATTTGTAGCAGAATACTTATCTGCACTCATGCAGTCGAAGTTTGCGTCCATGGCCGACATGTCTGCCACCTCGTCCATGTTGTACTCTGTAACCTTATTATCCGGCTCTTTCTTGCCAGTTGTAGGATTTACCTTTGTTGCGTCAGATTTTGCATCCACCGTCACAAGAGCATTGTATTTCTTTGTGCCAGACTGCACGCCTGACATATAGAAATAATACTTGTGTGCATCCGACTCCCTGAAATTCCAAAGCGATGTATCGCCTATTTGGGCTGATGCATCAGTCTTGTGGATACAGCTAGTGATGACATCATCCTTGTTTACGATCTCAGCACTGATATCCTCAAGCCTCTTTACATTATCAAACTTATCCGACTTCTTAAGAAGCTCACATGCACTGCTTCCATCTGATATATTAAAGCCGTCCGCCACATCAAAGCCCTCAGACGGATAGTTGAACTGATATGCCAGTGTCTTCATGGAGTTCTTCTCAATACCCTCCATAATGTTTGTCGCCAGATGTGTAGCATTCAGCTCGTTTTTTGCCTTTACATTGGTCTTTGTAGCTGTGACAAATGCATTCAAAAAAGGAAGCACGATTATTGCGAGAATAGCAATCGACACAATAATCTCCACAAGTGTTACTCCTCGATCATCGTTTTTTAGCTTTCTCAAATCTGCTTCCTCCCCTCTTGTATTTTGTTATCTCATAACTCAATAATCTAACATTTGATATTTATCACTTACCGTCTCAATAACCCGATAATCTAATAATCTAATATTATAATAATCCGTTAGTTTGTTGTACCAAACAGATTATTTGTACCATGTGGTACTGCAGGTATGTATGGTGCCTCATATGGCTTATCAAGTCCATACAGGAAATATGAATCCACAAGCATCTCACCTGTCAGCTTGCCTGTCGAATCATCAAAGCTCACATTGAGCGTGCTGATAGTTTTCTTCTGTGATGAACCAATCACCTCGCCGAGCATAGCCTTAAGCCCATGATACTCTGTCTTGAATGCCATAACTGTGCTGACATCATAAAGCTGATAGCCTGTAACCGTAGACTTTGCAGAACTTGATGATGTGCTGCCATCAGCTGCACTGCCGTCGCCTGTCTGTGACTGAGAGCTGTTGCCATCAGCGGTCTGAGAGCTCTGCGAACTGTCTGCATTACTGCTATCCGTGGTACTGCTGTCTGAACTGCTTCCTGACGAAGAATCTGTACCTGCATCGCCTGTCGGATTATTCACATCAATAGCTGTCGGTGAGCCGACTGTAAGCTCTGTAATATTTGTATTGGTAGATTTCTCGATAGCAACCGCATCCATGATGCCGTTTTCAATCTGTAAATATGAAGGGAAATTGTCATATACCTGCTGCATGGCATCAGACATATCCTTTGTCTTCTTTGTGTAGTCATCCGCCTTTGCCGCAAGTGCTGAAAGCTGATTGTACTGTGATTTCAGGTTCATGTTTTCGCTCTTGAGTGAATCCCTCTTATTGGACTGTGGAATAAAAATCAAAAAATATGTCAGTGCTAAAATGGCAACACCCGCTAATATAATAAGTAACTTTTTTTCTCTCGTTGACATCCTAACACCCCCTACTGATTTGTACTGTCTGTATCTGATGATGAATTACTATCCGTCTGTGCCTGTGATGACGCATCTTTTGATGTATCATCTGGCTCACTGCCTGTGCCATCCCCCGATTCAGAAGCAGCACTGTCATCAGCCTTTACATATGTGCAATCTACTGTGAACTGAACCTTTGAGGCACCGGTCTCATCAACCTCCTCTGTGATGGTTGACACATTGGATACCATAATACTCTCAAATGTACGAAGCTGTGCAATCACATCAGCCGCTATATCCTTGCTGCCTGTCTTTATGGTCATCGAAACACCATCAGTCGTAACAGACATATTCACAAGCTTGGCCTCTGACGGAAGCTTCTGCTCCAGCTCATCCACGAAGCCCGTTATCTCATCATTCTTGTTGGATGAGGCGCTCTCAAGAAGCTTAGTCCAGTCATAGTCCTTCTTGGTCTGGTTGTACACATCATATATCTTCTGTGCATATGACAAATCAGAAACACGCGCTTTAAGCGTCATATTGTCTGAAGTTAAAACAAGATTTGAAAAAATGCTGTATGCCGTGATACCAACTGCAACTACCACACACAAGCCAAAAATGAGAAGCTGCACTGCAAAAGAAACAGGCTTTTCGGCTTCCTCCCCTGCCGGTACCGGAAGAGGCTTTCCATCAGGACCGACAGGTGGATTTCTCTGCATCCCTGCCTGTGCGCCGCCGGATGGCATAGCACCTACAGCTGTTCCTGCCATAATCGGAGCACCGATTCCCTTGTTTTTCTTACTGTCAAGTATATCAAGTGGGCTCAGTGAACATCCGACACAGTTGAAATACTCTGCAAGCTTTGCCTCTGCGAGGTTTATGCTCTTTGCCACATGTATGCCGTCAAACTGCTGGAGCGGAACCACCTTGACATTGAGCTCATTGGTCAAAAGCTTTGAAAGTCCGCTGAAATCAGCACCTAAGCCAATAAGGAAAATTCTCTCGATAGGAGTATCTGAGTTTCTCGACTGATAATAGTCTATCACTCGTCCGAGACTGCTTATCAGATTTGAAAGTGAGTATGACACATTCAGACGAAGCTTCTTAAAGCGCTCCGAATCAATCTCATGCCCCATAGGATCCATGCCGCCACCCGCCGGCTCATCCGGTACTGTGCCATCAGGCCTTATTGCAAGACAGGTCTTTCTGCGTGCCACATCGACTGCATCGGTAAATGACAGGTACTCTCCGAAAAGCTCACTATCCTGAATCTCCTCTATAGCATCAGCAAGTCCATAGTTGACATTGCGCTGCAGCTTTACCATGCTTCCATCCATTACAGTCAGTGTGGTAGAAACCTCATCCACCTTGACAGTCACCTTCACATCTCCGGGAATCTCTCTTCTCATGAGCTGCTTGATGGCATTTCCACTATAGTCAAGTGCTACAAGCTGCAGCCTGCAATCAGCTGCAAGAGCACCATACGACAAAATAAGATCATTAGGCACAGCAATAACCGAAAGACGTAATTTCTTTTCTTCCGGTCTGTCAATCTTTTCTATAATCTGATGTACCAGCTTGTACTGGCTCAAATCCACCGGAAAATAATCCGATGCATTCATTGCAATCATTTCCCTAAGCTGCTTTTCCTTAACAAGCGGAAGCTCAATATCCCTGCTTGCTATACGCGCAGAATTTAACACAAAAACAGCTTTTTTTGTGGCAATCTTCTTTTCCTTCAGCTTGCTGTATAAGATAGAGCGAAACATCCCATCCGGCTGTACCACTCCATCATTAATCATCCCCGGTGGTGTCGGAAATCCGAACATATTGTAAATCTTGGGATTTTTTGCTTTGTAATCAATCTCAACTACTCTGGTAAGGTTCTCCCCTATTTCAATACCGAGTACCCTTTTTGCCATAACCTAGTCCTCCGTGTTTATCTTTGTTTTACACTGTATACATCTGTAAAACATTCATAACTGTTCAGTTACAAACATTCTATATATATATTTCGGCATATCTGTGTTTTCTCTGCTTTTGTCTCACTGCTTGTCGTACTACCTGTTTTATATTAAGTACGCTATATTATAACACGTTTTTCAAAAGCCTGCGAGTGTCAAATATGCCGATATCATTTTCTCACCCCATAGCATCGAAATAAATATTCCGGCTGCCAAGTACGGTCCCATCGCAAGCCTGTTGCCTGCGTTTGTTACTTTCATACGAATCAGATGTATCACGGAACCGATGATGCATCCTAAGAAAAATGCTAATGTAATATTCTGCCAGCCTATCGCAAGACCTGCACATGCCATGAGCTTGACGTCTCCGCCACCTATGGCTCTTCCTCCACTTACAAGAAGAAGGATTTCAAGAAATAAACTGACACAAAAGAATCCTATCACATATTCAGACCAATTATCATGGTCTAAAAACACATGCAGGATTCCAAGCACCAGTATAAATATATTGATTCCGAATGGAATTTCATATGTTCTCCAGTCTATCACACTCAGAACTATGAGTGCAGATGTAAGAAAGCAGTAGATGATACTCGTAAGCTCAAGTCCATTTACTGCAAATACTACTATGTATAATATACCGTTTAACGCCTCAATAATAGGGTATTGAGGTGATATCGGTTCTTTGCACTTGCGGCATCTGCCGCGAAGAAACAGCCAGCTGAAAACCGGCACCATATCGTACCACGCGAGCTGATACCCGCATCTCATGCAGTGGGACCTTTCGGTCACCACTGTCTCATGCTGCGGTATGCGGTAGATACAGACATTTAGGAAGCTGCCTATAACTATACCGAATGCAAATATTAAGATGTAGATGGGTATCAGTTCTGTGGTCATGGTTAAAAGCCTCTTTATATATTATTTATGATTTAGGGCCTTTTTTGAACTGATCTTTGTCTGAATGGTAATATGGAGAATCTCCTGTATATGTAATAGTTCCGTCTGCCTTATTATATACAATTGTTATTTTATCATCAGTCCACTTTGTGCCTTTAATTTTCGCTTTTGTTAATCCGGCATCTTTAACAGCCGTATCAGCAACTGTTCCTAGCTCTGTCTTACCCAATGTAACAGTAACCGTATTAGCAGTAGCCGAAGCCGCAACCTCTTCGTCTGCATAATATGTCTTTAAAGCTGTAGCAATATTATCACATGTTTGGATATCTGTAGCCTCTCTAGACTTCTCAACATACTTGATAAGCTGTGGAGCAAGTACACCTACAAGCACTGCCATGATGGCGATTACAACAATAAGCTCTACGAGAGAGAAACCTTTGTTGTTCTTCTGTTTCTTTCCTAACTTTTTAAATACATTCTTTACCATAGTTCTTTTCTCCTTTTCATTATAACATGGTTTTTGTGCAAAGAGCTGTGCCCTATCAGCATCTCTTTGGTTTGTATGCGCTCATTGTACCATAAATCAAAGCATAATGCAAGTTATTTTCTAGTACAATAGCACTATTGGCGCACAACTTTTTTCGCTTTCTTTAGCAATTTCGCCCAAATTTCATCCGTTTTATTGCATTTATATCATATTTTCAATAAAAATTTTCTCCAGAGCTATACTCCGCCACAGCATAAGGGGCTTCATTCCATGTGCCCGGCTAACGCATACACTCTCGTGAGAGCTACGCTACACTGCCAAGATACTGTAGGAATTATGCCTTATAAGTTTTCTATGCCCGACGAAACCGTCGAACCGCGCCGCCCGTGGCGCGGTTCTCCTTGCCCATTACTGCTCACACCATCAGTGTGACCAGTAACGATTACAGCCCATTAAAAGTGCATCTACGAGGCAGGGGCTGTAATCTGACAATAGTTGATTTATTGGCGCATAGCTTGACAGCGTGGTGTCAAGCTTGCGTTTGAACAGCAACGATATATTACATCCCAGTGGCAGTTCATTTCTGTGTTTCATGCGCATAATTCAACAGTATCTAAGCAGCTTCGCTATTCGCTCACCCGAGAGTATATTCGTCAGCCGTTCGTAGAGAATGAAGCCCCATCCTACTGTCAGCAAAAGAGGAAGCAACCTCCGAGTTCTCGCCCAAAGATTGCTTCCTCTAATTTACATTTCACTACAATATTAGCTCACAAGCCATTTTTTTACAGTTTCCTCATCAAAATCCACACATTCAGCTATATCTTCTATTGAGTGACCTTTTTTCTGAAGTTTTAAAGCCGTTACTTTTGCCTGACGAATTCTGCCTTCTTCTCTGCCTAATTCTCGACCTTCTTCTCTGCCTTCATTTTTCTGTTCTTCCCACGCCTTACACATATCAATCACCTCTTCTTTCTCATCTATGTCTATATCCGTTCCTGCAAACAGGTTGATTGCCTCAACCGTCTCTCTGTCTACATTGCTAAACTTTTCATCATTCTGCAACACTTCCTGCATCTTTTCCTTATCATACGCATTCTGCAGTACCTCGAAAAGCTGCCTGATGGATGTCCTGAATCCTGTAAAGTCTGTTATCTCCCTCGGTGCCAGCAGATTAATTCTGTAATCCGGTATGAATGGCAGAAGCTCTTCATCCACATCACCAAACATATCTGACAGCTTTCTTGGACCATCCCATTCCTTTGTTCCGAGATATACTGTAATCGTAATCACCGGTATCAGCTTATCCTCTTTCGTAAATCCAGAGAGAAATTCATCCGATGTTGCCGTATCCTTTTCCTTGCGGTGCTTTTTGGCAGTTTCCTTTACCTGGTTGCCATATGCCATGACATCATAAAACATGTTTTTTACCGGAATGGCATAGTGTATATCGGACTGATTTTCTACTCCTATCAGTACGACATATGATTTGCCGGTATATTTGATGCTGGCATTTTTGAAGATGTCCCTCATCTTCTGCATCGCTATGGTCTTTTTGTCAAGCCCTAGTGCGGTCAGAACCTCTGTCGTGTCCCTTTCCTTAAGGTTTTCCGGCAGGATAACCTCTCTTCCTCCATACAGTATATTGTTGCACAGATCCGCAAACCTGGCATTATCTGCAAAGTATTCCTTTGCCATTGAGTCCTTTGCGCTCAATCCTTCTCCTCCTGTTCTCTTGTGTGAGTAGGAAAATCCGGTGCCAATGATGGTACAGTGGTACAGTTTATGAAGTATACATGTGCAGTCCTTCTTTATGTTATCTATATGTTTACATTATGATTATCACACTGTATACAGTTCATCCGCCTTTTGACTACATTTTCTGCATTCTGTCTACATACGGCATTTCAATTTTCCTGCTGTTGATTGGTAATTAAAGCATCGAAAACTTCCATGTCCTTTGTAGAATGATGCGAAGTGGTCTGCCCTCTTCAAAGTGGTGAGCACCTGAAAAACTGTTATGTGGTGCCGCTTACAGAAATATAATGCTTTGAGTTGATTGTAGCATAGCGGCAGTTCTTTGTCATCATAATTTTTCTTTTTCCATACTTATTAAAATGTCAAGCATTAATTGCAAAATTTTTTTAAAAAATTTTTAGTGCGTATT
>OHLP01000134.1_pt1 | contig 48740 bp, 39 predicted proteins | sample 1569111 | NCBI WGS metagenome assembly OHLP01 (sample SAMEA3879504, study PRJEB24766) | human gut metagenome | biome: human-associated habitat; feature: feces | place: USA | collected 1985/1987 | reverse complement strand
ACAGCACTAATTATGCCCCTGTTTGCGAACCTTTGTCTTCATGCCCGACGCGGGACGCGTCGCCCCCATTAGTGGTAGCGTTTCTTCAAGCATCAAGCGCCATCTCTCACATAATTACCGCCAGTGGCCTCACATAGCCACAGGCGCTATATTTGTTTGTACCCTATCAAACAAAAGCGAGCCAGCCTATGCTTCCCTTATAACCCCACAACGAGGCAACCTCTGGCAGATGCGGTTATCGCATCTGCCAGAGGTTGCCTCGTTGTGGGGTAAAGATAAAAAACAACAGCAGAGCGCTTCATGCCACCCTGCTGTCTGTTGTTAGTCTTATGCTTTAACGCGGTTAAGGTATGAACCGTCGCGCGTATCAACTTCGATAATTTCGCCTTCGTTGATGAAGAGAGGCACACGCACCTCAACACCTGTTTCAAGCGTTGCAGGCTTAGTAGCGTTGGTTGCAGTATCACCCTTCAAGCCCGGCTCAGTGTAAGTAATCTTGAGCTGAGTTTTAACAGGCATTTCAGCGAAAAGGATAGTTTCAGTTGAAGCATCGCTTACAACTTCGCATACATCACCTTCCTTCATAAAGTCCACACCTGTGATAAGATCCTTCTCGATGATTACATCGTCCCAAGTCTCCTGATTGAGGAAGTGGTACTGATCGCCCTCAGCGTATGAGTATTGGTAGGGGCGACGCTCTACGCGCACGTCCTCAAGAGCTTCACCAATGTTGAAACGACGCTCAAGCACACGGCCTGACACTACGTCCTTCAAAGTGGTGCGCATAATGGTGTTACCCTTACCGGGCTTTACATGAAGAAAATCGATGCAGAAGTAGAGCTTGCCGTCAAGGCGAATGCAAGTACTCTTCTTGATGTCTTGTGATTTAATCATTGGAGTAAATGTTGTGTTTCGTTTTATCTTATGATTTTGACGGCAAAATTACGATTTTTTTTTGATAAAGCACTTCTTTACGTCACTTAAAATGGCCCGCAATATCTATCTCCATCACTATCACCATCACCCAACATGGCCGGAGCAATTTACAACAAGGCGGTCGAGGAGCAGACGCGCAACCGGACACTGTAGGAGGAGGCATGGTGACATTTGCGGCACAAAAGTACATATTATACCTTTAATTTTATTACCTTTGCCTACATGAAGTACTCATTTATCATACCCGTATTCAACCGCCCCAACGAGGTGGACGAACTTTTGCAAAGCCTTACCACACAAACGCTGAAAGATTTTGATGTGTTGGTGGTAGAGGACGGGTCTACCCTGCCCTGTCAAGACGTGGTGGCACGCTATGCCAGCCAACTGGCCATACATTATTATAACAAGCCCAACTCTGGCCCAGGACAGACACGCAACTATGGCGTGCAACGCGCCACGGGTGAATATGTACTGATACTCGACTCCGACGTGGTGCTGCCCCCCGGCTATCTGGCCGCAGTCGATGCCGAGCTCACTGCCAACCCATGCGATGCCTTTGGCGGGCCCGACCGTGCCCACAAGGATTTCAGTCCCACACAAAAAGCCATCAATTACGCCATGACGTCGTTCTTTACCACAGGCGGCATACGCGGTGGCAAAAAGAAGATGGACAAATTCTACCCGCGCTCATTCAACATGGGCGTGCGCCGCGAGGTATACAATGCACTCAACGGCTTTAGCGAGATGCGTTTTGGCGAGGACATTGACTTCTCCACCCGCATATTCGAGGGCGGACACAGTTGCCGTCTGTTCCCCGAAGCATGGGTGTGGCACAAGCGCCGCACAGACCTGAAAAAGTTTTTCAAGCAGGTGCACAACTCGGGCATCGCACGCATCAATCTGTCAAAACGCCACCCCGGCACACTCAAACTGGTACACACCCTGCCGGCCATATTCACAGCCGGCTGCGCCCTGCTCATTGTGCTGGCCGTCATCGCAGCCATTTGTGGCTGTCCACATTGGTGGGTCATGCTGCTGCCCTTTGCACTGTTTGCCATCATCATCTGCGCCGATGCCACACGCGCAGAACGCAGTTTGGGCGTAGGGGTTCGTGCCGTGGCAGCTTCCTTTATCCAACTTTGGGGCTATGGCTCAGGCTTTTGGCGCGCATGGTGGCGCCGCTGCGTGTTGGGCAAAGGCGAGTTTGACGCATTCCGAAACAACTTCTACAAATAGATATTTATCAAGCAGGAGGCTCAACCCTGCATAGCCAGCAGCAACAGGCAACGCAGGAAAAGGGCGCATTCTTAATAATAGGTTCCATCATGCTTCGAGCCTTCTTCGCCGCATAAATATCCCTTTCACACACTTCTACCCCACTTCATGGCAAAGCTCAACATCACCGATTTGGCCCTTGACGACCGGCCACGCGAAAAGTTCGAGGCACAAGGCGCTTCAGCGCTCTCCACCTCCGAACTATTGGCCATACTCATAGGGTCGGGCAATACAGACGAGAATGCCGTAACACTGATGCAACGCATTTTGGGCGACTGCAACGGAAGTCTCACACTGCTCGGCCGCAAGTCTATTGCCGAATTGTGCCAATACAAAGGCGTAGGGCCAGCCAAAGCCATTACCATACTGGCAGCATGCGAGGTGGGCAAACGGCGGGCTGCCGAACCCGACCAACGGAAGATAGTGAGCAGCGCCAACGACATCTACGCCTATATGCGCCCCATCATGTGCGACCTGCCACACGAGGAGAGTCACATACTGTTGCTCAACCAACGGTTGCAAATATTAGGTTCACGCTTAATGAGCCGCGGCGGCATAACAGGCACTGTGGTTGACATACGCATGGTGTTGAAAGAGGCGCTTCTGGCCAATGCCACTAACATCGCCCTTGCCCACAATCACCCCTCGGGCAATTTACGCCCCAGCCGCGAAGATGACCGACTGACCGACAAGGTAAAACAGGCTGCCAAACTGCTGGACATTACGCTCATCGACCACGTTATTGTGACCAACGATGGCTACTATAGTTACCAGGACGAGGGACGCCTTTAGACTGAACTGAACAAACATAACGACACCCGCTGGTGGAACTCCTGGTTAACAGGGTAACAAGTTTACAAGTTAACTTGTTTACTAATTCCGCCAACGCATTAACGACACAACTACAAAATATGACACCCGAAGAAAAGCTTAAAATAGAGGAGCGCATTGTCGAAGTGCTCAAAACGGTTTACGACCCCGAAATTCCCGTCGACATCTACAATCTGGGCCTGATATACCGCATCGACCTGCACGACGACGGCATACTCGAGCTTGACATGACACTTACCGCCCCCAACTGCCCCGCAGCCGACTTTATTGTGGAGGACGTGCGCACCAAGCTCGATGGCATAACAGGCATCAAAGACGCCAAGGTAAATTTGGTGTTCGAGCCCGAATGGGACAAGGACATGATGACCGAAGAGGCCAAACTCGAGTTAGGGTTTATGTAACCCCCCAGGGCACGCTTTTGTTTTTCCAACCTGATTTTTACTTATGAGCAACGACACGAAACCACATAACATCTACTTCTTGTCAGACGCACATCTGGGCAGTCTGGCCATTGCACACCCACGCATGCAGGAGCGCCGGTTGGTCAATTTCCTCGACAGCATCAAGCACAAGGCCGAGGCCGTCTACCTGTTGGGCGACATCTTCGACTTTTGGTACGAATACAAAACCGCCGTACCCAAGGGCTACACACGCTTGTTAGGAAAAATCAGCGAACTGACCGACCTTGGTGTGGAGGTGCACTTCTTTTATGGCAACCACGACTTGTGGCAGCACGACTATTTTGAAAAAGAATGCGGCATGATACTTCACCCCCACAGCGAGGTGGTTGAACTGCACGGACAAACATTTTATCTGTCACACGGCGACGGACTGGGCACTGACGACAAGAAGTTCAAGTTTCTGCGTGCCATCTTTCACAATGCCACATGCCAGCACTTGTTCTCGGCTCTGCACCCACGTTGGGGCATGGCCTTTGGCTTAGAATGGGCACGACGCTCACGCCTGAAACGCGAGGACGGCAAAGAGCCACCCTACCAAGGCGAAAACAACGAGTCTTTGGTTTTATTTGCCAAAGACTACCTCAAAACCCACCCTGACATCAACTATTTCGTGTTTGGTCACCGCCACATCGAGCTCGACCTCATGCTGTCACGAACAAGCCGTCTGCTCATTCTTGGCGATTGGATTACACTTTTCTCATACGCCGTGTTTGATGGCGAACACATGTTCATGGAGAATTTTATGGAAGGCGAAACCATCAACTGACCTTCCACACAGCAAAGTCAATAAACGGCAGAGATAGTGCAAACCGAATGCAGAACGTCAAGCTTGCTTGAACGTTATGCTGAGGTGCAGCCTATCTTATATAAATAACAAACATAGACATGAAACGCACACTCATCGCACTGATGGCCTGTCTGGCAGCTTTTGTCAACGTTCAGGCACAACTATTATGGAAGGTTACCGGCAACGGCCTTGCCAAACCGTCATACATAATGGGCACATACCATCTGGCCAACACCAGTTTCGCCAACTCCGTCAAAGGGTTGCACGACGCTCTCAATGCCTGCGAGCAGGTGTATGGCGAACTCAACATGAGCCAACTCGACACACAAGCCATGCAGGGCATGCAAAGCACCATGATGCTGCCAAAAGGCCAAACACTCGACAGTCTGCTTACTGCCGACCAACTGGCAAGGCTCAATGCTTTTATGACGAAGTTTCTGGGCGCAGACTTCAGCAATCCGCTTCTTGCACCCATGAAACAGATGACTCCGGCCGCTCTCAACACACAATTTCAAGTGCTGATGTGCATGAAGCTGGAAAGGGGCTTTAATCCCAACGAACAGTTCGACACCTATTTCCAAAACGAAGCGAAAAAGCAGAACAAGGCGGTAGGCGGACTCGAAACGCTCGACTATCAAATGAAAGTGCTGTTCAGCGCACCCATGCCACGACAGATTGAGCAACTCATGTGCCTGGTAGACAACTACGACTACCAAACCGAATTGCTCAAACGCACCATCAAGGCGTTTTATGCCGAGGACATGAATGCGATACAACAAATCTACGAGGAGAAATTGCACAACACTTGCGACATGACGCCTGCCGAGGAGAACGCACTGATTTACACACGCAATGCCAACTGGGCCAAAGCGCTACCCAATATCATGTCACAGCGCAGCACACTGGTTGCCGTAGGCGCAGCCCACCTGCCAGGGCCACGCGGCTTGCTACAACTACTCAAGGACGCCGGTTATACCGTCACCCCAATCAGTAAATAACAGGACTCGGGGTTACAAGTTGATAGGTTAACGGGGTAACGGGTAAGTTTGTTCTGGCCTATCATATTGTGCTGAAGGTCGGAAAGAACATATTGTAAATACTCGACTAACTTACCCGTCAACCCGTTAACTTGTCACCCCGTCAACCAATCCCCCATACACTCACACAAACATGAACGACTTCTTTCTGCAAGCCAACCACATTGTCAAACGCTATGCTGCCCACACCGCCCTCAACGATGTGAGCATCAGTGTGCCACGCGGCAAAGTGTTCGGACTGTTAGGCCCCAATGGTGCGGGCAAGACAACTCTTATACGCATTATCAACCGCATCACAGCCCCCGACAGCGGCGAGGTGTTGTTTGACGGTCACGCCTTCAATGCCGATGACGTCATGCGCATTGGCTACCTGCCCGAGGAACGCGGCCTTTACAAAAAGATGAAAGTCGGCGAGCAAGCCATCTATCTGGCCCAACTCAAAGGCTTACCTAAGAGCGAAGCCATAGTACGTCTCAAAACATGGTTCGAGAAATTCGGCATCATGCCGTGGTGGAACAAAAAGCTTGAAGAGCTGTCAAAGGGCATGCAGCAAAAAGTGCAATTTATCATTACCGTGCTGCACGAGCCGCCATTGCTCATATTCGACGAGCCATTTTCGGGCTTCGACCCCGTAAATGCCGAAATGCTCAAAAATGAGATATTGGCTCTGCGCGACAAAGGACATACCGTCATATTCAGCACACACAACATGGCCTCGGTCGAAGAGGTGTGCGACGAAATAGCCTTGATCAATCACTCACAAGTAGTGTTGTCGGGCGATGTACACAGCATCAAGGAGCGTTTCCGCACTGGGGTGTACGAAGTCAGCTCACGCGACGCCACACTTCACAACACGCCCAACATCTTCACCATCAACGCGCACACACAGCACGCCGGTCTGCACCACTACACACTGAGCAAGACTGACGATGCCGACAACAGCCAACTGTTTGCTGCCGTGGCCGCACAAATCAGCCCGCGCTCCATCAGCGAGCAAATGCCCACAATGCAAGAGATATTTTTACAGACCGTTCAACCCGCCACACCTCCCGTCCATCATGAATAAATTTCTACTCGTTGTACAGCGTGAGTTTATGACGCGCGTCAAGAAAAAGTCTTTCGTCATTCTCACCATACTCATGCCCTTCATATTCGCAGCATTGGTATTTGTGCCAATTTGGCTGGCAAGCATCAAGGACAACAATCAAAAGACCGTGGCCGTGGCCGACAAAACGGGCAAATATGTGGGACTGTTCAAGGACGACCAAACCTACCGTTTCGTACCCATAGCCAATGCCGACGACCGCGCGCTATATGCCGACACCACCAGCTACGAGGCGGTGGTTGACATACGTGCCGATTTGGCCACCAACCCCAAAGCTGCCACCATCTACTCTCGCAACGAGGTGCCAGCTGGCTTGTTGTCGTATGTTGAGAATGTCATCAACGAGCAAGTACGCCACGACAAGCTCGAAGCCACAGGCATCACCGGCCTCGACAAAATCATCGACGATGTGCAGAGTCAAATCACCATCAGCACCATGAAGCGCAATGCCGATGGCGACACCTCATCGTCAAACACAGCCTTTGCCATTGCAGCTGGCTTTGTATTCACATTCCTCATCTACATGTTCGTCATGTCGTATGGCGGCATGGTCATGCAGAGTGTGATGGAGGAGAAAACCAACCGCATTGTCGAACTGATGGTGTCGAGTGTCAAGCCCTTCCAGCTCATGATGGGCAAGATTGTAGGCATCTCACTTGTCGGCTTTGTACAACTCGCCATTTGGGGCGTCATGTTGGTTGTCATTCTCACCGGTGCCAGCATGGTCTTTGGTGTGTCAAATGCCGACATGATGCAAACATCGAGCATGGCCATGGCCACACCGTCAGCACAAGCCATGAGTGCCGCGCCAAGCGAGACACAAGAGATGCTCACAGCACTGCTCAATCTGCCATACGCCGAATTGGGAGTTTGCTTTGTTCTCTACTTCATTGGCGGCTATCTGCTCTATGCCTCATTCTTTGCCGCCATTGGCGCATCGGTCAATGAGCAAGAGGACTCATCACAATTCATGATGCCCATTGTCCTCATCATGGTATTTGGCTTGTACGCCGCCATGGGGTCAGCCGAAAACACCAATGGGCCCCTGGCCTTTTGGGCGTCATTATTTCCCCTTACCTCGCCCATTGTCATGATGGTGCGCATACCCTTCAACGTACCACTTTGGGAGGAGGTGCTTTCGCTCGTCATTCTCTACGCCACGGCGTTGTTCTTTATCTGGTGCAGCGCACGCATTTACCGCGTCGGTATCTTGATGTACGGCAAAAAGCCAAGCATCAAGGAGATGATTAAGTGGATGCGGTACAAATAGCGAGCACCACATTAGCACATTAGCATATTAGCACAGCACATTAACAAACGTATGTTTTCAATTATAATGATAGCCCTTTGCGGCGTCGTAGCAGGATTTGGGTTACGACGTTGGAAAGGATTGCAACACGTCAACAGCACCATTACCATCACCATTTGCTTCATGCTCTTTGTACTCGGACTCTCTGTGGGCGAAAACCGCCTCATCGTCAGCAACCTGTGGAGCTACGGCAGCCAGGCACTACTCATCAGCCTTGCCAGCATATTGGGAAGCGCCATTAGCGGCTGGGCGCTATACAAATATGTATTAAAGTCGAAACAGGAGGAACGCGCCGCATGAAACAAAGCATTATCGTAATCATGATGTTTGTGCTGGGGTGCATCATTGGCGACATATACGCCCCAAACTGGGACCTTCACAACGTGTCAATGATGATACTCTATGCCCTCATGTTCCAAGTGGGACTGAGCGTAGGTTGTAGTCCCAATCTCAAAGCCATATTGCGCAACTTCAAACCCAAAATGCTGCTGTTGCCACTGGCCACCATCAGCGGCACCCTGTTGTTCTCGGCCATCATTAGTGTGGCACTCGTGCAATGGCGCGTGACAGACTGCATGGCGGTGGGCAGCGGCATGGGCTACTATTCACTCTCGTCCATACTCATCACACAGCTCAAAGTGCCCACCCTTGGCCAGCAAGTAGCAGCGGAGCTGGGCACCATTGCACTGTTGGCCAACATCTGTCGCGAAATGACAGCTCTCATCTGCGCCCCGCTCATTCACAGAATATTCGGGCCGCTTGCCACAGTGACTGCTGCGGGTGTTACCTCGGTCGACGTATGCCTGCCTGCCATAACCCGCACGTGTGGCAAGGATATGGTGCCAATAGCCCTCTTCCACGGCATGCTGATTGACATGAGCGTGCCACTGCTCGTGCCATTTTTGTGCGAATTATAAACTGGTTGACGGGGTGACAAGTTAACAGGTTGACGGGTAAGTTTGTCAAGCTCATACAATCTTTAGCACAATAGATATATAGGGCAAACTTACCTGTTAACCTGTCAACCCGTTAACCCGCCAACCAGTCAACCAGTCAATATACAACAGACGTATGAAAAACCCACTTCTTTCCTTACTGCTACTTTTTATTTCACTACCGCTGTTCAGCCGCACGCCCATCAAGGTGGCCTGTGTGGGCAACAGTGTGACATTTGGCTACAAACTGCCCGACCGTAAAACGCAAGCCTACCCCGTGCGCCTGCAGCAGATGTTGGGCAATGGCTACGATGTGCGCAACTTTGGACACAGTGGCGCCACGCTGCTCAACAAAGGGCATAACCCCTACATGCAGTTGCCCGAGTTCAAAGACGCCTTGGCCTTCAAACCCGACATGGTGGTAATCCACCTTGGCCTCAACGATACCGACCCACGCGATTGGCCGCAGCATGGCGATGACTTCGTGTCCGACTACCGTGCCCTGATTGACTCCTTCCGTGTGGCCAACCCCAAAGCCAAAATATGGATATGCCTGATGACGCCCATCTTTCACGACCACCCTCGCTTTGACAGCGGCACAAGGTTATGGCACAGCTACATTCAGCAACGCATACGCCAAATTGCCAGCACCTATAATGTAGGGCTCATCGACCTTTACACCCCCCTGCACAAATTTCCCAACCTATTTCCCGACGCCTTACACCCCGACCCCGAAGGTGCCCACATTCTGGCCCGCACCGTTTACAGCGGCATCACCGGCAACTATGGCGGACTGCAACTGCCCCCCACCTACGGCAACGGCATGGTCATTCAGCGCCAGCAGCCCATCAATCTGCAAGGCACCGCCAATGCCGGCGAACACATCAGCATCAACTTTCATGGCACAAAAGCCGAGGCCATAGCCAACCAGTTTGGTAAATGGGCCGTCTCACTGCCTGCCGAACAGGCTGGCGGCCCCTACACCCTCAGCATCAAAGCCCCAAGCGGCAAGCACACATTCAATGATGTTTGGGTGGGTGAGGTATGGCTCTGCTCCGGACAGTCAAACATGGAGCTTGTCGTACCCCGCACAAGCACGGCCCAAGCCGACCTGGCCGCCGCCGACACTTGCTCGCTTCTGCACCTGTACAACATGGCAAGCATCATACCCACCCACAACATGGCTTGGGACTCTGCACGGCTTGACTCTGTCAACAAACTGCTTTACATACAACCAGGACATTGGGAACGCTCCAACGCACAACTTGTGCGCAATTTCTCGTCAATAGCCTACAACTACGGACGCATATTGGCCTACAACCTGGGGTGCCATGTGGGCATTATCTCGAATGCCGTGGGCGGTTCGGGCTGCGAGGACTGGATTGACCGCAGCACACTCGAGGAGGATTTCCCTGCCATATTGCGCAACTGGAAACAGAACGACAATATCATGCGCTGGGTGCGCGAACGCGCCACTACCAACACGAGCAAGGCAACATCTGCACTGCAGCGTCACCCCTACGAGCCGGCCTATTTGTTTGAGAGTGGCATATTGCCACTGCAAGGCTACGGGCTGCGCGGTGTATTGTGGTACCAGGGCGAGTCGAACGCCGACAATGTAGAGGTGCACGAACGCCTTTTCCCATTGTTAGAAAAGAGCTGGCGCAAATTTTTCGGCCGCACCGACCTCCCCTTCTACTTCGTGCAACTCTCGTCAATCGGCACACGCCCCTCGTGGCCACACTTCCGCGACAGCCAGCGCCGCATGTCCGAAACCCTGCCCCACACCTACATGGCGGTAAGTTCCGACTTGGGCGATTCGCTCGATGTGCACCCCACACGCAAATTTGAGGTGGCACAGCGCCTGGCATTGTCTGCACTCTGCCACACCTACAACTACCACCTTACCGGCAGCGGCCCACGCTATCTGTCGTTTACAGCCAACGGCAGCCAGGCCACACTGCGCTTTGCCGATGCCGAAAATATGCATCCCGCCAACGGCACTACGCTCATGGGGTTTGAAGTTGCCGGTGCCGATGGCATCTACCACAAGGCCGAGGCCAAACCACAGGGCGAGGAGTGCATCGTGCTAAACTGCCCCGAGGTGAAACAAATCAAAGCCGTGCGCTATGGTTGGCAACCTTTCACACGCGCCAATCTTGTAAATGACGCAGGGTTGCCGGCCTCTACATTCCGCGACGAGCAATTTTGAGGTGTGTGGGGTAAAGAACAGGCATTACGCTCTAATGGGGACGATACTACTGGAAAATGCCCCGACGCGAGACGCGTCGCCCCCATTAGAGGTAGCGTTTCTTCAAGCACTAAACGCTAGCACCAAACGCTAGCACTAATGGGGGCGACGCGTCTCGCGTCGGAAAAAGATGCAGTTTTTATTTAGTAGAGTTTGTATCCCCCTTCTCTACCCCGCGAGACGAGGCTGCTGAAAATTAGCCCGACGCGGGACGCGTCGCCCCCATTAGAGGTAGCGTTTGGCGCTTGAGTTTATTCGCATTTTTACGTTTTACCAAGCAACAATAATAAAAAGACAAAGAGCAGACAAAATGCTTTGAAAAGATGTGGTGTGCTGTATGCACTCCCATCTTCCATTGCATTTTGTCTGCACTCGTTTACACCGTGCCGTTAATAACGGCTATACAAATAACCGCCGCATCAAAAGTGTACAACCAATTCGGCCACCACCTTGTCACGCTCAGAGGTCTTTGCCAACGAGATGTCATCATAGAAATACTTCTCGTAGTTCAGTCTGATGTCGGCATTCATCTTTTTGGCCATGCTCAAGGTGATGCCGCCAGTCACACGGTGACGTTGCGCATCAGTCAGCTTGAGTTTGCCCTCATCGGTCAGTGTGCCGTCTGAGTGATTGTCCATCATGTCGTAGCGACAGAGGAAACTCATCTTGCGGAACACCTTTGGCAACGGTTGGTCGTAGCACACAAAGGCATCGAAAGCGTTCACATCGTTAAAAGCCTTATGCTCGTAATGCTTGCGCAGATATTCTGCCTCAAACGTAAAACACCCGCTTTGCAGCGTGGCGCCGCCGTCGTACAAATACGTCTTGATGCCGTTGGGCGATATCTTTTGCACCGAGGCTTGCAGCGTCAGGCCGAACGGCAAGGTATACTGTGCCTTGGCCGAGAAGTTGAACTCCTTTGTCCAATAATTCTTTTGGTTGGTCAGTCCCGAACCGTTAAAGGCTCCAGCCTCAACAACCAATGGCACATTGGGCAACGTGTAACCCACATAAAAACCCACATCACGCACATTGCCCACCTGCTTGGCTATGAAAGAGCGGTTGGCAAAATACTGTTTGTGCGGTGAGCGGTGAGCATCAATGCTGAAGGGCACACGCATCTGTCCGATGCGCAAGTCGAGCCCCTGGCAAGGCAACACGCCAGCATAAGCATCGAGCATCTTGATTTGCCCCTCATCGGAGAGGTCAATCTCAGCCTTGTAATCAACCATCGGGGTAATGAAGCCGTCCAAGGCCACACGTGCGGTGCGCACCTCAAAGCGGCTTTCCTTTTCGTTGGTTTGATATTCCACCTTGCCGCGTATCGTTCCACTCACGTGCGGCAGCCACGATTTGCTGCCCACTTTTGTAGAGTCTGTTTGAGCCACCATGCCCACTGTCATGACACAGGCTGCGGCCAGGAGTTGTAAGCGTTTCATATACGTTATGCCTTGATATTTGTCATTTCGCGATAAGCTTTGCTACTCTCAATCATTTGTCGGAGTTCGACCATGATTTGCTGCATTTCCTGTCCAAAGTGCAACATGAGCGTGAGCGAGTTGAGGTTGCAGCCTTTGGTCTGCATGGCCACACCCACATATTCGTTGTAGGCACAAGCCTCTGCCTCGAGCTCCTGACACTGCGGCACAAGGGCATCGTTGTCACTGCCACGCTGGTTGCGCAGGTTGTCGGCCACTACGAGCATCAAGTTGGTCACCTCGTTGCGCAGTTTGCAAAAACGCTCTGCCATGATGGCATCAACCGGACTGAAGTTGTTGTCAACATGCTCGTGTGCCGGTTCGGCTATACGTATTATGCCATAAAGCATCTGGCGCAGCGAGTTGTGAATGAGGTGGAAATTGGTGCTCAGGCGCACAGCCGACACAGGCGGCTCCACACGACGCAAGCAGATGGTTTCGCGACGGCGCAGGCTCTTCAGTTCGCGCTTGATCTTGACCAGGCTGCGCAATGCTGTGCGCATGGGGCGTAATTGCTCGGCAAAGAGTCCGTCGGTTGATGTGGTAAGTGCCTCGGCATACTTGTGCAGCATGTCGGCAGTGCTCATACCAATGTGGCGCGAAAGCATGGGCACAATGGCTGAATGGTCGGTGGTGCTGATCATCTGTTGGAAGAGCACATCGCCCTCGGTCACCTCCTTTTGCTTGCGGGCAAAACGCTGCTGGCTGTGAATAATGCTGTAAATGCCAGCTGCTACAATAATGACTACTGCCACCACACCGCCAAAGTTCATGGCCATGGCCACAAGGAAACAAGCGGTGAATGCCACACCCGCAGTGATGAACCAACCACCAATAACGGTGAGCACACCTGTAATGCGGAACACGGCTGTTTCGCGTCCCCAGGCACGGTCGGCCAATGACGAACCCATGGCTACCATGAAGGTGACGAACGTGGTTGACAGTGGCAACTTGAGCGAGGTGCCAAGTGCTATGAGCAACGACGACACAACGAGGTTGACCGAAGCACGGCACATGTCATATGCGGCCTGATTGTCAACGGCCTCGGCGGGCACTTGGAAACGGCGGTCAATGTAGCGTGCCACACTGGGCGGTGTTACGCTGACCACGGCATTGGCTATTGAATTGCCCCAACGCACCAGGCTGCGGGCCACCTTTGACGAGCCAAACATTTCGTCGCCCTCGTTTTTGCGCGAGAGACCGACCTCGGTCTCGGTCACCTTGCGTGCCTTCTTTGAGGTGGCAAGGGCAAACACCATGATGGCGCCGGCGGCTGCCAGAAAGTAAACGGGGGTGTGGGCCGAACTGCCGAGCGATGTCATCATGAACGATTCGGGCGAGGCACCAGCAGCATTGGCCGAGAAGTCGGTGTAGGCGCTAAAACCTGCCAGAGGCACACCAATAAAGTTTACAAGGTCATTGCCTGCAAAGGCTGTGGCCAGGGCAAATGTGCCAATCAGCACAATGACGCGGAACACATTGACCTTGAACACATGCAATATCTGCATCACGATGGTGGCAATTACAAACGTCATGCCCAATATGACCAAGATGTGTTCGTTGAGGAAAGCCTTTACATCGGCATTCATGAAGGAGAGGTCCTTCAAGCCCTTGAACAGCATGAAGTAAAGTATGGCTGTGATGGCTACACCACCGAAAATGCCAATTTTGAAGCGCAGGTTCTTGGTTATGCTGAAGCTGAATATGATACGCGTGATATACTGAATAAGCGAACCGAACACAAAGGCTATTGGCACACTCATGAATATACCCAATATCACCTCAAGTGCTTTTGATGTGTTGAGGTAATCGCCCATGAGCAGTGTGCCATCGCCACCTGCCATTTTGAGCATGGTAAAGGCAAAGGCCGCACCCAACAGTTCGAACACCATCGATACGGTGGTGGAGGTGGGCATACCAAATGAGTTGAAGATGTCGAGCAACACAATGTCGGTTACCATCACCGCCAGGTAGATGTACATCACATCCTCAAAACTGAAGTACTGCGGTGTAAAGATGCCGTGACGCGCAATGTCCATCATGCCATTGCTGAGCACGCAACCGCAGAACACGCCCGTGCCGGCAATAAATACCAGCGAGCGGAACTTGGCTGCCCTCGACCCTATGGCCGAATTCAAAAAGTTCACCGCATCATTGCTCACACCTACCCAAAGGTCGAACGCGGCAAGAATGAAGAGGAATATGACCATTCCAAAATACATCCATTCCATACAGATTTGTTGTTTTGTGAATTAAAGAGTTATTTGTTTACGGGTGCAAAAGTACGGGCACGATGTTGGGAGGTTGTGACAATGTGGTTAAGAAAGTGTTAAGGCGCTGATTGTGTAACAGAGGTGGCGCATCTTCACACAATTTTAACAGCGCCTTGCGCACATAGTACAGATAAAAGGCGTAATATTGCAGCACCATTTGCCAGTTGGCTGATTTAATGTTTTACAGGATAGCAAGTAAACAGGTTTGCAAAGGCGGACTGAATCATCGTGCAAGGCGAATGCAATCAAGTTTGCTTGATTAAGTTGCCCAAAACGCGCTGTAAAAAACGCAAGCACTAATGGGGGCGACGCGTCCCGCGTCGGAATAAAGAAAGGAGGGAAATACGAACCTCTACTAAATAATAGCTGCATCTTTTCCCGACGCGAGACGCGTCGCCCCCATTAGAGGTAGCGTCTTCAACTGAAAGATACCCCGCGAGACGCATCGCCACCATATCAGTGAGCATATCCACTCGCCATCTGCAATATTTTTTTTACCGCTTAGACATTTATTTCGACCGCTTAGGTCTTATCTGCAACCACATACGTCCGTGTGCGTTTTATGCCGGTTGAAAATTATGACATTTTTATATAACTTTGCTTGTATAGAGACGTGCAGCATTGTCTGCATAGTGCGTATTGTTAAATTATAAAGTTATATGGTATGAAGCGTTTATTACTTGTATTTGCTTTCATGTTGTCCACTTCATTTGTGCTGCTGGCGCAGAACAGTGAAAGGAAGGTAACTGATATCGTATTAAAGAGTGTGATTGGTTATGACGGGCAACCAATTACGAGTGGCTATGTGTATGGTCTTGACATTTCTAAGGGGCTGCCGTTGAAAGTAACTGACGACGGGGGCTACCGTTCAGAGGTTGGTATGGATTTTACCTTGCCGGGGTATGAATCGTTTTATTATGACTGGACTTACGGTGAGTCTCCTGAAATTACCATTGACTTGCGAGATGTAGCTCGACCGGCTAAATGGAAGGTTGTGGCGCATGACGGTGCTTTGCTGCCGGGTGCGGAGTTGGTGTCGACCACATCGAATAATCCGAAAGTGACCTTGGCTCAAACTGATGCGGAGGGTATAGCCAACTTTTACCTTGTAGATGATAGCAGAGCAAATTATAGACCCATGTCGATTACCGTGGTACCACAAGCCAAGTATCATACTGCTTATGCTGTACCATCAACCAAGTACAACAAGACATATTATGCGTCGAACACGCTGATAGACTACTCAAAAATGCACTTGTTCCTTATGCGCGTCAAGGATTTCAACACAGATTTGCGCAAGCGTATGTTCAGCGACGAATTGACTACAAGCTACAATCTGTCGTATGAGACTGTGCGCAATGGACAGAGCACAACATCGTTTGTGCGTAGTGCTTATGTAGACGAGGGCAATGATCGTGTGTATTACAGTATGGTCAATGATGACGAGGATTGTCCTATCACAAAGGCCTGGTATCGTTTCTCATTCAGTGGAGACAAGAGTGTCAACACCTTCTCTTCATATCCTTTCTATCGTGAATATGACAAGTTGGAAGGTGATTACGAATTCGAACTCTCGCCCACCACTTGGCGTCCTGTGCGTATAAACGTAAAGGACGATCTCGGCACAGCACTTGTGCCAAGAAACTTGTGGGTAGACGGAGTGCGACCTGTCGACTATGATTATAATGACCCGGTTGTTTGTTTGCCACAAGGTGAGCATGTGATTGATGTGTCTGCTGCAACGGAAAGTAGTTCTGTTGTGTATGAAAATGATGGCAAAAAGTCATTGCGCACTATTGTGGTGAAAGATGCGATGAATGTGCAGGAATATGACAGAGTGTACAATCATGGCGATTATGCGGGTTATGAGGTGACAGCTGTTGATGCTGATGGCAATCCGGCACAAGGTGCGTACTTCTTCCTCTCTGGCAAAGATGGCAGAGTATTAGGGGCGGTATTGGATAGTGCCGGCCGAGGTGTCGTATTCCACGAATATCCCGGTGAATGCTCTGGTGTAATATCTGGCATTCGTAACACGGCTAAGCTTACTTGGACTGATAATTCGCCCATTGGCATGCAGACTCACCATATAGACGTGAGCAAGGACCTCCGCAAGGTAAAAGTAACTGTCAAGCAGCATGAGCAGATGTTTGCAAACAAGTATGGAAATCCGGAACTCCATTTGTACCGGACAGCTGACAAATTGGACGCAATGCCAGACTTTCATGATGATTCATACATACGCTGTAATTGGGATTCGACGAGTGACACCTCACATGTGTTTACCGCAAACTTGTACATGCAAGATGGTTGGTTGTGCGGTTACCTTGTGCAACGTGACTTGAGAGATAGCATAGCGATGATGAAGGTATCTGATGCAAGTGAATTGAACTTTGATTATACAAAGTATGCCTATGTCAAGTATACGCTTGATGGCAAGCGGTTGCAGGCAGGATATAATTATGAAGGTTTGATGGCTGCACCAGTAGGCCAGGCACCAGTGGCGGAATGGAGCAGTGCGCTTGCGCCGGAGTTCTTGCTGCCAGGCAATTATTATGCATGTGTCGTGTCTCCGAATAATGCATTAGAATTGCCCTATATCAATGCGTACGTGCCGTCGTTCAAGGTTGAATGTCTGGCAGAAAATAGTGAAGTGGAAGTGGCATTGACTACATTGCCTGACGAGGATTATGTGCAAGTACCGCTAAAGCTTGATGGCATCTTCTTCTTGGCAGGTGCAAAGGCAGAGGCTGAGGTTAAATTCCTATATAATGGACAGATACCCTTGATTGTTGGTGGTGAAAACAATACAACGGTAAATACTGAGGTGCCTTTCAGAGTGTTGAAGGGTGATTATGACTATAGTGTGAAAGGACTCAAGTTTGACGAAAAGCACCATTACGTATTGGGGCATGAGCGCAAAATTGCAGTAGGTGACGACACCAAGGTTGTTCAACTCGACCTGTCGGGACTGCATTATTTTAATACCATCGGCTATTTTGATACAGAGGGCAACGAAATTGACTGGCTCGATCTTTGGACACCGCTGCGTTATGCAAGCTTTTATAATGGGCAGGACTTTCTTGCAGATTGCTACCTAAGCAGTTATGAAGATGAAGGCTTGTTCATACCTGAGGGAGACTATGGTGTGAAATTGTTTGTGGGTGACTGGAGTCAGGAGATTGAGCACGATGCCACCTTGCATGTAGACAACCAAAGTGGCACCACGGCGCGCATTGTGCTCGGAAAGCAGTTTACTCCGGTTGAGCAGGTGGTGGGCGAAAGCAATGGCTCAGAACTCAACATACGCTATGTTGGCGGGCAAGCTGTGGTGACAGCACCAGTGGCAGCCCCCGTGAGAGTGGCTGTATATGCGCTTAATGGTGCAAAATTGAATTGTGTGAATGTGATGCCTGGCCAGCGGATAGATATGTCTGCCCTTTCGAGAGGCGCATATATCGTTCGCTTGAGCCAAGGTAATGTGAATAGTGCAGTAAAGATTGTAAAGTAACAACCCTTGTACCCATTTGTTTGTGGCCCTGCCAACTATCCTTCGAGGCAAGTTGGCAGGGCCTTTTGCTTGTATCGTGTCCGCAGATGGGCTTATAGTCAAAAGAATATATTCAGAAGCGCCATATTAGGCAAAGGATTTTGTAATTTTGCACCAATATTTACGTTAAAGCGTTAATTACCTTGATATGAGATTGATATGTGTTATATGCTTGTTGGCTGTTTGTGGCTTCTTTGCCGCTTGTGGATCAAAGTCACAGAGCGATGCCGTGTGTGACGACAGCACACAAGTAACCGAGGACTCCGTGTTGCAGCAAATGGCCAACGAGGGGCCTACCGAAGACGAAATTGCAGCTCTGACAGACTCGGCCAAGCAGGAAAAGCCCAAAGCCCTTGACGAGAAATACCGTGGTCTGCACATTTATGTGTCAAAAACGACCATGCATCTTTACGTGCTCGATGCCAATGACAGTGTTCTGTTTAATTGCGGCATTGCTTGTGGCTTGCGTCGTGGCAACAAAACAGCTAAGGGCGACTATCGCACACCTGAGGGCCAATTTCATATCTCGGGTATGTTTAACAGCACCGACTGGGTGCATCGCACTCGCGACGGGCGAGCGGTCAAGGGGTGCTACGGGCCGCACTTTCTGCGGTTGGCCACGGGACGCCTTGGAGGCATAGGCATACATGGCACCAATTCGCCGCGAAGCATTGGCAAGCGTGCGTCAGAGGGCTGCATACGTGTGAACAGTGCCAATATTATTACCCTGTTTAATGAATACGCCTATTCGGGCATGCCAGTCGAGGTGTCGGCCGAAGGTGCACCATTGCCCGCGTTCAAGGGACTTGCTGCCCCCAAAAAAGACGAGGACGAGTCTGTAAGAAACGAACCAGTTAAGCACGAAAAAGACTCGTTGCACCGAAGAGGTGCGTCACACAGTGGTGCGGCAGATAACACGGAAGGCCATCATGAGCGCCATAAGTCTGCCGATGAAAACAAGCATAAGCAAGAAGAAATGCAACGCGAGGCCGAGGCAGAATCCTTTTTTGAATAGACAAAGGGGTGGTCCTAAAAATTCTGTTTTAGAGTTCTGCAATTCTGAAATGTGATTTGCACGCTCTCGAAAGTGTCTTTTTGAAAGGTTGTTCGGTCACATAGCCCGCTATGCTCCCTCACAACCTTTCAAAAATACACTTCCGATAGCGCACAAATCCCTATTTCAGAATTATTAGAACCACCCTAATCCAATTACATCGCAATGAACGACTACTTCTACATCGATGCTTCAGGCCAGCAAAAAGGCCCCATACCTCCCTCACAATTCTCAATGTTCAACGTCAGTGCCGACACCCTTGTATGGTGCAAGGGCATGGCCGACTGGCAGCGTGCAGGTGCCGTTGACGAGTTGAAGGCGTATTTAGACAACGACGCCAATGGCGCCACCCCGCCGCCCACTCCCGGCGCTCCCGGTACTGCCGGCACAGCCAATGGCGCACCTTACGACAATGCGTACCACAGCATGGGCAGCGGCACCCCCAACCAGTCAATGCCTTGCCCGCCAAGCAATTTGGTGTGGGCCATCGTGTCAACCATATTGTGCTGCCTGCCCACCGGTATTGTAGCCATAGTATATGCTTGCAAGGTTGACAACCTCTACCTCATGGGCGATAATCAAGGAGCTGTCGAAGCCTCCAACAAAGCACGTAACTGGGCGATTGGCGGATTGATAGCCAGCGTTGTGTTCTACTTTGTCTACATCCTGGTTCTTTTTAGTGTCGGTTTCGGCTCCATCGCAAGTATGTCTAATTTATAAATAACACCTTTGATTTATGAACCGAAGCGCACTCCCCCCATGTCCTAAAAACCACATGGCCATGGCTGTCATTTCAACCATATTCTGCTGTCTGCCATTTGGCATTGTAGCCATTATCAAAGCTTCACAAGTCAATTCGTTTTACATGAATGGCTTTTACGAACGGGCGCAAATTTCGGCCAACGATGCCCAAAAGTGGACTATCATATCAGTCATTACAGGCCTGCTGTCGTGGGGCTGCTGGTGCGGACTGAATTTTATAAACTAATACGCGTTGGCGGAATTAGTAAACAAGTTGACAAGTTAACGGGTTAACAGGTAAGTTTGCCAAACTTTTTAAGCATCTTGCCATTATGGCTTTAACATAACAAGTAGTGTATCACATACTTACTTGTCAACCCGTTAACTTGTTAACTCGTCAACCTGAAATTCCGCCAACGAGTTAACACTTAGATTAGACATGAAGAGTTTATTGATAAAAGACACAACAACCGAGGAGCGCATTGAAATCGTAAAAAACGCACTGAACTTTGGCGGTGCCGACTGTGAGGGCATTGACATGGACGACATGTACGACGACTACATCTTCGGATTGAGGGAGTTGGCAGAAATCAACCTCGAATTCAGCGAAAGACATGCAGGAGAAATCAAAGCCGATTCTACAATGGAACGCCCCACCCGAGGCGGGTGCAGCATGCGCTGACATTTTGCACAAAAATACATGACTTTTCTAACCCACAACCGCCTTTATAGTCCGGTTGTGGGTTTTTTAATGTCATATGTCTACACATTGGCACATTATTTGTATGCAAAACAAGCAAACATATTAAACCAACAAAATACAATGCAAAAAGGTAATATCGGTATAACCACAGAGAACATATTCCCTGTTATCAAGAAATTCCTCTACAGCGATCACGAGATTTTCCTTCGCGAAATAGTAAGCAACGCAGTTGACGCTACACAAAAGCTCAAAACTTTGGCCATGAAGGGCGACTTCAAAGGCGAGCTGGGCGACCTCACAGTACATGTAGCCGTTGACAAAGAGGCGAAAACACTTACCATCAGCGATCGTGGTATTGGCATGACCGCCGAGGAAATTGACAAATACATCAACCAAATAGCCTTCTCGGGAGCAAACGACTTCCTTGAAAAATACAAAGACGATGCGTCTGCCATCATCGGACATTTTGGCTTGGGCTTTTACTCATCATTCATGGTGGCTGACCGTGTTGACATCATCACACGCAGCTACAGAGATGACGCCAAAGGTGTGAAATGGACCTGCGACGGCTCACCCGCCTTTGAAATCGACGACTGCGAAAAGGACGACCGTGGTACAGACATCGTATTACACATTTCAGATGACTGCGTAGAATTCTTGGAAAAGAACAAAATTCAAGAATTGCTCACCAAGTACTGCCGTTTCTTACCCATACCTATTGCTTTCGGCAAAAAGACAGAATGGAAAGACGGCAAGCAAGTTGACACCGAAGAGGACAATATCGTAAACGATACCACACCTCTGTGGACTAAAACGCCATCGACACTCAAGGACGAAGACTACAAGAAGTTCTACCGCGAACTTTACCCCATGTCTGACGAGCCCCTCTTCTGGATACACCTTAATGTAGACTACCCCTTCAACCTGACCGGTGTACTCTACTTCCCACGCATCAAGAGCAACCTCGACATTCATCGTAACAAAATTCAGTTGTACTGCAACCAAGTGTTTGTAACCGACCAGGTTGAAAACATTGTGCCAGACTTCCTTACATTGTTGCATGGTGTGATCGACTCGCCCGACATTCCGCTGAACGTTAGCCGCAGCTACCTGCAAAGCGACTCTAATGTAAAGAAAATCTCTTCATACATCACCAAGAAAGTCAGCGACAGACTGCAGTCTATATTCAAAGCCGACCGCAAAGACTTTGAGCAGAAGTGGGACGACCTGAAGTTGTTCATACACTACGGCATGCTGTCTGAAAACGATTTCTACGACAAGGCCAAGACCTTTGCTTTGTTCAAAGACGTTGACGGCAAATACTTCACATACGACGAATACCGCGACCTTATCAAGGACGCACAAACCGACAAGGAAGGCAACCTTATATACCTCTACGCCACCAACAAAGACGAGCAGTACAGCTACATCGAAACTGCCAAATCAAAGGGATACAATGTACTCTTGCTCGACGGTCAGCTCGACACTGCCATGGTGAGCATGCTGGAGCAGAAGTTTGAGAAGAGTCGTTTCAGCCGCGTAGATGGTGATGTCATTGACCGCATAATTCAGAAGGACAACGAAAGCAAAAATGAACTGCCCGCCGACGAGGCAGCCTCACTCACCGGTGTGTTCACATCAGAACTGCCCACAATGGACAAGACACAGTTCCATGTCGAAACTGCTGCCATGGGCGAGCAAGCCACACCGGTTGTTATCACGCAGAGCGAGTATATGCGACGCATGAAGGACGCCAGCCGCTATCAGCAGGGCATGTCATTCTACGGCGAAATGCCTGACATGTACAATCTGGTGCTCAATTCCGACCACCGACTTGTTAAAGAGGTGCTCTCCGACATGAAGTCTGCCTTGGCCGACAAACTGCTGCCCATTGAGAACGAGCTCAACACACTCAAGGCACGTCACACCGCCATCGAACAAGATCAAAAGGACAAGAAGCCTGAAGAACTGACCGACGACGATAAAGAGACTATGAAAAAGTGCAACGATGACATCGAGGCTCAAGAGAATGCACGCAAAGGCGTTTGGGCCGAATACGGCAAAAGCAATCCCGTCGTAGCACAGCTCATCGACCTGGCTCTCCTTCAAAACGGCCTTCTGAAAGGCGAAGCCTTGAGCAAGTTCATCAACCGCTCTGTCGATTTAATCAAATAGATTATATAAACTACTAAGCCAAGAGCTTATGAGTGTTATGTGCAACATGAAACAAATTACACAGTCATCATGACGCACCAACATTCATAAGCTCTTTTTGCATTACGTATGAAACTATTTATTTCTACCATTCTACTTTCATTATTTGCCCTGTCATGCCAATCCACCACTGCCAACAAGAGCAACGAACTGCAGGACACGCCAAACGCCACACTGAGCAACGATGCTGCCAACACCACAAACGACACCATTCTCAAACACTGCGTTTACACTGCTGCCGACTCTGCCAAAGTGGTAGAATTACTCAAACTGCAACCAGGGCATGACGATGTGCTATTTTATGCACGCAAATTTAAGGGCGTACCATACGTAGCCTCTACGTTGGAAAAGAAGGACCCAGAACAGCTCATCATAAATCTCAAACAACTTGATTGCACCACACTGGTAGAGACAACACTGGCCTTAACCATGACAAAACGCCAGGGCAAAAGTACATTCGAGGCATATTGCAAAAATCTGAAAACTCTGCGCTACTGGCATGGCGAGTTAAACGGGTACCTGTCGCGTCTGCACTATTTTACATGGTGGATGCATGACAACATTGACAAGGGACTGATAGAGCACGTTAAGGATGCCGTGCACTTTACCGCCCCCATCAATGTGCAAAATCACTATATGTCAGCCCACCCCGACAAATACAAGTTTTTGAAAGCTCACCCCGAATGGGTGGACAGCATCAAGCAACTCGAACAACAATACAACGGCCCCGACGGATTTTTCTTGCCAGCAAACAAAACCCGGCTCACCCCCAAGGAACTGTCGAGCATACACAATGGTGACATTGTGGCTATTGTGACACGCAAAGATGGTATAGACTACTCGCATCTCGGATTTGCAGTATGGGGAAAGGACAACCACCTTCACCTGCTCAATGCTTCGTCTATTCATCACAAAGTTGTTGAGGAACCCAAAACGCTCTACCAATATCTCAAAGAGCACCCATCATCAATCGGAATCAGACTGCTAAGGCTGAAATAAACATGACAAGTGTAGTCAGTGCCAAGCAGAATACCCATCATTTTTTATTTGGCATTTTGTCTGCACTCTACACTAATCACACTTAAAATACTGATATTCAGACCATTACAGCGTGTAGACAAAGTCGAAATCCGTCTACACTCCTCTCTGCACTTGTCTGCACTTGCTTGCACTTGTCTGCACCTGCACAATCACGCCGTGGGCACATGCCCTATATTTGGGCACCTGCACTCACTAAAATGTGTCATGACAACAAGATAATCCTGTATAGGGAGAGCGATAATTCTGTCGGAGTTACAGTTTTTTCGCTCTCCCTATATTCATTTTCCATTCCGTACAAACAATTTTGCAGCCTTTGGCAAGCAAAGACGTGAAAATGCGAGCAAGCCTTTAGTGCAGACAAGTGTAGATAGCAGTGTAGACAGATTTTGACTTTATCTACACGCCGAAAAACCATGATTATCAGAACATTTAATACGATTAGTGCAGAGTGCAGACACTTTTTACATAAACATCTATGAAGGGAACATACGCAAAGATGACATACATTCTACACAATACTCTAATGCCTGCATGCCATTCATTTGTGTCCGAAATGTCTAACGAGCCAAAAAAAACACTTGAAAAATTTGGCCGTTATATCAGAAAGCCGTACCTTTGCACTCGCAAAACGGAAATGAGACTTGCACTCTTAGCTCAGTTGGTAGAGCAACTGACTCTTAATCAGTGGGTCCAGGGTTCGAACCCCTGAGAGTGTACAAAAGAGACTGAGGTTGACAAACTTCAGTCTTTTTTTGTATGTATACATGAACTAAAAAACAGCATTCCTAACATGAACATCATACACATCGACAGCATTGACCACCCCGGGGTTGAAATATTCAGCACGCTTACCGAAGCTCAACTGCGCAACAAACTCGAACCAGAGAAAGGCATCTTCATTGTTGAAAGCCCAAAGGTGATAAAGGTTGCCATGCAGGCAGGTTACGAGCCTGTGGCTCTGCTTACCGAAAGCAAACACATCGATGGTGACGCCGCCGACATCGTAAGTCAACTCGGCAACGACATACCCATCTACACCGGTAGCCGCGATGTGCTTGCCTCACTCACAGGTTATAAACTCACACGCGGCGTGCTCTGCGCCATGAAACGGCCTGCGCCACCCACACTCGCTGCAACACTGGAGGGGGCTCAACGCATAGTGGTCATTGACGGCGTGGTGGACACTACCAACATTGGTGCCATTTTCCGTTCTGCAGCAGCATTAGGCATCGAGGCCGTCATTTTAACACGCAACTCTTGCGACCCACTCAATCGCCGAGCTGTGCGCGTGTCGATGGGATCAATATTTCTCGTTCCCTGGACCTGGATTGACGAGGAAGATATAAGCGGACTCAAATCGTTAGGATTTAAGACCGTGGCCATGGCACTCACCGACAAATCGGTTTCGCTTGACGACCCAGCCTTGGCTAATGAGGAAAAACTTGCCATCATTATGGGCACCGAGGGCGACGGACTACCCAAACACACTATTGAGGAGGCTGACTACACCGTACGCATACCCATGGCACATGGTGTGGACTCACTAAATGTGGCCGCCGCATCGGCTGTAGCCTTTTGGCAGTTGTGCAAAAGAACGCACTAAAGCACAAATGATCATTTAACAACACTTTCTACAATTTATGTAGAGCCTGTAAACAAACTCATACATGTAAACTTTGTATTTTCAAATAAATATTTACCCTTGCATAAGATAAGGCTGCGGTTCGGCATTAGCCATCGGTGTATGTGTGCCAGCCGGCATCATGTTCCTGATGCAGACGCTCAACCACACGGTGCGCGGACGCAGTGATCTTGAAAAATTGAGCATTCCATTGATTGGCGAAATTCCACATTTTTTAAGCGGTGGTAAAAAACTATGGAAGCGTCACAAAGATAACGCCAAACGACAGGTGTATGTCAAGAAGGATTGCCGCGACTTGATTAACGAGTCTTTCAGGGTGCTGCGCACCAAACTGGACTATTTCATCAAACCTTTTGGCGCAGACAAAAAGATTATTCTGGTTACAAGTTTCAATATCGGAGCCGGCAAAAGCTTTATATCTGCCAACTTGAGCGAGGCTTTAGCTCTTAAAAACAGTCGGCTATTGGCTATAGACTTTGACATGCGTCATGCCTCACTCAGCACATTTGGCGAAACACAAGCACAGGGATTGTCTGCATATCTTTGCGGAATTGAAGATGACGTGGCTAAACTTATACAACACAATCCTAAAGGTTGCAATTTCGACATACTACCCGTTGGCGTACTGCCGCCCAACCCCGCAGAGCTGCTTTTGAGCCCCAAGATGAACGATATGCTCGACAAGCTGCGCAATGAGTACGATTATATCATACTTGACTGCCCACCTATTGACATAGTGACAGACACAAGTATTATCAAGGACTACGCTGATGCCAACCTGTTTGTCATACGCGTCGGCCTCATGGACAGACGTAGTTTGAAAGACATTGAAGAACTCTACCAAAAGGGGGTATTCAAGAATATGGCACTTGTGCTTAACGGCACCAAATACGTAAGCAGCCGCTACGGCAACTTTAGATACGGCTATAGCTATGGCTACAACAGCCATGGGTATTCCAGCTATTTCGACAACAAGGGCTCTCATAAATAAGTTTCATTAAACTCTGGAACCAAACACAATCTCCGCATGAGTTTTGCAGACTACAAACACTCATGCGGAGATTACATTTTGTTTAGCGGGTGATCGAAATAGTTTTGTACACCTACCTATAAGCAGCGAGGTTACCTGTATTGCTTTTTGCGATTAAAGAAGAAGCCCACGTACACGTTGCAAAAGTTTACAGAATTAGCCAAACTGAAACGCTGCTTGCGATACAAATACAGATGGCTGATAAACGAAGCACCGGCAAACCAATGAGCATTGTTCCAAACCAACCCCAATCGCGATGTGCAGTCGAAACTGAAGTTACGCAGGTCATTAAACAACTCATCACCCTTTAGTTTCTCACCACTCATCTTGCGAATACCCACCGAAGGCATGACCGATGCACCGAACAAACAATTACGCGCAAACACCCAATTATAGCCGTAGCCCGTGCTGACAAAGTAATAATCATAACTGATTTTAGAGAATTTCAATTCGTCTACAATTCTCTCATCATTACCCGTGCCCAATAAATCAGACGGCAACTGCGTGTAATCAAAATTCACCTCCTGTTTGCTGTACCCCATGCCCAAGAGCATTGAGCCACAACTTTTGCGCTGCACCGTGCTTTGATTGTATGCCGCAGGATAGGAAAAATGCTTATGATTAAACACATAATAGGCACTGAACGACACCGTTTTAGCATTGAGGCCACGAAAGTCTACGTTGTAAAAATCTTTGTTGCCAACGCCTTCAAAACCTGTGGTGCGGCGCAGTCTGAAGTTGCCTGTATTCTTGATATAAATGAAGTCACACCCGAGCATCGCGCTATACAAACTAAAGTTGAACTCTGTGCTTTTGCTTATTGCCTTGGGGTGGGCAACGTCGAACGTGTAACCCAAAAATATCCAACGCCAGCCAAAATATGGACCGACCTTCACACTCGGAGCCGGTTGGGTTGATATCGTTTGTCTTAAACCATCTTCATTCCTTCCTTGAAACTTATACGTCTGAAAAGAATTTGTATTTTGCAGCATCGCCGTAAAGTTGTAGTAGTTGGGCGATATATAAGTTGTGTCGTAATTGTCGAAGTTCTTGACAAAACGATAAAACACATTTCCCGCGTGCTTTACCTTCTTCTTTATATGCTGCATGCGCGTTTCTGTCACGGCACTGTCCGCAAACTCCATATTGGCGTGCAACGTGTCGACAGCGGGTGCTCTCCCACCCGCATCCTCGGCATGCACAAAAGTGTTGGCTTCAAAAGCCAACACCAAAACGACAGATATGTTTCTTATTAAATCGTTAATAGCAGTACGTAATAGATGTTCCTAATACAAATCAACATATATCAGCGGACATTATTGTATCGTTTACAACTTGCCCAAAATACGGTCTACCACCCAATTAACAGGTGTTGCACTCACACAGTCACAAGTACAAATAGCTTTATCTTGCAAATGTTCGACCACTAACTTGATTAGGGGCAACTGCACATAGGGAGGGTTTTCAACAGCAAACTCTTGACGCCCGTTTTCATTTTGCAACACAATGGGTTGGTAAGTGAATACCGAAAAAGACAACGACCCTTTATCGCCCACTATGTCGATGCGGTCTTCCTTGGCCGATTCGTGTGCCACAAAACACCATGAGCCAGAACCTGGCAGTCCGTTGCCAAACTTAAAACAAGCACTTACAGAGTCCTCGGTGGGATATAATCCGCCACGGTTTGCTTTCATACCCTCAGCCTCGAGTATAGGGCCAAACATCTCTTGCAATAAATCTATTTGATGCGGTGCCAAATCGTAGAAGTAGCCCCCACCAGCAATGTCGGCCTGCACACGCCACGGCAAGTTAGTTTTGTTGTAATCCAAATCACGCGGCGGCACAGCAAAGCGTATTTGCACATTTACGACCTTGCCCACAGCGCCCGAATTAACCAAGTCCTTTACCTTGATGAAGTATGGCAAATAACGCCGGTAATAGGCCACGAAACACGGCACACCCGTTTTCTCAGCTATGCGGTTGATACGGCAGCAGTCCTCATAATTCGAGGCCATAGGTTTCTCCACATATACAGCCTTGCCACTTTTCATTGCCATTATGGCATAAGTGGCATGTGTTGATGGCGGAGTAGCTATATAAACTGCATTCACTTCAGGATCATTCAGCAAAGCTTGCGGATCGGTGTACCAACGCTTCACGCCATGACGCTCAGCATACGACTGTGCACGATCTGCCCTGCGACTCATCACTGCCACAACTTCAGATCCTTCTATCAAATTGAAAGCCGGGCCACTCTTTTTTTCGGTCACTTCACCACAACCGATGAAGCCCCAACGTACATGTTCCATAGTTGCTATAATTTGTAAGTAGGTTTCTTCAAGCTATCTCAGAGACACCTCCCCTTAAAGGCACATCGGGTACATGGTTCCAAAGAGACTGATTATTCTCTCTGAATCATGTACCCGAAGTGTATCATTGCATTAAAACATCATCAATACTCCTGCCAGCACTTGATTTCGAGATCGTCAAGTTTCTGTGTGCAGAAAGCGTAGATGAAAGCCGATGCCAATCGGGCATTGGTTATCAAAGGAATGTTCAAGTCGATAGCAGCACGACGTATCTTGTAACCATTGCTCAATTCACCCGTCGATAAGTTCTTGGTCACATTTACCACCATATCGATGTCCTTGTTGTGCAACATGTCAAGTGCCTGAGGCTGTTGTCCTTCCTCGCTGGGCCAATGCACCAAAGTGTTTTCTATGCCGTTTTCGTCAAGATAGCGACTTGTACCCGGTGTGGCGAACAATTTATAACCATGGTCGCGCAGCATGGCACAAGCAGCCAACATTTCGGCCTTTTGCTTGCCATCACCTGTTGAAAGCAGAATATTCTTTTCGGGCACACGCTGGCCTACTGACAACATGGCCTTGAGCAATGCCGAACGCGAATCTTCGCCCAAACAACCTACTTCGCCTGTCGAAGCCATATCGACACCCAACACGGGGTCGGCCTTCTGCAAGCGGTTGAATGAGAACTGCGATGCCTTAACACCTACATAATCGAGGTCGAACAAACTCTTTGCAGGCTTTTCAACCGGCAAGCCGAGCATAATACGTGTAGCCAGCTCTATGAGGTTGATTTTAAGCACCTTGCTCACGAACGGGAACGAACGCGATGCACGCAAGTTACACTCAATAACCTTGATATCGTTTTCGCGGGCCAGATACTGAATGTTGAATGGACCAGAAATATGGAGTTCCTTGGCAATTTGCTTTGAAATCTTCTTGATGCGACGTGCCGTTTCAACATAAAGTTTCTGCGGCGGGAACTGAATTGTAGCATCACCAGAGTGCACACCTGCAAATTCGATATGCTCAGATATGGCGTATGCAATGATTTCGCCATCTTTGGCTACAGCATCCATTTCTACTTCCTTGGCGTGCTGCATGAAGCGGCTCACAACCACAGGGTGCTTTTTCGACACATTGGCAGCCAACTTCAAGAAGCGCTCGAGTTCCTCCTGATTTGAGCACACGTTCATGGCTGCACCCGAGAGCACATACGACGGACGCACCAATACGGGGAAACCAACACGCTCAATAAAGTGCTGGATATCGTCCATCGAAGTCAACGCGCTCCACTCAGGCTGGTCAACACCGATGCGGTTCAACATTTCAGAGAATTTCTCACGGTCCTCTGCATTATCAATATATTTGGCTTGCGTGCCAAGCAAGTTGATATTCTCAGCATCGAGGCGCATGGCCAAGTTGTTCGGAATCTGACCTCCCGTGCTCACAATCACGCCATAAGGACACTCTAAGTCGAGAATATCCATTACACGCTCAAATGTCAACTCATCAAAGTAGAGTCGGTCGCACATGTCATAGTCCGTCGACACAGTCTCGGGGTTGTAGTTGATCATGATTGAGCGATAGCCCTCCCTGCGGATAGTGTTGAGCGCCTGCACACCACACCAGTCAAACTCTACAGACGAACCAATGCGATATGCACCCGAACCGAGCACAACAACCGAGCGCTTGTCATTTTCAAATCGAATGTCGTGAGCAACGCCACTATATGTCAGATACAAGTAATTGGTCTGAGCGGGATATTCGGCTGCAAGAGTATCAATCTGCTTTACAACGGGCAGAATGCCGGCCTGCTTACGACGTGCACGTACTGCAAGAATGGCCTTTTCGATGTCCATCTCCTTCTCCATGCCTACGGCACGAGCTATCTGGAAATCGGTAAAGCCCTGCACCTTTGCCTTACGCAACAATTCGTTGTCGAGCACATTGATTGAGGTGCAAGCATGCAGTTCCCTATCCGTCTCATGTATTTTATAAAGCTTCTGCAAGAACCAACGGTCAATCTTTGTCAATTCATGAATTTGATCGATGGTGTAACCTGCATTGAATGCCTTTTCAATAACAAAGATACGCTTGTCGGTAGGCTCTTTCAAAGCCTCGTCCACATTGTCAATCTTGAGTTCCTTGTTATCAACAAAGCCATGCATGCCCTGACCAATCATGCGCAAGCCCTTCTGGATAACCTCCTCAAAGGTGCGGCCGATGGCCATAACCTCGCCAACAGACTTCATTGACGAACCAAGTTCGCGGTCTACGCCATGGAATTTGCCCAAGTCCCAACGCGGTATTTTACATACCACATAGTCCAATGCCGGCTCAAAGAAAGCCGAAGTTGTTTTGGTTACAGAGTTCTTCAAGTCGAACAAGCCGTAGCCCAAGCCCAATTTAGCAGCCACAAAAGCCAAGGGGTAACCAGTAGCCTTTGATGCCAAAGCCGAAGAGCGCGACAAACGGGCATTAACCTCGATTACGCGATAATCCTCGCTGTTGGGGTCGAAAGCGTATTGCACGTTACACTCACCCACAATGCCCACATGGCGTACAATGCGGATAGAGAGTTCGCGCAGCTTGTGATATTCAGAGTTTGTCAGCGTCTGCGACGGCGCAATCACAATACTCTCACCCGTATGAATGCCTAACGGGTCGAAGTTCTCCATATTACAAACTGTAATACAGTTGTCAAAGCGGTCGCGCACGACCTCATATTCCACTTCTTTCCAACCCTTCAAGCTCTTCTCTACAAGCACCTGTGGTGAGAAAGAGAAAGCCTTTTCAGCCAATTTGTCGAGTTCTTCCTCATTGTCGCAGAAGCCCGATCCAAGTCCGCCCAAAGCGTAGGCGGCACGCAGAATGACAGGATAGCCCAATTCGGCAGCGGCCTTGCGAGCCTGCTCTACATTTTCGCAAGCCTCGCTCTTGATTGTCTTAACGTTGATTTCGTTCAACTTCTCAACAAACAGTTCACGGTCCTCCGTATCCATGATAGCCTGTACCGGTGTGCCAAGCACCTTGAGATTGTACTTTTCGAGCACACCGTTTTCAAAGAGTTTTACACCGCAGTTAAGAGCGGTTTGTCCGCCAAATGCCAACATGATGCCTTCGGGACGTTCCTTTTCGATTACGCGCTCAACAAAGTAAGGTGTTACCGGCAAAAAGTAGATACGGTCTGCCACGCCCTCCGAAGTTTGCACCGTGGCGATGTTCGGATTGATAAGTATTGTTTCGATACCCTCCTCTTTCAGAGCCTTGAGGGCCTGCGAACCTGAATAGTCAAACTCGCCAGCCTCACCAATTTTAAGTGCGCCCGAACCGAGAAGGAGAACTTTCTTTATTGTAGTCATAGCTTGGATATTTCGATGGTGAGCATACTCTGAGGCTACCACACTACCATGAATGTAGCTGGTTACAACCCCAGCACTATTTCACCCTTTGGATATATTATTTATTCAGCAATTTTACAAACTCGTCAAAAAGGAATTCCGTGTCAACAGGACCGGAACAAGCCTCTGGGTGGAACTGAGCCGAGAACCAAGGATTGGTCTTGTGGCGCACACCCTCGTTCGAGCCATCATTCATATTGACAAAGTAGGGTTCCCATTCAGCAGGCAGTGTACGGTTGTCTACTGCATAGCCGTGGTTTTGCGATGTAACGAAGCAACGGTTTGTGCCAACCATGCGCACTGGCTGGTTGTGACTGCGGTGTCCATACTTCAACTTGTAGATGCTGGCACCTGCGGCCTTCGACAGCAACTGATTACCCATACAAATACCCATGCAAGGACGTACAACCGGATTGTTCAAGAACTTGCGAATATTCTCGACTGCCTCCACACAAGTGTCCGGGTCGCCAGGACCATTTGCCAGGAACAGGCCATCGAATTCCATGTCATTGAAATCGTAGTTCCAAGGCACACGAATAACCTCTACCCCGCGCTTTATCAAGCAACGAATGATGTTATTCTTCACGCCACAGTCAACGAGCACCACTTTCTTGCGGTTCTCGCCTTCGTTGTAACGAATGATTTCCTTGCATGACACTTTAGCCACATAATTAACCCCCTCATACTCTGCCGTAGGAACGTTGTTGGGCTCATCATCAAACAATATCTTACCCATCATCACACCATGTTCACGCAACACTTTGGTAAGTTCGCGCGTGTCGATGCCCGTAATGCCTGGCACCTTTTCGCTTTTCAGCCAGTCCCCCAAACTTTCCACAGCATTCCAATGACTGTACTGCTCGCTATAATCGCTCACGATAATAGCCGAAGCATAAATGCGGTCACTCTCCATGTAAGTGGCCAATTTATCATCACCGATTGTGAAAGGTGGCACACCATAATTGCCCACAAGCGGATATGTAAGAGTCATGAGCTGTCCTGCATACGAAGGGTCTGTCAAACTTTCGGGATAACCCATCATGGCTGTGTTGAAAACCACTTCGCCTGCTACAGGAGCTTCATAACCAAACGACTTACCATGAAATTTGGTTCCGTCGTCAAGAACAAGTGTTACGTTACGCATATTATTGAGTTGATGTAGATTTATAAGTAGAGTATGCATAGATTACCGGCACAATCAGCACTGCGTTACCGGCAAACATCTGTACTATTTCGTTTTATAAGAGTTTTCGTAGAAATTCACAAAGGCTTCATTCACACGCTTGTTGCCTCCAGGCGTCGGATAATGACCAGAGAAATACCAATCGCCTGGTGAATGCGGACAAGCCTTATGCAGCCCTTCAATACTTTGATACACAATATGTATTTCGGTTGCTACACCTTCGGGGCGGAGCATTTCGGCCATTTTCTCAGATATATCCTCCGAGGTGAATGGTTCGTACACATCGCGCACATAGTTCACCACCTGCTCTTTGGGCAAATTCAGTTGTGCCTTGCAGCGCTGATATATAACGTCCAAGCGTGCTTCAATGCCACGTTCCTTATGCAGTTCTATGGCTGCGCGGAAGGCTATAAACTCCTCCATGTGTGCCATGTCTATGCCATAATAATCGGGGTAGCGCACCTGCGGCGACGAGCTTACCACAACTATGCGACGCGGGTGCAAACGGTCCATGATGCGTATGATGCTCTCACGCAGTGTCGTACCGCGCACAATGCTGTCGTCTATTACCACAAGATTATCGACACCCGGACGCACCGAACCATAAGTAATGTCATAAACATGAGCAGCTAAATCGTTGCGCGAATTGCCCTCAGCTATGAATGTGCGCATCTTGATATCCTTCCATGCCACCTTTTCAGCGCGGATACGACGCGACAATATTTCGTGCAGCTTTTCGTGTGTGACATTTGCACCGAGCTTTTCAATATCTTCTGCTTTCTGTTGGTTAAGATATTCGTTAAAACCCTGCAGCATGCCATAATAGGCGGCCTCAGCTGTATTGGGAATATAACCAAACACGGTATTGTCCAACTCATTGTTGACTGCCTTCAATATAGGTTCAACCAAGGTACGGCCGAGCTCCTTGCGTTCATTATAGATATCCTTGTCCGAGCCACGGCTGAAGTACACGCGCTCAAATGAACAAGCAGCATACTTTTTAGCCTCAATCACTTGTTCGGTACGCACTTCGCCGCATTTATTCATAAAGATGCCCTGACCAGGCTGCAGCTCATGCACCATGTCAGCCTCCACGTCCAAAGCCGTTTGTATGACAGGACGTTCTGAGGCTACAACCATCAATTCGTCATCTTTGTAATAAAACGCAGGACGTATGCCCCAGGGGTCGCGCATGGTGAACATCTCGCCCGAACCGGTCACGCCACACAGCACATAACCACCGTCCCACACGGGTGCAGCCTTTTTCAGCACATTGCACAGGTTGATATTGTCCTCAATATAGCGCGTGATGTCCATATTTTCGAGTCCCAACTTCTTAGCCTCAACAAAGCAGCGTTCGCTCTCGCGGTCAAGGCGGTGACCGAGTTGTTCAAGTAAGATATATGTGTCCGACACCATACGCGGGTGCTGGCCTTTCACAGCTATCTCGTTGAATATCTCCATCACGTTTGTCATGTTGAAGTTGGCGCAGATACACAAATTCTTGGCGCGCCAGTTGCTGCGGCGCAAAAACGGGTGGACATACGAAAGGCCACTCTTGCCAGTAGTCGAATACCGGAGGTGGCCCATATATATTTCGCCAGCAAACGGAACATAACGGGCTGCAAAGTCCGCGTCATGCAATTGTTCGCTTGTGAAATCAGCTAATTCCTTATGTACGTTACCAAAAATCTCTTGAATGGCTCCGCCGCCAAGGCCGCGTTGCCGAAACATAAACTCCTCACCTGGAGCCGCCTGCATTTTCACGCATGCCAGCCCCGCACCTTCTTGACCGCGGTTATGCTGCTTTTCCATCAGCAAATACAGCTTGTTCAAGCCGTACATCCACGTGCCATATTTCTTTTCATAATAAGAGAGCGGCTTGAGTAATCGCACCATGGCTACACCGCACTCATGTTTCAAAGGTTCCATTCGCCGAATTCTTTGGTTTTGTGGGCAAAGATACGAAAAAAGTTACAACTCTGCGAAGGTTCGCGCAATTAAGTACACAACGTTTCGTAAAAAGAGCCTAACCCCGCCAACTCAACCCCTAAAACGTGGGCATCACACGCAGCCAACCCTTAAATCCGCTCACCATTTGTTTCTAAACCAATAGCGGATTTAAGGGTTGGCATATAGAGTTCGCGCTTTACTTCACCATCACTTTTTTGCCGTCAACAATATTCAAGCCTTTTATTGGCCTGTTGAGCTTCACACCTGTGAGTGAATATATGCTATGTGGCATAGCCGTTGACGAAGTCTCGACCTCGTTCACTGCATCAAGCTCCGTATCGGCAAGATAGGCAAATTCTGTATCTTCGATGGGCAACACGTCTTTTGCCATACCCCACACACGATGCTTTCGAAATTTGTCAACAGCATCACGTGGCACATAAAGCGTAACATTTTTATAAGCGTCCCAATAATCACTATATACACCATCAACATAATCAACATACTCACCATCAGGTATGTCATGACACCCCAAATACAATCTATTTAGTCGCGCATAGCTAAACGGGCCAATTCCTACTCTTTTTAATTTACTACCAAAAGCCAAATAATCTGCACTCCACAGGTCAGCAAAAGCATGCCCACCTATTTCTATTACATTTTTACCCACAAAGCCCTTTAACTTACCCGAACGGAGAGAGCTCCACCGCACCGTGCGGCACGCATCTGGCAAAGACAACACACCTGCATAAGAAGGGAGAATATGCACTATTTGCCCGTAGTCTTTCGTGTATACAGCTTTTCCATCGAACGTATAATAAGGATTATCTGAATGAAATACAAGATCTTTCAGTTTGTAGCAAGAAGCAAATGTCGTACCCTCAAACGACCTCACCGTAGACGGGATATTTATTTTTTCAAGAGAACTTTCTACGTTCCAAGAAGCAAATGCCCAAGTGTCTATTTTCTCCAATCCTTCATTAAGGGTTACCTCACGTAACGAATAAGTATCTTGAAACGCCGCATAACCAATAGAACGCAATGTACCCGGAACAGCAATAGAGCGCAAAGACACTGCGAATTCAAAGACATTATCTGGCAAATAATCATCTATATTTAGCTCATAGTCTTCCATATAGACACCACCTTTTACTATCTGCGCTGCACTTAAATCCAAATTTGCAAGTTTGGGCGTTTTATTGTCAGTACACCCCACCATATCACGGAGCGTAGCCAAATCATCACCATTAATCTTACCACTAACAACTAAATTACGCACCTTGTACAAATCATTGCCCAACTTCTCCTTCAGCGTACCAGGTTCTTGCCCCATATCAATAGTCAGCGTTTTATCCAAATCGGTGCGCTTAGGCAATGGCATACGATCCGCATTCACGATGGTATTTGTGGCAGCATCGTAGAGCATCACCGTGAGTTGCAACTTTCCATAGTCGTCACAATTAAAGTTTGCAGATACGTTTGCCACATAAGCATAATCTTTGCAGGCCTCCAACATTGATGGTACACTACCCTCCAGCCCGTTACAACTGGGATAAATGAAGCGCGCAACGTCCGAATACAGAATTTCCACCTTTGTTGGCAAGTTCTCAAATCCACCCATCTCCTCACTTTCACCAGCAAAATTGTTCGTTTGTTTATAAGGACCCACACTATCCTCTGTCACCACATACACCAAGCGCAGTTGTGCATTTTCCAAAAAATTGGCCACACGTGTGGTTGTATACACCTTATACGCCTCATCGGCCTCAACATAGGTTACACTGTCAATGCGCACCATTTTATCAGTTGTCAGTCCGGCCTTTTCTATTTGTCGTTTTAGCCACGAATAACTCACTGACGTACTTTGACGATTGAGAAAGGCTGAAGGATAACTATTAACCTGCAAGCCATATTCGTCAACATACGCCATTTTATCCCCGTTTCCGTGTATCGCGATAGCTAAGAAGTTGTCGGGAAAATCGCGTTTAAGGCCATCTATGGCCACAATGCCCTGAGGACACCAGCCACACCATGTGGCAGTGGCTTCCTCCATCACCATACGGCGTGGATAGCTCTCTGCCGCAAGTGTAGCACTATCTGACGACAAACTAAATTCCGCCCAAGTTTGCACCGTCCCCATGATGCTTAATGACATCACGGCCGTCAAAAGTTGTAATATTCGTTTCATAGCATTCTTATTTTGTTGAATAACACAAGTGATTTGCGGTCAAATATACGAATATCCTTTTACATCGGTTTCATTATATTTAATGATATTTGCCCATATAAAGACAAAAAAACGGCAAACAGAAACGAATGCAGATGCAAGTTTTAGGGCCATACACGCTATACAAGAGATTTATTATTGTACTGATTTTTAGACATATAGACGCATATTTCTTTAGTTTTCCTTTAATATAAGTACCCTTGCCTTGTAGTCAGGCAAATAACTGGCCATCAATTCATGAAAATGGCGGTTGTGCGAAGGCTCCTTGAGGTGGCACAACTCGTGTACTACGACCATTTCAAGACACCGCTCAGGGTAAAACACAAGGTTAAAATTAAAACACACGACACGTGAGGCTGGCATCATACTGCCCCAACGCGACTTCATAACCTTGTAGCGCACAACCGAAAGTGGCGCCTCATTCATGCGTGGAAGCCAATAGGCAAGATAACTCTTGACAAGCGTTTTGAACTGTTTTGCGTACCACGCATTGATTACCAACATGGCTTGCTGCGGTGTGAGCCAGCGCGACGAGCTCACTACAAGCTGACCATCTTTTAGTTCTGCTTGCGGTCCCCCTTTTTCTGTCAAGCGGTAATGAAGCGGGTAACGGTTGCCTAAGTAGGTGAACAACTCGCCCTCGGCATAATCGTGGAACCAATAGTCCTTTTGCTTTTCTAAACGCTGTTTTGATTTTGCCACGGCATTTCGCAGCCAATCTTTTTTGTCGTTCAAAAAGTCCATGACCTTGTTTTTGTCGCACCACAGGGGCACAACCAGCGACACACTACCATCACGGCGTACCACCATGCGTAATGCCTTGACAGCCTTTATGCTGACCGTTAATTGTATGCCCTCGTAAGTAATTGTTGTGTTGTCCATCTTTGAATAAAAGGGTGTTAGCCTCGCGCGCACGCGCGTCATGTTTTTTCGTGCAATTTGTCTACACTCTACACTTTTACGATCTAACTAATTGATTTTCAAATGTTTTAAGCGTGCAGGCACTACCTACACTTTGTCTACACTGCATCTGCACTACCCGTCTACACTATGGCAAGCCACATCTACCTTAAAGTGCAAATATGATTGCACAGGTAATATGTCGCGTGGCAGACAGTCGTGCCACTACGTTTGTAGGGTTACGGGGGAGCGGCTTGCCTGTTTCTCCGACTGAAAAGTCTGCCGCCCGTTACACAAAAGCCGCAAGCACAATGTGGCATACAATGACTGTCTGCACTCGCACCGACACTCACGAAGCGTGCAAACAAAGTGCAGATGAGTGCAGATAAAGTGCAGACGAAGTGTAGAGTTGTCTACACTACTTTTTGCATTGAATATCAATGAGTTAAATAACAAAAGTGCAGAGTGCAGACAGTTTTACATTTTATAAATTAAGGGAGTGCACACAGACTTGTGCAAGCACCACATACACTTGCCTACACTGCCATCACCCTAATAAACCACCTCGACAGCTGCGGGATAAATGCGCTCGGGGTCAAAATAGGTGGCAAGCGATTGCACCATGTTTTTCACGTCAAGCCGCAAACGGCGCTCGCAAATGGTTTTGCCATTTACTACCACCTTGACAGGCTGGGACAAATCAACCAGATGCTCGTCAAGATAGAGTGTGAAACTGCCGCCCCGGGCTGGTGTGTAATGACGGGCAAACTTTAATTCGATACCATATACAGGGTCATGCTCCACGGTGGTGTAGTGCACGTCTTCTACCACAATATTTACCTCGTTTGCTGCAATGTTTACATCATAGCGTGTGCGACATTCGGTTGCCGGGCGTTTGTTTACCTTAATATTGTAAAAACCCGTGCGATGCAGGCCGTCCATTTCAAAATCCTCCCATATAAAATGCTTGGGGTGTGGATTTCGTGTAAAATGCGACAACCACGGTGTGGTGACTGAATAGTCGATAAAATGCTGGCGTCCGGGTATGAGTTCAACTTTGTGTCTGAAGCCGGCAGGATAAAGGGCTTCCATGCTGTCGAGCGCCTCCTTGGTATAACCTGTCAGTCGGTTGCGATAAAAACCGGCATCGTTGGCACCTGTGCGAAACGAGAAGCCGATGTTCTCCAAATTTTCAACTGGTGCATTCTTCAAGGGTTCGCCACCAGCCATTGGCCCCGCTGCAGCCCAATAGTCGGCATAGAACGAAGCCAGACGTTGCGACCCATAACCGCCCTCGGATATGCCAAACACATACAAGCGGTTAGGATTGACATCGGGCGAGAGCATTGCCTCGCGCAGCAAGTTAGACCACGCCACTTGCTTGCTGCGCTGCCACCATCGGTACCATTCGCCCTCGTTGGGTATTTGCGGAATGAAATACAGCGAAGGGACATCGGCAAAGCGCTTGGCGAGTATCAGTCCGGTTTGCCACTCTTGCTGCTTAGGACCCGAACCATGCAGATAAACGTAAAGGGGATAACCGGCCTCGGGTTTGCTGCCCTTGCTGCCATAATAGAAAGGCATGACGGCATGCGGCTCGAGCGTGTCGGGCAACAGCCATTTGTCGGTCGTGCTCCCAAGACTATCAGTAGCCGGCAGATGGTATGCTGCCGCCTTGTTTGCCTTGCACCAAGCTTGCCAAACAAGGGCACGCTTGGCATTTAGCCGACTGACAGAAACACGTGCCGATGGGGCTACAACCGCGTTGCTATTATTAAAGGTTTGCGTGAAATAATGCTCTATATCACCTTGATTTTGAGCATTTACACACAAACTGAAAAGACTAAGTATAAGTAAATATAGCTTGTTCATAAAGTCGTTTTAATATTGGGGCGTGCATCAGTTTGCTACAAGGTCAGTCATCATGGCTAAGTCGGCCTCAGACAATCCGGCCTTAAGCAACATGGCCTTGTCATCGTCGAGGAAGTGCAAGGCGTTGTCGTGTGGCAAAGCCCGTTTGTAGCGCGTTACCGCCAGAGGCAGATTGCCTCCGAGCCAGGCTGCATGACCTGCATTAAGAAAGTCAGTTGGTGTGGGTTGGTTGGCCAGCACTTTGGTGTAATATTTTTCGGCCTGTTCATATTTACCTGTCAGCAATGAGCACCATGCCAAAGCACGCTCAGAATTGCCTGACTGGGGAGCCAAATAATTGGCTTTGAACAGATATTTGAACGCCTCGTCGTAACGTTGCAAATAAACCAGACATTCGGCTTGGCGCAACGCCAATGCTGCATCTTCGGGCTGCATTTCAGCCAAGTCGTTGTAACATGACAAGGCCTCTTCGTAGTCGCCGGCATTGCGGTTGCAAACGGCCAAATGACGAAGTGTCCAATCTGATTGTGGCTTGAGCGCATTGGCCTGTTCGTAAAGTGCACGGGCACGTACAAAATCGGCCACTTGCTCGTAACAATAGCCAAGCCTTTGCAGCAGGCCATTGGTACGCGCACCAACCGGCACACGCTCATACAAACTGCGCGCAAGGTCGTACGACTTGTCTTTGAAAACGAAGTCGGCCATGCGTACAAGTAGTTCCTCGTCGTTCATAATGTGGTCGAACGGGCTGTAATCGGCTATAAAGAGATTGCGTTGGAACGGATTGACAAAAGCCTCGCGATGTATGTACAAATTGCAAAAGCGGTAAAAGCCTTGTACATAAGAGCGCAACTCATCTTTGTAACGCTCTGCGGCATCACGCTCCATGGGAGCTGGCAAATCGATGTCTGCCAGGCTCTCTTGCATTTTTGCAGCCTTGTCGGAACCGGCATCAAGCGGCAACTGCAGAGCCATCAGGCAGAACGAATATTTGTCGGAATCGCAAAGCCCTGCATTGTTTATCATCAGTTTTACGAGCTTGTTCTTTTCAAGGCCTGCCGGCAGTTCGGGGTGCTTCATGGTGAATGGCCAAAACCAATTACAAGCTATATTGAAAAACGGGAACCGCTGCTTCAACACCTTGAACGAGCCCATATACATATCGGCACCACGTTGTTGTAATGCTACAAACTCCTTCATGTATTCGCTTAATTTTGAGGGCGTTCCGTCATCGTTCCATTCAGGATTAAAGTCTGCTTCGTCCAATCGTTCCTTAATATCGTCTATGCCAAGCGACTTGTCAATGCGCAAATCTTTCATGCGCTTCATCATCTGCGGAATTATTTCGTTTTGCAGACTTTTTTCAATGCGTTTAGTTTCCAGACTCAAGAACATCTGCGTCTGCAACAACTCAAGTTCGCTCACGAAACTGGGCAAATCAGACATGAGTTTGAGACGCGCCTCAACCTCGGGATACATGGCCAAGCGCGAGGCATGAACAATGTGTACAAAGACCAATCCCGTCAAGGCTCTTACACGCAGTTTCGTATCGAGCACCAAGGCATTGTCGAGCAGCAACCGATATTTGGCTACATCGAAAAAGCGCATTGCAGCCAAGGTGGCAGCACTCAGCAATAGCGCTTTATGTTCTACGGGGATAGAGTCTGCTGCCATATAATTGGCCGCAGCAATTTCTTCGTCAGCTGTCCAGGCGCCTGAAAGCCATACGGCATCGAACATGTCGCGCACTGGCGCATCGGGCGACAACAAATCGGCTAACTGATATTGTGCACCACGCAACTGCTGCAAGGTGCGCAGACACGTAGCATAATATGATGTGTCGGAGGAGAGTTCTCCCACCCTTTCGAGCACATCGGCCAGCTCGTAGGCTCTGCGCACAAAGCCTGCATACATTTTGTGGCGCTGAGGATCGTCTGCTCCCTTGGCCATGTAGCTTAACATCATTTGATATGAGTCGGCCAAGGTGTCAACCTCCTCTTTCACACTCCACGACTTCAGGGTTGCTGCCAACCCTTGCAACGATTGCAAGGCCAAAAGCAAATGGTTGCCTTTTAAGGCCTCAATCACATCTTTATGCAAATATTGGTAAGTTTGGGTGTTCATCTTTGTACTATTATGGCTATTATAACCTTTGCAACATTATTTCATTTTGCAAGTGCGCAATCAATATTTTATTGTATCAGCTACGGCCTTTGGCAATCCGTAATCCTTTTGCAGGATAATGCTGTAAGCCTTTGGGCCCTTAATGCGTATGGAGTCGAGTGCCATACGGCGCCCCTTTTCGAACAGCTGCCACTGTTGACGCTTTGGCGCGTCTGCCATACGTTTGGATTTCATCACAAAGCAACCTTTTGAACTGGCAAAGCGCTGGGCATAAATGCACTTGTGCCCTTCAGAATAAGCCAATGAGGTATAGGGCCAGCACAACATGGCCGCATCTATCTGGTCGCCAGTCAGCATTTGGGCGCGAAGATTTAAGTTGTTGATTTGTGGATAATATACATTGTCGGCGTTTACCTTGGCCGATTGCAGCACAAGACGTAACAGTTCGCTTTCAGCTGAATGACGGGCTATGCCCACCGTGCGGCCGGCGAGCGACTTTACCTCGCGCAGTCGGAGTGTGCCACATGTAAACAGTTCCCAACGTTGCGAACCTGTCCACATCACTTTTAAGCCAGCCATACGTGCACCATGGTGCGCCATACGCACGCCATCGGCCCAACCGCCATCGGCTATGTGGCCCATAAGGGTAGTGTCGCAGTCCATCTGCGAGGGATAAGTGGCTATCTGCAAGTGCAGACCAAGTGAGTCATAAATGCCGGTTCGCTCGGCATAATATATGGGGAGACAATCACGGTTGGGGACTAAGGCGACATGTAATGCCGCGGAGTCGTATGGCTCGGTGCCAAAATTGAATTGGCTGGCGGGCTTTCGGTCTGTACACGACACAACGACAGCCATCATTACCACAAACAGAGTTGTCAGAAGTTTCATTTTCAGTATTTATTGTATGCAAGGATTCTATTTTTACAGATATGGATTTGTACTAATCAGGTGATTATCAGCTTTACCATAATGCACCTTCAGTGTAAAATTAAATCCGAGCACATGCTTAGAGATTATCTTTATATTGCGTGTTTTTGTAGAGGTCGCAAGCCTCAGCGGTATACTCCCCGATGCGGCCATGCACAGAAAGTACTTGTATAAAGGGTGGTTCTAAAAATTCTGTTTTTAGAGTCCTGCCATTCTGAAATGTGATTTGCACTTCCAATAGCGCACAAATACCTATTTCAGAACTATCAGAACTACCCTAAAAAGAATAAGAGTTTAGAAGTTTAGAAGGAAGGCATACTATATATGCCACCTCTTAAACTTCTAAACTCTACTTAAAGCAACGTTTCAAGCCACTTGCACATCAGTAAGCCCAACGGCAATTTGGCCGAAATGCCATATTACTCGCCCTTGATAGCTGCGATACCAGGAAGCACCTTGCCTTCGATAGCCTCGAGCAATGCGCCACCACCTGTTGAGATGTAAGACACCTTGTCGGCCATACCGAACTTGTTGATGCAAGCTACTGAGTCGCCACCACCGATGAGTGAGAAAGCGCCATTGGCTGTAGCCTTGGCAATAGCCTCGGCAATGGCCTTTGAACCACCAGCGAAGTTGTCCATTTCGAACACACCTGCAGGACCATTCCAAAGGATAGTCTTGGCATCTTCGATAACCTTGGCAAATGCCTTGCGGGTTTCGGGACCTGCATCAAGGCCTTCCCAACCTTCGGGAATGGCATTGGCAGGGCAAATCTGAGTGTTGCAATCGTTCTTGAAGTCATCACCGGCAATGCAGTCAGTACCAAGCACGAGGTTTACACCATTTTCCTTAGCTTTCTTGATTACGTCGAGTGCTACGTCGAGCTTGTCGTCCTCGCAGATAGACTTACCGATATGACCACCCTGAGCCTTGGCGAATGTGTAGGTCATACCACCGCAAAGAATGAGGTTGTCAACCTTGCCGAGAAGGTTTTCGATAATACCAATCTTGGTTGAAACCTTTGAGCCACCCATAATAGCTGTGAAGGGGTGCTTGATGTTGCTCAACACATTGTCAACAGCCTGAACTTCCTTCTCCATAAGATAGCCAAGCATCTTGTGGTCAGCGTCGAAGTTGTCAGCGATTACAGCAGTTGAAGCGTGCTTGCGGTGTGCTGTACCAAAGGCGTCGTTGATGTAGATGTCAGCGTATGAAGCCAATGTCTTGGCAAAATCCTTCTGACGGGCCTTCATTTCCTTCTTTGCCTCATCGTACTTAGGATCTTCCTTGTCGATACCTACAGGCTTGCCTTCCTCTTCAGGGTAGAAGCGGAGGTTTTCGAGCAAGAGCACTTCACCGGGCTTGAGAGCTGCGGCAGCGTCCTGTGCCTTGGCACAATCAGGAGCGAACTGTACCTTTACACCCAATTTTTCGCTAACGGCATCAACAATCTGGCCGAGAGAGAATTTGGGGTTTACCTTGCCTTTGGGCTTGCCCATGTGACTCATAATGATGAGTGAACCACCATCGGCGAGTACCTTCTTAAGAGTGGGGAGGGCACCACGAATACGGGTGTCGTCTGTGATGTTACCATTGTCATCAAGAGGTACATTGAAGTCCACGCGAACAATTACCTTCTTGCCTTTGAAGTCGCAAGTTTCAATAGTCATAGCGAATACTTATTTATTTGAAAGTTTAATATTTTCACTATTTGCACACAACATTCAACCGGCCACACCATACTGGTGCTCCACAATCTGCCGCTGCGCGCATAATTTTATGCAGCAAAGTTAATGCAATCGGAGCGAAAGGCAAAAGTTTTGGCTAAAAAAACTACCAAGCGGGTGCTTTTGGCACATTTTTAGTCTGCTTTGTGCGATTTACGCTTTTATTTTTACTTTTCGCCCCCAGCATTCGCCCTTTGTGCGTAATTTTGCGGCGCAATCAAGTTGCAAGCATATTTGCGAACATCACTTAAACGAATATTTTAGACAACATGGCAGACGGAAATTTTAATCGCACACACTTGCCCAACCGCCCTTTCTTAAGCGGACTGAATGCCGGCAAGGCCCAAATGCACACTTTGGCCATACGCGCATTTAACGCATGGCAAGCTGAACAAGGATTTGACGAAGAAAAGAAGCAAGAGAACGAACGTCGATTCAGAGAACTGCTACCATTATAATAATGCCCGACAACCCGTCAATTTGCCAACAACCATTTTAAAAACACCTTTCACTTTTTCAAAATAAAGGCCCCGTCTGGCAAAGTTTTGTAAAATAAACATAACAACAGGCATCTTTGCTTGGCATAACGCAATTATTTTCATAACTTTGCCAACATGGAGATAAAATCGACTATTCTGAACAAAATACATAAACTGAGCGGTTGCGCCCTGCTCCTTTCTATTGCTTTCATGATACCGTCAACTTCTCATGCACGCAAAAAAGATAAGGACAACGGACGCGGCATGGCTGCATACGTGGCTACGGAGCCAGACCTTGTGCCAGTTAAAGCTATTGGCGAAAAGCGTATGGTGCACGCTGCCGCCGTATTTATACGTACATCAAACGCACGCATCAATTCGAAATACAAAGAAGGCATTGACGTATCGCACTACCAAGGCAATATCGATTGGGACAAAGTGGTAAACGGCACACCCATTTCGTACGTTTATCTCAAAGCGACAGAAGGTGCCTCACTGGTTGATGACACTTACGAGCGCAACTTGACCGAAGCGCGCCGCGTGGGGCTGAGTGTAGGTAGTTACCACTTTTACCGCCCCAATGTGGACTGGAAGAAACAGTTTGACAACATGACTTCTGTGGTAAAGACCGAGAACCAGGATTTAGTGCCTATTATCGACATTGAACACCGTGGTTCGGTAAGCGCAGAGGACTTTATTGCCGACCTGCGCTCATTTATAGAGAAAGTGACTGCTTACTACGGAAAGAAGCCCTTGCTCTACACATACCACAACTTTTACAACCGTTACTTGCAAGGCGAATTTACCGACTACCACTTCATGATAGCCCGATACCGCAGCGACTCCCCCACCCTTAACGACGGGAAGGACTATATTATGTGGCAGTACACTCAAACGGGGTCTATTCCGGGTATCAGAGGACACGTTGACCGTTCGAAAATAATGGGCAATTTCTCGCTCAATCAAGTAATGATGTAGCGTATACCCCACATTATATATAGTACATTCAAAACACAACAAACCGCTGTCTCTGCACGAACAATCATATTCATGCCGACGACAGCGGTTCGTTGTATCATGAAAGTCTCACACATATATTATATAAGTACTTACTTCTGCAACGCATCACGTATTTCGCGCAACAACTTTACTTCCTCAGAAGGTTCGGCAGGAGCCTTGGGCTGCGCAGCCTCTTTTTTCTTGCGCGAGAGTTTCATAATAAGACGCACCAACATGAAAACGCAAAATGCGATAATAATGAAGTCGATGCAAGTCTGCAAGAAATTGCCATAAGCAATACTAACAGGTTCGCCACCCTCATTCAACGGATTAACAGGCAAATCATACTTCAGGTCCTTAAAATCAATACCGCCAATCAGCCAACCAATGGGCGGCATAAACAAGTCGTTGACAATAGAAGAAACTATTTTACCAAAAGCGCCACCGATAATTACACCTACTGCCATATCAATGGCATTACCCTTTACAGCAAACTCCTTAAACTCTTGCAAGAAAGCCGATTTCATGTTTTTGAAAATTTAATGATTAAACATGGTGCAAAAATAAAAAGGTTTTTGTACTTTTGCGGTGGAATAAGGAAATAAGTGGCAATGCCTTGAAAGCAAAGCACTGATTTCTGTTTCCAACTCAGAGTTCATTAACAGAAATATTAACCACACAAATAGTTAATTCATAACTTAAACATCATGATTAAAGTAGGTATTAACGGTTTCGGTCGTATCGGCCGTTTCGTATTCCGTGCTGCTCAGAACCGCAGCGACATCCAGATTGTAGGTATCAATGACCTTTGCCCCGTAGATTACTTGGCATACATGCTCAAGTACGACACTATGCACGGTGCATTCCAGGGCACAATCGAGGCTGACGTTGAAAAGAGCGAGCTCATCGTAAACGGCAACCACATCCGTGTTACTGCTGAACGCAACCCGGCTGACCTCAAGTGGGACGCTGTAGGTGCTGAATACGTAGTTGAGTCAACTGGTCTCTTCTTGACTAAGGAAAAGGCTCAGGCTCACATTCAGGCTGGTGCTAAGTACGTAGTTATGTCAGCTCCTTCAAAGGACGACACTCCTATGTTCGTATGCGGCGTAAACTTCGACAAGTACGTTAAGGGTACTCAGTTCGTATCTAACGCTTCTTGCACTACTAACTGCTTGGCTCCTATCGCTAAGGTATTGAACGATAAGTTCGGCATCGTAAACGGTTTGATGACTACCGTTCACTCTACTACTGCTACTCAGAAGACTGTTGACGGTCCCTCTTTGAAGGACTGGCGCGGTGGTCGTGCTGCCAGCGGCAACATCATCCCTTCTACTACTGGTGCTGCTAAGGCTGTAGGTAAGGTAATCCCCGAACTCAACGGTAAGTTGACTGGTATCTCTATGCGTGTTCCGACTTTGGACGTTTCTGTAGTTGACTTGACTGCAAACCTCGCAAAGCCCGCCACTAAGGAAGATATCTGCGCTGCTATGAAGGAAGCTTCAGAAGGCGAATTGAAGGGTGTACTCGGCTACACTGAAGACGCTGTTGTATCAAGCGACTTCCTCGGCTGCACTAACACTTCTATCTTCGATGCTAACGCCGGTGTTTACCTCACTGATACTTTCGTTAAGGTTATCAGCTGGTACGACAACGAAATCGGTTACTCTAACAAGGTTCTCGAACTCATCGCCCACATGGCTAAGGTTAACGGCTAATCCGTTGCTTTAAGTTCAGAAACTTAGACCTTTAACAGCCGCCACTAAGCTCTACGCTTAGTGGCGGCTATTTTTTTACACCAGCATGGCCCGCCAGTTGCCCGCATTTAGTATCTTTGCATAAGATAGGCTGCGGTTCGGCATAACGAACAAGCAAGCTTGACGTTCTGCTCTCACCTTGCGCTATCTTTGCATAAGATAGGCTGCGGCTCGGCATAACGAACAAGCAAGCTTGACGTTCTGCTCTCACCTTGCGCTATCTTTG
>OHLP01000127.1_pt1 | contig 50528 bp, 44 predicted proteins | sample 1569111 | NCBI WGS metagenome assembly OHLP01 (sample SAMEA3879504, study PRJEB24766) | human gut metagenome | biome: human-associated habitat; feature: feces | place: USA | collected 1985/1987 | reverse complement strand
GCGCGGTGTGAACTGGCGCTTCAATGCCTGGGGCGGCGAGGTAGACGGCCTGTATCCCGATTATGAGCAGGACGATGCTTTTGCGGAAAAATTTGCCGAGCATTATGGTGCTGCGCTTTACGATGCTGTTCCCTTTGTGCTAGAGGGCGGTTCTATTCACTGCGACGGCGAGGGTACGGCATTGGTAACAGAAGCCTGCCTGCTGAGTGCAGGACGTAATCCCGACCTTTCCAAAGAGCAGATTGAACAAAAGCTTAAGACTTACCTGGGTGTGGAAAAGGTTTTGTGGATTCCGCGCGGTATTTATAACGATGAAACCAACGAGCATGTAGATAATGTCTGTGCCTTTATCCGCCCCGGTGAGGTGGTGCTGGCGTGGACAGATAACGAAGCTGATCCGCAGTATGCTTTGAGCAAGGCCAGCTTGGACGCTTTGGAGCAGCTGACGGATGCCAAGGGACGTAAAATCATCGTGCATAAGCTGCCCGTGCCTGCGGTGCCTGTGTGCATTACCGAGGACGAGGTAGCAGGCTTCGACTTTGTCGAGGGTGAGGATATGCGCGAAGCCGGTGAACGTCTGGCGGCTTCGTATGTAAACTTTTATTTCAGTAATGACAGTGTTGTAGTGCCTGCCTTTGGCGGTGAGAATGCGGCCAGCGATGCGTTGGCGGCGGAAATTCTTGCCAAGCTTTGTCCGGAGCGTAAGGTAGTGCAGATACCGGCGCGGGCAATTTTGACCGGTGGCGGCAATATTCACTGCATTACACAGCAAATTCCGAAGGGAGTGTGCTTATGAGCAAGGTAAAGGTTGCAGCAGTGCAGATGCGCTGTGCGCCGACCGTAGAAGAAAATTTGCAGCATGCTGAAGCGCTGGTGCGCGAAGCTGCAGCGAACGGTGCGCAGATTATTCTGCTACCGGAGCTGTGGGAGCGTCCGTATTTCTGCCAGCAGCGTCGCTATGATTTCTATCAGTACGCACTGCCTACGGAAGAAAATCCTGCGGTGCAGATGGGCAAGCGTTTGGCAAAGGAGCTGAATATCGTTCTGCCTATCAGCTTTTTTGAGCGTGATGTCAACGAATTATATAATTCCATCGCCTGCATTGATGCTGACGGTGAGATTTTAGGCGTTTATCGCAAAACACATATTCCTGACGATCATTTTTATCAGGAAAAATTTTACTTTAAACCCGGTAACAGCGGCTTTACGGTTTTCAATACCAAGTATGGCCGTGTCGGTATCGGTATCTGCTGGGACCAATGGTTCCCTGAGACAGCACGCTGCCTGGCGCTGAACGGAGCAGAGCTTTTGTTCTATCCTACGGCGATTGGCTCCGAGCCTATCTTAGACTGCGACAGCATGCCGCATTGGCGCCGTGTTATGCAAGGCCATAGCGCAGCTAATCTGATGCCTGTGGTAGCAGCAAACCGCATCGGTCTGGAAACTGTGGAGCCCTGCGAAGGCAATGCAGGCCAACAGTCCTCCTTGCTGTTCTACGGATCTTCTTTCATGACCGACGGTACCGGTGCACTTGTGCAGGACGCATCGCGTGATCAGGAAGAAATTCTTTATGCGGAGTATGATTTGGCAGCCTTGGCTGAGGACAGACTGAGCTGGGGCTTGTTCCGCGATCGCAGACCGGAATGCTACGGTAAAATTGCCGGTAAGTAAATATTGAAGCTACAATAAAAAATCACAATCGGTTATATATGTAACCGGTTGTGATTTTTGCTTTAGCCGATATTGAGCTCGTGCTTGAGAGCATCCTGTAAAATTTTGGAGAAGTTCAGCTTTTTGGCAATCGCCGCATCATTTAACCATTTGGGGATGGTGAGAGTTTTTTTGACTGCTTTGGTAAAGTGCTCTTTGGCATATGCTTCTACATCAACACTTACTATATTAACAAAGGCTTCTGCGTAATCGCTATATTCTTCGTTAACGTCAATAGTGTTTAATTCAGATGGTTCCGGAACAGCTTCATTACTGAGCTTTGCTTCGTAAAGAAAGCCTGCAAGGCAGTCTGTTGCCATTTTCATAGCATCTTGTAAATCCGTACCGCAGGTTGCCAGGTGGTTAAGGTCTGGGAAAATTACGGTGTATTGTCCGTCTTTTTCTTTATAAAAGCACGCAGGATACATTGATAACATAAAATCACCCTTTCTGAAAATCTAAACCGGCTTGTTTGAAAATAGCTTTAACTGTGCCTATGGGAATATCTCCCTTATGGTTAGGAACAGTTACTTTATTAGGTTGGCGTGGATGTACGTAATAAAAGTGGGAGCCTCTGGTCGAATATAATGTCCAACCGGCTTTTTTCAGTAGCTTTTCCAGTTCTTTAAATTTCATGATATTGCTCCTTTCATAATTGTATCATTTAACACGTATAAAAACAATACGTATTGATGATGCTATTAAAAAAGGAGTATTGCAGTTGGTACTACAATACTCCTAAGAGAACGACAACAGTATTAAATTTGTATGTTAGACTTATTATATCATAGGAAATATGGTTAGAGGTATATTTGCAAAAATTTCATAAGATGTTTGGAGTAATGATGATAAAATTTTGACTATCTCATCCTCCTACTTTGTCATCAGGCAGATACATAATGGTTATGCTGTAAATAATGATGGTGCAGACTGCCAGACAGATAGCTATTATTGTGAACAGCTTCAGCCAGGGAATTTCCTGCTGCAGATATTTGCGGTAGTAGCGCCAGAAGCAGGTGATGGTGAAGATGTTGAAGATACTGCCTAAAATGAGCATAGTCCAGACGCTTTTGGCGAGCGGCAGATAGGACAGGCTGAGATTAATTGCCGCAAGCACAGGCATAGCGGTCATGGTATTATAGATTTTGCCGTCTGCTATGGCAAAGCTGGCGGTGAGAACAACGCTGCCTAAAATCAGCGGCAACAGTGAGGCGCAAAGCAGCTGTGTGCTGCCGGGGTTATATTGCTGCAGCCTGCTGCGCCAGAGAAAGCGCCCGAAAAGCTTATAGAGGATTAAGGCATAGATTGTTATCAGAATGCCGCTGGCAAGTGTATCCATGCCGCCGAAGCCAATGAAAGCAACAAGAAAATGAATTACAAAAAATCCTAATGCCCCCAAAAAGAAGAAGAGCTGGTTATAAAGCCAGTACCAAAAGGCTAATGGCAGAAAAGTACGCATGGCAGAACCTCCTTACATAATGTATTCAGCAAATTTATTGGTCACTTTTATTATAATATGATTGATAGGAAAATGCTATGCTTTTGCTTCGTTGAGTAAAATTAGCTTGAATTTTTGCTGAGAATATAAAAAGTCCGATTCGTCTGTGCTGACAAATCGGACTTTCTTATTTGGCTGATTTTTTTAGGCTTTACAATTATTCCTCAACGTAGTTGTTGGCTTTATCATAAAGTTCAGCAACATCCTTGGAAGGACCGCTGCTGAGCAGGGAAACAATGACGCCTGCTACAAGGCTGGCAAAAAAGCCGGGGATAATTTCGTAGATGCCGGTGGAGGCTGCCATAGTCAGGTACCAGCCGATATCAACAACAGCACCGACGATGATGCAGGCTACCGCACCCTGGAAGGTGAAGCCGCGCCAGAAAAGGCTGAGCATGATAGCAGAACCGAAGGCTGCACCGAATACGCCCCAGGCATTAGCAACAAGCTCCATAATGCTGCCTGCACGCGGAGAATCAGCAATAAGCAGAGCAACGAAGGAGATAACAAGTACAACGATGCGGCCTGCCCAAAGCATTTCCTTGTCACCGGACTGGTATTTGCGGATTACAGGTTTATAAACGTCGCTGGCAAAGGCAGAAGCGGAAGCGAGCAGCTGACTGGAAGCAGTACTCATGGAAGCAGCCAATACGCCGGAGAGGAGGATGCCGCTCATCAGAGCAGGGAAAATGCTGCGAACCATGGCGATGAATACCAGAGAATTTTGGTTGATGTTTTCATCCAGGCCCAGATACATACGGCCAACAACGCCTACCATAGTAGCGAAGAAGCAGATGAGGGCGGTCCAGCTGATAGCGATAACAGCGGATTTCTTCATTTCCTTTTGGGATTTGAGGGACATGAAGCGGATGATGATGTGCGGCATACCGAAGTAGCCCAGGCCCCAGCCGAAGCCGGAGATAATATCAGAGGTTTTGGCAACCGGATTCCAGTAATCGGGCGGAATGCCGGCAACAGCCTGCGGATTGATTAAGGATACTGCGAAGATAGGTGCAATCAGCAGAGAACCTAAAATCATCAGGCCTTGGTAGAAATCGGTCCAGCAAACAGCGGAAAAACCGCCCAAGAAGGTGTAGCCGATGATGATAAAGGCTGCCACATACATGGTGTAGGTCTGGTCGATACCGATAACAGTGTTGAACAGAGTACCGCAAGCCTTGATGCTGGATGCGGAATAAATAGTGTAGGCAATCAGAAAAACAATTGCACAGATTACCTGCAGCACGTGGGACTTAGATAAAAAGCGGTTGCTGAGGTACTGCGGAATAGTGATGGCATCGTTGGCTACAATGGAAAAACGGCGCAGGCGCGGTGCCTGAAAAATCCAGCTTAAGGAATAGCCGGTGAGCAGGCCGATACTGATCCAGGCCTGACCGAGGCCGAGAGCGTAGATAGATGTCGGCAAGCCCATGAGCACCCAGGCGCTCATATCAGAAGCACCGGCAGAAAGAGCGGTTACCCACGGTCCCATCTGACGGCCGCCGAGAAAGTAGGTTTTTTCACCACCCTGACGATTTTTATAGAAGAACCAGATGCCGATTGATAGCATGAACAACAGGTAGATAATGAATACTACCATTTCTGTATAATTCACAAACACCCCTCCAAAATTTAAGAATAGATAACATTATTATACACTTAATCTTTGTGCTACTGCAAGCAAATAATAAAAATAAAGTGCTTAATCTGCGGCGGACAGTGTTTTTAGGACTAATCCGAACACTGCTTGCTGCTGATTAAGCACTGAAAGTTTACCATGTGAAATATGTATAAGCTGTAAAGAGAGTCAGAATGATGATTTCGCAAAGCAGGACTGGCTTAAGCGTTTTGAAAAAGTTGGCTTTAAAATAATCGACGGTGATAACAAGACACATATGCGTCGGTGTGAGCATCTGTCCGGCAATACCGAAGGCCATGGCAATGCCGGCCAGGTTCAGGCTGCCTGTCTGCATAGCGGCGACAATGGGCATAACGATGGCCACGTGTCCTTGCGACATACCTGTAAGCACGCCGATGATGAAGCTGACGCAGGCGATGATAACAGGAACCGGCAGCGGAGAGCTTTGGAAGGCTGCGACGATTTCCTGCAGCACGTGGGTGACGGTCAGAATCTGAATGAAGTAGAGGATGCAGAGCACATTGAGAAACATTTTGATGTCCAGCGCACCGATGACAACATCCTTGAGCCCAACCTCGCGCTTAGTAAAGCGCAGGACCAGAAACAGGCAGGCTGTTACCAATCCCATGCCGGCGGAGGCATTAAAGCCGCAGAATACTACGAGAATAAAGGTGATAATGACAGGCGAGAGCGCCAACCATAAATCCTGCATACCCTGACTGTCATTGGCAATTGCTTCAGTACGGCTGCTGTCCGCTTTGATGGGGCGGATGAGAACAAACCAGCCTGCGGAGAAGGCCAGTACGGTAAGCCAGGCCAGATGCAGGATGAATTCACTGTAGCTGACACCGGCAATGTTGCAGGCCATTATCATACCGGGGATAATCGGGCTAGAAAATTCAAAGATATGGCGGAACCAGAAATTGATGGCAGCTTTATGCTCCTGTTCGATAGGCAGATTTTTGCTGGCCTCCTCTACAATAGGTGCAGAAAAGCGCGCGCCGCCCAATGACGGCAGCAGTCCTAAGAAGGCAGGCATCACGGCCAGGGTTACCTTAGCGCTGGAAAAGATGCGCTGCAGTGCCTGCACCATACCTGCCAATGCACCGCTGGTGCGCAGCTCGATTTCCAGGCACATGACAAAATAGAGGGCAAAAAGAATATCATAGGTGCGCGGCATTGTTAAGGTTTCGCGTAAGGCCTGAACCAGATACGGCAGCTCCGGTGCTTTCATCAGCCAGATAAAAATACCGCTGGTGAGCATACAGGGGCCGATAGGAATGTGACGACGCAGCATGAGGATAATCATGAGCATGGCGATTGTAAGCAGAAGAAATATATTCATAAACAGTTTTTCCTTTCGGTTGCGTAATTGTTGGCAAATACCAAGTAATTGCTGATGATGTTTATTTATTATACACCCAGCCACAAAAAAATCATAATAAAACTGTAAAAAATCTTAGTATGGCATGCAAATAATGCTATAATGTAAGCAGAGATACAGAAACGGAGGTCAGATTATGCAGATAGAAAGATTAAGGCTGAAGAATTTCCGTTGTTACGATGAGCTTGATATTGATTTTGAACCTAGGCTGACAGTTATTGTAGGTGAAAACGGCAAGGGCAAGACGGCGATTTTTGATGCGCTGGCAATTGCTTTGGAGCCCTATCTGCGCAGCTTTGATGCCAGCGGCCGGCAAATTACTCCCCAGGATGTACGGCGTGTTCCTGTTTATAAAAAGGATATGCGTCATATTGATGGTATGGAATGCCATTATCCGGTAGAAATTAAGCTGGAGGGTGAGGTTTACGGCAAAAAGCTTACCTGTACCCGCCGCCTGCTGGAGGGTAATGTGCCTGAGGATGATGCTGCTGAGCTGTGCGAACGTGGCTGTGCATTGGCACACGATGCCAAGGAGAACGGCAACAGGCTGCTGCCGGTGTTGGCCTATTACGGTACTCAGCGCATTTGGGTAGACAGCAAGCTGATGACAAATTTTCATAAATCGCTGATGGAACGCAATGTAGGCTACGAGGAATGTCTGGAGCCGTCTTCTTCCTACAGCACCTTCGGGAAATGGTTTGAGTACGTTACCAAGTGTGCGCAGTCAGAGCAGCAGTACAGCGCAGAGGTGAGGCGCAATGTGATGCTGAAGAATGCGATTCAGAACGCTGTAGACGTGTGTCTGGAAAGTACCGGCCTGCGTGATTTATATTATAATTATCGCCTGAAATGTTTTGTTGTCAGTCACCCTGATATGGGTGAGATGGTGGTAGATGAATTGAGCGACGGCTTCCGCAGTATTATCAGCATGGTGGCTGACCTGGCCTATCGCATGGCGCGTCTGAATCCGCAGCTGCGTGAGGATGCGGTAACCAAGACTCCGGGGCTTGTATTGATTGATGAGGTGGAAATGCATCTGCACCCGCTGTGGCAGCAGACGGTGCTGCTGGATTTACAGAAAACCTTCCCGATGGTACAGTTTGTAGTGACTACGCATAGTGCGCAGGTGCTTAGCAGCGTGCCGGCCGAGAGCATACGTGTATTGGCTTGGGGCAAGCAGTTCGAAGGCGTGCGCCACGTAGATTTTTCCTTGGGCGCCAACAGCTATCAGCTGCTGCAGGATATTCAGAATGTGAGCCCACGTCCGCAAGCTCTGCCGATTGTGCAGGATTTAAAGCGTTATCTGCAGCTGGTGAGCGAGGATGCCTGGGATACGCCGGAGGCGCTGGAGCTGCGCAAAAAGCTGGATAAATGGTCCAAGGGCAAGGAGCCTGCTCTGCTGCGTGCGGATATGGATATCCGTATGCGTCAGTTCCGCAGGAGGCGCTCATGAAACGTGTTTATAAAAGCAAGGAAGAACCTGAGCTTCTCAGGCAGTACAGGCTGCATAATCCCGAGGAAACCTGGGAGCATTTCCGCCGTCGCTGCCGCAGGGGCTATAAACAGGTGCGGGAAGCAATTTTGCGTGACCAGCACGGCCTTTGCGCCTACTGCGAGGTCGGTATTAAGCTGGCGGAGGAGGAAGGCGAGGTTGATGACTTCCGCGTGGAGCATTTTTATCCGAAAAATGCTACGCAGGAGCATGGGCACAACTATCATCTGGATTGGCGCAATCTGTTGGGCGTGTGCCATGGCGGCAGTCAGCCTTATGTGCCTGACCCCGAGTGGCGCTATTCCAGCCAGAAGCGTGACCGCAGCTGCGATGTGCCCAAGGGTGGGCGTGAAATTACAAACTATATCCTCAATCCGCTGAAGATTCCCGGCAAAATCCGTCTGTTCCGTTATGCGGAGCATAGCGGGCGGATGTACGTAGACGAAGATACCTGCCCTAAAGATTTGCAGGGGAAGGCGCGCAGCACTATCCGCGAGCTGAACTTGAACGCGCCGCGGCTGATGCGCATGCGTCGTGAGGTAATCCATACGCTGGAGGACCAGATAAGTGATGAGCTTAGTAAGGGCCGTGAGCTGGATGAAGTTCTGGAAATGCTGGCGACCATCTGTCTGGTGCCTGATTATAATGGCGTGACGCTGCCGTTCTTTTCCGTTATCCGTTGGTATCTGGGCGAGGCAGCGGAAGAAGTTATCCGTTCGAGCGGAGCAAAGCTATAGCGTTCAAATCCTGTCTGCGATGCAGGCAGGATTTTTTTCGTCCATGAAGAATAATATAAAATGGTTCTTGAACAATGAAATTTTGCTAAATACACTATAAAAAAGGAGAATAGAGAAATGCAAGTTACAAATAAGGCTTTCAAGGCTTACGATGTACGTGGTGTTTACCCTACGGAGGTTAATGAGGAAATGGCTTACCGTATGGGACGCATTTTTTCAGCAATGTTCGCTGCGGAAACTGTTGTTGTCGGACACGATATCCGCCTGAGCGGCAGAGCATTGGTGGATGCACTGACGGAGGGTTTGCGCCATGGCGGTACCAAGGTTATTGATATCGGCCAATGCGGTACGGAAATGATTTATTTTGCTACCGCTCATCTGAAAGCAGATGGCGGTATTATGGTTACTGCCAGCCATAATCCTAAGGAATATAACGGCATGAAGCTGGTGCGTCGTGATGCGCGTCCTGTTTCCAGCGATACCGGTCTGAAGGAAATTGGTGAGATGGTTGCTACTACAAAGCCGTTTGCACATCAGGTGGTAGCAGGCAAGACTATGGGTGCCTTGGAGCAGTTGGATATTATGCCTGCTTATATTGAGCATTTACTGACTTACGTTGATACGAGTGTGCTCAAACCGATGAAGATTGTTGCTAACCCCGGCAATGGTGGTGCTGGCCCGATTTTGAAGGAGCTGGCGAAGCATCTGCCGTTTGAATTTATTACGCTGAACGAAACGCCTGACGGCACCTTCCCGAACGGTGTGCCTAACCCGCTGCTGCTGCCAAATCGTGAGGCTACGGCCAAGGTTGTGCGCGAGAGTGGTGCTGATCTGGGTATTGCCTGGGATGGTGATTTCGACCGCTGCTTCCTTTTTGACGAGAAGGCAGATTTTATCGAAGGCTATTACATTGTCGGCCTGCTGGCGGAGGTTTTCCTGCACAAGGAGCCGGGTGCGAAGATTATGTTCGACCCGCGCCTGACCTGGAATACGGAAGCTATTTTGCAGCGTGACGGCGGTGTGCCTGTGCGCTGCAAGAGCGGCCATGCCTTTATGAAGGAATGCATGCGCAACAATGACGTGCTGTACGGCGGCGAGATGAGTGCGCATCATTATTTCCGCGATTTCTCCTGCTGCGACAGCGGCATGATTCCTTGGCTGCTGGTTACCGAGCTGATGTGCCGCAGCGGCAAAAAGCTCAGCGAGCTGGTAGGCGAGCGAGTTGCTATGTATCCCTGCAGCGGTGAAATAAACCGCAAGGTTGCTGATTCCGCAGCAGTACTGGCAGAGCTGGGCAAAAAATATGCTGACGGCGAGCAGGATCACCTGGACGGCCTGAGCGTTGCTTATGATAACTGGCGCTTTAATGTGCGTGTATCCAATACGGAGCCTGTAATGCGCCTGAACGTAGAAACTAAGGGTGATAAGGAGCTGCTTGCTGCGAAGACAGCAGAATTATTGGAAGTTATTGGCGGCGAAGAAGCTTAACTTTCCTGAGTATCCGTGTTTTTTCGTAAAGCACTGCCTGCAGCGTTGCTGCTATGCATATATTTCATTTGAGTCTGTAAAGGAGATAAGATTAAATGTTTAAACCTGTACGTAAAGCCGTTATTCCGGCAGCAGGCCTGGGCACACGCTTTTTGCCTGCTACCAAAGCAACTCCGAAGGAGATGCTGCCTATTGTTGATAAACCGACCATCCAATATATTATCGAAGAGGCTCTTGCTTCCGGCATTGAGGATATCCTGATTATTACCGGCCGCAGTAAGCGTGCCATTGAAGATCATTTCGACCGCAGCATCGAGCTGGAGCTGAACCTGGAGGCCAGCGGCAAAACCAAGGAGCTGGAGGCGGTTCGCAAAATTTCTGATATCCGCATTCACTATATCCGCCAAAAGGAACCGCGTGGACTTGGACATGCTATTTTGTGTGCTAAGCATTTTGTGGGCGATGAACCCTTTGCTGTACTGCTGGGTGACGACGTTGTTGACAGCCAGGTGTCTGCGCTGAAGCAGCTGATTGATGTCTATGATAAAACCGGTGCCAGCGTTTTAGGTGTGCAGGAGGTGCCGCAGGAGAAGGTATCTGCTTATGGCATTGTTGCCGGTGAACCGACTGGTGAAGCACGCACTGTTAAGGTAAATGATATGGTAGAAAAGCCTGCGGTAGAAGAAGCGCCTTCCCGTTTGGCTGTTTTGGGACGTTATGTAATTACCCCGGAAATTTTCCCGATTCTGGAAAAAACCGAGCCTGGTCGCGGTAATGAAATCCAATTGACTGATGCACTCAAGGTTTTGGCTAAGGAGCAGCCGATGTATGCTTATGATTTTGAAGGACGTCGCTATGATGTGGGTGATAAGCAGGGCTTCTTGGAGGCAACTGTAGAAATGGCGCTGAAGCGTCCTGACCTGCGTGACAAGTTCCTGGATTATCTGCAGGGAATCGTTGCCAAGGAGAGCAAATAAGCGATGAATATCCTTGTTACCGGCGGAGCAGGTTATATTGGCTCCCATGTAGTGGAGGAACTGCAAAAGAGCGGCTTTACTCCTATTGTTTATGATAATTTTTCTACCGGCCATGAGGCGGCAGTGCCTGACGAGGTACAGCTGGTAGAAGGAGATATCCATGATGTACGCTTTGCCAAGCACATTATGGAGCAGTTTAAAATTGATGCGGTGATTCATTTTGCTGCCAGCAGTCTGGTAGGTGAATCTATGACCGACCCGGCGAAATATTATTTTAATAATGTTGAAGGCAGCCTGCATCTTTTAGAGGCTATGCGTGGTGCCGGTGTGGACCGCATGGTATTTTCTTCTACCGCAGCTGTTTACGGTGAGCCTGAGGCGGTGCCTATTACCGAGGACAGCCGTCTGGCACCGACCAACGTTTACGGCCGTACCAAGCTGGCGATTGAAGGCATGCTAGCGGATTATGACCATGCCTATGATATGCGTTATGTAGCTTTGCGTTATTTTAACGCTGCCGGTGCTTCTTCGACGCGCGATATCGGCGAGGACCACAGCCCGGAAAGCCATCTTATTCCGCTGATTCTGAAAACGGCGCAGGGCGTGCGCAAGCAGGTTTCTATCTTCGGTACCGATTATCCGACGGCTGATGGTACCTGTGTGCGTGATTATATTCATGTCTGCGATTTGGCGAAGGCGCATGTGCTGGCACTTAAGCATCTTTTGAGCGGCGGCAGCAGCCGTGTGTATAATCTGGGCAGTGAAAACGGCTTCAGTGTACGCCAGATGATTGACAGCGCCAAAAAGGTTACCGGCGTTGACTTCCCCGTTGTGGAGGAGGCGCGTCGTGCCGGTGATCCGGCAGTGCTCATTGCTTCTTCAGCTAAAATTCGTGAGGAGCTGGGCTGGGAGCCGCAGCACAGCAGTGTAGATGAGGTTATCAGCACTGCGTGGAAGTGGCATAAGGGCCATCCGCATGGCTATTGCGGCTAAAAGTAAATAAGTGCATACTAAAAAACCGGTTTCCCAGGCTTTTAAGCCGATAGGGAAACCGGTTTTGTTATGTGTTGAGAAAGCTTTTCTTAGCAATAACTGTCTAAGCTCAGCAATAACATTGCATAGCAGTCTGCTTATTTGCGTTTGTTGAGGAACTTGCCGATGTCGAAATGCTTGCCTGCCAGCAGGCAGTCGATACGCGCGGTAACTACATCGTTATTGCTGAGCTGACGTGCTTTAATCAGCGAGCGGCGGATGGCAGGCGTGATAAATTCCTGTCCCCAATGCCGCAGGCGATGCCGCGCGGCAAATCGAAGATGGATTCCAAAGCAGCGCAGATAATAGCATCGCTTTCACCCGGATGTGTGTTGAGATAACGCAGCGGTACCAGCAGGTCGTTTTGCTCTACGCAGTAGCGCGGCAGATCTGTTTCAATTTGCCGCAGCACACGCTCGGAACGCCCTTCACCCTCGTAGGAAAGCAGGTAGGGGAACAGAGGTGTTTCATCCGGATGTGCCAGCCAAAACTCGAAAAGCCGCGGCCAAATGTCTATATCAAGCTCCACTGCCAGGTTGCACAGCTGGTAATCAAGCTTATCGTCCTTGATTAAATTATTTTCTATTTCCGGCTGCCAGTCCTTGCGATAGATGATTTTTTCGCAGGCGGCAATCTGCTCATGGCATTGGTTAAGGGTGAGCTGCATATGGTTCTGCTCGTCGCAAAGCTGCTGCAGCGCCGTAACGTAGCTGATTAAATCAAGTACATCCTCAGGTTTGCTGACATATGCTTCGGCCTGCTCGAGCAGACAGGTAAGCAGCTTATTCAGATGGATATCGCTGATGTTGAATTGCTCTTCGATTACCTCTGCCGGGAAATGGTTGAGCATAATCAGATAATTACCCACGATGATGACAGCGCTTTTATATTGTGCGTAGTTAAGCGGATGTGCCAGCTGTTCCTCTAAATGTGTTTCTCTGATGAATTTGACGGACAACGGCGGATATTCTACATCGATATCCGGGCCGTTCTGCAGCAGCCAGAGGCGTTCCTTCTCATCACGGCAGTGGCAGTCGGTAATGCTGAAAACCTTGCCCCAACCACTGGTGCAGCGGATAAGCTCCCAGATAGCGTTTTGCGGGTTGAAATTTGTTACGCGGCAGGAATATAAAAAGGCGAAGGTAAATTCCTCGCAGTGTGCTATGCGCAGCAAATCCTGCCACAGCTTCGGCTCCTGCTGACAAATTTTTTCCATGCCGTACATGCCGAAAAGCAGCAGGGCGAATTTAACCTGCTCACGTCCGTCGGCGTTGTAGAAAAAGCGTCGAGCCAAGTCAAAGGCAACACTGTTGATATCATTTTGGTCTAAGGCTTCGATAAAGGGATCGCAATATTCCGCAAAGGCCATGCCCTTCAGCTCGTTGTACAGTTTGCTGCGCTGCTGGGTTGTAGGATCGTTCAGATAAGCCTGCAGCAGCTTGAGCAGTACGCTGGCGGATTTGGGATTGGGCAGGTTGCCCATTGTATAGTGAAAGGCATCCTCGGAGCCAAGGGGACGGGGAATTGTGGCGTAGCGGTCATCGCACAGATTGGTAGCAGTAAAGCGGCCATGCTCGTCCAGATGGCTGTTTACGTATTGATAGATTGTCTGCTTCATGTGCTCACCTCGTAATAAAAATATGTATAGCAGCAAATAATGCTGTTTTAAAAAAAGCAAAGAGTAACTATATCATAACATAGAGGAAAAATAATGACCAGCAAAAAAAGTAAGGCTGCTGTAGCAGCGGAAATCCGCCACGGCAGCAGCCTTAAGTTTAAGCGTATGCAATTTACATTTGAGTTTTGATTTCCAGGAGGCAGTCGCCGCTTTCTACGCGTTCGCCTGCAGCTACATGGATAGCGCTGACGATGCCGGAAATCGGTGCCGAAAGCGTGGTTTCCATTTTCATAGCTTCGGTAACAATCAGCGGAGTGCCCTTGGTAACGGACTGGCCTTTTTCTACCAGAACCTTGACAACGGAGCCGGAAAGGGAAGCGCCGATTTCACCCATGTTGCCTTTTTCTGCTTTCTTGCGTGTAACAGTGGTGGTCTTGGCGTTGCGGTCCTTGATTTCGATTTCACGTGGCAGGCCGTTGAATTCGAAGAAGACGGTACGCATACCGGCAGCGTTGGCTTCGGAGATGTGGTCCAGCTTGATAACGAGCACTTTTCCCTGTTCAATCTCAACCTTGATAACCTCGCCCGGAGTCATGCCGAAGAAGAAGGTAGGAGTATCGAGAACGGATACATCGCCGAATTGGTTGTAACGGTTTACCCAGTCGGTGAATACCTTCGGATAGAGGCAGTAAGCGCTCACTGCTTCGTCCGTAGTAGGTGCTTCCAGTTCTTTGAGCTTAGCGCGTACATCCTCAAAATCTACCGGAGGCAGTACAGCGCCCGGACGCTCGCTGATAGGAGCGCGTCCTTTGAGCACCAGCTTCTGCAGCTTTTCGGGGAAGCCCTGGTACGGAGTGCCGATGCGTCCTTCGAAGAATTCCACAACGGAGGCCGGGAAGTCCAGAATATCGCCCTTAGCGTAAACATCCTCTTCCGTCAGCTCATTCTGCACCATGAAGAGTGCCATATCACCGACAACCTTGGAGGACGGAGTAACCTTGATTAAATCACCGAACATCATGGATACGCGATGATACATATCCTTGATTTCCTCCCAGCGATGAATGAGGCCCAGAGCCTGTGCCTGCTGTTTGAGGTTGGTATATTGTCCGCCGGGCATTTCGTGTACGTAAACCTCGGGGTTGGGGAAGTTTTCGGTTCTGTCGGCTGCCTTGTAGTAGGGACGCACGGTTTCCCAATAACGGGACAGCTCGTTCATAGCGTCTACGTCAAGACGCGGTTGACGCGGATGGCCGCTGAGAGCGTAGTACAGGCTGCTGCCGCTGGGCTGGGAGGTACCGTTGCTCATGGCGCTCATAGCAGTATCTACGATATCAACGCCGGCATCAATTGCACGCGCGTAGGTGTAGATAGCATTGCCGCTGCCCTCGTGGGTGTGCAGATGGATAGGTACGTTGACATAGGATTTGAGGCTGCTTACAAGGCGGTAAGCTGCTTCCGGCTTCAGCAGGCCGGCCATATCCTTGATGGCGATGATGTTGGCACCGGCTTTTTCCAGCTCCTTAGCCATATTGATGTAGTAATGTAAATCGTATTTATCGCGGTTGGGGTCGAGAATATCACCGGTGTAGCACAGTGCTGCCTCTGCTACCTTGCCGCATTCGCGGACGGTGTCAATCGACAGGCGCATATTATCCAGACCGTTGAGGCTGTCGAAGATACGGAAAACGTCGATACCGTTCTTGGCTGCCAGCTTGATGAACTGCTTAACAACATTATCCGGATAGCTGGTGTAGCCTACGGCGTTGGCACCGCGCAGCAGCATCTGGAAGAGAATGTTCGGAGCAGCCTGACGGAACTGTGCCAGACGCTGCCAAGGGCTTTCATCGAGGAAGCGATAGGCTACGTCAAAGGTAGCGCCACCCCAGCATTCAAAGGAGAAGAGTCCGGGCAGCTTACCGGCGGTGTCGCGCATAACGCGCAGCATATCGGCAGTACGCAGACGGGTTGCGAAGAGGGACTGATGCGCATCACGGAAGGTGGTATCTGTGAGCAGAACCTCCTGCTGTGCCAGTACCCATTCAGCCAGACCTTCAGGTCCGCGGGTATCAAGAACGTGCTTAGCACCCAGCGCCAGAATGCCGTTGTAGGGTTTGGGCATATTCAGCGGTGCAAAGTCCGGTTTCGGTTGTACGCCGACGTTGGAATAACCGTTGACGGTAATGTCAGCGATGTAGTTCAGCAGCTTGTTGCCGCGGTCCAAGGTTTTTTGGAAGACAAACAGCTCCGGTGTATTATCAACAAAGTCGGTAGTATAATCGCCCTTGATGAAGTGCGGGTTCTGCAGTACGTTTTCCAAAAACTGGATATTGGTTTTGACGCCGCGGATACGGAATTCTTTTAAGCAGCGCAGCATCTTGGTAATTGCAATCTGGTGAGTGAGGCCCCATGTGGTAGCCTTAACCAGCAGAGAATCGTAATACGGAGTGATGACGGAGCCGGTGAAGGCGTTGCCGCCGTCCAGACGGATGCCGAAGCCGCCGCCGCTGCGGTAGGTAATCAGCTTGCCGGTATCGGGCATAAAGTTATTGGACGGGTCCTCGGTGGTAATACGGCATTGGATAGCATGGCCGATGGTTGTCAGCTCATCCTGCTGCGGCAGGGCGATTTCCGGGCCATGCAGGTTGTAGCCCTCGGCAATCTTGATTTGTGTCTGTACAATGTCGATACCGGTAATCTGCTCGGTAACGGTGTGCTCAACCTGAATGCGGGGGTTAACCTCGATGAAGTAGAACTTGCCGTCTGGCGTAGCCAAAAATTCTACGGTGCCGGCGCTGATGTAGTCAACATTTTTCATCAGCTTGACAGCAGCGTCGCAGATAGCTTTGCGTTGTTCTATAGGCAGAGCGAAGGCCGGAGCGATTTCAACCAGCTTCTGGTGGCGGCGCTGTACGGAGCAGTCGCGCTCAAACAGATGCATTAAATTGCCGTGGGTATCGCCGATAATCTGTACTTCGATGTGTTTCGGATTTTGCAGATATTTTTCCAGATATATTTCATCATTGCCAAAGGCTTTTTTAGCTTCGCTTTTAGCCATGTCGTAGGCAGTTATGGCTTCTTCGGCGCTGTGAACAACGCGCATACCGCGGCCGCCGCCGCCGTTGACTGCTTTAATGATGATAGGATAACCGCATTTTTCGCCAAAGGCCAGTACCTCATCGAGGCTGTTTACCGTACCCTTGCTGCCGGGAATCATGGGGATGCCTGCCAGCTCGGCCTGTTTACGGGCGTTGATTTTGTCGCCGAACATTACCAGGTGCTCCAGACGCGGGCCGATGAAAATCAGGCCTTCCTCAGCACAGCGGCGTGCTAAATTACTGTTTTCGGATAAAAAGCCATAACCGGGATGGATGGCATCTACGTCATGCTCCTTGGCTACGCGCAGAATGTCTTCGATATCAAGATAAGCGTCGGTCGGACTTTTGCCTTCGCCTACCATGTAGGCCTCGTCGGCTTTGTTGCGATGCAGGGACAGGGTGTCCTCCTTGGAATATATAGCAACAGTACGGATTCCTAATTCGTTGCAGGCGCGGAAAACGCGGATGGCGATTTCGCCGCGGTTAGCAACTAAAACTGTATTAATTTTAGGCATAAGTTTGACCTCCTTAGATAGTTACATGCTAATTGTATAGAAAACGGCATGTAAATTCAAGGGATAGGACGCATGTATACAAGTATTCTTGCAGGGGACTGGGAGAGTGTGATTTTTTAACACTTTTTGTGTTGACTATACAATCAGCTTCACATTTTTTTCGTTTGTTTATTGCTATAAATAGGTATACAATAATACTTATAAAGCATAGCGAGGAGATGAAATGATGAACGATAACAATGATAAAAAACGGCCATTGACGTATTATTATATGCTGATGCTGGTTTTGATTCTGGTATTCAATTCCGTAATCATGCCAATGTTCTTCAACCCGAAAATGAAGGAGGTTTCCTATAATAATTTTCTTCAGATGGTGGATGAAGGCAAAGTATCTAAGGTAGAAATTACCGATAAGCGTCTGGCTGCGGTTGATAAGAACAACGAAAAAGAAATTTACGTTACAGGCAGAGTGGAAGACCCGGAGCTGGCCAACCGCCTGATGAAGAGTAAGGTAGAATTTACGCAGGTTGTGCCTAAGGAACAAAGTCCTCTGGTAACCTTTTTCACCAATTGGGTACTGCCGATTCTGATTTTCTTTGGCTTGGGACAGTTATTTATGTACTTTATGGGCAAGCGCATGGGCGGCAACGCCATGAGCTTCGGCAAGAGCAATGCCAAGGTCTATGTGGAAGCGCAGACAGGCAAGAGCTTTGCCGATGTAGCAGGTCAGGACGAGGCCAAAGAAGCGCTGATGGAGCTAGTGGATTTTCTGCATAATCCCGGCAAGTACAAGGATATCGGTGCCAACATGCCGAAGGGTGCATTGCTGGTAGGCCCTCCCGGTACGGGTAAAACCTTGCTGGCGCGTGCGGTAGCAGGCGAAGCCAAGGTGCCGTTCTTCAGCATCAGCGGCAGTGAATTTGTAGAAATGTTCGTCGGCATGGGCGCTGCCCGTGTGCGCGATTTGTTCAAGCAGGCGCAGGAAAAGGCACCTTGCATAGTATTTATCGATGAAATCGATGCCATCGGCAAACGCCGTGATAATGGTTACTTCGGCGGCAATGATGAACGAGAGCAGACGTTAAATCAGCTGCTTAGCGAAATGGACGGCTTTGACGGCAGTAAGGGCGTAGTAATCTTAGCGGCTACTAACCGTCCGGAATCCTTGGATAAGGCGCTTTTGCGTCCGGGACGTTTTGACCGCCGCATTCCTGTTGAGCTGCCTGACCTGCAGGGGCGTGAGGCTATTCTGAAGGTTCATGCACGCAGTGTGCGTATGGCAGACAATATCGATTACGGTACGTTGGCGCGGGCAACAGCCGGAGCCAGCGGTGCGGAGCTCGCCAACATTATCAACGAGGGTGCGTTGCGAGCTGTAAAAATGCATCGTAACGTGGTGGAGCAGGAAGATCTGGAGGAATCCATTGAAACCGTTATCGCCGGTTATCAGCGTAAGGGTGCGGTAATTTCTCCCGCAGAGAAAAAGGTTATTGCCTACCACGAAATCGGTCACGCACTTGTGGCTGCTATGCAAAAGCACAGTGCTCCGGTTCATAAGATTACTATTATTCCGCGTACCAACGGCGCTTTGGGCTACACTATGCAAATCAGCGAAAATGACAGCGTGCTGATGACCAAGGAAGAGCTGTTCAACAAGATTGTAACCATGACCGGCGGCCGCAGTGCTGAGGAGGTTGTTTTCGGCAGCATTACCAGCGGCGCTTCCAATGATATCGAGCAGGCAACCAAGCTGGCACGCAGCATGGTAACGCGTCTGGGTATGACGGAAGAATTTGATATGATGGCTACCGAGGTTGTGGCCAATCGTTATCTGGGCGGTGACGCTGCCCTGCAGTGCAGTGAAACTACAGCCGGCAAGATTGATGCCAAGGTTTTGGCATTGATTAAGGAGGCTCACGCAAAGGCACGCACGATTTTGCAGGACAACAGAGATAAGCTGGATGTACTGGCACAGTACCTGCTGGAGAAGGAAACTATTACCGGTGAGCAGTTTATGGCTTTGCTGCAGCAGGAGCAGGTTAAAGAAAATGCAGAGGAGAAAACTCCGGAAGTATAACAATTACAAGCTTAAACGCAGTTACGTATTCCGTAAAACGGCAACGTGACTGCGTTGTTTTTTTGCACGCAGCGTTAATCGCGGAAAAAAAATAAAAAAATTAAAATTAGCTATTGCTAACTGTAAAAATATGTGCTACAATAATCGTGAAGTTAGTGATGGCTAACCAATGTATATCGTCCCTTCCTGATTTTGCATTGCAGCCTTGACCTTTGACCTTGACAATTTCCTTAAGTGCATTGGTTAGCTCCTCTACTTTTAAACAAGCTGCTATTTGCTTTTTAAGCAAATTCATATTTTCTCCTCCAAAAACAGACAGAACGCTGAAAATCCGTTAGGCAAGCGGGTTTCGGCGTTCTGTTTTGTTGTATCGGTACACTTTTGGTACACTTTTATATATTTTTTTTGTTGCGGCGGAACTCGTTTTTCTAAGCGTAATTTTATTATGCAGTTAAGGCTGTATTGCAGATTTTTATTTGCCAAAAAACAGCTTCGGCGTTATAATAATTTATTACTATTGTTTTATTTTGAGGTGGATTTTATGAAAAACTGGAAGCTTATTCTGGCTATCCTCACGGCTAATGTCGTATTGATGGCTGCAGGCTATACCATGCTTATTCCTTTTTTGCCGATGTATCTGATGAACGAACTGGGAGTGAGCGCAGACGATGTAAAAATGTGGAACGGCGCGATTTTTTCCATAACCTTTCTGATTGGCGGTATCATGGCGCCTATCTGGGGTAAAATGGCTGATACGCGCGGCAAAAAGATGATGGCGGTGCGTGCGGGTGCAGGCCTGGCTCTGTCGTACTTTTTGGGTGGCATAGTAACTACGCCGGAGCAGATGTTCGGTGTGCGTGTGTTGCAGGGCTTTGCTGCCGGATTGTGGAGTGCGTGCCTGGCGATTGCTACCAGCCTGGTGCCGATGGAAAAGCTGGGCGTGAGCTTGGGCATTATGCAGGCAGGACTGACTTGCGGCAATGTCATTGGTCCGCTTGTAGGCGGTTCATTGGCAACGCTGTTTGGCATGCGTGCCTCATTCTTCGTTGCAGGTGGGTTACTGACGATTATTACGCTGGTATTTATGTTCTACATTCCCGAGCCGCCGAAGCCGGAGCCGAAAAAGCTTGCGGCCAAGCCGCAGGTACAGCTTTTACAGCAACCTGTAATTCGTGAAACGCTGATTTACATTGCTGTAGCTCAGATGGTTATCCTGCTGATTCAGCCGATTTTGAGCCTTTATGTGGCAGAGCTGAATCATGGTGAGGGCAACATTATGTTTCTTTCCGGCGTGGCCTTTTCGCTCGTAGGCATTGCCAGTGCTATTACTGCGCCGAGCTGGGGACGCTTCGGACAGGAGCATGGTTTTTATAAAGCGTTGTGCGCTGCTACACTGCTTTCCGGCTTGATGAGTGCGGTGACGGCAATGCCGCAGACACTACTTTTGTTCTGCGTCTGCAATTTTTGCTATGGCTTGTGCTGTGCCGGCATTCAGCCTTCACTGAGTGCGGTTTTGGCCAGCAATACAACTACCGACCAGCGCGGGCGCGTTTTTGGCTTTATGTTCAGTGCGCAGCAGTTCGGTTCCATGGTAGGTCCTGTACTCGGCGGAGCTATTGCTACATTTGCGCCGCTGCAAAGCCTTTTTGTAGTAGCCGGCGTGATCCTTTTCGGCATCAGCGCTTGCGTTTGGCTTCGTCATGGTCATGAGCAAAATATTGTTGCTTAGACTGCTTAGAACGTTATAATTGCAGATAATTTTCAGGAAATTAATCGGTTGAGAAAAACTCTGTAAGTCTTGTAATATGAGGCTTTCAGAGTTTTTTCTTTTGCTTGCGGTAAAAAAAGATTTTTATGTTACACAGATTTCACATATGTGACAAATAAAATTAGACAGAAAATTCGCAAATAGTCTATAATCGGCCATGTGGAGGTGATGAAAATTAAGCTTAGAGGAGGCGTGAGCCTGGCGGAGCAGATTAGCTTCTACCGCCAGCTCGCTGTTATCCTGCGCAGTGGCCTGCCGTTGCTGAATGCACTGCAGCTTTTGCAAAAGCATGGCAGCGCTAAGCAGATGTTGCTCTGCTATCGTCTGCAGCAAAGGCTGCGCCGTGGCAGCAGCCTGGCACAGGCCTTGGCAGCGGAAGCGGATTGCTGTACTCAGCTGGCAGTTACTTTGGTGGCTGTGGGGGAAGAAAGCGGTGAGCTGGCCATGTTGTTGGAGCAGCTGGCAGATTATTACAGCCGCCAGCTTAAGCTGCGGCGTTTTGTGCAGAGGGCCGTAACTTATCCGGCATTTTTGTTGCTGGCATCGTTTTGCGTGCTGCTGCTGTTTCTTCTGTATATCCTGCCGGTTCTGGCGGATACCTACAGCGCTATGGGCGTGCTGCCGGCGGGTACCTTGGCTTTGCTGCTGACGCTGAAGGATACTTTGCTGCAGCAGCCGTTGGCAGCGCTGGCGTTGACGGCAGGCGTAGCAGCTACACTTTTTTTGCTGGGACGCAGGCTGCTGCGCTGTTTTTTACGCAGCCGGTTAAGCGGAAATTTTCATGGCCTTTTATTAGAAGTACGCTTTTGCAGATTGCTGGCCTTGCTTTTGGAAAGCGGTGTAGGCATAACAAGAGCGGTGGCGATTGTGACGGATACCATGGATGATGAGCAGTATGCCGGGCAGCTGCGCCTGCTGAACAGCAGGCTAAAGCGAGGCATTGCAATTGAACAGGCTGCAGGCGGCGCGAAAGAGCTTTTTTCGCCACTGATGCTGGAGCTTGTATGCGTGGGCGCATCTACAGGCTATCTGCCGCAAATGCTGCAGGAAGCAGTAACGGCCGGTGAGCAGCGTCTGCAGCAGCAGCTTGGCAGGCTGCAGGAGCTGCTGGTGCCCTTGCTGCTTTTAGTGGCAGCGATTATCATAGCGGGAATCGTCTGCATAGTTATCGGTCCGCTATTTGAGATGCTTTCGGCAATGCCGGAGTAAATTCAGGAGGTGCGATTATGTTAAAAACAATGCGTAAACAGGGAGGCTTTACTTTAATCGAGGTAGTAGCAGCGGCGGCGCTGATTGGCATTATGGCTACCATGCTGCTGCCTTCGCTTTCGGGTGCTAACGACAGAGTGAAGAATGCCCGTCTGCAAAACGATCTGGTGACTATCGACCAGGCAATTCAGCTGTATAAGATGGATGCAGGCACTGTGCCGGCAGAGCTTACTACACTGGACAGCGAATATCTGGGCGGTAAGCTGGAATTCAAGGATGCCAAGGGCGAGGCACTTACCTATACACCCAATACAACCGACGGCACCTATACCCTCAGCGGCAAAAACAGCAAGGGTGCGGCAGTAACCTCACCGGGCAGTAAAGCTAACGCCGGTGAACAATAAGACAGCAGGCTATCTGCTGTTGGAGCTGTTGCTGGCACTTGGGTGCCTGGGACTTGCGGCAGTAATGCTGTATCCCGGAAGCAAGACGCTGCAGCGGCAGTATTACAGGCAGCAGCTGCGCTATACAGCCTATCTGTTGGCGGCAGATATCAGACAGATGCAGCAGCAGACGCTGTTTCAGCCGGAAAATTATATGTACACGCTTAAAGTCAGCGATAAGGATAAGCATAGCTACAGAATTGAGCGCGCGCATAAAATCTGGAAGCGTGTAAGGCTTGATGCGGACATCAGCCTGACGTGCGAAAAAGCGATTAAGAATCTCAGCTATAATGAAAACGGCAATCCGACAGCCATTGGCGGGTACAGGCTGGAGCATAGACAGCTGCCTGATATGTACTGCCGGCTGACGGTGCAGCCGGTTACAGGCAGGGTGACTGTTTATGAAAAATAGCAGGGGCTTTTGCCTGGTACAGGAGCTGGTGTGCTTCTGCCTTACGGCAGTGCTGCTGGCGACAGCGATACAGGGCTTTTATCGCAGCAATTATCTGCTGAATCAAAGCCTTGAACTGCAGCAGGCGGTGCAGGCCGCACAGCAGGTGCTGGCGGGCGAAGAATATAGCGGCCGCTTTGACGTGACGCAAATGATTAGCTCCGGCAGTGCAGACGGCTTGACGGTACAGGAGGTGCAGGCTGCTTATGGCAAGGTCAGGGTTAAGCTTATCCGTGCGCTGCCGACGGCAGAGAGGTTATCTGCTGACGGAGCTGCTGTTGGGATTACTTATGGCAATAGTGCTGGTGACATTGGTTTTTAAGGCAACAGGCACCGCCGGTCGCAGTTTTGAGCGCCTGCAGGATGAGCTGCAGCTGCAGGAGGCCAGACGTCATATTCTGGCGCAGCTGGAAAAGACTGTCTGCTATGATGCGCAGAGCGTGCGTCTGCAGGCTGACGGCAAAATAAGCTGCAGGATGATTGAGGGGTGTAAGCAGGTGACTGTTTACAGCGATAAGCAGGGCATATACCAGAGGACGCGTACCAATAAAGGCACGGGTGTGAATCCGGTGTCGCTGGAGGAGGTAGGCGTTTGTGCATGGCAGGTGCGACGCTGCTCGCCGCAAATGCTGTGCGTAAGCTTCGATCTTTACCGTAACGGCAGAAGCATGCGGGTGACGCAGTATCTTATTTGTTATAGTGCGAGGATAACAGATGATGCATAGCGCAAAGGGAAGTATATCGCTTCCGTGCCTGCTGGCAGCGCTCTTGCTGGCACTTAGCGCCCAGCTTTGTCTGCTTTATGCAGTAAAGGGCTATGAGGCGGAAAAGGATTTTTTACGGGGGCAGCAGCTGCGGCTGTTGTGCGGCTCCGTATTGCAGGCTATAGGTCAAAAACCGCAGCCTGCTGGTACGCAGCTTTGCTATGAGGGCGAGCTGCAGCCGGGAAGCGAACCGGTAAAAGTGACAAGCGAAAGCAGTTACAGCTCGGATGGGCAGATAGATTACCTGAAGGTGTCTGCCGTAGCCGCTAATCATGTTGGCGCAGTACAGCGGCTGCACAGGCTTAGGGTGAGCTTCAGTCCGGAGATGCGGAAGCTGGCAGCTAAGAGCGTTCTTGCGGGACGTTCGCTGACAGGAGGAGAATATCTGCAGCAGGCAGCGTTATATACAAGCACAGAAGAAGTAAGGCTGCCGCAGATTAGCTTTCTGCAGAATAAATGCGCTGCTTCGCTGAACAAAAGGACTACGGAGGAAAATGGCCTCAGCGCCCGCTTTTATTATCTGAGGAGTAATACTTCGCTGAGTCTTGGCAGCAAAGGCCTGCAGGGTGCAACGCTGATAGCCAATAAGCTGTCGATAAATACCGCACCTGGTTCATATTACCCGGACCGCATAGTGCTTATCAGTGAAGAGGGCGATATTACGCTGGGCGACGGCACCAAAATGGCACAGGCGCTGCTGCTGGCGAAGGGAACGGTGACGATAGGTGCGGGCTGTCGGCTGAACGGCTTTGTTCTGGCAGACAAAATCGTGCTCAGGGGAACAGCAGACCTTACTCCTGATACAGGTGCTGTAGAACCGATGCTGACACCGGCCTTCAATAAGCCGTAATTTTGTTGAATATATTGCATAACCAAAAAAAGAACTAGCCGGAGCTATGACTGCTCTTGCTAGTTCTTTTGCATTGCTTATTCAGCCGCAGGTTTTTCAGCCTTAGGCTTTTTCTTGTTGTGGGACTGCATAACCTCTTCGATATCGCCGGATTTAATCCATTCCTCCAGCGCAGTGGCCATTTCTGCTACTGCCGCTTCGATAGCGGTTTTATCCTCGCCCTGAAAGGCATGCAGTACATGGTTGACAACTGCCTTGTTGTTGCGTGCCGGGTGGCCGATGCCGATTTTAAAGCGTGGATATGCGTCGGTGCCTAAATGCTCGGTAATGGATTTGATGCCGTTGTGGCCGCCGGCGCTGCCCTTGCGACGGATGCGCAGCTGACCTACGGGCATATCCATATCATCCTGGATAACAGCGATATCATCCGGGTCGATGTGATAGAAGTTGGCGTAGGCACCTACGGCAACGCCGCTGAGATTCATGTAGGTGGTAGGCTTGATGATGATAATTTTTTCGGGAGCGCGGTATTCTGCCATATAGGCACTGCGGTCCTCCTTACCGAAGCTTACACCAAGACGGCGTGCCAGCTCGTCAACTACCATAAAGCCGATGTTGTGACGGGTATTTTCGTATTCGCGGCCGATATTGCCAAGGCCGACAATTAGTTTCATATTGTTGCTCCTTTATTATTTATTAAGTTCTTCGATGGTGACAAATTCATATCTCTCTGCACGCAGACGGTCGATGATGAGGCCGACTGCCTCAATCGTCTGGTCACGCGGCGCCAGATTTTTGGGACTGTCGCCGTCATGCAGCAGGACAATAGCACCGGGGGCTGCGTTCTCGCAGACTCTGTCGGCGATTACCTGCACGCCTGGGTTTGTCCAGTCGCGGGGAATGATGCTCCAGTTTACTATCTGCATACCTGCATCATTGATAGCCTTGACAGTGCTCCAGTCCTTGAAGCCGTGCGGTGGACGCATATACTGCGGTGCAGTACCGGTGATGCTCTGCAGCGTTTGCTTACCGTAGGCGATGTTGGCGGCAGCCTCACTGCTGCTGAGCTTAAGCAAATCCTTGTGATAGCCTGCATGCAGAGCAATCAGGTGTCCTTGTGCCTGGACGAGCTTTACTGTTTCCGGATGCTTGGCAGCGTTTTCGCCAACCATAAAGAAGGTGGCATGCACGTTTTTGGCAGCCAAAAGCTTGAGCAGCTTCTGGGTATAGGGCGGATAAGGGCCGTCATCAAAGGTGAGGGCAATGAGCTTGCGCCCATGGGTGTTTTCCGCATGTGTTATAACCTTGCCATAAAAGCTGTTGCCGGGAAGTACGGCGAGCAAGAGCAACGCGCCTGCAAGCGCAAGGCTGAGAGCAGCGCTTATAGCGGCAGTCTTTCTGCTGATTTTTTTGTATATCCCCAGCCACAGCAGCAGTACGCCGGCAAGGGAACAGATAATAAGAATATAAATAATACGCATAGTTACTCCAAATATTAAAGCCGGTAGTTTTGCCGGCTTTAATCATAACAAAAAGGCTTGCCAGAGGCAAGCCTTTTTATATTACGCTTAGTGTTTGGTATCGAATAATTGGCTTACAGACCAGTCATTGTAAATGCGCAGAATGGTTTCTGCCAGAATCGGCGCAATGGAGAGCACCTTAATTTTCGGGTGCTTTTTGGAAGGAGCCAGAGGAATGGTGTTGGTAACAACCAGCTCGGTGATATCGGATTGAGCAATGCGGGACAGTGCCGGATCGGTCAGGATCGGGTGAGTGCAGCATGCATATACTTCTTTAGCACCGAATTTCTTCAGAGCGCGTGCGCCTTCGGTCAGGGAGCCTGCGGTATCAACCATGTCGTCTACCATGATGCAGGTTTTGCCTTTAACGTCGCCAATCAGGTTCATAACCTCAGCAACGCCGGGTTCCGGACGACGTTTGTCGATGATAGCCAGCGGTGCATTCAGCATTTCAGCGAAATTGCGGGCACGGCTTACGCCACCAAGGTCCGGGGAGATAACAACCATGTCTTCCAGATTCTTGGATTTAATGTATTCTGCCATCAGCGGGCCGCCGGGCATATGGTCAAAGGGGATGTTGAAGAAGCCTTGAATTTGTGCAGCGTGCAGGTCGATGGTTACTACACGGGTAATGCCTGCAGTTTCCAGCAGGTCTGCCATCAGCTTAGCAGTGATAGGCTCACGGCCGCGTGCTTTGCGGTCCTGGCGTGCATAGCCATAGTAGGGGATAACAGCAGTGATGTGGTTAGCGCTGGCGCGTTTGAAGGCATCAGCCATAATCAAAAGCTCCATTACGTTATCGTTAACGATAGGGCCGCAGGTCGGTTGTACAATGAAGATATCCTTGCCACGTACACTTTCGTTAATCATTACCTGAACTTCGCCGTTGTTGAAACGGTTAACTACAGAATCACCAACGGTGGTTCCGAGGTAAGCAGCGATTTCGCGTGCCAGATCAGGGTTTGCATTACCGGTAAATATTCTTAACTTATTCTCGTCAGACAACATGTCCAATCCCTCCAAAATTACCTTGTTGTAGTTTGCTGGTGCGATGAGCAAAACTTTACTTAAATTTAATTATACACAAAAAACACGTAAATCACAAGTTTTTTGTAAACTTTTTGACACATATGTGACTATAAAAGCTTATTTACCCTCGTTACGGTATTTTTCGGCCCAGCCTTCGATATTTTTCTGACGGGCACGTGCAATGCCCAGAGCATTTTCGGGTACTTCCTTGGTGATAGTGCTGCCTGCACCGATGTAGGTGTTGGCCTGTACAGTAACAGGAGCAACAAGGTTGGTGTTGCAGCCGACAAAGGCATTGTCACCGATAACAGTGCGGTGCTTCTTCTTGCCGTCGTAGTTGACGGTGATGCAGCCGCAGCCCATGTTAACGCCGCTGCCGATGTCGCTGTCACCGATGTAGGTGAGGTGCGGCAGCTTGGTGCCTTCGCCTACGTTAGAGTTTTTAACCTCTACATAGTTGCCGATTTTAACGTGGTCGCTGATAACGGTGTCGGGACGCAGATGAACGTACGGACCTGCGGTAACGTGGTTTTTAACCTCGCAGTCATGGCCGTAGATGAATTGCAGATGGTTGTCGTCACCGATTTTTACATTGGTGAAGCGGGCGTTAGGACCGATTTCGCAGTCCTCGCCGATTTCGGTTGTGCCCTCTAGCCAGGTGTAGGGATAAATAACGGTATCGCGGCCGATTTTTACGCTTGCTTCGATAAAGGTGCTGGCAGGATCCATAATGGTTACGCCTGCATCCATCAGCTTATCCAAAATGCGCTGGCGCATAACGCCTTCGGCAACGGAAAGCTGCTTGCGGGAGTTGATGCCCATAACCATATCGCTGTCGGCAGTGGAAATACCGCCAACCTTAGCGCCTGCTTCGTTGAGCTTTTGCAGTACGTCAGTCAGGTAATATTCGCCTTGTGCATTGTCGTTTGTCAGGGTAGCCAGCACGTCAAACATTTGCGGGCATTCCATGCAGTAAATACCGGTGTTGATTTCCTTGATAGCCTTCTGCTCTTCGGTAGCATCCTTTTGCTCTACGATGCCCTGTACATTGCCGTTGGCATCGCGTACAATGCGGCCGTAGCCGAACGGATCGTCCATAATTGCCGTAAGTACGGTAGCAGCAGCGCCGCTTTCCTGATGTGCTTCGCAGAATTTTTTCAGCTCTTCGCCGTCCAGCAGCGGAGTGTCACCGCACAGGATGAGCGCAGTGCCGTGGAAGTCCTTTAGGGCATCGGCAGTCTGCATTACAGCGTGGCCGGTGCCAAGCTGCTCGGCCTGCAGGGCGATAGTTCCCTGATTGCCTACCATTGCTTCTACCAGCTCTGCTTCATGGCCTACGATAACAACCTTTTTGTCTGCGCCGGCAGCGCTTGCAGCGTCAATTACGTGCTGCAGCATGGGCTTGCCGCCTACCTTGTGCAGTACCTTGGGGTATTTGCTGCGCATTCTTGTGCCTTTGCCTGCGGCGAGGATTATTGCTACTAATTCTGACATGTGAGTTCTTCCTTTCCTGACTGGCTATAAGGCATTATCTAAAAATACCTTCTAGCCAGCCTTATGTATTCTATATTATTTATTTACTTCCAATGTTACTTTCTGCTGTTCTTCGTCTACGTTATGCAGGGTGAAGAAGGCAGTGTAATCTTCTATCAGCTTGCGGCCCGGTGCAGCGGTGGCTATTAAAAAGGCTTTGCCCACAACCTGTGCGCCAACTTCGTTAGCCAAAGCAATCATACCCTTGGCGGTGCCGCCGCCCTTCATAACATCATCCACAATCAGCACACGGCTGCCGGGCTGCAATGCGCGCTTGGGCATGGCCATGTTTTGGATAACCTTGGTGGAGCCGCTGACGTAATTGATGTTGACGGTGCTGCCTTCGGTAATATCACTGGTGTGACGGGCGATAACGAGTGGCACGTTAAACGCACGCGCTGTCTGCATAGCAAGCGGAATACCGCTTGTTTCAACCGTCATGATGCAGTCCGGTGCCAGCTCCTGCAGACGGAGCATAAAAATTTCACCCAGACGCACTACGGTTTCCGGATGGCAGAGAATGTCGGTAGTATAAAGCATACCGCCGGGCAGGATGCGGTCCGGAGAGGTGAGGCGGGCAGCCAGCTCTTCCAAGAAGGCTGCGTCATCCTCCGGCAGATGGCCGGGGATAAAGCGTACACCGCCGGCAGCGCCGGAAACTGTTTCTACCTTGCCGAGGCCGTAAAGCTCCAATCCGGATTTTACGGCTAAAACATCCTCGCTGAGGGTGGATTTGGCGATAGCAAATTTTTTGCAGAAATATGAAAATGAAAACAGCCGATATGGATGATCGGCTAAAAGTTTACTTAACGCTGCTACGCGTTCAATTCTTTTGGCTTTTACCATATGTAAGCGTCCTCCTTGCAAGTTCTAAGTCACTTGGTTTATCTATATCCATGCCGATACATGCATGACGGGTGATGATAGCTTTGCAGCGCATTTCCAGAAGTGCGGAGGTGCGTGTTTCCGCATCGGCCACTGTCAGACGATGGCACAGGAGCTTTATCAAAAAGCCCCATCCGAGCCAGTTGCACAGCTTAAGCGGTGATTTGCGGCGGGCAAAGATTTCGCGTGCTTTTTGCTGACCGCCGGGAATAATCTCTTTGGCCATCAGCATCATGTTGCCGCCGGTAAAGACGCCGTCACGCAGTTTGCCGTAGGTGCGCTGGGCATCGGGATAGGCGCTCAGGCAGGCATCCTTGGGGATGATGGGATAATAAAGCTGGCCTTCGGGGAAGGCGTGGCAGGCTGCAAGAAAATCGCGCACTGCAAGGGAGGTCAACAGCGGAATGTCATCGCATACTCCCAGCAACTTTTCGCTGGCATCAGGGCCTAAGGCTTCGGAGGCAGCGAAGGCTGTAGCCGGCAGGTCGCCTGCGGCTTTACACAGCAGAACGTCGGCCGGTAACGTACCCTCTAAAAGCGCCAAGGCTTCGGGGCGGGCAGCTACGACAATACGGCGGATGCGTCCGCTTCCCTGCAGGGCTGCAATGATATAGTCTATGAGGCGCTTATCGCCAAGCGGTGCCAGGCAGCGGTGTTCGGTGCCGGCATAGGACTTCAGCCAGGGACTGAGGCCGCCTGCTACAATAAAAGCATCTATATTAGCAGTTGTCATGCTTACGCCTTCTTCTGCGGCAGATGCTCGCTGAGGGAACGCATGAGGGTGTGCTCAGCGTTTTCCAGATGGATACGGGCTGCATATTGCGCACGTTCTACATCATGGGCAGCAATAGCTTCTACCAGATTGCGATGTTCGTCCATGGTTTCCACCAAACGTCCTGGGTAGCTCATGGAACGACCGCGGATAGTAGTCATCTGCTCGCGCAGGTTATTGATGATGCTGCGCAGACGCTCGTTGCGGCTGGCAGTGTATAACATATCGTGGAAAGCAGTATCTACTTCGACGATTTTATCCATATCGTTGTTGGCGATATGCTGGCCGATTTCAATAAGATAACCGTTAAGCTGCTCAAGCTCCTCATCCGTAATACGCTCGGCAGCCAGACCGGCAGCCAGAATATCAAGGCTGATACGGATTTCGTAAATTTCGGTGATATCCTTAATGGAAATATCGGCAACATAGGTACCGCGACGGGGAATCATAACTACAAAGCCTTCCAGCTCCAGCTTACGGATAGCTTCACGCACGGGCGTACGGCTTACGCCCATTTCGTCAGCCAGCTGGATTTCCATGAGGCGTTCACCGGGGCTGAAGGTGCCGTCAATAATAGCTTGACGGATATTTTCACAGACAAGCTCACGCAGAGGCTTGTAGCTGTCTAGTTTTATAGGCTGCAAATGTCCGGACATATTTAGTTTCTCCTTCCGATAGTTGTCGTAATAGCTGTTTCTACATCAAAATCTGTCAGTGCCTGCTGTACACGTTCCGCAGTTTCTTTGTCAGCAGTAAGACCGAATACTGTCGGGCCGCTGCCGCTCATAAGAGAATAGTAGGCGCCTGCTCCCAGCATAGCAGCTTTGATGGAGGCTATAACGGGGTGTGCCGGGATTGTAACTGTTTCTAAAACATTGCCCATGTAGGGAGCGATGGCTTTGCCGCCTTCGCGCAGATATGCTTCCAGCTGCCAGATGCAGGGTGCATGAACTACACGGCCGTGGTTAAAGTTCTTGTAAACCCAGGCGGTGGAAACCTCCAGTCCGCGGGGCTTGGCCAATACCAGCCAGGTTTCGGGCATATCCTCCAGCTTGGTGAGGACTTCACCGCGTCCTGTTGCCAGCATGGTGCCGCCTTCGATGCAGAAGGGTATATCGCTGCCTAATTGTGCAGCGAGCTGTTCCAGTTCATAATTTTCCAGGTTAAGCTCCCAATAACGGTTCAGACCGCGCAAAACTGCTGCTGCATCACTGCTGCCGCCTGCCAGTCCTGCCGCCAGAAAAATTTTTTTGTTCAAGGCGATGTGAACGTTCGGAATAATATTGCAGTGACCTGCGAGCAATGCGGCTGCTCTGTAGGCCAGGTTATCAGGACCGCAGCTGAGGTTGTGCAGATTGCAGCTGATCTGAATGCCGTTACCCTTGCTGATAACAACCTCGTCGCTCAGACCGACGCTCTGCATAATCATACTTACCTCATGGTAGCCGTCCTCTCGCTTGCCGAGAATATCAAGTCCCAGATTTATTTTGGCGTATGCCGTTTCTTTTATTTGCTTCATTATAAGTTCACCTGCCTAATGTTGTATACAGTATTATTTTATACTGCTTATGCCTGCATAGCAAGAATTTTTTTCGAACGTTCGGGATTTTGGCGAGAAAAATATTTAGTTGTTGCCTTTCTGCGTTAAAGTGTTACAATATATACATAAAAAACATATTCAGAATATTTTGCTTGCAAAGGAGAACTCTATGAATCCCGCTTTGAAGAAAAAAATTTACCATTATGCTATGGTGACCTTGGCCTGTGCAATTATGGGTATTGCGATGAATACCTTTTATATGCCTAATAAGATGCTTAGCGGCGGCATCGGCGGCGTTGCCGTACTTGCCTATTATGTTGCCGGCCTGCCGATGGGAGCTACCAGCTTAATCTGCAACGTGCCGCTCTTCTTTTTGGCCTACAAGTATATGGACCGTGAATATACTATCAGCGCGCTGTATGGTATTATTGCTTTTTCTGTATCCCTGGATTTCTTTCATTTTTTGTCGACCTATACTGTAGTGCATGACAAGCTGCTGGCCTGCATTGCCGGCGGTGTGCTTTACGGCATCGGTGCTGCGTGCATGTACCGTGTGGGCGGCTCCAGCGGCGGTACGGATATTATTGGCGCTATTATCCAGAAAAATTATTCTATCTCTATCAGTACGACAGGCTTTGCCTTCAACATCTGCCTGCTGCTCGCCAGTGTTTCCTTATTCGGCATTGAGCCGGTGCTTTATACATTGCTTACCTTTTTTGTGATGACCAAAACCTGTAATGCGTTTACGACAGGCTTTGATTATAAAAAGAAGGTTATCATCATCAGCGAGCATCACGAGGAAATTGCGGAAGCGATTATTAAAATCGTCGGCCGCGGTGTTACCTATATCAGCGGCGAGGGCTGCTTTACGCATCGTCACCGCGAGCTGGTTTTTGTAGTCATCAAGCTGACGCAGTTGGCGAAGGTACGCTCCATTGTGCGTGAGATTGACCCCAGTGCTTTTATGATTATCAGTGATGTCAACGATGTCTTCGGCCGTGGCTTTACGCTTAAGCCGTCCGGTCCTAACTTCCCAAGACCTAAATTTCCGGAGAAGCATGAATAAGAATTTGCGTTGTTTCCCCTGCCCGGTTATGTGCAGGGGATTTTCTTTGTCTAAAATAACGAAAATATTTTTATCATAATGCAGACATGTACGTTTAAAAGTGCTATAATAAAAACAAAGTTGACAGTAAAGGAGGAGAAGGCGTTGCAGCGTACTTATATTTCTATAGATTTAAAATCGTTTTATGCGTCGGTAGAATGTCGTGAGCGCGGACTTGATCCTCTGGATACTAATCTGGTAGTGGCGGATGAGCGGCGGACTGACAAAACTATTTGTCTGGCGGTGACGCCTTCGCTGAAAAGCTACGGTATTCCGGGGCGCGGGCGCTTGTTTGAGGTGAAGCAGCGTGTGCAGCAGATAAATGCCGCGCGGCGTTTTGCTGCACCGGGCAGGCGGCTTTGCGGTTCATCGTGCTCTTATGCGCAGCTGCAGGCCGAGCCGCAGCTGGCACTTGATTTTATTATTGCGCCGCCGCGGATGGCCTATTATATGGAATACAGCACGCGAATTTACGAAATTTATCTGCGTTATGTGGCGCCGGAGGATATCATCGTCTATTCTGTGGACGAGGTTTTTATGGACGTAACGCAATATTTTGAGCTTTACGGCTTGACGGCGCGGGAGCTGGCGATGCGTATTATTCTGGATGTTTTGCGCGAAACGGGTATTACCGCTACTGCAGGCATCGGCACTAATTTGTTTTTGGCGAAGGTGGCGATGGATGTGCGGGCCAAGCATATTGCGGCGGATGCCAACGGCGTGCGTATTGCGGAGCTGGACGAGCAGAGCTTTCGGCGTGAGCTGTGGCAGCACCGGCCGCTGACGGATTTCTGGCGCGTCGGCCGTGGCTACGCAAGCAAGCTGGAGGCCAGAGGCATATATACTATGGGTGATATAGCGCGCTGCTCGGTATATAATGAAGAGCTGCTGTACCGTCTTTTCGGAAAAAATGCGGAGCTTTTGATTGACCATGCCTGGGGATGGGAGCCTTGTACGATTGCCGATGTGAAGGGCTACCGGCCGCAGGTCTGCAGCCTGAGCTCGGGGCAGGTGCTGCATCGTGCGTATGAATCTGCGGAGGCACTTTTGGTGCTGCGTGAGATGGCGGATGCGTTGGCGCTGGAGCTGGTGAGCAAGGCGCTGGTGACTGACCAGATAGTGCTTACGGTGGGCTATGACATCGATAATTTGAAGCAGGGCAGCAGCTATCAGGGCATGGTGAAGATTGACCGTTACGGACGCAGGGTGCCGCAGCATGCGCATGGCAGCTGTAACCTGGGGTGTTTTTCTTCTTCATCTAAATTGCTGGTGCAGGCAGCTGCTGATTTGTACGAGCGCATTACAGACAGTAATCTTTTAGTGCGGCGGCTGACCTTGGCAGCGAATCATGTGCTTCCGGCGCAGGCTGCGGCCAAGAAGCAGGAACGGGAGCTGAGCCTGTTTGATTTCGGGAATGAGACAGTGCAGCAGGCTACTGGGCAGCGTGAAAACAGATTGCAGCAGGCACAGCTGGAAATTAAGCGGCGCTTTGGCAAGAATGCCGTGCTGAAGGGCATGAGTTTGCTTGACGGGGCAACAGCAAAGGAGCGCAACGAACAGATAGGAGGGCACAAGGCATGAACGATAGTTATGAGGATATTATCAATTTGCCGCATCATGTATCAAAGCGGCACCGGCAGATGCCGCTGGCAGAGCGGGCGGCGCAGTTTGCACCCTTCGCCGCGCTGGAGGGACACGCTGCCGCCGTAAGCAGTACGGCGCAGCGTGTGCGCCTGCAGATGGAGGAGCAGGAGAAGCAGCAGGCTGGCTGGGACTTCTGAAAGCGGTCATACAAAAAAGAAGCTGCGGCACATAGGTGCCTGTCAGCTTCTTTTTGCTTAAGGTATATGGTTATAATTTAGATTTTAGCCTTGCCGCTTAAATCTGCCAGCGTAAAGTTAAACAGCTTATCATAATTTCTGCGGATGGCAACCTGCGCTGTCAGGTCATGCAGATTATATACTACGGACCATTGCGTCATGCTGGTTGCTTCTTCTGTTTCCGGCTGGCTGACCAGGGAAAGCAGGGACATAGCTTCAAAGGGCGTAAAAATGCTCTTTTTAAACTTTACAGCAGAATCCAGTACAGCAAAGCGGTCATAGGCGTGTCCCAATCCATGCATTTTGGGTGCCAGATAATGGTTGGCAACATAATTGGTATTGATAACGGTCATATCATCAATAGTATATTCCAGCACAACGTTTTTTCCGTCTGCATCGCTGAGCAGAAAATGGAAGTTGGCAGTTTCCATAGATGAATTCATATCATATTTTTCCAATAATGCTAAAGCTTCGTCTACATTGGCTGCCTTATCAAGCATCAGGCGCAGAGCAGCTGTTGTTGTAATCTGAGGCTTGCCGGTGCGCTGATGCGTAGGCTTGCCGTCCAGCTTCAGCACGCTGACAGCAAGGCCCTTTTCGTTCATACCGTCCATAATCAGGTATGGCATTGCTACTGCTGCCGATAAATCACTCTTGCCGTCGCTGAGGCTGCCGATATCGTATCCTACCCAGCCTGCATCCGCCATACCGATAGAGCGATAGCCGTCCTTAGGAGCAGTACGTACCATTACGGCAGTCATTTTCATTTTATAGTCAAAGTTGCGTCCGTAGATAGGCTTGCCTTCTTCCGTGCGTCCGGCGAAGGCGCTGCAGCCGGCATCAATAGCGCCAGAAGCCGGTTTAGCTGCGCCGAGAAGCTCCCTGCCGACGAAGGCCAGCATGGTGTCAACGCTGTTGACATTCTGCTGCAGCATTTTGTCCAGCTTATAGTCTGCCGTATAATCCATTACGTACAAACGTCCGTTATCCAAATCTTTAATGGTAGAAATTGATGCCTTTTGTGCTTTGTCTGTTACAGAGGCAGCAGGATTTTTAGCCATGATGCTGCTGCAGGGACACATAATAAGTGTTGCCATAAGTAAAGCGGTGATTGTTTTCATGCCGGAACCTCCTCTTTGGTTTTTATAATAAAATGTTAAAAGCTGTAGCTCAGGCCGCCGTACCAGCCGGAAAGCTTGTACAGACCGGTGCCGTCGTCGTTTTTGATTTTCAAATCCAGAACACGGTAGCCGGCGTTGGCGCTGAGGTTTTTACAAGGACTGTATTTTACGCCGATATCAAGGTCGTAGGTGTGCCCGCGACCGCCTAAGGGCAAGCCGGAAAGCTCGCTGTAAAGCTGCAGCCGGTGTGCCTCATCAAGGTAATGCTTGCCGCCGATGCCGAAGGCAGGGGCGAACTGGTTCAGCTGCTTAGCATAATTTTTGTTAAGTGCCGGTAGGGGACTGCTGAACTGCAACGCAGTATCGAAGCGGTAACAGCGCAGGCCTGCGAGCCAGTAGGTGGTGCCGTTTTCTGTTGTTTTGATGGGAGAAAGATAGTTAAAGGAAGCATAGTCCAGATTCAGCTTGGTGCGGCTGTCCGCCGGAATCAGGCTGCCTTGTGTTGGAATGTGGTGTGAGGCATAGCCTTTTTCGTGGATAGCTATGTAATCTACATACCAGTTTTTGCCGCTTAACCTGTATTCGGGTGCATTACCGTTTTTAATGTTGAGCGTATCGCGGAAATTACTGTAAGCAGCAGGCACAATTCCGTGAGATGTAAATTTCAGTTTAGGTGCATAATAACGCAGCTCCAGCTGCAGATCATCATCTGCTGTCTGTGCGCTTGCCAGAGCAGGCAGGAGCAGCAGAATTGTTGTGAAAAATGAGCTCTTGGACAGCATTCTCATCCCTCCCTTTCTTAAATTTAATTTTAGCAGAAAGTTGAGAAAAATACTATAATTTTAATATAAATTTTCGCTGTGTTACGATAGAGGAGTTTAATTAAAATTTTTGTAGTGCCGGTACCGACATTACCGGTAAGATTGAAGGAAAAACTGATTTAAGATAATGCTGCCTTGTTTTCGGTGTATGAAAGTGATGAGAAATTTAGCGGTCAGATGATATATTTTAGCTATAACTGATAAAACCATGAAAAACAGGCAGAACGGTGAAAGCTTTTGCCATTTGTGAATTTTCTTCATTACTGTTATACTAGCAGTAAGAAATCTTAGTGAACGACAGCTATGGAGGTTAGTTTTATGGATAATAAAAAGCTCAAGGAGCTGGAGGCTAATTTATGGGAGGCGGCAGACGACCTGCGTGCCAATTCCAATTTGACGAGCAATGAGTATTGCATGCCTGTTTTGGGCCTCATTTTTTTACGTTACGCGGAAAGCCGTTATGAAATGGCCGAAAAGGAGATTTTAAAGGAGCATCCTGTGCGCCCCGGCAGGGAGTTTAAAATTCGCCCGGAGCATTTTCAGTCGAAAAGCGCTTTATTTTTGGAGAAGGAAGCACGCTACAGCTATTTGCTTAGCTTGCCTGAAAATGTCAAAACAGTTGGCTTGAAGGATAAAGACGGCAGAGAGATAGCTTCGCTGGGTGAGGCACTCGATAATGCAATGAGTCTTTTGGAGGCGCAGAGCAAGCAGCTGGAGGGCGTGCTGCCTAAGTCTTATTACAAATTTAAAGATGAATTGCTCAGTGCGCTTTTGCGCAACTTTGATAACGAGCTTCTGAATGATGTGGGCGGCGACGTTCTGGGACGAATTTATGAATATTTTCTGGGCAAGTTTGCCAAGGCGGTGGCGCAGGATGACGGCGTTTTCTTTACGCCGAAGTCGCTTGTGCGCCTGATTGTCAATATCATTGAGCCGGAGAAGGGCATTTTACTTGATCCCGCCTGTGGCAGCGGCGGTATGTTTGTGCAGACAGGCGATTTCGTCAATAACAAGGGCATGGAGGCCAATCAAAAAATGACCTTCTATGGTCAGGAAAAAACGGAGTTTAATGCGAAGCTGTGCGCAATGAATATGGCTGTGCATGGTTTAAACGGCAATATTGCCAGTGGCGAAGAGGCAAATACCTTTTATCACGATGTACATGAGCTGGCAGGCAAATGCGATTATGTAATGGCTAATCCGCCGTTTAACGTGGACAAGGTAAAGGCGGATGACGCACATAGCGCAGGCCGCTTGCCATTCGGACTGCCGACAGTTAATAAAAAGAAGAAGGAGGTTGGCAACGCCAACTATTTATGGATTTCTTACTTTTACGCCTATCTTAATGAACACGGACGTGCGGGCTTTGTTATGGCGGCATCGGCTACGGACGGTAAAGAGGCAGAGATGCGCAGACAGCTTGTGGAGGAGGGCGCTGTCGATGTTATGGTCAGCGTGGGCAACAACTTCTTTTATACGCTGTCTTTGCCTTGTTCACTGTGGTTCTTTAATAAGGCTAAGACGGAGCAAACTGAAGACAAGGTGCTTTTTATCGATGCACGTAATTATTACACTGTTGTAGACCGCAACTTGAACGAGTGGAGCGAGTGGCAGCTGCGCAACCTGACAGCGATTGTCTGGTTATATCGTGGCGAAAAGGCAAAGTACCAAGAGCTTGTGGCAGATTATAAGGCGGCGCTCGTGGAATATGCATTGCAGGCACAGAGCACGAAGCTGGCGCAGCTTTTAACGCAGACAGAGGATTTGCAGGCGCTGCAAAAAAGCCTCGCGGACTTTGCCAAAGAGGTACAGGAAGAAGCGAAGAAGGCTGTGGACGAGGCCAAGCGCAATGAAAAGAAGAGCACGCGTGCTTATTACGACAGCGAGCTGGCTTTCATTGCGGAGATTACATCCGTCGTTGAAGCTTGGCGGTGGCTCGTGGAAAAATTCGGCAGCGAGGGAGAATATCAGGACGTTGCAGGCCTGTGCAAAATTGCGGATAAGAGCGAAATTGCCGAGAAGAATTATTCGCTCACGCCGGGCGCTTATGTGGGCGTGGCTCCGGTGGCAGACGACGGCGTGGACTTTGGCGAGAGAATGCGCGAGATTCATGGCGAGCTGGTGAGCCTGCAAAAGGGGAGTAATGAGCTGATGGAGAGGATTGCGCAGGACTTGGAGGCTATGGGGTTATGAAGTGGGAGAAGGCATCAATCAAAGATATATGCTTAGGTATTTATGATGGACCTCATGCAACCCCTCCGTTAAGTGATACAGGCGGAATTTTCCTTGGAATACCTAATTTTGTGAATGGCAGACTTGACTTGAATAATGTAAGGTATATTTCAGAAAAAGATTTACCGAAGTGGACTAAAAGAGTGACACCAAAAGAAAATGATATTGTTTTTTCTTATGAGGCTACGCTGAATTTATATGCTATTATTCCTGAAGGATTTTATGGATGTTTAGGTCGTCGGATGGGATTATTGCGAGTTGATAATAGTAAGGTGTTCTATAAATTTCTATATTACTATTTTTTTTCGGAGAGATGGCAAAGGGTTATAAAAGAAAATACTGTTTTAGGTTCAACCGTAGACAGGCTTCCTTTAATCAAGTTCCCTGATTTTCCGGTTTTTTTGCCTAGCTTACAAACGCAGTACAAAATCGCTTCCATTCTCTCCGCCTACGATGACCTCATCGAAAACAATCAGAAGCAGATTAAGCTTTTGGAAGAAGCAGCGCAGAGATTGTACAAGGAATGGTTCGTGGACTTACGCTTTCCTGGGCATAAGGGCGTGAAGGTTGTGGACGGCGTGCCGGAGGGGTGGAGCAGAAAGCAAATTTTTGAACTTGGAAAAATTATAACAGGTAAAACACCAAATACATCCAAACAAGAATATTATGGTGGAAGTATTCCGTTTGTAAAAATACCTGATATGCATAATTGCATATATACGATCTCAACGGAAAGTACGTTGACTAAATTGGGTGCTGACAAACAAAAAAACAATTATATACCTGAAAATAGCATCATGGTATCATGTATAGGTACTGTTGGATTAGTTAATATTTCTAGTGAGTTGTGTCAGACGAATCAACAGATAAATTCCATAGTGTTGAAGAATAGGGAAGATGTATATTATCTTTTTTTTAGCATGAAAATGTTGAAAACACTTCTTGATGGTGTTGGTAGTAATGGTGCAACTATGATTAATGTTAATAAGAGTAAATTTAGTAGCATTGAAATCTTGTATCCTAATGCTATCTTGCGAAATAAATATTTTTCGATTGCTAAGCCGTACTTTAGAAAAATATATTACTTGAGCAAACAAATCTCTTTTTTACGCGAAGCACGCGACCGCCTGCTGCCCAAGCTCATGAGCGGCGAAATAGAGGTATAAAAGAAAGCAGACGCAGCTGAGAAAGCTTGCGTCTGCTCTTGCAAACAAAGAATGTACGTGCTATACTAAAGATGAAAAAGGGCTCCGATAGACGGTTGACCCTGAGTTGTTAGTTAAAAAATAACCGCGAATCTGGCAGGATTGGGGCGGTTATTTTTTTGCGTGAATTTGGCCTAATGCATAACCTATAGTAATGCCAATACCTAATGACGTCAGACATAAGCTGATGACAGCGATAAGATTATCTAAAGTTAACATGGGCCTCACCTCCCTCTTAGCTGCAGATTTCCAGCAAGTGAATCTTGCGAGCAGAGGGTTAACCGCCTACCGTTATGGAGCACCTTGAAAAATATTTTAGCATAGAAAGCATAAGCTTACAACGAACAAGCTGTGAAATCAGCCTGCGTTGTAAGCTTTTTCTCTTTGCACTGCTTATTGTCGCCGTGAGCAAGATGTAGTACAATGAGCTTAAATAAAATTTTAAGTTTAATCTTCAACAGAAGCGGTGAGAATGATGATCAATGAGTATTGCGAAAATATTTTGATACAGCAGACGATGGCAGATTTTTTGCAGGAAAAATTGGGCTGGAAGGTGAGCTATGCCCATAATAAGGAAAAGCTGGGAGCGAATGGCACCTATGGCAGAGAATCGTATGAAGAGGTTATTTTGCCCAAGCAGTTCGCTGCTGCCGTAAAAAAGCTCAATTCCTGGCTTACGGACGAGCAGCTCGGAGAAGTAAAAAAAGCCTTGGAAAGCCATCTTGCTTCTGCTTCCCTGATGACGATAAACGAAGAAAAACATACTCTGCTCCAAGACGGCGTTTTTGTCAGCTATGTTGACAAAAATGGTGAACGCAGACAGAGAAAGGCGCTGCTTATAGATTTTGATAAACCGGAAAATAATGACTTTTTAGCTGTGCAGGAGCTGAAAATTGCCAGTCCTCAGTTTGGCAGCCGCAGGACGGATATCGTCGGCTTCGTCAATGGCATTCCTCTTCTGTTCGTAGAGCTGAAAAAGCAGACGGTGGATATTGCCGACGCTTATAACGACAACTACCGCGATTATCTGCATAAAATTCCGCAGCTGTTTTATTACAATGCCTTCATCATTTTATCTAATGGACTTGATGCCAAAATCGGCACCTTGGGCAGCAAGTACACCTTTTTTCACGAATGGAAACGCCTGCAGGAAAGCGAGCAGGGACGCGTAGATTTGGAAACTATGCTTCTAGGCGTGTGCAAGAAGGAAAATCTTATCGACCTTTTGGAAAACTTCATCGTGTATGACCACAGCAATGGACGTGTTGCCAAGATTATGGCACGCAACCACCAATATCTTGGTGTCAATCTTGCGTTTGCCAAATATGCCAACAGAAATTTTTCCGGAGGCAGGCTGGGCGTGTTCTGGCATACGCAGGGCAGTGGCAAAAGCTATTCGATGCTGTTTCTGACGCAGAAAATAAAACGCAAATTACCCGGCTCGCCAACCTTTGTCATGGTTACAGACCGGGAAGAGCTTAATAAGCAGCTTAGTGCAACCTTTGCCAACTGCGGTGCTTTGGGTGCACAAAAAGCAAGCAGCTTTATTGCGTCCAGCGGCGAAGATTTAATCGATAAGCTCAAAAGCAACGGCAGCTATATTTTTACATTGATACATAAATTCAACAAGACTGATGCAGAACCGATTGTGCCTAATCATGAGCTTTTTATCATCTCCGACGAAGCGCATCGCAGTCAGTACGGAGATTTGGCGGAGAATATGTGCCGTATGCTGCCTTCCGCTATCCGCATAGGCTTTACCGGCACACCTTTATTCACCAGTGATGCGATTACGCGCCGAACCTTTGGCGATTATATTTCTGTCTATGATTTTCAGCGGGCTGTTGATGATAAGGCTACGGTGCCTTTGTATTATGAAAACAGAGCCGATAAAATAAAAAATCTGCATAATCCTAAGATTACTGACGAGCTGTTGGAAGCGATTGCTAATGCAGACCTCGATGATAAGCAGAAGGAGAAGCTGGAGCATGACTTTGCCAAGGAATATCATCTGCTGACAGCGCAGGCACGTCTGGACATTATCGCAAGGGATTTTGTGAAGCATTACAGCTATATTTGGGAAACAGGCAAGGCTATGTTTGTCTGCCTGAATAAGATAACCTACGTGCGCATGTATGACCTGGTGCAGAAATATTGGCAGGAAGAAATTACGCAGCTTGAAGAAGCAATAAAACGTATACCTGACCAGCAGGATGCTCTTTATCTGCAAAGAAAGCTAGATTGGATGCAGCAGACTAAGATGGCTGTTGTCATCAGCCAGGAGCAGAATGAGGAAGAAAGGTTTGCCAAGTGGGGGCTGGACATTGTACCGCATCGCAGAAAAATGCTACAGTGCGAGCTGGATAAGGAATACAAGGACAGTGAGAATCCCTTACGCATAGTATTTGTTTGCGCGATGTGGCTCACGGGCTTTGATATACCGTCCTTGTCCTGCTTGTATCTGGATAAGCCTTTGAAGGCACATACGCTTATGCAGACTATTGCCCGTGCTAACCGTGTGGCCGAGGGTAAGACGAACGGCCTTATCATAGACTACGTTGGTATTATCAAGGCTTTGCGGAAGGCGTTGGCAGCCTACACTAACAGTGAAGGAAAAGGCATCGTGGATCCGACTATAGACAAGGAGAAGCTCATTGCAAGGATTATGACTCTGGTGCAGGATACTAGAGGCCTGCTGCTTGCAAACAAGATAAACTTAGATGAGCTGATAGCAGCGAACGGATTTGCCAAAATTGCTATGCTTCAGGATATATCAGAAACGCTTTACAGCAGCATTGAGCTGAAAAAACGCTTTCAGCTGCAGGTTGGCGAGCTTATGCGTCTGCTGCGGTATCTTGACAGAGAGGAAATTATGGAGGATATCTGCAAGAACAAGGCTGCTTTGAGCGCGATAGAAGATATGCTGCATGAAAAACGGCGACATGTGGATACTACGGATATCATGGTTGCTGCGAACGAAATCATCAGCCGGCATTTGGAAATTGAACAGCAGGAGCAGGCTGTTGCTGCGGATAAGCTTTTTGATTTGAGTAAGATAGATTTTGCAGCTTTGGAAGCAGAATTTAAGCAGGTTAAGCATAAAAATATGTTGCTTAGAGATTTAGAAGGCGTTTTAGAGCAGCAGCTGGAGAAAATGTGCCTGACAAATCCTGCCCGTGTTGATTATTATAAGCGCTATAATGAAATCATTGATGCTTATAATAAGGAGCAGGACAGAGCAGAGATTGAGAAGCTGTTTAATGAGCTTATGAATTTAAGCAGAACTATGAGCGAGGAAGCTCAGCGCTATGTGCGCGAGAATTTTGATAATGATGAACAGCTGGCGCTTTATGACCTGCTTTTTTCTGATGAGCTGTCGAAGCAGGATATCAAGGAAGTAAAGCAGATGGTGAGAGAGCTTTATAAAAAAGTAACGCAAATGATTGCCGAATATGACCATTGGAAGGAAAAAGAAACGACATGTGCAGCAATAAAATCGGCAATAGGAGATACAATTTTGGAAGCTGCGCCGGATGTAATTTATGATAAGCAGGAAAGATATCAAAGACTTATCTATCAGTATTTCTATAACAATTATCAGTAATTCTCGAAACAATATATAAGTTATGCCAAAAGGATATATTCCCTTGATGATATTATGCTATAATAAATGGGAATAATTCGGGAGAATTTTGCGGAAAAAATGGCTTGTTTCATCATTTTTGTAATAAAAGTAATTGACGCAAGTGTCAAAAATGTTATACTATATAAGGAATGAATAGTTTAGTGTTTTTTGTGTGCGACGAATCAGGTCCGGTGGAGAAAGAATAAATGTTAAGTGCTTATGGTTTCCCTTTTCTGCTTGCCGCTCTGGTGAGCTATATACTGACCCCTTATATTAAAACATTAGCCTTTAAAATCGGTGCGATTGACAAGCCCGATAACCGCAAGGTGCATAAGAAGATTATGCCTCGTCTTGGCGGTCTGGCTATTTATATTGCCTTTATGATTGCCGCAGTGGCAAGCTTGGAGCTGACGAAGGATATTGTCGGCATTCTGCTTGGCGGCAGCGTGATTGCCATCGTAGGCGTACTGGATGACAAATATCAGCTGCCGGCAAAGGTCAAGCTGCTGGGGCAGATTTTTGCTGCCTGCGTACTTGTGGCCTTTGATATCCGTATCGAATGGCTGAACAATCCCTTCGGCGGCTATTTTTATCTTAACGAATGGTTTATTTCTATACCGCTGACAATTTTCTGGGTTATCAGCTTTACGAACGTTGTCAACCTGATTGACGGTCTGGACGGCCTGGCAGCAGGCGTATCTGCGATTGCTTCCATGACGGTCATTCTGGTTGCGGTTCAGATGGGCTATTACCATATAGCGGTAATGACTGCGGCTCTGGCCGGCGGCATTATCGGTTTTATCCGCTATAATTTTAATCCCGCTACTATTTTCATGGGCGATACAGGCAGTATGTTCATCGGCTATATGCTGGCAGCTATTTCGGTTTACGGCGCAGTCAAGACTGCTGCTACCGTAGCGCTGATTGTACCGGCGATTGCACTGGGCCTGCCGATTATGGATACAGCCTTTGCAATTATGCGCCGCTACAGCAACGGCCGCCCTATTTTCCAGCCCGATAAGGGCCATCTGCATCACCGCCTGCTGGCGATGGGCATGAACCAGAAGCAGGCAGTTCTGTTGATGTATGCCATTACAGCCGTGCTCGGTATCGCAGCGGTGCTGTGGGCAGAGTTCGACGGCTTTTACGCCGCACTTATTATAGCGGTTATTATTACGGCAGTTGCCGTTGGTGCTAAGAAAATCGGTATTCTGAACGACAGATAAGGGGGAGGAAGAACCGTGGAGAAGATAAAGTTAATGACAGTTTTCGGCACTCGTCCGGAAGCCATCAAAATGTGCCCGCTGGTGCTGGCAATGCGTAAATATCCTGAATATATCCAGCCGATTGTGGCAGTTACCGCACAGCATCGCGAGATGCTTGATCAGGTACTGGATTTGTTTGGCATTACGCCTGATTATGATTTGAATATTATGTCGGCAGGTCAAACCCTGTATGATGTTACTACCCGCGCGCTGATGGGCCTGAAATCCGTAATGGAGGAAGCAAAGCCCGATATGGTGCTTGTGCATGGTGACACCTCGACTACCTTTGCCGGTGCTCTGGCTGCCTTTTATGCGCAGATTCCCGTAGGCCATGTGGAAGCAGGCCTGCGTACCGGTAATAAATATTCTCCTTACCCGGAGGAAATGAACCGCAAGCTGACCGGTGCGATTGCCGATATGCATTTTGCACCTACCTCTACCAGCAAGGCTAACCTGCTTAAGGAAAACATCTGCCCCGAGCAGATTCTTGTAACAGGCAACACTGTTATCGACGCTCTGCAGACTACGGTGAAGGAAGGCTACCGCTTTGAGGACGAGGAGTTCAACAAGGTGTTTGCCAGCGGTCATCGCCTGATTCTGATGACTACCCACCGCCGTGAAAACCTGGGCGAGCCTATGCGTCATGTTTACCGCGCTTTGAAGAGTGTGCTGGAAGCGCATCCCGATGTGGAAGCAATCTTCCCGGTACACAAAAACCCCAAGGTGCGTGAAATCGTGCGCGAGGAGCTGGGACATTTAGACAGAGTGCATCTGATTGAGCCTATGGAATATGAACCGTTTGCCAATCTGATGGCCAAGGTTGATATCGTGCTCACAGACAGCGGCGGAATTCAGGAGGAGGCTCCTGCCTTAGGCAAGCCGGTTCTTGTTCTGCGTGATACCACCGAGCGTCCGGAGGCTGTTGAAGCCGGTACGGTTAAGCTCGTAGGCACCGCTTATGATGATGTGCTGCGCGAAACCAATCTGCTTTTAGACGATGCCGAGCATTATCGCTCCATGGCGGAGGCTGCCAATCCTTATGGTGACGGCAAGGCCTGCGAGCGTATTATCCATGCTATTTTAAGAAAAAATGGCTTTGATGTAGAAATTTTGCCGGAATTTGCGTCTAAGGCGTAGACAGAAACTGTGAAAAATATTAAAATTAAAAGAGTAAATATGATTAATTTGTGAATTCGTGCTGTGGTGAAAAAATCATGACTAATAAAACACCCGATAAGGAGCATATGCGGATGCTTGAAGCTTTGGCTACTGTGTCCTCTCTGGCGTTTATGGCCGTGATTGATTTCCTGCTGGCGTACTTCGGCGGCGACTGGCTCGACCGTCATCTGGAAACCGGCGACCATACGATGCGGGGCATCTGCATCGGTCTGGCAATAGTTTCACTTGTTATGACCTACTATAATCTGATTCAGAGGAGCGTCCTTTCACGGGACACCGAACACAAGAAGGATGAAAAGTAATTTTGATTTGACTCCCATAGCGAGAAACGGCGCGAACGCCTTTGTAGCGCGCATCTGTATGTGTGCGCTGCTCGTAGCGGTGCCACTCTGGTTATGGCAGCGCAGTGCCTTTGCCCACGGCGTGCTTTGCGGCGTGCTGGCAGGTACTATAGATCTGTCCATTCTGTTTTTAGGCATCAAAAAATCTCTGCCTTACGTAGAGGTGCCCAAGCAGGGACTGAAAATCATGAAGCGTTTTCGCTGGGCCCGTCTGGCCGCTGCGGCCGCGTTTATTATTACGATGTTAAGGATGAAGCTTGCTGTGCATGGCGCTTTCGGCGGGTTTCTTCTGATACATATATTCTTTATTTTAAATCTATTATTTATCGCGTACCAACATCAAAATGAGAGGGCGTGAAGAAAGGAGTGTGTAAAAATGGGAAATGCAGCAGCTGAAGGTGCAGAAAAATCCGGAGAGATTATCCATTACCTTACCCAATCTACCTTTTTAGGTGAAGTCAACATGCAAACCATGTACATGACCTGGGTAACCATGGCAATCGTCTTCGTACTGTTCCTTCTGGTTTGTAAGAACCCGAAAATGGTTCCTTCCGGACTGCAGAATGCAATGGAAATCATTCTTGATTTCTTAAATGGTCTGATGGAAGACAACCTGGGATCCAAAGGCCGTAAATTTATGGCACCGTTCATCGTTACCTTGTTTATGTTTATCCTGGTAGCAAACGAACTGGGCATTTTGCTTCCGCAGATTGGCGTTCACTGGACTTCACCTACCAATGACATTAATACCTGCTTTGCGCTTTCTTTGCTAATTGCGTTTAGCGCGTACTGCGTTGGTGTGGCGAAACAAGGTATCGGCCACTTTAAACATTTCATCAGCCCGAGTCCGGCATTCCTGCCGTTGCATCTTTTGGATGCAGTGACTAAACCGCTGACCATGGCTCTTCGTCTCTTTTTTAACATCCTGGCAGGCGAAATCCTGTTGATCGTACTGTATCAGCTGGCTCCGTGGGTAGTTCCTGAACTGTGGGTAATGTTCTCCCTGTTCATTGGCTTCGTTCAGGCTTTTATCTTTACCATTTTGTCTTTGGGCAGCTATGCACTGGCATTTGCTAGCCACGACGAACACTAAGCTTTTTAAGCAAAAAAAATTTAAAATCACAATTTCGAAAGGATGAAACAAATGTCTGAAAATGCAATCATTACTGCTGCATCTGTAATCGGTGCAGGCCTTGTTTGCTTGGGTGCTGCTGCTGGCGCTGGTATCGGTAACGGCAACATGTGCGGCAAATCTATTGAATCCATGGCTCGTCAACCGGAAGAAGCTGGTAAAATCTTTACCAACATGCTGGTTTGCGTAGGCTTGATCGAATCCATGCCTATTCTGTGCTATGTAATCGCTATCGTTCTGGTATTCGCTAACCCGTTCATTAAATAATTTAATTTTGCAAGATATTACAAAAAGGAGCGTGCTATAATTGGTTAACTTCAATGCAACACTTATCGCGCAGATCCTGAACTTTTTAGTTTTAGTTTTCGTTCTTGCAAAATTCGCTTACAAACCCGTATGCAACATTATGGAAGAGCGTAAGAACAAAATTGCAAGCGATCTGGAAGCTGCAGAAAAGGCTAAGACTGACGCAGAAGCAGTTAAAGCTGAATACGCTGCAAAGCTGGCTGAAGCTAAACAAGAAGCTCAAGCTATTGTTGATGCTGCCCGCAAAACTGCTCAGGCTGCTCATGACAAGATCATGGCAGACACCAAAGCTGAACAAGATCAGGTTATTGCAACTGCTAAAGAAGCAATCGCACTGGAACAGAAGAAAGCTATGGACGAAGTTCGTGCACAAGTTATCAACCTGTCCATGATTGCTGCTAGCAAGATCGTAGAACAAAAGTTAGGTTCTGAAGAAGACAAAAAAATGGCTAGCAAAATCGTTGATTCTATCATGAAATAATTTTGCTGCTTTCCCTATTAAGCCGGAAGTATGCCGCTGAAATGCGAAACAGCAGGCAAAACCCCGGTATTCGGAGGTGATTGGTACAATATGAAGACAGAAGAAAATATTGCTTTAATTAAGCAACAATTGTCCGACTTCAAAATCGATCTGGGCTCCATTAAAGAGCTGTTAGATGTAAACGTTACTACCGCCAAGAAATTGTCGGCTGACGAGTATCAATCCATTTCTGTAATCCTGACCGAGAAACTGGGCCGTGAGATTTTCCTGAACAAGAAAGTTGACCCGTCTATCCTCGGCGGCATCATCGTACAAGTTGGCGATAAGGTATTCGACGCTTCCGCACTGCGCAAGCTGAAGAAAATGGAAGTTGCTCTGAACGGCATCGACGTTCACGAGTACACCAAACCGGAAGCCCTGGGTGATGCTCTCAGCAACAAGCTGGAGAATTACAATGTGGATGCTGATCTGGAAGAAGTTGGTATCGTAGAAAAAATCGGTGACGGCATCGCAACCGTTATCGGTATGAAAAACGCTATGGCTGGCGAATTAGTTGAACTGCCCCACAACGTATCCGGCATGGTTCTGAACCTGAACCCGGACAGCGTTGGTATCGTACTGATGGGCGGCGAGACCAAAATCAAAGAAGGCGACGTTGTTCGCCGTACCGGCCGCATCATGGAGGTTCCTGTTGGTGAAAACCTGCTGGGCCGTGTAGTTAGCGCTATCGGTGACCCGATCGACGGCAAAGGCGAAATCGCTGCTGCAGCTCGTCGTCCGGTTGAATCTCCTGCACATGGTATCGCAGATCGTAAATCCGTTGATACCCCGCTGCAAACTGGTATTAAATGTATCGACGCACTTGTTCCTATCGGACGTGGTCAGCGCGAACTTATCATCGGCGACCGTGGTACCGGTAAGACTGCAGTTGCAATCGACACCATCATCAACCAAAAAGGTCTGGGCGTTATCTGCATTTATGTAGCTATCGGCCAAAAGGCTTCTAACATCGCTCGTATTGTTCGTACTCTGGAACAACACGGCGCTATGGAATACACCATCATCGTTGCTGCTACTGCTGCTGACTCCGCTCCGCTGCAATACCTGGCTCCGTACGCTGGCGTAACCATGGCTGAATACTTCATGGATCAGGGCAAAGACGTTCTGTGCGTATACGACGACCTGTCTAAACACGCTGTTGCATACCGTGCAATGTCCCTGCTGCTCCGTCGTCCTCCAGGACGTGAAGCATACCCTGGCGACGTATTCTATTTGCATTCCCGTCTGCTGGAACGCGCTGCTAAGCTGAACGATGAACTGAAGGGCGGTTCCATCACCGCACTGCCGATCATCGAAACCCTGGCAGGTGACGTAGGCGGCTTCATTCCGACCAACGTAATTTCTATTACCGACGGTCAGATCTTCCTTGAATCCGAGCTGTTCTACTCCGGTATCCGTCCGGCTATCAACTCCGGTCTGTCTGTATCCCGTGTAGGTGGTGCTGCTCAGATCAAAGCTATGAAGCAGGTTGCAGGTACCTTACGTCTGGATCTGGCTCAGTTCCGCGAGCTGGCAGCATTTGCTCAGTTTGCTTCTGACCTCGATAAAGCTACCAAAGCACAGCTGGACCGTGGTCAACGTCTGACCGAGGTTCTGAAACAAGGCCAATACAGCCCGTTGTCTGTTGAAAAACAGGTTATGGCTATTTACCTTGGTACCAAAGGCTATCTGGATGACGTAGCAGTTAAAGATGTAACCCGCTGCGAAAAAGAATTCCTGGACTTCATGGAAGCTAACCATCCGGAAGTTGGCGGAGACATCATCAAAACCAAGAAAATCACTGATGAGAACGAAGAAGCTCTGAAG
>OHLP01000070.1_pt1 | contig 63580 bp, 50 predicted proteins | sample 1569111 | NCBI WGS metagenome assembly OHLP01 (sample SAMEA3879504, study PRJEB24766) | human gut metagenome | biome: human-associated habitat; feature: feces | place: USA | collected 1985/1987 | reverse complement strand
GTAGCCCGAGGGAATAAACGAAAATGACCAGTCCGAAACTTTCTGCATAGTTTAACATCTGCGGATCGACCGAAAGCCCGAGATGGCCGGCCAGGATACCCGCAAAAAAAACAAAAGTGACTCCCAGGGAAACTCCCCAGAAATGCACTCTTCCCAAGCCCAAACCAATGGCAGAAATCAGTGAAAGTACCACAACAGCCTGTAAGGCAGAATGTTCGATGAATAGACTATATAACCACTCCATGTATATAAAAACTAATAGGGCGCAAAGATAAAAACTATTTAGTCCGGTTCAAAACTTTTAAGCTTTCATTTCGCGCCCCAATTATACCCTGATTCATATATCCTGAAATCTTATTGATTACCCTTTTACACTGTTACCTGTTATTTTGTTCCTAATATCTGTTATATTTCTATCTTAACAATCTTATCCTTTCTCTTTTTACCCGCATCTTGTTATCCTTCCAACGATGCTTTTTTACCTGTTTCTTCCTTTACGCTTACCTATTTCTTTATCTTTTTCTAATTTCTTTATCTCTCCTAATTTCTTAACCTTTTCTTATTTCTTCCTGCTTCACGTTTCTTCCTGCTTTACGCTTCATCTTGCTGTACGTCTCATCTTTTCCCTTGAAACTCCACAAAATTATTTCGTCCGTCCAGATAACCGCTCAATCTGTTTCCACCGATATATACATCATCCAGGTATGAAACATCATTCGGTCCGTATGACATACGAATGGAAGTCTGTGCATAATTTTCCCAACTCCAACGGAAATTATATTCATATTGATCGACTGCTCCATTAGGATATTCCACCCGTATATAGTCGATTCCGGTACGGTCTAAAAAGAAGTCCAGTTCCTGACGGCAATAGTTACCGTCCATGTCGCGGTAGAAACTAACCCAGGTACGGCTACATAAATCAGCCGAACGGTTATAGTACCCTGCACCATTATTATCATCATCATAGAAACTGTCTATTTCCACTTCGCAAGAGGTAAAACTTACCATCAATATAGCCATCAACGCCAAACCGAAGTATTTGAATGTGCTCGTTTTCATATTCCTTTATTTTTAATGGTTCTCTAATTATTATATATCATTTATCTTTCGATAGAACAAAAGTAGAGAATGAATTTTCCCCATGAAACTGAAAACTCCTACTTATCAGGAGGAAATTGCCTAAATCTAGGAGTAAATCCCTCCGGTGAAGTCTATTTCAAAGAATTCTTGTATCTTTGCCTCTTGCTAACAACACATGAAATTATCCGTCGCATGAAGTCTATCAAATCACATATCACCCAATTATTGAAGTCCCTCAATGAGGGAGTATTTGAAAAAGAGCATACCATCGCACTGTCTCTACTATCCGCCATGGCAGGGGAAAGTATCTTTCTGTTGGGCCCTCCGGGAGTAGCTAAAAGTTTGGTAGCACGCAGGCTCAAACTGGCATTTAAAGACGCAGATGCTTTTGAGTATCTGATGTCCCGCTTCAGTACACCGGACGAAATATTCGGCCCCGTCTCCATTTCAAAATTGAAGGATGAAGATACGTACGAACGCATCACAAAAGGATACCTGCCGACAGCATCAATCGTCTTTCTGGATGAAATATGGAAAGCCGGCCCTGCTATCCAAAATTCCCTTTTGACGGTAATCAATGAAAAGATATACCGCAACGGACAATTTACAGTGCGTGTACCCCTGAAAGCATTGATTGCCGCTTCCAACGAACTGCCGGCAAAAGGTGAAGGACTGGAAGCCTTATACGACCGTTTCCTGATCCGTCAGTTTGTCGGATGTATCGAACAGGAATATGCGTTCGATCAGATGATTTCTTCTACGCGGGAGATAGAACCTGAAATCCCTGAAAAGCTCCAGGTGAACGATGAATTATACAATCAAATACAAGCTGAAAGCGAAAAAGTAGGTATTCACTATACCATCTTCGAGCTGATTCACAATATCAAACGAGAAATTGAACAATATAATACAGGACGGGATGAAAACACCCCTCCCATCTATGTATCCGACCGCCGCTGGAAGAAAATAGTAGGTCTGCTCCGCACATCAGCCTATCTGAATGAATCTCCGGGAATTCATTTCTCCGACTGCCTGTTGATGAGCGCCTGCCTATGGGATGAGATTTCGCAGCTCCCCATTATCGAAGAGATTGTAGAACAGTCGATAGCACGAGGCATCAACACCTATCTGTTAGGAGAAAAACGACTGGAGCAAAAACTGGACACACTGAAAGAAAACATGAAGTCCGAACACAGCCTACGTGAACTTAGCGATCCGGGAATCCAAGTCGTAGACACCTTCTATCATCGCATAGAAGGTTATCACATTGCCGGAAACCTACTCATATTTGCTTCCGATTACCAGTCTTTGAAGAAAGACAGCAACCGGCTGTTTTATATCCAGCAGGATAAATTCCGTCCGGTCAACAAAATCCTGAAAGCCTACGATTTTGTAAAGAACAGAAATATCGCGCAAAAGAATATCTATTCCCTCCGAAAAGGAAGACGGTCTGTTTTCGTCAACAATCAGGAATATCCGTTACTATGTTATGACAATTGTGATCCTTTGCCTGCACAACAGGATGGCAACACTCCGTTCGAATTTACATTGCAGGAAGTGATCGATTTGCTGCATCAAATGGAAGTGGAATATAAAACAATCTCCGAGCGGGAAACAGCATATACAAAGGAGCATCTCTTCTTAAGCTCATCGCAAAAAAGCAAGATCAAACGAATTTTAGGAGAGACTGCACATATCATAGAGAATTACCGAAACGAACTCCGCATCATCGCTCACGCCCATGAACAAGAGAACAGAGAGTATTAGGCTCAAACACCTGCAAGACATTTATTACGAAAAATTGCAGGGAATAGCCTACGATGTGTACGACGAACAACTGCACAACCTGATTATCCGTCCCGAAGAACTGGATGCGGACATTCACCGGTATTTTCGCCACACGCAACCCTCCCTGCAAGATTTCTACTCCCACTACGCGTCGCAATGGGAATACTTTCATGAAATGAATGAAGCATCCGACACCAAGTTTCTCCATTTCCTGAAAAACAGCGCCTACCCGTTCTCGATGAAATATCACCTAGTAGACCTCAACGTAAAATACTACCTCCAGCGTTTTGACGCAATCAGCCCGCGCTCTAAAGAATGGAAAGCGTTGCGGACTCTCTTCTTCGACAAATGGCACACACTGCTCTCGAACAACGAGTTCAACTATCAGATGGAACATATCGAGCGGCTTTGTGATGATTTCTACCGTCTTCAGCTATCACTTGCCAAAAATCTTCCAGTACGTGGCGGCTCACGCCTCGTCTGGTTACTCCGCAACCATAAACAGATAGCAGAACAGATTTTAGAATACGAAGAAACGATCAAACGAAATCCCGTTATCCGTGAACTGGTAGAAATCTTGGGCAAGAAACACCAAAGCAGCCGGAAACGTTTCAAAATGACTGCCGGTATTCATCGGGAACAAATTATATCTCATGCCACCCGAAGCGATATTACAGGTATTTGCGAAGGAAACGACTTAAACAGCCTTCTTCCCTTGGAATATTGTTATCTGGCCGAAAAAAGTCTGCAACCCATTTTCTTTGAGCGTTTCATTGAGAAGAGATTGCAAGTCATCGACTATCAATCACACGAAAAGCAAACCATCAACGACAAGAAAACAATAGGGAACGAAGTTTCCGAAGAAGCCGAAGGCCCTTTCATTGTTTGTCTGGACACTTCCGGTTCCATGGCAGGCGAACGGGAAAGAATCGCGAAATCCACCCTACTTGCCATTGCCGAACTGACGGAAGTGCAACACCGAAAATGTTACGTCATCCTGTTTTCCGATGATATCGAGTGCATTGAAATCACAGATTTAGGCGGCAGTTTCGATCGCCTGGTCGATTTCTTATGCCAATCCTTTCATGGCGGAACTGATATGGAACCTGTTATCACGCATGCTTTGCGGAAGATCAGCGAAGAAGGATATATGGAAGCGGACATTATCACCGTATCGGACTTTGAGATGCGTCCTGTCGATCAACTACTATCCCGGACCATCGAACACGCAAAAGCGAAACAGACAAAGATGTACGCTATTTCTTTAGGTGGCAAGAGTGCCGAGACCAGCTATCTGAAATTATGTGATAAATATTGGGAATATAGCATTCAAAACGCCGAAAGTCTTAATAAAAATAGAATTGAGGAATCAAATAATTAATCAATGTTATAAAACATCTCTTTTTTCTTGTTTTATTTGCAAAGTTGACAGAAGTCCGTATATTTGTACTGTGTTTTTCATAGTATTAGATTTAAGGTTAACAAAAAGATTGGCTGTCTGGGATAGATAGCCTTTTTTTATGCCTTGCAGTGTGCAATGCCCATGCACCGTACACGATTGCTTGTATCCACAGCGTCAGCATCTGAGGCCAAATGTCGGCAAGAGTGGCACCCATTGAATTCAGTTGGACGAAAGCGAGCACCGCGGGAGCTGCGGGAAAAATGTAGTGCGCCGCCTGCCAATACCAAGGCATCAGTTCCAGAGGATAGGAAACGCCCGAAAGGAAGATGTAGCCCACAGAAAAGAATGCTATCATCAGCAGCGGGGCTTCCGGGTCGGTGAACCAGCGGGACAGGGCAAGTGCAAAGAAACTTGTGGCAAGCAGAAAAGGTATCATCATCACGACAATGTCCAATCCGTTGCCGATATTGGGAATACTGAAAATGTGCGGGAGCAATCCCAGCAGGAACAACGAGAACACCACATACAGCATTACATATACAAAACTCCTTCCCGATACGATGCGCAGCGCATCCTTTAGGGAACAGGCGTTCATCATGGAAATTCCTTTCCGCCTTTCTTCGGCTTCTTCACCTGTCAGCATGGCAATCACCATTAGCATCGTCTGAAAGATGATGACAATCATTACGGCGGGGATCAGGTAGGAACCATATCCTTCGGTATAGTTGTAAAGGGCCGTCCCTGATACGTTGACGGGGGCGGATGATGCGACGGCCAACAACCCCTGTGGCGGCAGAAATACAGCTCCGGCAGATCGGTGGGCATCATTTACGGCCAGCATAACGCGTGAGGCGGCTTCTTGCAATCCCTTGAAATTGAGGAACGCGTCTGTTGCCGCATATAGGGTGAATACGGAGGTTTCACCGCGGGCCACACGTGTCTCGAAATCGGAGGGAATATAAAGTATGCCGGTGACTTCGCCTTTCTTCATCCATTCGCGGGCTTCAAGGATGTTTGGAGTCCGGGCGCGGACCGAAGTCTGCGGAGCTGCATCCAGCCAGCGCACGTATTCCCGGCTGAGTGCGGAATGGGAGAGGTCGACTACGGCAACCGGAGCTTTGCGCACCAGGTTGGGGGCATACATGTAGTTATAGAGTAAACCGTAGAGGAATATACCGCCTGCCAACACCAGAAGGATTGCAGGATTGGTGGAGATGGCTTTCCATTCATGGCGGATAACATCACCTAAGGACGGCATTCCGTTCCCGGCAGTATGTGCCAATGATTCCTGTGGGGTTGCTTTTTCAGTTACTTCCTCCGATATTGTTTTCCGTATCCACCATTTCAGTAAAGGTAGAATCAATATTCCCAACAATAGGAATATCAGGAGTATAGCAACCGATTGCCATAAATAGGCAAAACCTGCATTGAAATAGATCATTGCCTGTGACGCTTCGGTGAAGTGCCGCACCGGGAACAGGTAGGAAGCGGCATCAACCGGTGCGTACATAGCCGCCACCGGAAATGTAACCCCTGACAGTGTAGCCCCCAAAGAACCTATCATTGAAACCACGCTGATGATGTAGGCTATCTTGGGAAAAACAGAGAATATCAGTACCGCCAATGCCTGTGTGGCCATGATGAAGAGCACTGTAATGGCATTCATCAGCCACAGGCTGCTCTGAAACGGTATATGCAGCGGGCCGAATAAGACGTAGTTCGCCAATATGCCTATGGCAGAGAATACAAGGGTATAGGGCAGCAGCTTCCCTGCGACAGCGGCAAGGATGCTGGCATTTTGCAGGTTGGCAGGATCTTTATCCGGAGGTGTGGCAGCCCGCATCCAGTTTTGCGTGGTACCGAACTTGAATTCGCTTCCTATGGAGTAGACCGTTACAAGTAAAATCAGTATTTGGAACAAAACGAAGAAAAACGGCTGGCTCAGATAGATAGAGTAATCCATGTCAGGATTATAGAGTGGGCGCGTATCGGCTTCTACCGGAAGGAGGAACGTTTGCATCTGTCCCTGTTCCACCCCCAGCGCTTGTGCCTGTATGATGATAGGGGACAGGGCTATTGGAGCGAGGGTGGTTTCGAATGTAGCCATTAGTTCGCTTCCTACCGAGAGAAGGGCGTAATGGTAGTAATAGGTCAGCGTTGCGTCCGTTCCGCTGACTGCTTTCTGCTCAAACCGGGGAGGAATGGACAGGTAACCGTATATTTCTTTCTGCTGCAACGCCTGACGTGCTGAAGCTTCATCGGTGAAGTGCTTCGCCACCCGAAAAGCAGGGGCGGCCGATATGCGTCGGGATATGCTGCGTGAAGTCGCGGTATTGTCCCGGTCTACGATGCCGATGGGTATGTTCTCCATTTGTCCGTTCCCGAAAATAGTAGCCATGAAGAACAGGCAGAATAAGGGCAGGATGACACACACGCCGAGATAAAGGCGGCGTGAGGTGATACGGTGATATTCGCGGAGGAAAACATTATATAGTAAATTCATGATGAGAGGTTGGTGATTAGTGATTGGTGATTAGCGGTCGGCGTGAGTCAGCAGCACCGACATTCCCGGTCTTAGCCCTTCCACAGCCTGTACAGGGCGTGCATGTATTTCAAAGGTCTGCATGTCATAGCTCCCTGTTTGCTTGGTGGATTTCCAAGTGGCGAAGCTGCCCAGCGGGCTGATGTAATAGATGCGGAACTCTATGTCTTTCTTGTCAAGTGCGGGAACATCGGCTTTGAAAGTTCCGCCTATCTTGAACTGAGGCATCAGGTCTTCCCGAATATTCAAGACCGCGTGCACATCGTTCATTACAATCAGGTTCATAATGGGAGTGCCCGGAGCCACCAGCTCGCCGCGTTTCGGGAAGATCGTGGCTATCTGTCCGTCTTCGGGAGCTATGAGCTTGGAGTCCACCAAAAGGGCGGATACTTCATCGACAGTGCTGCGGGCGGCGTCTACAAGGCTGCGGGCAGCAGCGCGGTCTTCACTTTGCGCACCGTCCACTGCCATTTGGTATTGTTGGTACGCAGCTCGTTCGGCGGCCTGTGCGGCTTTGTACATGGCTTCCACTTCGTCCTTTCGCTGCTCGGTGACGACGCTGTCTTTGTAAAGGGTTAGGACACGCCGGTAGGTGGTTTGGGCAAGGGTGAGGTCGCTTTGCGTCTTGTTCCATAGCTGCCGGGCTGTGGCAATGATTTGTCGGCGCGTTCCGGCATCAATCTTTTTGTTCTGCTCTTGCGCCACTTGTTCCAAAGCATTCACTTGGCGGTACTTGGCTTCGATAGTGGGACTGTTGATGACGACGAGCGTATCACCTGCCTTGACCCATTCGCCTTCCTCCACGAGAAAGGAATCTATGCGGCCGGGGAGTTTCCCGCTGATGCGTATCTCTGTGGCCTCTATTTGTCCTTGCAGCACCATTGGCTGCCGGCTCATAAGTAACATTCCGATGATTGATACCACTACGGTAACGATTAAAATAACGATGAATGTGATGCTGATAGTTTTATTATTGATATTCATTTTATATAAGTATAAAGTATGGAGTATAAGCCTTAATTTTCAATTCTCATTTTATCAAACCGTTCTGGTATTCCGCATAGCGCCAGCAGGTTCATCAGTGCAACATCGTACTCATAATATGCCGCCAGACGGGCCACGCGTACGGTTGCCAGCATGTTTTCGGCATCTATCACTTCTGTGCTTGTGGCCATGCCTTCGGTGAATGATTTCTTGCGGATGCGGACCAGCTCTTCACTCAGTTCGATAGTGCTGTTCAGGGCGCGTACATTGTCCTGAGACTTCTGCATTTGTGTGTAGAGCTTGTCAATGCCTACACTTAAATCGTCTTTGGCCTTTTCCTGTCCTATGGCAAGGGTCTGCTGGGCTATTTTTGATTGGCGTATCCGCTTTTCTCGTGCCAGCCCGTCAAAGAGGTTCCAAGTAAATCCTACTCCTATCATGGTGCGGGGGACGAGGTTGCTTTGAATACCATGTGCATATAAGGTCTGTTTGCCAAACACTGCAATGTCGGGCAGGTATCCGCTCTGGTCGATACGGAGCTGTTGCTTGGCGATGTGCGACTGCAACTGCAATTGGTTGACGGTGTAGTTCTCGGTCCGCATGGCTTGCAAGAACTCCTCTTGAGCAGGAAGGACGGTGTTGATGAAGAGTGGGGAGATGGGCTGTATGGTGCAGGTATCTTCCATGTTGAGCAGTGTGCGCAAGGCATTTTGCAGCACTGCGGCCTCTTTCTGCGAGGCTTCCAGTGAGCGTTGCGCTTCGTCCATATTCACTTGGGCGAAGAGGCGTCCGGCTTTGTCTATCATTCCGGCAGCCTCCAGCTTTAGGGCATTTTTGTAATGTTGTTGCAGACTGTTGTAGGTGTCTTGGCGCACACGTACCACTTCTTGTGCCAGGCGCAGGCCGAAATAGCTCTCTGCCAAAAGGATACGCTGTGTGGCATCGGTTTGTTCCCGGTTCTCGCGTGCCATGTCTATCATCGTGTTTCCTATTTTGCCGGCGCGGATACGTTTGCCGCCGGAGAATACAATCCATTCGGCTGTCAACCCCACCGTTGTGAGGTTACGCGGTGCAAGTGGAAAGACGAGTGTGTGGCTGCCTATCTGGTCGAGGATGCCGCTGATGAACTGGTCGTCCGGAACGAGGTTGTGTACGAAGTCTTTGGCAGGATCTGTAAATTGCGAAAGAGGCTGCTTTACTTCTATTTTTTCGGACAGGTGTACGAATGTTCCTGCACCTTGCAGACTTGGATACCACAGAGCGTTCAACTTGTCACGTTCTGCACGTGCGGCTTCGATGCCCTTGTCGGCTATCTTCAGGCTCCGATTACCCTGCTGCATTTGCCGTAGGGCGTCGTCAAAACTCAGGGAGAGGGTTTGTGCCGTTATGGAAATTCCCGTTCCCAAGAGGATGATAAGTAAGATTTGTTTCATATGTCAGGTTTATCGTTTAGGTTGAAATGATAATCTCTCAAACATTCCTTGTGAAAGATTGTTCATTTTGAAAGTATGCAAGGAAAGATACAGAGTCTTATATTCATATAAAGACAGTATAAACAAACTTTCGCTTTATATCTTCTATAAAAAGGATTTTGTATCTTTGTCATCTGAATTAAAATCATGCAGCGCGTTTGAACACTATGCTGGTTTTATTCTTTTATGAAAGAAGATGATTGACAAAGAAATAAGTAATCTGACAGCTATTGATACATTGATCCGGCAAGAACAGCCTTTTGCCGTCTATCGTATTCCCGGAGAGGCAGCTCCCCATTTGCTGATGCAGGCAACGGGGAATGTCCGCCTGTTGCACGACCTTGAAGAGTTGGATGGGGAAAGAGGATTCGTCATTGCACCGTTCCGGGTGAGTGAGGAGAGTCCGATTGTGCTGATACAACCGGAAGAACCGGAACATTTCCTGCTGCCCGATGAGTATTCGGAAGAAGAACAGGAGGCCTTCCGGTTGTTTCAGGAGCAGGAAACATTTTCGGAAACTTATACAGAAGGGTATGAGACTTGTTTCCGGACATTTATAGAAGCCTTGCGCAGTAAGAGGTTTGATAAATTAGTACTTTCACGCAAATCCGTCATTGGACAGTTTCCGGATTTCTCCCCTTCGGCAGTGTTCCATGCTGCATGCAAACATTATATTCATTCTTACGTATATTTGTGCTACACCCCCCGGACCGGTGTATGGATGGGCAGCACTCCCGAAATTATCTTATCAGGAGAAAAGAACGAGTGGAGTACGGTGGCATTGGCAGGTACCCTGCCTTTGCAGAATGGTAATTTGCCGCAGGAATGGGGTGAGAAGAATAGGCAAGAACAGGAATATGTTGTATCTTATATCCGCCGGCAACTTCTTTCATTAGACATTCATCCTGCGGAGAGCGGTCCGTATCCAGCTTATGCCGGAGCATTGTCACATTTAAAAACGAGTTTTCATTTTACTTTGAGAGATAACCGGAAACTGGGAAGTCTTCTGAAAGTTCTGCATCCCACTCCGGCTGTATGCGGACTGCCTAAGGAGGAAGCATACCGGTTTATACTGGAAAACGAAGGCTATGACCGCCGTTATTATTCCGGTTTCATCGGATGGCTCGATCCTTCCGGAAAGACCGACTTATATGTGAACCTGCGGTGTATGCACATTGAAAACGGACAATTGTCTTTTTATGCCGGCGGCGGATTGCTGGCTTCTTCGGAACTGAACGACGAATGGCTGGAAACGGAAAAGAAACTGCAAACCATGAAACGTCTGTTAAGGATTCCCTCCCATGATTCATTAACCACTAATCACTAACCACCATGTATACAGACAAAAAGAATATCCTCCAACTGGCGGCGCTTCTCGAAGCGTACGGAATTACTAAGGTTGTGTTGTGTCCCGGTAGCCGCAATGTCCCTATCGCGCACACTTTGTCCAATCATCCGGCTTTTGCTTGTTATGCAATGACAGATGAGCGGAGTGCCGGCTATTTTGCCCTTGGACTGGCTTTGAATAGCGGTAAACCTGTTGCGGTTTGCTGCACTTCGGGCACCGCCTTATTAAATCTTCATCCAGCTGTGGCAGAGGCTTTTTATCAGAAAGTGCCTTTGATAGTTATTTCCGCCGACCGCCCCGCAGCCTGGATCGGACAAATGGACGGACAGACACTTCCACAGCCGGATGTGTTCCGGACATTGGTCAAGAAGTCCGTCAATCTTCCCGAAATTCATACGGACGAGGATGAATGGTTCTGCAACCGCCTGATAAATGAGGCCCTGTTGGAAACCAATCATCATGGGAAAGGACCGGTGCATATCAATGTACCTGTTTCCGAACCGCTATTCAGTTTCACAACGGCTGCATTGCCGGGAGTGCGCGTCATCACCCGCTATCAAGGCTTGAACATCTACGACCGCGATTATAATGACCTCATCGACCGCATGAACAAATACCGAAAGCGGATGATCGTGGTAGGGCAAATGAATCTTATTTATCTGTTTGAAAAACGATATACCAAACTGCTGTATAAGCATTTTGCCTGGCTGATGGAGCATATCGGCAATCAGACTGTTCCGGGTATCCCTGTGAAGAATTTTGATACGGCGCTCTATGCCATGCCCGAAGAGCAAATGAACCGGATGGCTCCCGACCTGCTGATTACTTACGGAGGACACATCGTGTCCAAACGATTAAAGAAATTCCTTCGCCAGCATCCGCCCAAAGAGCATTGGCATGTATCACCGGATGGAGAGGTGACTGATCTTTACTGCTCATTGACTACGGTAATAGAGATGGACCCGTTTGAGTTCCTGGAAAAGATAGCAGGCCTGCTGGAAAATCACACTCCCGAATATCCCCGCATTTGGGAGGACTATTGCAAGGCTGTTCCCGAACCGGAGTTCACATATTCGGAAATGGCGGCAGTGGGTGCATTGATAAAGTCTTTGCCGGAAAAGTCTGTTTTGCATCTGGCCAACAGCTCGGTGGTGCGCTATGCTCAATTGTATGCCATTTCTCCTACCATTGAGGTATGTTGCAACCGGGGAACCAGTGGCATAGAAGGTTCGCTATCCACAGCCGTCGGTTATGCGGCAACTTCCGATAAACTGAATTTTGCAGCTATCGGAGACTTGAGTTTCTTCTATGATATGAATGCGTTGTGGAATGTCAATGTCGGTTCTAATCTGCGCATCCTTTTATTGAACAATGGTGGCGGAGAAATTTTCCATACATTGCCGAGGCTTGAAATGTCGGAGGCTTCGCATAAGTTTATTACAGCGGTTCATAAAACCTCAGCCAAAGGCTGGGCGGAAGAACGGGGATTCCTTTACCTGCGTGCGGAGAATGACGGGCAACTGGCGGAGACCATGCAAACTTTCACTTGTCCGGAAACTGTGGAACGGCCCATTTTGCTGGAAGTATTTACCGACAAGGATGAAGATATCCGGATGTTGAAGAATTATTATCACCAAATAAAATAGAATATAAATTATGCTGACACAAAGAGAGTGGACTACCATCAGGGAATATGAAGATATTCTTTTTGATTATTATAACGGAATTGCCCGTATTACCATCAATCGCGAACGCTACCGTAACGCATTCACTCCGACTACAACTGCCGAAATGAGTGATGCATTGCGCATTTGTCGTGAGGAAGCGGATATTGACGTGATTGTCATCACCGGAGCCGGAGACAAGGCTTTCTGTTCGGGAGGTGATCAGAATGTAAAAGGGCGCGGCGGATATATCGGTAAAGACGGCGTACCCCGTTTGAGTGTATTGGATGTGCAGAAACAGATCCGCAGTATCCCGAAACCTGTAATTGCCGCTGTAAACGGTTTTGCTATCGGTGGCGGGCATGTGCTTCATGTGGTGTGCGACTTGTCTATCGCTTCCGAGAATGCTGTTTTCGGTCAGACAGGTCCTCGTGTAGGCAGTTTTGATGCCGGTTTCGGTGCATCTTATCTGGCGCGTGTGGTAGGGCAGAAGAAAGCGCGTGAAATCTGGTTCCTTTGCCGCAAGTATAACGCACAGGAAGCTTTGGAAATGGGGCTGGTTAATAAAGTAGTGCCTTTGGAGCAACTGGAAGACGAATATGTGCAATGGGCGGAAGAGATGATGCAGCTCAGTCCGCTGGCTTTGCGCATGATTAAAGCCGGACTGAATGCGGAGCTGGACGGACAGTCCGGTATTCAGGAACTGGCAGGCGATGCGACATTGCTTTATTATCTGACGGATGAAGCGCAGGAGGGAAAGAACGCGTTTTTGGAAAAACGTAAGCCGAATTTCAAACAATATCCCAAATTTCCCTGATTATTGTAATGAATTGTAAGATAGATATTATTCCCCGGTTGCTGCACTTTAAGCAACCGGCGGGAACTTCCCGCGGAGTGTATACAACCCGGAAAGTGTGGTATCTTCATCTGACTTCTCCCGACTATCCGGGCAGGACAGGAATAGGAGAGTGCGCTCCTCTGCCTGTATTGAGTTGTGATGATCTTCCCGATTACGAGGATATACTTGTCAAGGCTTGTCGCCGGTTGGAGGACTGCGGGGGAGATTTGGATGTGGAGTCTTTACGCAATTACCCTTCCATTTTGTTTGGGTTGGAGACGGCTGTACGGCATTTCCGGATTGGAAGCTGGGCGCTCTATGATACGGCTTTTTCGCGCGGAAAGGCAGGGGTTCCGATAAACGGGCTTATCTGGATGGGAGACTTTGACAGGATGCTTACCCGGATAGAAGAAAAAATGGCAGCCGGTTTTCGTTGCATCAAACTGAAAATAGGCGCTATCAACTTTGATGAAGAGCTGGCTTTGCTTCGCCATATACGTGCGCATTTTTCTTCTAAGGAAATAGAGTTGCGTGTGGATGCCAACGGCGCTTTCTCTCCGGTTGATGTGATGGAGAAACTGAAACGTTTGTCCGAGTTGGATTTGCACTCTATTGAGCAGCCTATACGTGCAGGACAGTGGGAAGAAATGGCGCGCCTTGCTTCCGACTCTCCGTTGCCGATAGCTTTGGACGAAGAACTGATAGGTTGCAATACTCCGGAAGGAAAGCGGAAATTGCTTTCGGCGGTCAATCCGCAGTATATTGTTCTCAAGCCCTCTCTTCATGGAGGAATATGCGGGGGGAATGAGTGGATTGCCGAAGCGGAAAAACGGCATATCGGCTGGTGGATTACTTCCGCTTTGGAATCTAATATCGGTTTGAATGCAATTGCCCAATGGTGTGCTACATTCGACAATCCGCTGCCTCAGGGACTGGGAACCGGGCAGCTTTTCACAGACAATGTGGAGATGCCTCTTGAGGTGAGAAAAGATTGTTTATGGTTCTGTAATGATGATATTTAAAGTATTCAATGATATTTGACCGACAACAACAACGCCTGCTGTTAGAGGGAAAAGAGTATGCTCCCGAAGATATATCCCGGCTTGTGGCGGAAGGGGCGGGTAATTGCCCGCCTGCCTTGTGGGATTTGTATCTTTTCCTGAATGAGTGGTTTGATGCTTCTCCGGTTATTACCGTACATACTTCGGGTTCCACAGGCGTCCCGAAAGGGTTGGTTGTGCGCAAGGACCGGATGATGCAAAGCGCACGCCTCACTTGTGAATTTTTGAATCTGCAAGCGGGGGATACTGCTTTGTTGTGTATGAATCTCCGTTATATTGGGGCAATGATGATGGTGGTGCGCTCTTTGGTGGCAGGACTGAATCTGGTTGTGCGTCCTGCTTCCGGTCATCCTCTTTCCGATGTCGAAGTACCTCTGAAATTTGCGGCGATGGTTCCTTTGCAGGTTTATAATACGCTTCGTGTTCCTGCCGAGAGGAAGCGGCTGGAGCATACAGATATTCTGATTATCGGTGGCGGGGCGGTGGATGACAGCTTGGAAGCGGAATTAAAGACGATTCCGATAGCGGCTTACTCTACGTACGGCATGACAGAAACATTGTCGCATATTGCGTTGCGCCGCCTGAACGGAGAGGCTGCTTCCAAATGTTATTATCCCTTTCCCTCGGTCGAATTGTCTTTGTCCGCCGAGAATACGCTGATCGTTAAAGCTCCCCTGATTTGTGATGATGTTTTACAGACTAATGATATTGCCTGTCTCTGTTCGGATGGAGGCTTTACCATTGCCGGACGGAAAGATAATGTCATCAACAGCGGCGGGATCAAGATACAGGCAGAAGAAATGGAAAACAGACTGCAACCGTTTATTCCTGTGCCATTTGCCGTTACAGCAGTTCCCGACCCCCGTTTGGGACAAGCGCTTACTTTACTGATAGCAGGGAAGCCGGATATAAAAGAACTGGAGAATAAGTTGCAGGCGGTGCTGGAAACATATTATCGTCCTAAACATATCTTTATAACAGAATTGATACCGCAAACGGAGAACGGCAAGATTGACCGTACCGGGTGTCGCATTTTAGCTCAACAAATGAACAGACTTCATCCACTGATGTTTGCCGGAACCGGCAGTGACGTCGGTAAAAGCATCATATCTGCCGCTTTTTGCCGTATATTCAAACAAGACGGATACCGGCCGGCACCTTTCAAGGCGCAGAATATGGCCCTTAATTCATACGCTACTCCCGAAGGATTGGAGATAGGGCGGGCTCAAGCTGTACAAGCGGAAGCAGCGGGGGTTCCCTGCCACACAGACATGAATCCGTTACTGCTGAAACCGCAGTCGGACTGTACCTCGCAGGTGGTCTTGAATGGTCGTCCTATCGGCAACCGCAGTGCGTACGGCTATTTCCATAAGGAAGGACGAGAGGAATTGCGCCGGGAAGTGTGTGCGGCCTATGACCGTCTTTCGAAAAAATATAATCCCGTTGTATTGGAGGGTGCGGGAAGTATTTCCGAAATCAATCTGCGGGAGGTCGATCTCGTGAACCTCCCTATGGCAATGTACGCCGGAGCCGATGTTATTCTGGTGGCGGATATTGATCGTGGCGGAGTCTTTGCCAGTGTGTATGGTTCGGTAATGTTGCTTACGCCCGAAGAACGCAAGCACGTCAAAGGTATTCTTATCAATAAGTTCAGGGGAGACATACGTCTTTTCGAATCCGGTGTTAAGATGCTGGAAGAGCTTTGCGGCATACCGGTGGTAGGGGTTGTTCCTTATTATAAGGATATATATATCGAGGAAGAAGATTCCCTTGCCCTTGCCACAAAATCTTTGCAGGCAGAGCAGGGGAAAGTGAACATTGCGGTGGTGCTTTTGCGTCATCTCAGTAACTTTACGGATTTCAACGTGTTGGAACGTGACCCTCGCGTACATCTTTTTTATACCAACAATACCGAGGAACTGGCGAAAGCGGATATAATTATTCTGCCCGGTAGCAAAAGCACGCTTGCCGATCTGTATGAGCTCCGCCGCAATGGGGTGGCGCAAGCTGTTGTTCGTGCTCATCGTGAAGGGGCTGCCGTCTTGGGCATTTGTGGCGGCTATCAGTTGATGGGGCAAGAGGTATTTGACCCTGACCATGTGGAGGGGGATATAGAACGTTTGCCCGGTCTTGGGTTGTTGCCTGTAAGCACAAGGATGACGGGAGAGAAAGTGACAAGGCAGGTGAAATTCCAATTGTTTGAAAACGGAGGACGGGCAACTGAAGATGGGACGTTAAAACTTTCTATGTCCGGTTATGAGATACACATGGGCAGTACCGTACCCATTGAGGGAACTTCTGCTTCTCCGTTGAATATGCTGGAAGACGGGCTGTGCGACGGATATATTGTAGACAGTACGTGTATGGGAACTTACATTCATGGTATTCTCGACAATCCGGAATTCATAGACTTTCTGCTTAAACCGTTTGCCGGTAAATTGTCGGAAACGGCAGAAGCATTCAACTATCAACAATTTAAGGAAGAACAGTATGATAAGCTTGCCGAGCATGTGAGACAACATGTCGATATGCCGCTTATCTACAAGATACTGACGGACAACATTTAAATCTGATGGGATATGATTGACGGTCATGGAGACGATTTCTACAAATTCAACTGCCCGATAACGGCTAATTTCAGTTCCAACGTTTATGGCAGAGTGGACCTTTCCCGGCTGAAAGCCCACCTGTGTGAATGTATTGGGGAGATAGGCAGTTATCCTGAACCAGAACCCTATACGCTGGAAGCCTGCATAGCTTCCAGCCATCATCTGCCGTCCGGCACTGTTTGTGTGACAAATGGTGCAACGGAGGCTATATATCTCATTGCACAGACTTTCCGGGGTACGAATACGGCCATTTTACAACCCACTTTCAGCGAGTATGCGGATGCTTGCCACATGCATGGACACCGGGTGAGTTCGCTCTATCAGTTGCCCAAGGAGCAGGACGGGTATCGCTTGCCGGACGATGTGCGGATGTTATGGCTTTGCAATCCCAATAATCCTACGGGAACAGTGGTTGATAAAGAATATATGTGTGGATTGGTTGAACATAATCCGCAGGTTTGCTTTGTTATAGACCAGTCTTACGAATATTTCACGTTGTGCCCGCTTTTTTCGTCGGCAGAGGCGGCGGAGTATCCGAATGTACTGTTGTTACACTCCATGACGAAAAGGTATGCGATTCCCGGCTTGCGGCTTGGATATGTGACCGGTAATTCCGGTTTGCTGAAGCGGTTGCGCACCAACCGTATGCCATGGTCGGTAAACCGGCTTGCCATTGAAGCGGGACTTTTCTTAATGGAGAATGATGTGCCTGCCCCATTGGATATAGCTGCTTATTTACAGGAAACGGCGCATCTGTGCAAAGCGCTCAAAGCCATAGGCGGGCTGGATGTTTGGGATACGCAGACGCACTTTATGCTGGTGCGGCTTCGCGTGGGCAAGGTGTCTGCCTTGAAAAAGTTTCTTGCCGAAGAGCATGGCATACTTATCCGGGATGCTTCCAATTTTGTTGGCCTGAACGAACAATTCTTCCGCATAGCTGCACAGACACCTGAAGAGAATAACAGGCTGGTGGCTGCAATAACAGAGTTTGTGATTTAAAGAAACATTCTTATGGAAGATATAATCATTATTTTAGGCATTGCTTTCAATCTGAATCTGCCGTTGCTTACAGCATGGTTGCTCGATCACTGGTTGGGAGATCCTGCTTGGTTGCCGCATCCTGTGGTAGCTTTTGGTAAGGCCATTTCTTTCTGTGAACATCGTTTGAACAAAGGGAATGTCCGTTTTCTGAAAGGGGCTGCCATGTCATTGCTGCTTGTTGCGGGGGCCTATCTGTCTGCGCTGCTCTTACTGCGTTGGGCTGCATCTTATTCTCCCGGTTTGCTTCTGACTTTGCAGGTGTTGCTGATTTTCTATTGTCTGGCAGGTACTACGCTGGTGCGCGAAGTCTGTGAGGTGTTTAAAGCAGTAGACCGTTCATTGGAAGAGGGAAGGAAGCAGGTGGCCCGCATTGTGGGACGCGACACCTCCGGACTTTCTGCTCAGGAAGTTCGTACGGCTGCGTTGGAGACGCTGGCAGAGAATTTGAGCGACGGCGTTATTGCTCCGCTTTTTTGGTACGCACTGCTGGGTGTTCCGGGAATGTTTGCTTATAAAATGGTAAACACACTTGACTCTATGATAGGGTATAAGAATGAGCGTTACCGTCGTTTCGGATGTTTTGCTGCCCATTTGGACGATGCGGCCAACTATATTCCCGCCCGCCTGACGGCTTTCCTTATGGTAGTTGCCTCGGGCAGGTTTTCGTTGTTGTTTTTTGTAGGGAAATATGGCAGCCGGCATGCAAGCCCCAATTCCGGGTATCCGGAAGCGGCACTGGCAGGAATCTTGAACTGCCGCTTCGGAGGACCTCACAACTATTTTGGAGAAGAGGTGTGGAAACCATATATAGGTGACAATGAACGGCCTTTGACCACCGGGGATATGAAAGTTGCCATACGCATCAACCGCTGTGTGGAGTGGCTAATGATAATCATAGTTGTTGTGACCGCCACTTGTATGTTCATCTAAAGTGTGATCCTTATGATGCCGCCATAAGGCGTCAGCGCATCAAATGCTTCTTCTGGTTTGATGACACCGGCGTATATTTGCGCACAGATCAGGACGCCGCCATGGGCAAAGATAGCTACCCGCTGATAGGGTTTTGCTTTCAGTTCATCGAGGAAGCGGCTGACACGTTGGTATTGCATGGCGAATGACTCTCCGCCGGTAGCTACTACATTCAAATAGTCGTTATACCATTCTTGCAGGCGCGGGTCGTCGTTGAGGTCAAAAGGTTTCATCTCCCAACTTCCGAAATTAATCTCCATAATCCGTTTGTCCCATTCCGCATCCGGATAGCCGCAATAGCTGGCGAGACGTACGCAGCGTGTGAGTGGGCTGGTATATACGTGGTCGAAAGGAAGATAGTTTTTCAGGTTCTCTTGGGTAATGGCGGCTTCCTGTTCAAATGTCGGTTTCAAGGGAACATCCGTTTGCCCGTAGCATACACCGGGCGGGACATCAACAGAGGTGTGGCGAATAAGTATGACTTCCATAACTTTCAGATTAAATGTTTAATGAAAATAAAAGGGAACAGAGACGTATTTCGTAAGAAAATCAATGCCATAACCGGCGTAGATATAAACCATTATGAGACTGCCTATATAGAATGATAATTCGCAAAGCAGGAAAGCGGCTCCGCAACAATCTCCCGTATATCCTTGCAGGCGGCGTTTCATAAGGCGGCATAGCAATGCGAACGTGAGCAGCGGAAAGAGGGTGGCGGGCCACATTCTTATCGGCAGGAGCAGGACAAACGGAATCAATCCGCAGACGAAGGCCGATATCAGTTCTTTTCGGCTCATGCGGTTATAGACGACTTTGGCTTTGCTATCCTCTTCTTTCCGGGCATAGGGCAGGTAGTTGATGAGTTGGGACGCGCAGAACTTAGACCAACAATCGCCGCAAAAGACGAGGATGCATAGGAAATTCAGGGGAAGATTGCGCATCTGCAACAGCAGCAGGAAATAGAATATTAATCCGATAACTCCATAGCTTCCTATGTGGGAGTCTTTCATAATGGCAAGCGTACGCTCACGTGTAGTGCCACCGCCGAACCCGTCCATAAAGTCTGCCAGCCCGTCTTCGTGCAGGCAGCCTGTGACAAGCAGGCGGACAATAACAGCTATAATCCAGGCAATGGATACGGGCAATATCTGTCCGGACAGCCATAGCGCACCTGCCATGAGACCGCCCGTCAGCCAGCCCGTCAAAGGCCAGTAGGGGACTACGTGCTTGAAGCATTCGGCGGGTACTTCCTTTATTTTCCAGAAAGGCAGTCGTGTGAAGAAGATGAATGAAGCTAATATGTTGTTCATGAAAATCTGTGTTAATTCATATTGTCAATGTTTGTTTGCATGATATACGGCGCTCTCATCTCAAAAATATTTAGTGATGGCAGCATGTGCGAAGTTGTCCATTTCGTTAATCATGCGGACTGCCGAGACAACAATCGGGTATGCACATATTGCGCCTGTACCTTCTCCAAGCCTTAGTCCTAAGTGTAATAGAGGGTTAGCATTTAGTTTTTCAAGTAGAAGTTTATGCCCGGATTCATCTCCGCAATGTCCGAAGATGGCATAGTCCAGCACTTCTGGATGCAACTTGCCGGCGGCAAGGATGCAATTTGTCATGATGAACCCGTCTACCAGGATAATCATTTTCAGTTCGGCGGCCTGCAACATGGCTCCTATTGCCATAACCATTTCCAGTCCGCCGAAGTGGCGGATGATGTCGCGCGGTGAACCGTCTCCCCGGTAGTTGTCCAGCGCTTGTTTCAAGATTTCATATTTGTGGCGGATACCTGCATTGTCCAAACCGCTTCCTGCGCCCACGCACTCTTTCAGCGGGATGTCTGTGAAGCAAGTCATCCACATGGAAGAAGAGGACGTGTTTCCTATGCCCATTTCTCCGAAACTCAGTATATTGCTGCCTTCTTCGTGGCAACGGCGCACTACTTCCGCGCCCCGTTCAAGGCAAAGCTCCATTTCCTCTTCGGTCATTGCTGCTTCATGCAGGTAGCTGCGTGTGCCTTTACGCACTTTCATATTGATGATGCCTTTTTCGTAAGGCAGGTCATAATCCACTCCGGCATCCACTATCTTTAGCGTAAATCCATGTTGACGGCAGAGGAAATTAACGCCCGCACCCCCATGGAGGAAGTTGCTGATTTGCTGCCAGGTGATTTCTTTGGGCGATAGGCTGACCCCTTCTTCTACGATGCCATGATCGGCAGCAAAGATGATGTTTTGCGGATGTTGCAGGGTAGGAGTCAGAGTTTGCTGGATGAGGCCTATTTGCAATGCAAGACTTTCCAAAGTGCCTAAAGAGCCTTTCGGCTTGGTCAGGTTGTTGATTTTGTCAATCAATGCCGGGCGAATGGCTTCGTTCGGACGGGAGATATGAAATGTTTTCATCGTATTCTTTCAATATTCAATTTTTCTTCTTTAATTCTTTATTCCTTTAATCTCTTATTTTTAATCTCTTATCTTCTTTTATTTTTACAGGTATGCCTGACACCATTAGAATGACTTCGTCTGCCTGCGAAGCGATGTATTGGTTCATCCAGCCTTGCATGTCCGTAAACTTCCGCTGTATCTCGTTTTCGGACGTACCTCCCATGCCTATTTCATTGGTGACAAAAATGAATGTGGCATCTTGTGAGGTAAAGCGGTCGAATTCTTCTTTGGCGGCGGTAAGGGCTTGGTCAGTATCGGCTTTAAGGTCGAAGAAGAAGTTGGTACACCACAGTGTAATGCAGTCTATCAGGATGGTGCGCCCGGACAGTGCATGGCGGCTCAACTCTTTTTCTTCTTCTATGTTGGTCCACTCAGGGCCACGTCTTGCCTGATGATGTATCACCCGTTTGCGAAACTCTTCGTCCCATATGCGTGCCGTAGCAAGATAGACAGGGGTGGAAGAGAGACTTAGAGCCAGCTTTTCGGCATAAGTGCTTTTGCCCGAACGGGACCCACCGGTGATAAGTATAATTCGTTTCATTGATTTTCTTGAGGTTTACAGGAAACAAATGTACATGAATTCTACGGTAGTGGCAAGAACAGAACATTTTTTAGTGGTTTCATTTTTTCTTTTTTAAAAGATTTCATTACCTTTGCCGATGTTTTCAGAACAAAGGAAACAATCTCTGCGGAAGTAGCTCAGTTGGTAGAGCATCAGCTTCCCAAGCTGAGGGTCGCGGGTTCGAGTCCCGTTTTCCGCTCTTAATGGAAAGTCAGATAGTTATCGTAAGATTGCTATCTGACTTTTGTTTTAGGGGTAGGCTGCACTTTTCAGTTTCATAATATTGGCATGTGTTGATGTTTTGTAGTTATATATAATGTATTGGCATGTGTTGATGTTTTAGGAAGTTAATATAATAACCGTACGATGTTAACTTCGTAGCGGCACGATGTTAACTTATTAGGATGTAATAAGTTAACATCTATTTAGGGCGCCTGTATGCTTGCCGTAAGCGGTTGATTAAGACAGCTCTTCAAGAGGGAAAAGCCTGTGTCCATAAAGTCTGCAAAAAATAGTGTTTATATAATAAACGCTTTTCGCACAGAAATTTGTACTTTTGCACTCCGTTTAATATGAACCCGAATAGAAAACTTTAAAAACAAAATAAAATGGCAGTAGAATTGAAAGACCTTACCAAACGTAGCGAGAATTATTCTCAGTGGTACAACGAGTTGGTGGTAAAGGCCGATTTGGCAGAACAGTCGGCTGTGCGTGGATGTATGGTAATCAAGCCTTACGGATACGCTATCTGGGAGAAGATGCAGCGTCAGTTGGACGATATGTTCAAGGAGACAGGGCATGTAAATGCTTATTTCCCTTTGCTCATCCCGAAATCATTCCTCAGCCGCGAAGCGGAGCACGTAGAAGGCTTTGCCAAAGAGTGCGCCGTAGTGACACACTATCGTTTGAAGAACGATCCGAACGGTGGCGGTGTAGTGGTAGACCCTGCTGCAAAGCTGGAAGAGGAACTCATCATTCGTCCCACTTCGGAAACTATCATTTGGAACACCTATAAGAATTGGATAAACTCTTACCGGGACCTGCCTATCCTGTGCAACCAATGGGCAAACGTATTCCGCTGGGAGATGCGTACCCGCCTGTTCCTGCGTACCGCCGAGTTCTTGTGGCAGGAAGGCCATACAGCCCACGCCACCCGCGAGGAAGCCGAAGAGGAAGCTGTACGGATGCTGAACGTATATGGTGAGTTCGCTGAAAAGTACATGGCAGTGCCCGTTGTTAAAGGTGTGAAATCGGCCAACGAACGTTTTGCCGGCGCCCTCAACACCTATACAATTGAAGCGATGATGCAGGACGGTAAGGCTTTGCAAAGTGGTACTTCACACTTCTTGGGACAGAACTTTGCCAAAGCCTTCGATGTGCAGTTCGTAAACAAAGAAAACAAATTGGAATACGTATGGGCTACTTCATGGGGAGTATCTACCCGCCTGATGGGTGCGCTTATCATGACACATTCCGATGACAACGGTCTGGTGCTTCCGCCACACTTGGCTCCGATACAGGTGGTTATCGTGCCTATTTATAAGAATGCCGAGATGCTTGCCAAGATTGACGAGAAGGTGGCCGGCATCGTGGCCAAACTGAAGTCCATGGGTATCTCTGTGAAGTACGACAATGCCGACAACAAGCGTCCGGGCTTCAAATTTGCCGACTATGAGGTGAAAGGTGTTCCCGTTCGTCTGGTTATGGGTGGTCGTGACTTGGAGAACAACACAATGGAAGTAATGCGCCGCGATACGCTGGAAAAAGAAACCCGTTCTTGCGACGGCATCGAAGAATACGTGAAAGACCTGCTCGAAGAGATTCAGGCAAATATCTATAAGAAAGCGTTGGACTATCGCAACAACCGCATCACTACGGTAGACAGCTACGACGAATTCAAAGAAAAGATTGAAGAAGGCGGCTTTATTCTGGCTCACTGGGACGGAACCACCGAAACGGAAGAGAAGATTAAGGAAGAAACCAAAGCCACTATCCGCTGTATTCCGTTTGAGTCTTTCGTGCCGGGCGACAAAGAGCCGGGCAAGTGTATGGTGACCGGCAAACCGTCTGCTTGCCGCGTGATATTTGCACGTTCTTATTAATAATAAGGTGTTTTTATTTCTGCGGGATGAATATGGCTTTCATCCTGTGAGGTAAGCATAATACTGAGGGCTTTGTCAAAATGAGATTCCACTATCTGTTTTTGACAAAGCCCTCCTTTTTTTATTCTTTGGGGATAGTTCAACTCCGTTCTTTTACTTTTGGTCTGTACCAACCGTTGGTACGGCTCGTACCTCACAGTGGTATTGTCCGTACCAATGGTTGGTACAAGTCCTACCACTTATTGGTAGAAGCAGTACCAGACGGTGGTATTTATTGGTACATATACACTGTTGATAAACAATACAGTACGGCGAAGAGAAATTATTGCTGTCTTTCCCGTTTGGATTGCACTTCCGGGCGGGACATCTTGGGTGAAATGCTGTCCGTAGCCATGCTCTTTTCAGCCGGTTGCTTCTTCAGCCTTTTCAGTTTCCATTTGTTCCAGAAGAGCAGCTCATTCCATTTATTGAAATCCTTTTTGAAGATGATGCCTATCCCTTGGGTGGTGAGGTTGGTCTTGGTATAATACCGGTCGTTTGTTTCGTTATACGCTTTCAGGCGTATGTCGCCGGAGCGGTTCACAAGCCATTCGGCTTGGAAGTCGCCCACGAAATTGGTGTTGGCCATCGGGTTGTCGCGGTAGCCGAAGTTGCCGTTGATGAGCAGTCGGTTGTTCAGCAGTTGTCCGGAGAGCATCGTCTCGAACTCCATATCGGTCCAGCCTTTTTCTCCGGTACTGAAATTTGTGCCGAAGTTCCAGTTGTTGCTGTCGATGATCTGTGAGAGCGCATTGTTCAGTTGTCCGGAAAGGGTGGAGGACAGCACACTCGACATCATATTAGAGTTGCCGGTGGCGTCCACATTCTCCGGGGTATAGAATTTGCCGATACCCAGTAGATAGAGTATTTGCAGGTTCATCTGTTCGTCCGTTGGGATGTAGTTGCGCACCAGTGCTTGCACTTCATCACGTTCATTGGGCAGTTCCAGACTCATTTTAATGTCCGGTGAAGTGAGTTGCCCGGTCAGTGCCATGAGGCAGTTCACCTTGATGCTGGTTTGGTTGACGTAGTTGCTGGCATCAGGAACAAGGTCGTTCAGCGAAGCGGAGTTCACAAGGTAACTTGCCTGGATGTCGAGGGTGGCATCCAGCGGCAGGCCGTTGAAGGTGATGGTGCTGCCGTCTTTGATGATGAAGTCCTTGCGGATAACTTCCTGCAAGCTGAATTTATAAACTCCCTGACTGATGCGGTAGCTGCCAAACATTTTCACGTCTCCTTTATTGTAGAATTCGGTGCGGATGTTTCCCGTACCTTTTCCGCTGATGTAGTCGCCGGCAACGGGATCCATGATGATTTTCATGGTGGCATCCGGGGTGGCATCTATCAGGAGGTTCAGCCGGATGTCGGTATCGCTTTCTTTCTCCAGAACTTCTTTCTGGGCCAGCTCGTATTCCGATGCCAGCATGACGGAGTCTTGCAGTATGCGGCGAGGCGTCTTGTCCACAAACTGTATGAACTGGTTGCTGACGGCCGAAGCAATACCTTCTTTCATATAAGTGAAGTTGGTGTTGCGGTTGGTGGTCATCGCTACGTCTATGTTGACGCCCTCTGCCGCATTGCCGGCAATGGTGGCGTTGCCTGTGCCGTAGACTGTGCCGTAGAAGGGGAAGTCGGGAGATTCTTTGGTGTTCATTACCAGCATGTTGTTGACGTCGAACTGGAAGCGGTATTCCAGGTTCTTGAAGTGCTGGTAGTGCAGGTAACCGTTGGCTCTTCCCTGATGCCCTTGCGTGTCGAAGATGCGGTTGTTGCGGAAAGTCAGTCCGCCGGGCTCGATGAGTATGCTGTCTTTCAGGGAGAAGGTGGTGTTGAGCACATCCACTTTAATGGAAGCGTCGCCGAATACACGCCCTTCCATGGTCAGCGCTTTGAATTTGCCGTAGAAATGGACACGGCCGCTGGCACGCCCGTTGAATTCGGGAGTGATGCTCTGCATGTAATGATGGATGAATTTCAGGTTGGTGCTGTCGGCTTCAATTTGCAGGTCGAGTGAGCTGGTAGGCTTTATGGGATAGATGTAGCCGTACACGTGGCTCTTGGCAATGTCTTTCTCGCGGATGCGGGCATCCAGATAGATGCCTTTCACATCGTGATGCCATTCGCCATGTATGTTGGCATCACCCAGCAGGCCTTCGTTCAGACCGAGGTTACGTATGAATAAGTCGGTGCTCATTACCGGCTTTTTAAGTACGCCGCTGGCATACGCAGGGCCTGTGGCTTCGCCTTTGAAGTTGACGCCTAAGTCGGCTATATCGAATACGTACCCTATATTAATCTCTTTCAGATTCAGGCGTACGGTGTCCTGAGGCTGTTCGGAAACGGTTCCGTTGATGCGCAGATGACGCTCTTTGTGGCTGAAATAGAAGTTGTTGACATGTATCTTTCCCGAATCGACCACGATCTGCGAAGGGTGTATCTTCCAGATGGTGTCGTTGAGGATTACGTCTGTCTCCTGAACATTGACGATTGTTTTCAAGGCGGGAATGTCTTTCCTGCCTTTATGGGCGGACCTTAGGTGTTGTTTGCCACCGTCTGTCTCCCGAACCGACTCGCGGATGAATTGCGTAACGGCCGCCAGTTTGCCGCTATAAGTCACCGCACTGCTGTTTCCCCAGTTGAAAACAGCCTGTATACGGTCGTCTTTGGCTTGGGCTTCCAGCGCTACATTGACCGCGCCGTTGGGCTTCCGGTTAGTGAAGCGTACCTTTGCCTGAAACTGTTCGCCCGGATTTTCACAGAGAAGAACGCCCGACTCAAAAAACTTTTCTTTATAGCTCAGCCGCGGGAAATAACCTTCCACACGCAATCGTTGCAATTTGTCGTTGAAGTAGCCTTTCAGTGTGGAGTGGGTATATACTTTCAACGGTATCTGGAATACGGTAGACAGTATCTCCGTATTGTAGATGTGCAGGTCGAAGTAGAAATTATTGGCTGTTTCCCGGGGACGCTTGTCGGGTAATATCAAGGCGGGGATGTAGCGCCGCATGATGTTCAGTACGCTGGCGGGGAGGGTCTGGTACGAGTAATCACCCTCGATCGTACCCCGCAGGAAGTTGGAGTTTATAGTCAGCCGTTTCTGATGTTCATCGTTTTGGGTGGCGGCAATCCGCAGGTTGTCCATAAAGAAATTCTGGTCCGGAGCAGTATATTGCAGGCTGTCAATGTTGATTTCTCCATTCATATCGTTGATGGAGCTGCCGGTGAAGTCGGCTTTTATCTTGACAGATAATTCTGTGTCCTTATATTTGGGGGTGAGGTGAAGGGTGTTCGGACGGAAATGGCTGACGGCGGCGTGGAAATTGAATGTGGGTGTCTTGCCGGCTGTGTTGATTGCGCCGTTCAGCTGTATCGCGCCGTTTTCATCATCCAATGTCACGTTTCCGTTGAATCCGCCTTGTTTGTATTCTCCGTCCAGCGTGATGTTTTCATAGGTGTAATCGCTGTAATCTATGGAAGCAACCAGTCCCTTCATGGTAATGGAAGGATACTTTTTTTCGTAATGATTTCCTTTGAGGTCCATGTTGAAGGTTACTTTCCCGAATTTGTCGTTATTCAGCAGCTTGCCCAGTTCGAACTCTGCGGTCTTTACTGCACCGGAATAGGAAAAATAACCCTTTTCTTTGTCCGAACCGAACTTGAGGTCCGTCTTGACAGTGCCTATGTCCGTACGCACTTCACCATAAGTGACCAGATCTGTGAAGTATCCGGATATTTCTCCCCGGAACGATACCGTACCTAAATGTTGCAATACCGGAGGTACTCCCTTATAGTCTTTGCTCAGGTTGCGGACAAAAAATGTGATGCCTTCCGGATCGGCGTATAAATTGGACAAGTTGCCGAATATGTAGGCATCCTGAGGATGTGACAAGTCCTGCAAGGATACATCGCCTTTCAACAGGAAATGGTTATCGGCGGAAATCTGCAATTTGGGGCAATTAAGCTGGTTGACTGTTCCGTCGGCTTTCATTTCCAGTTGCAGCGTCTCCCTGAAAGGTTTGAAGGCTGGTACAAATGCAGATAAATCCTGCAATGCAACCGCCGAAGGCAACATGTGGAAAGAGAAGCGGACATCATTGGCGAAATTGCCGAAAGCTCCCAAACTGTCATATTCCATACGGATAGTGTCCATTGCCAGGGAGGTGTTGGGCAGGTCAATGGCAAAATTATCTATCCACATCTTCTTGTTATTGGCCACTATCTTAAGACTTAATTTCTTTAGTTCAAAGCCGGAGTGGTCTTCTTCAACACTCATTCGCTTAATGGCGGCATTGATCGAATCGCTCTGAAGAGCTTTTAAGGAGATGTTGGCGAGAATGTTGGACAGGCGGATGTGCTGCGGATTGAACTTTCCCGGAGTTCTTTCGGCGGATAGGACATCGTAAGATACCCGCCCGCGACGTATCAGCAGGGAGTTGATGCGAAGATCCAGATTGCTTTTCTTCTTGACAGTGTCTTTGGAAGCGAACGCATCGAGTACGAACTGGAAATTGCTTGTCGCTTGAGGAGTGGGCTTTTCCAGATTAGCGTTGAAACTGAATAATTGTACGTTTCCGATAGATATTCTTCCGTTGAATAAGGGGAGTATCTCGAACTTGGCGGACAGGCGCCCTACTTTCAGCAGCTCTTTTCCCGACTGGTCGTTCAGCATAAGGTCGTCGATAATAATCCGGTTCAGCAACCCTATATTTATCCGCCCGATAGTAAGCCGGCTGCCCAATACGGAACTTAGCTCCTTGGCTACGAGTACAGACATCTGATGCTGGACATAAGGGATGTTCAGCAATAAAATTATCCCGATATAGAGCCCCAGCACTATACCGATTATCCAGCGTACTGTCGTTTTCAGCGTTCTGATAGGCGGTTAATTTTTTGTTCGGCCAACAAAAATATGAAATAATACGTTATGGATACTACTTTTATCACTACTTTTGCAGCGTTTAAACGTAAATAAACACTATGAGTACAATAATCTTAGGAATAGAATCTTCATGTGATGACACTTCTGCAGCAGTCATCAAGGACGGCTACCTGCTATCGAATGTTGTAGCCAGCCAGGCAGTTCACGAAGCTTATGGTGGAGTTGTTCCCGAATTGGCTTCGCGTGCACATCAACAGAACATAGTGCCGGTGGTGCACGAGGCTTTGAAACGCGCCGGAGTCACAAAAGAAGAATTGAGCGCTGTGGCATTTACACGCGGTCCGGGACTAATGGGGTCTTTACTGGTAGGTGTATCGTTTGCCAAAGGGTTCGCTTGCTCGTTGGGTATTCCTATGGTGGATGTTAATCATTTGACAGGACATGTGTTAGCGCATTTCATTAAAGCGGAAGGTGAAGACAATGTTCAGCCTGAATTTCCTTTTCTTTGCCTGCTGGTTTCCGGCGGAAATTCTCAGATTATTTTGGTGAAAGCCTATAACGATATGGAAATTCTGGGACAGACCATTGACGATGCTGCCGGTGAAGCTATTGACAAATGTTCAAAGGTAATGGGACTGGGCTATCCCGGAGGCCCGATTATTGATAAATTGGCACGTCAGGGCAATCCGAAGGCATTTACTTTCAGCAAACCGCATATTCCGGGATTGGATTATAGCTTCAGCGGCTTGAAAACCTCATTCTTGTATTCCTTGAGAGACTGGATAAAGGACGATCCCGATTTCATCGAGCATCATAAGACGGATTTGGCAGCTTCATTGGAGGCTACCATTGTCGATATATTAATGGATAAATTGCGTAAGGCGGCAAAGCAGTATAATATAAAAGAAGTGGCTGTTGCCGGCGGTGTATCGGCAAATAACGGTTTGCGCAACTCTTTCCGCGAACATGCGGCAAAATACGGTTGGAACATATTCATTCCTAAGTTCAGTTATACAACGGATAATGCTGCAATGATCGCCATTACCGGCTACTTCAAATATCTGGATAAGGACTTTTGTCCGATAGAAGCGCCCGCTTATTCGCGTGTCACCTTGTAAGAAGAATATATTCCCTATATAATAAGGTATGAAGCTGGAAGAAGAAATAGGAGAACTGTTGAAAGCGAAGAATCTGTCCCTTTCCACCGCTGAAAGTTGTACCGGTGGCGGAATTGCCGCCTTAATAACTTCGGTTCCGGGAAGCTCGGAGTACTTCAATGGAGGGATTGTGGCATATTCTAATGAAATAAAGCAAGATCTGCTTCATGTTTCTGCCGAAACACTGGCCAGACATGGTGCGGTGAGCCGGGAGACTGTTGTTGAAATGGTGAAAGGTGCGATGAAAACGCTGAAAACGGACTGTGCGGTTGCCACTTCGGGCATTGCAGGTCCCGGTGGTGGAACACAGGAAAAACCGGTGGGTACAATCTGGATAGCAGCTGCTTATAAAAATGAAATTGTGACAATGAAGCAGGAGGGAGATTGCGGAAGGGCAGGAAATGTACAGTGTGCTATTCAAAATGCGTTGTCGATGCTTTGCAGCAAACTGAAATGAGCAAAAAATGTTCTCGTACAATGAATTATTTTAGGAAAAACTTGTTTTGTAACGATAAAAGTGCTTACTTTGCGCTCTGTTTGAAATAAGTATAGATAAAAACTATAAAATAAAGATAGAAATGTCGAAGATTTGTCAAATTACCGGAAAGAAAGCCATGATTGGCAACAATGTTTCACACTCAAAGAGAAGAACAAAAAGAACCTTTGATTTGAACTTGTTTAACAAGAAATTCTATTATGTAGAACAAGACTGCTGGATCAGTCTGAGTATTTGCGCTAACGGTTTGCGCATTATTAATAAAAAAGGTCTGGATGCTGCTTTGAAGGATGCAGTAGCTAAGGGCTATTGTGATTGGAAAAGCATTAAAGTAATTGGCTAAAAAGTAGAGGAGAATACTGATTATGGCAAAGAAAGCAAAAGGTAACAGAGTGCAGGTGATTCTGGAATGTACAGAACACAAGGATAGCGGTATGCCGGGAACTTCTCGTTATATTACGACGAAGAACAGAAAAAATACTACCGAGAGACTGGAGTTGAAGAAATACAACCCGATTCTGAAGAGAGTAACAGTACACAAAGAAATCAAATAATAATAGTATAACCCATGGCAAAGAAAACAGTAGCAAGTTTGCACGATGGTTCTAAGGAAGGTCGTGCTTATACGAAGGTTATCAAGATGGTTAAGTCTCCGAAGACCGGTGCTTACATCTTCGATGAGCAAATGGTTCCTAACGAAAAAGTACAGGACTTTTTCAAGAAATAAGATAAATGCAGTTGCTGTAAGGCGCTGATTACTTATAAAGCTCCTCTCGCTGATATATCGGCGGGGGGATTTTTTTTGCTATTAAATCGTTTCGGCTTTTATTATTTGTTAATTTTGTTATATCTTTGTGGCATAATGTATTGTACAAAAAAGTAGACTATGGGATTTTTTAGTTTTTTCTCAAAAGAAAAGAAGGAAACATTAGATAAAGGATTATCTAAAACAAAAGAGAGTGTGTTCGGGAAGATTGCCCGTGCTATAGCCGGTAAATCGAAAGTGGATGATGAGGTGCTGGATAATCTGGAAGAGGTGTTGATTACTTCGGATGTGGGCGTAGAAACTACGTTGAAGATTATAGAACGTATCGAGAAGCGTGCCGCAGACGAGAAATATATGAATGCGAAGGAGCTGAATGTGATTCTGCGCGATGAAATCGCTGCTTTGCTCACAGAGAACAACTCGGATGATGTGGACGACTTTGAAACTCCTGTTGCGAAGAAGCCATACGTGATTATGGTAGTGGGAGTGAATGGTGTAGGAAAAACCACGACTATAGGCAAACTGGCTTATCAGTTTAAGAAAGCCGGCAAATCCGTTTATCTGGGTGCTGCCGATACTTTCCGTGCAGCGGCGGTGGAGCAGCTGGTTATCTGGGGCGAACGTGTGGGGGTTCCCGTTATCAAGCAGAAAATGGGTGCTGACCCTGCTTCTGTGGCATTTGATACTTTGAGTTCAGCGGTAGCCAATAATGCCGATGTGGTGATTATAGATACCGCCGGACGTCTGCATAATAAAGTGGGTCTGATGAACGAGCTGACCAAAATTAAGAATGTAATGAAGAAGGTTGTGCCGGATGCTCCGAATGAGGTATTGCTTGTTTTGGATGGTTCCACCGGACAGAATGCATTTGAGCAGGCCAAGCAGTTTACTTTGGCAACGGAGGTTACGGCAATGGCTGTAACCAAGCTGGACGGAACGGCTAAAGGCGGCGTTGTAATCGGAATCTCCGATCAGTTTAAGATTCCGGTAAAGTACATCGGTCTGGGAGAAGGCATAGAGGACTTGCAGGTGTTCCGTAAAAAAGAGTTTGTCGATTCGTTGTTCGGAGGGAATGCATGAAACGGAAAACTATTGATATCATAACATTAGGCTGCTCTAAAAATTTAGTGGACTCGGAGCATTTGATGCGCCAGCTGGAGGAAGCGGGCTTTCATGTAACGCATGATGCCGAGCGTCCGAAAGGAGAGATTGCCGTAATTAATACCTGCGGTTTCATCGGCGATGCAAAAGAGGAGTCTATCAATATGATTCTTGAATTTGCGCAGGCTAAGGAAGAAGGCGAACTGGAGAAACTCTATGTCATGGGTTGCCTTTCGGAACGTTACCTGAAGGAACTGGCGATTGAGATTCCTCAGGTGGATAAGTTTTACGGCAAGTTCAATTGGAAAGAGTTGCTGCAGGATTTGGGTAAGGCATACCATGAGGAACTGCACATAGAGCGTACACTGACCACTCCCCAGCATTATGCCTATCTGAAAATATCGGAAGGATGCGACCGCAAATGCTCTTATTGTGCCATTCCTATTATTACAGGCCGGCATGTGTCGCGTCCTATGGAAGAAATCCTGGACGAGGTGAAGTATCTTGTGGCCCGCGGAGTGAAAGAGTTTCAGGTTATTGCGCAGGAATTGACCTATTATGGCGTAGATTTATATAAGAGGCAGATGTTGCCCCAATTAATTGAAAAAATCTCAGAAATTCCAGGTGTGGAATGGATACGTTTGCATTATGCTTATCCGGCTCATTTCCCGATGGATTTATTCCGCGTAATGCGCGAGCGTCCCAATGTATGTAAATATATGGATATTGCCTTGCAGCATATCAGTGATAATATGTTGGAGAAAATGCGCCGTCATGTTACTAAAGAGGATACTTATCGGCTGATAGAAAAGTTTCGGGAAGAAGTTCCGGGAATTCACTTGCGCACTACGCTTATGGTGGGGCATCCTGGAGAAACGGAAGCTGACTTTGAAGAGCTGAAGGAGTTTGTCCGTAAGGTGCGCTTCGACAGAATGGGGGCATTTGCGTATTCCGAGGAGGAAGGTACGTATGCCGCTGCCCATTACGAAGACAGCATTCCTCAAGAAGTAAAGCAAGCCCGGTTGGATGAATTGATGTCCATCCAGCAAGGTATTTCTGCCGAACTGAGCGCAGCAAAGGTAGGCAGGCAGATGAGAGTAATAATCGACCGTCTGGAAGGTGATTACTATATCGGACGTACGGAGTTCGATTCTCCCGAAGTAGACCCGGAAGTGCTGATTGAATGTGGTGATGAACTGTTGGAGATTGGCGGCTTTTATCAGGTAGAGATAATAAATTCCGATGATTTCGACCTTTTTGGACGGATTATTTAAATATTTCCTTTCGTACTTCTTGTGTATGTGGGGAAGATTTGCTAATATAGCACAGTAGTTCACAATTTTAAAGCTTGGATTTTGAATAACAAAGAATTTACTTCGGAATTGTCACGCAGGTTAGGGTATACTTTGAAGGATACTTCGGAGTTGGTTACTTCTTTACTGTCGGATATGACGCGGCAACTGGAAGAAGGGAATATGATTTCCATACAAGGTTTTGGAACATTCGAAGTGAAAAAGAAAGCGGAACGTATATCCGTAAATCCAACAACCAAACAGCGTATGCTGGTTCCGCCTAAACTGGTGCTGACATATAAACCCAGTACCTTGCTAAAGGATAAGTTTAAGTAATCTTTCTTTTTAAATCTTCCATATTATGAATGAAAAACTAAACATACAGGATCTGATTGATTTGCTGGCTGAGAAGCATGGCATGAGCAAGAAGAATGCCGATAGTTTTGTGAAAGAGTTTTTCCAACTGATTGAAGAAGCGTTGGAAAAAGACAAGTATGTGAAGATTAAAGGTCTGGGCGCTTTTAAACTGATTGATGTGGAAAGCCGGGAGAGTGTAAATGTCAATACTGGGGAACGCTTTGAGATACAAGGCCATACCAAAGTTTCATTTACTCCGGAGCCTGCTTTGAAAGATATTATCAATAAGCCGTTTGCGCATTTTGAAACAGTAGTGCTCAATGAAGGTACTGTTTTAGAAGATACCCCTGTAGATAGTGACAGTGAGGAGGATGAAGATACGGAGCAGAAAGTGGAAGATGTTGTGCCGGAAGTGGTTGCCGGTAGTGCGGTTGAGACACCGGAGATTGCGGAGAAAATCGATAGTCCTGTCGAACCGGAACCTGTAGAAGAAGCCGTTGTTCCTGTGGAGACTGTGGCTTCGGAGGAAGTTAATGAAGAGAGGGTGGAGGTTATCAAAACTGCCGGCCCGGCTGAATCTTCCGCAATGAAATACTTCATTGCCATCGTGGCTCTTGTGGTATTGCTATGTGCAGGAACCGTCGCTTATTTGTATTATCCTGATTGGTTTGACGGATTATCGGCTGAACCGCCTGTGGAGGAAACCGCTGGGAATGAAGCTGGCAATGCGGCAGGTAATACGGTTTTAATGGATAGTGTCGGTGTTAAGGATAGTGTGGCGATTGCCGTAAAAGATACTGTGTCGAAGAAGCTGATTGCTGAACCTGTAATAAAACAGCAGGAAGCACCGGTTGCCGTCAAACAGACTGTAGTAGCCGCTACATCTGCCTCCCAGCTGAAAAAACAGAAGAAAGTTGAGTATGTACCCGATTCTACCAATTATACCATTGCAGGAACGCAGGCGACATATACGATAAAGCCGGGTGAGACATTGACCAGAGTGGCTCTTCGTTTTTATGGAACTAAAGCGTTATATCCATATATAGTAAAACATAATCCAGACGTTATCAAAAAACCGGATAATGTACCTGCGGGCACAACAATAAAGATACCTAAATTAGTGAAGAAGCAGTAAAAAGATACTGCTTCTTTTTTGTTAAATACTCAGAGCTTGTTTAAAAATTCTTGAAGAAGTATTTTTTCAGTTCCTTTTGAGTTTCTTCCTGGTCTGTTTTCCTCTTTTTATCCGTTACATAGCCTGCTATGCTCTTAGTAAAAACAGAAAAATATTTTCAAAGAAGAACTCTTGAAAAGAATGCTGAACAAAATTAAACAGGCTCTAAACTCTATGAAAGTAGTTTAATCTAAAGGTTTCACATTGTTTTTTAATAAAAATTAGTTGCTATGGTTAATTTATTCCCGTACTTTTGGAAGCGAAAAGATAATTACCGGCTTTCAACCGGGCTAAAATGAAAATTAAACATTAAAAATACATTGATTTATGGCTGAAACAATTGATATCCGCGAGCTGAATGAGCGGATTGAAAGACAAAGTGCTTTCGTTACCAATCTTACTACGGGCATGGACCAGGTTATTGTAGGACAAAAGCATCTGGTAGAGTCGTTGTTAATTGGTCTGTTGTCCGACGGACATGTGCTGCTGGAAGGTGTGCCGGGTTTGGCAAAAACATTAGCTATCAAAACGTTGGCTTCATTGATCGACGCGCAGTACAGCCGTATTCAGTTTACGCCGGACTTGTTGCCGGCCGACGTTATCGGTACAATGGTTTACAGTCAGAAAGATGAGACTTTCCAAGTGAAGCGAGGTCCGGTATTTGCTAATTTCGTATTGGCGGATGAAATAAATCGTGCTCCGGCCAAAGTCCAGAGTGCCCTGTTGGAAGCTATGCAGGAACGTCAGGTTACAATAGGCAAGGAGACCTTCAAGTTGCCCGAACCATTCTTGGTGCTTGCTACCCAGAACCCTATTGAGCAGGAAGGTACATATCCGCTGCCCGAAGCACAGGTGGACCGTTTTATGCTGAAAGTTGTCATCGACTATCCGAAACTGGAAGAGGAGAAATTGATTATACGTCAGAATATAAACGGAGATAAGCTGAATGTGAAGCCTATTTTGAAAGCTGATGAGATCATCGAAGCTCGTAAAGTTGTGCGTCAGGTATATCTGGATGAGAAAATTGAGAAATACATTGTCGATATTGTATTTGCAACCCGCTATCCGGAGAAATACGATCTGAAGGAACTGAAGGATATGATTGGATTTGGTGGCTCACCTCGTGCTTCCATCAATTTGGCGTTGGCAGCTCGCAGTTATGCTTTCATCAAGCGTCGTGGCTACGTTATTCCTGAAGACGTACGTGCTGTGGCACATGATGTATTGCGCCATCGTATCGGCTTGACTTATGAGGCAGAAGCAAGCAATATGACTTCTGACGAAATTGTCAGCAAGATTTTGAATAAAGTTGAAGTGCCCTAATGTGTAAATAAATATCGTAGCCGTAAGGTTGATGTTGAAAGAGCGCTCCTGTTCTTTTACTAAAACGGGGGAAAAGATTTAGTATATCCTTACCGATGTTTTAGTAAAAAGGAAAGAAAGATTTAGTAAAAGACGTATGTCATATACTAAGTTGTTGTTTACTAAATATTTATGTGTTACTGAATGGAAACCACTGATTTGTTAAAAAAAGTCCGTCAAATTGAGATAAAAACGCGCGGATTATCCAATAATATCTTTGCAGGCCAATATCATTCGGCTTTTAAAGGCAGGGGTATGGCTTTTTCCGAAGTGCGTGAATATCAGTTTGGTGACGATATACGCGACATAGACTGGAATGTGACGGCGCGCTTCCACAAACCATTTGTGAAGGTGTTTGAAGAAGAGCGTGAGTTGACTGTTATGTTGCTGGTAGATGTTTCCGGTAGTTTGGAGTTCGGTACGGTGAAGCAGATGAAAAAGGATATGGTGACAGAAATAGCTGCCACATTAGCTTTTTCTGCCATTCAGAACAACGATAAGATCGGTGTCATCTTCTTTTCAGACCGGATAGAAAAGTTTATTCCGCCTAAGAAAGGGCGTAAACACATTTTATATATCATTCGAGAGTTGCTTGATTTTCATCCGGAAAGCCGGCGGACAAACATTCGCCTTGGACTGGAGTATCTTACGAATGTGATGAAGCGCCGCTGCACTGCTTTTGTTTTATCAGACTTTATTGACCGGGAGAACTTTAAGAATGCCATGACTATTGCCAATCGCAAGCATGATGTTGTGGCTATTCAGGTCTATGACCGTCGTGTAGAGGAATTGCCTGCCGTAGGACTGATGAAAATAAAAGATGCGGAAACAGGGCATGAACAGTGGATTGATACTTCTTCACGTGCTGTACGCCGCGCTCACCATGATTGGTGGGTGAACAAACAGGCGGAACTGAATGAAACATTTACCAAAAGCAATGTCGATAATGTGTCGGTACGTACAGACCAGGACTATGTTAAGGCATTGATGAATTTGTTTGCGAAACGAAATTAATCGGAAAATGAAAAGACATATATTTCTGATAACACTGTTGGCAGTCTTGACGGGTAGGATAGCAGCCCAGTCGGTGACGGTGGATGCTACGATTGACTCTTTGCAGATCCTCATTGGAGAGCAAGCCAAAATCAAGCTCCAAGTGGCATTGGATGCTGATAAGCGTGCTATTTTTCCCGCCTATGCCGATACTTTGGTGCGTGGAGTGGAAATAATCGATATAGCCAAGCCGGATACGCAAATGCTGAATGATGGCAGACGTTCGTTGATAACGCAGGAGTATACCGTAACTTCATTTGATTCGGCATTATACTATCTGCCACCGATGGAGGTGCTTGTCGATAATAAGGCATACCGTTCCAAGGCTTTGGCATTGAAAGTATATTCAATGCCGGTAGACACGTTGCATCCCGACCAGTTCTTTGGCCCGAAGCCCGTAATGAAAGCTCCCTTTGCATGGGAGGATTGGTATATGGCCATCGCTTGTGCTGTGCTGTTTGCGCCCTTCTTGTTGCTGCTTATCTACCTTGTGAAACGTATTCGTGATAATAAGCCGATTATTCGCAAGGTGAAAGTGGAGCCCAAATTGCCGCCTCATCAATTGGCTATGCAGGAAATAGAGCGCATTAAGAGTGAGAAGGTTTGGCAGAAAGGACAGTCGAAGGAATATTATACGGAACTGACGGATGCCATTCGTACTTATATAAAGAATCGTTTCGGCTTCAATGCATTGGAGATGACGTCTTCTGAAATTATTGATAAGTTGCTGCAAATGAATGATAAAGATGCTATCTCTGATTTGCGTTCCTTGTTTCAGACGGCGGATTTAGTGAAGTTTGCCAAGCATAGTCCGCTGATGAATGAGAACGACGCTAATTTGATTAGCGCAATCGATTTTATCAATGAAACGAAAGAAAAGGAGGACGAGAATGTCAAACCGCAGCCCACTGAGATCACTATTATTGAGAAGCGGCCTTTGCGTACCAAGATATTGCTTGGCATAGGGATTGCGGCCTTAGCAGCGGCCCTTATCGGTTCGTTGATATATATCGGTTCGGAGTTATACAACTATTTTGCTTGATGAGCGGGTAGGAGGGAACTTCAGTCATAAATTGTAAATTGTAAAATTGTAAATATCATGGTTTTTGCCAATATTGAATATTTATTCTTACTGCTGTTGCTTATACCTTATATAGTATGGTATATCATGAAACGGAAGAATAGTGAAGCTACGCTTCAGATTTCGGACGCTCGTGTATATGCGCATACCCCGAAAAGTTATAAGAACTATTTGCTGCATGTACCGTTTGCATTGCGAATAATTGCTTTGGCATTGGTTATTCTTATTTTGGCCCGGCCTCAAACAACCAATAGTTGGCAGAATAGCGAAATAGAAGGTATTGATATAATGCTTGCCATAGACGTTTCTACCAGTATGTTGGCCGAAGATTTGAAGCCTAACCGGCTGGAAGCGGCAAAGGATGTGGCGGCGGAGTTTATCAATGGACGACCGAATGATAATATCGGTATCACGCTGTTTGCCGGAGAGAGTTTTACGCAATGCCCGCTGACAGTAGATCATGCCGTTCTTCTGAATTTGATAAAGGACGTAAAGTGCGGACTTATTGAGGACGGTACAGCGGTGGGAATGGGCATCGCCAACGCGGTTACCCGGTTGAAAGACAGCAAGGCCAAATCAAAAGTTATCATTCTGCTGACGGATGGTACGAACAACAAAGGAGATATTTCTCCATTGACGGCTGCCGAGATTGCAAAAAGTTTCGGTATTCGTGTCTATACCATCGGTGTGGGTACTAACGGTATGGCGCCATATCCGTATCCGGTAGGCGGGACAGTGCAATACGTCAATATGCCGGTTGAGATAGACGAGAAGACTTTGACACAAATTGCCGGGACAACAGACGGCAATTATTTTCGTGCTACGAGTAATTCGAAGCTGAAAGAGGTATATGAAGAAATTGACAAACTGGAGAAAACGAAACTGAGTGTGAAAGAATACAGTAAGCGTCAGGAGGAATACCGCTGGTTTGCACTGGCTGCTTTCTTCTGCGTACTGCTGGAAGTCCTGTTGCGCAATTCGATATTGAAGAAAATACCGTAAGGAAGTTTGTGATTTTTTTATGGATGTGCTTTATGTCGTGCACAGATTAATATGAATAGTAAATCGTAAAATAGTAAATAAGAAGATGTTTCGATTTGAAGAACCTGCATATTTGTCCTTGTTGCTGTTGCTGCCTTTATTGGCAGCCTTTTACTTGTATTCCAATTATCGGAGACGAAGGAATATTCGTAAGTTCGGTGATCCGGTGCTGATGGCGCAATTAATGCCGGATGTGTCCAAGTACCGTCCGGATGTGAAGTTTTGGATGGTATTTGCCGCTATCGGATTGTTTGCAGTGCTGCTGGCTCGTCCCCAATTCGGCTCTAAACTGGAGACTGTGAAACGTCAGGGAGTGGAAGTGATGATTGCGCTGGATATCTCAAACTCAATGTTGGCGCAAGATGTACAGCCCAGCCGCTTGCAGAAAGCAAAAAGATTGGTGGCACAGCTGGTGGACAAAATGGAAAATGACAAGGTAGGTATGATTGTTTTTGCGGGTGACGCTTTTACACAGCTTCCTATTACCAGTGATTATATATCGGCCAAGATGTTTTTGGAATCTATCGACCCTTCATTGATTTCTAAACAAGGTACGGCTATTGGAGCAGCCATTAATTTAGCTTCCCGCAGCTTTACTCCGCAAGAAGGCGTAGGACGTGCGATCATTGTCATAACAGATGGTGAAAATCACGAAGGTGGCGCGGTAGAAGCCGCTAAGGCTGCTGCCGAGAAGGGCATTCAGGTGAATGTACTCGGTGTGGGTATGCCCGAAGGAGCACCTATTCCGGCAGAAGGAACCAATGATTATCGTCGCGATCGTGACGGAAATGTTATTGTGACCCGTTTGAACGAGCAAATGTGTCAGGAGATCGCCAAATCCGGTAACGGCATATATGTGCGTGTAGATAATACGAATGGTGCCCAGAAGGCAATCAGTCAGGAAATCAATAAGATGGCGAAAGCCGACGTAGAAACGCAAGTATATACAGAATTCAATGAGCAATTCCAGGCTGTGGCGTGGATCATCTTATTGTTGCTGTTGGCAGAGATGCTGATATTGGAACGCAAGAACCCTCTGTTCCGTAATATTCATTTGTTTTCTAATAAGGAATGATGCGTATGTTACAGAAAAAATATATAGGATTGGCTTTATTGCTGTTGGCGGCAGCTACGTCTTTCGCCCAAAAAGCCGAACGTGATTTTATCCGTAAGGGAAACCGCTTTTTTAATGATAGTGTATATGTCAATGCAGAAGTGAATTATCGCAAGGCATTGGAGGTAAATCCTCAGTCCACCGTTTCTATGTTTAACCTTGGAAATACGTTGGCACAGCAGAATAAGTTGCAGGAAGCTATGGAACAATATGTTGCAGCCACAAAGATAGAAAAAGACAAGGATGATTTAGCGCAGATTTATCATAATATGGGAGTGATTTTTCAGTCACAGAAAGATTATGCTAAGGCGGTAGAAGCATACAAACAGTCGCTGCGCAATAATCCAAAGGATGATGAAACGCGTTATAACTTAGCTTTGGCTCAGAAAATGCTGAAAGACCAACAGCAGGATCAACAAAATCAGGATCAAAATCAACAACAGCAGAAGCAAGACCAACAGGAAGACAAAAAGGACCAGAATAAAGATCAACAGCAGAATAAAGAACAGCAACAACCACCTCAACCGCAAAAGAAGGATAACGAGATGTCTAAAGAGAATGCCGAACAGCTTTTGAATTCTGTTATGCAGGATGAAAAGGATGTGCAGGATAAGGTAAAGAAGCAACAGGTTATCCAGGGTGGACGTTTGGAAAAAGATTGGTAACAAACATAATTAGGAAATAATATATGAGAAAAATAGTTTTCTTATGGATAGCACTGATAATGGTCAGTTTGCATGCCTTTGCCGATGAAAAGGTATCGTTTACTGCATCTGCCCCCGATGCTGTAGCGGTGGGTGATCAGTTCAGGCTGTCGTATACAGTGACTACACAGAAAGTGAGAGATTTTCGGGTTCCTTCCATAAAAGGATTCGATGTACTTATGGGACCCAGCCGTTCACAACAGAAAAGTGTGCAGATTATTAATGGAGAAACGACCTCTACCAGCAGCATAACGTTTACATACATCTTGATGGCTACAAAGGAAGGCAGTTTTACTCTTCCCGGAGCTACCATAACTGCTGACGGTAACCAGATGGTTTCCAATGCTGTACATATAAATGTGCTTCCGGCAGACCAAGCAAATGGAGCGTCCTCCGGAAATAGTGGAAGACAAGGCGGAGCGGCAAGTCGTGCTTCATCGGGAACGTCAGTGTCAAATAGTGATCTATTTATTACTGCCACAGCCAGTAAGACTACTTTATATGAGCAAGAGGCTTTCTTGTTGACATATAAGATATATACTTTAGTTGATTTACGGGGTTTTGACAATGTCAAACTACCTGATTTCAAGGGATTCCATTCGCAAGAGGTGGAACTTCCCAATGACCGTAAATGGAGTCTTGAACACTACAAAGGAAGAAACTATCAGACAACCGTATACCGTCAATTTGTGCTCTTTCCACAACAATCGGGTAAATTAACGATTGATGCGGCCCGTTTTGATGCGTCTATCGCTAAGGCTACTCAGGTGGCCGATCCGTTTGAAGCTTTCTTTAATGGCGGAAATAATTATGTGGAAGTAAAGAAAACATTGGCAACTCCCCAGTTGACAGTTGACGTAAAAGAACTGCCGGCAGGAAAGCCCGCAGGATTCTCTGGCGGAGTGGGAGAGTTCAGTATTTCTTCATCCATAAACAGTACGAACGTTAAAACAAACGATGCTGTTACAGTGAAACTTGTCATTTCCGGAACAGGCAACTTGAAGTTGATTTCCACTCCGGAAGTTAAGTTCCCTGAAGATTTTGAAGTTTATGATCCAAAGGTAGATAATAAGTTCCGTTTGACGAGTGCCGGACTTTCCGGTAGTCAGGTAATTGAATATCTTGCTATTCCTCGTAATGCCGGCACCTATAAGATTCCTGCTGTGGAGTTCAGCTATTTTGATATCAAATCTCGTACGTATAAGACTTTGACCACTGAAGGCTATGAACTTCACGTTGAAAAGGGAAGTGGTAATGCGGCACAAACCATTGCTAACTTTACTAATAAGGAGGATTTAAAGGTGTTGAATGAGGATATTCGTTATATTAAGCAAAATGACGTCACTCTTTCTCGGAAGGGCGATTTCTTCTTTGGCTCTCTGCTATGCTGGTTATTCTATATTGTGCCTGGAGTTGTATTCATCTTGTTCTTTATCATTTATCGTAAACAAATAGCAGCCAATGCCAATGTTGCTAAAATGCGTACGAAGAAAGCAAATAAAGTTGCTGTGAAACGTATGAAAATGGCTGGTAGACTATTGGCCGATGGTAAGAAAGATGCATTTTATGATGAAGTGTTGAAAGCGCTTTGGGGATATATTAGTGACAAATTGAATATCCCGGTTTCACGCTTGTCTAAAGATAATGTTGAAGGAGAACTTCGTAATTACGGTGTGGATGATGCACTGATAAAAGAGTTCCTTGATGCATTGAATAATTGTGAGTTCGCTCGTTTTGCTCCTGGGGATGATAACCAGGCTATGGATAAAGTTTATTCAGATTCTTTGGAGGTTATCAGCAAAATGGAAAGCTCTATAAAACATTAATTGGGAGGACACTATGATGAAGAAAATAATATCCTTAACATTTGGATTGCTGATGACAATGGCTGCTTGGGGACAAAGTTCTGCAGCAGTAGATACTTTGACTCCTGCGCAAGATTCAGTCTCTATCGGTTCACATACGGAATTCGCAGCAGCTAAGATCTCAGATGATAATGTGACTAAAGCAGAGGGTGATAGTGCATATATGCGAAATGATTATGCTTCTGCCATTCAAATTTATGAGAGTCTATTAAAGAAAGGGGAAGCGGCAGAAATCTATTATAATTTAGGTAATAGTTATTACAAAGCCGATGATATAGCCAAAGCAATTCTAAATTATGAACGTGCTTTGTTATTGCAACCTGGCAATGCGGATATTCGTGCTAATTTAGAGATTGCGCGTTCTAAAACGATAGATAAAGTAGTCTCGGTGCCTGATATCTTTTTTGTAGCCTGGGTGAAGTCTTTGATAAATTGTTTAAGTGTAGATGCATGGGCTAAGTTAGGAATCGTATTCTTTATTCTTTTACTTATATCATTTTCTCTTTTTTTCCTTTCCAAACAGATTGTGTGGAAGAAGAGTGGATTTATAGCCGGAATTGCATTTTTGTTTCTTGTTGCCTTGAGTAACATCTTTGCTTCAGAACAAAAAAGCGAATTGATGAATAGAAATAAAGCTATTATTTTATCTCCCAGTGTTACAGTACGAAGTACTCCCAGTGAAAGTGGCACCAGTTTGTTTATTCTGCATGAGGGGCATAAAATAGAGGTTAAGGATAATTCTATGCGCGAATGGAAAGAAATTCGTCTGGAAGATGGTAAAGTAGGATGGGTTCCTACTTCTGCAATAGAAGTGATTTAGAGATAGTTTATTGCCGAATAGTAAAGCCCGCATGGGATATAAAAGGTGTTTTTCCTGTTTATATTTCATACGGGCTTTTGAGGTATTTATAGAATGTTAAACATATAACAGAAAAATACAAGTAAATAGTTTGTTTTATCTTTTTTTTTCCTTAAGTTTATAGCGTGATAAAACAATATCCAAAGTATTAACCATTAAATTTATGAATATGAGAACGATAACATTTAATGAACTCCGTAAGATCAAAGACTCATTACCCAGCGGTAGTATGCATAGAATAGCCGATGAACTCGGACTTAACGTTGACACAGTAAGAAACTTTTTTGGTGGCCACAACTTTAAGGAAGGCAAGAGTGTTGGGATTCATTTGGAACCAGGTCCTGATGGTGGTTTAGTAATGATTGATGATACTACAGTCCTGGATCGGGCTTTGAAGATTTTAGATGAGATTGCAGGCGAAGCTGTAGAACCCGTTCGGGCTTAAGAAAAATTAAAAAGAATCCCAATTGCTGAGAAACAATTGGGATTTCTTGTTTGTTTTTATAAACAATCTAATTGGATAACTTATGGAAGATAAATTAGTAACATTAGCTATTCTGACGTATGCAAAGGCACAGATACTGAAGAATGTTCTTGAAAATGAGGGCATTGAAACTTATATTCATAATGTGAATCAAATACAGCCGGTCGTATCCTCCGGTGTGCGTGTTCGTATTAAAGAAAGTGATTTACCGCATGCTTTGAAAATTACTGAAAGTTCAGCATGGCTGTCTGAAGAGGTGGTAGGAGGAAAGGCTCCAAAAATAGAGAAGGGGAGTAATAAAGTTGTGATTCCTGTTGATTTTTCAAATTATTCATTGAAAGCGTGTGAGTTTGGCTTCAATTTTGCAAAAAACATAGATGCTGAAGTTGTTTTACTCCATGTTTATTTTACACCTATTTATGCTACGTCATTACCATATGGTGATGTTTTTAACTATCAGTTGAGCGATGAAGAAAATGTAAGAAGTATATTACAAAAAGTTCATGCAGATTTAAATGTTTTGTCTGATAAGGTAAAAGTCAAAGTCGCTTCTGGGGAGTTTCCTGATGTAAAATATGTTTGTGTGTTGAGAGAAGGTATTCCGGAAGAAGAAATATTACGTTATGCCAAAGAATATCGTCCGGTGATCATTATAATGGGAACACGTGGTAAAAATCAAAAGGATATTGATTTAATTGGCAGTGTGACAGCTGAGGTCATTGAACGTAGTCGTGTGCCCGTTCTGGCTATTCCTGAAAATACGCCATTCAAACAATTTAGTGAAGTGAAGCGTGTGGCGTTTATTACAAATTTTGATCAACGGGATTTAATCGCCTTTGATTCACTAATTAATAGTTTGAAACCATTCCATTTTTCTATATCTCTAATTCATCTTACTGATGTAAGCAACACTTGGAATGAGATTAAATTAGGTGGTATTAAAGAGTATTTCCAAAAACAATATCCACAATTAGAGATTTATTATGATGTAGTAAAGAATGATGATTTATTGAATAGCTTAGATAATTATATTAAAACCAATCATATAGGTATTATTGCATTGACATCATATAAGAGAAATATATTTTCTCGTTTATTCAATCCTGGAATTGCGAGAAAGATGATATTTCATTCTGATACACCATTACTGGTAATTTGTGGGCGTTCTAATTGATTTCTATTTGCTTTGATTATAGGAGGAATTATAATTCTACAATATCATGAATGTGTTTAATATAAAATATTAACAAATGTAATATTGTATTTAACATAAAGATACATTACAAACGTGATATTCGATAAGTAATGTGATATAAACCATCAACATAGGCAATAACAAGCTGCATAATAGGGAAGCCATTCAATAATATATGTAATCCGTCAAACTGATATAACCGCACAACAGATAGAGAAGACAGAAATTCAAATATTTCCATTAAGTCATGAAAGGGTATAGGACACCATTGTATAGAGTAATTCATAATATAAAGATTTTTATCCTGTCATTTTTCGTATAATAGGACAAGAAAAAAAGACAGCCGAGATATTCATTAATCGGCTGCCCTTTGGGAAAATGACTAAGGTTTCACCTACGATTAAGATAACGTATAATAGCATTAACCAATCGAAAGAATAAAATAAAAAACGGAATAGATAATAATAATAATAATATCCACATAATAACAAAAATTAATATTATAATGCAAATATAATAAAATATTACTCAATACCAGAGGGAACACCTAAAGATTGTAAAAAACGAGCACCAGTTTTAAAGAGACCAATTTTATCCGTATTATACATAGAATCAAAGATAGATTCTTTAATAAGACGAACACGATCTTTATAAGTTTCAGACTGGAACTGATTCTCCGTTTGACGAGAAGTATTTTCTAACTGTGCATTAACAGTATTAGCACGCTCAGTCCAATATTGCTGATTAGTAAGAGAAGTACGAGCAACAGTTTCAGCAAGTTTCTCAATTTCATGTCGAGCTTGTTTTTCAGTAAGATTCTTCTGTGAATACTTCAACGCAATATCAGCAGCACCTAAAGCCAACTGCATTTTTTGTTCATACGGCAAAAATTTAAGTTGTTGTTCACGCAACAAATTCTCAGTAACAGCAATCTTTGTTTGTGCCTGTATTTGACGAATATTTTCATTATTAACAGCAATCTGCGATGCAGAGAGGTCTTTCTGAATAGAAGAGAGAACACGCTGTATAGCTACACGTTCATCATCATTCTTAGCGTCATTATAACTCTTATACAATTCAGCAATAGCCTTACTTGCAATATACTTACCTTCAATGCGCAAATTATTGGCTTGAGCATCCTGAATATTACGCTGTGAACCTGTCATAATAGTATCAATAGCATGCCCAAGTCCTTGCATAACACCTGAATAATCAGCAGAATAGGGAGTAGCAGTAGGAGGTTGAACGCCTTGTGCACTGGGAGAACCAGCAGACGGGGCAGAGCCTTGTGTTCCTGATACAGAACCAGCAACACCAACAGAACCACCGTTCATCATCATATAGGGGTTCAAACCAGCAGCTTCCAAACGTTCACGTTGAGCAGACGGAGCATTGTACTCGTTCGTCTTATTCCACATTTCAGTCTGATAAGCCTTATTGTCTTCATACAATTTCCAAGCATTCGCCTTTTGGTCATCATAGAATTTCCACTGGTCACCTAATTGTGTCTGATACATTTCCTTATTATAAGCAATTTGCTTATCAAACATTTTCTCGTTAAAGGCATTGTTCATTTGAGCAATTTCCTTATTGGCATGATTCTGCATAGCAGTAGTAGAAGCACCACCGATAAGGGAAGTACCTGCACCAATTGCAGAACCGACAAGGCCAGTCATAGCAGCAGCACCCATAATTCAATATTTTTATAATTACACATAACTTTATATTTCAAAGGTATTATTTCATAGGGCATAGCCCTGGAGCCCCCCCCTTAAAAGGGGCCCCCCCAATTAAGGTTTAGGTTAAAAAAAATAAGGGGAAACTGCTCGCAGGCTCTTTTTTATTTTAAAACTGAAGACCATAACCAAAGGGAAATAATCATTCAGCAACAGTAGTAGCAGAATTATCAGTAGCAACATTAGCAGCAGTATCAGCAGAAGCATCAGCAGCAGCAGCAGCGGCAGCAGCAGCGGAAATCATTGTATCCTGAGAACTCATAAGATATTGAGACCAAGCTATTAGCTCACTCGGTGTCTGAATAAACCTTGATTTAACGAATGAACACAACTGGTCGTCAGTCATCTTTTTACGCAAATCTGACATTTTAGGTTCGGAAACAGACAAATTGTCAAAATATTCAACAAGCTGCGCACGTGTAAGTTTATCTAATCGCTGTTGATTAAACAACATATAAATATCAGAAGTAACACGAATAGACTTTTTACCGTCACACTCTATTTCCTGAAACATGAAATCATGAAGAGGAGAGGGTTCTACAAACTCACTACCTGACAATACGGCAGAATTAACATTATTAGGTTGAGAATTATGCACATAAGGCTCAACACGTCGCTTTATACACCACATAATAAACAAGTTTTAAATTAATAAGGCAAACCGTCAGTATCAAGATTACGGACAGATTTAATATCAAAGAATGAACTACACAAAAACTGGTCTGTACTCATATCGCTATTAACTTCAACCGCAAAAATAGGGTTAAGACAATTAGGATTAACTTTAAAAAATGTAAAATTCATAGGAGCAACAGAAGGAACAGGTTCAGACGGCTCAACAGGAGGCGCACTATTAGGAAGCGCAACCTGATCCACAACAGATGCATTACTATAAGATATTACCCAAGAATTCAATGTGCGTTTAAAACCACCAACTGACTGATCTACTGATGTTTTATAATCAATATAACGAGGTACATAACCAAGAACCAATCCAGAAGCATCAGCCATAGCACGAAGAGGATTCATAAGTTGCAACAACGGCATAGATTGCATACCAACACGATCGAATTCAGGGATAGCATAATCCGTTGAATTTACTTTCAAGAATGCAGGATCAAGCATATCGGTAGTATAGTCAAGCAAAGGAAGACAATGATAAATACACATAATCAAACCATAGCGACCATTACTATTAAAATTAATCTCACCATTCGAAACACCAACACCTTTACCAGCAATATCAGCAGCAGCACTTCCTGTAATATTAGTATTAACGACTTCGTTAATATCAATAGAGGAAGAAACACCACCAAGATAGGTACATAGTTCAGAGAAACCGTCACCAACAGAAACACCCCAGTGTTTCTCTAACTGATCTTTATAATCTTTATTACCTGATTGGGTAATCTCTTTCCATTTTTGTAAAAATTCAGCTTGACGAAGGACCAATATAGAGAGGTCACCAACAGTATCAAATGCAGGCAAGTTTTTAGTAGCCGTACCGCTCGCAGTAACAGGAGAAGTTCCAACAGTAGAGAATTGAGAGAGAGTAAGTTTACCAGTTACATTCGGAGTAATCGAAGCAACAGCCGTTTCACCATATTGTTGATGTGGAAGAACGCCATGAAACAAGTCCTTTTGCCAGTTACAATAACGCAAATCAAAAAAATTATAGTTCTGATAAAATTCAGTAGAATAAGTATTATCAAGATTCATTGAAGAACCGTCCAAATAGTCAACGTTAAAAGTAGAAGGAGAAACCCTTTCCCATTGACTATCACGATAGAAATCTGAATATATTTTCTGATAAGCAAGCAAACCAAAAACATTTTGATTAACATTAGCCATTAAAGGCGCAGTTTTCCAATCATCAGCCAAAAATGATTCATAATTACCATAACCAAGATACTCCAACAACTTTACAGAAGATTTTGAACGATCATAGCCAAAATAATTAGATTTATAATTAGCTAAAGCAGAAGCAGTACTAAGAGCATTAATATAAGAAGCAATTGACTCCGAAGTCATATAAGGCATCTCACCACTTAAAACAAAATTTCTTGTAGGATCAATAGACACAGCATGTTGAGGGTTATCATACATTTGCGTCAAAACTGTATTAGACTTATTCCACAACAAATCATAGGGCACAAAAAAGAAATCATAATACTCTCTGATACGAGCAAATGCAGCAGTATTAACAGGTTGCGTTCGAGTAAACGCCTTAAGATTAATCTTAAACGTATCACCGGGCAAGACCTCTTTTACCATAACTGGCAACAACTCACCAGCTTTAGCAGTAAAATTTTTCTTAAAGGACAAATCAAATCCATTACGCGAGGGTTTATTACGTATGGACTTTAAAGACATAATATTTGCCATAACATTAAAAAATTAAATTAAACATTATTCATCGACAAAAATTTTATTCAAATCATTAAGTTTCTTGTGTTTAATACGATCAGAAAACAACTTATTTATCTGCATATCATACAATCTATATACAGGAGTTTTCTTATAAACCGAAGAATTAAAATAAACATTATCATAAAAAAATGGATAATAACTATTTTCCCAAGCATCAGACATCAAATCAAGATCACCAACCAAATCACTTTCATAGAATAATTGTTGATTTTCAAAAAATGTTTTCAAATGCATATAATCCAAACGGGAATAAAATTCCTCAATAAGCTTCAACTTTCGTTTTCGCTCCGACAAGGTAGGCCTGTCACAAACATAATATAAAAAGTGTTTCGAAAGAAGTAATTCCGTATAGATACGATGAACATAACGGCACATCTCAATACTATCAAGAGAATAGTTAACTATATCAGGTTCAAAGAAATATTGGGAAAGATGATACAAATCCGATTGGTAGGAAACCTCACCGAATATATCCAAACAATAAGTATCTTTCTTATTATGAAAATAATAAATATAAGCTACTATTTCCTTCGCAAGTGCGAACGTCGTTTCGGCGGACGGGAATAGACGCCTTGCTGTATCATATATTCCATAAGAGTAAGCACGTTCAAGTGAAGATTTACCAGTAAATCCTTTACATTTGGGGTAGAAGTAAGCGTAAGCCGACCTCCATACGTCAAATTCTTTATACTTTCCATTGAAAACGATGCTTCTTTTAATAAACTGCTCAGGGGTAAGCGAATATACTTTCGCTCGTTCACTCTGCAAAAAACCTTGACCCAGCTTTTGAGAATGAACGCAGAATGGACAGAGGGTAGGCAATGTAAGAACTTTGGGTACAAGCACACTGCTATTAACATAGCCCGCAACGTATGATGAACACTTACCTTGGGATATTTGACAGTCGACACGACCATAGGACCAAGCCTCAGATACAGCCGCTGAACATACTTGTAAGGCTTCGTCTGATTGGAGGAATAATAAGATATGATAATGCGGGCGAAAGTGTACAGGTCCGTATTCGCCAATGGCAAAATAACGCACTTTTTCTTGGGGGAATCTTTTTGTAACATAATAACGAAATCTCTTAAAAAACAATTGTAAATCAAACTTTCTCAAATAAGGGAGATAACCAAATAAATGGAATTTGTCCTGTAAACGTTCAATCTCTTGTATCGGCAAATCAGCATCTCCAAGATACTCACCAGTTTCAACATCTACGAGGTCATGCCCGTAAGGCCTTTCCATAGAGTCAACAAACTGCGCACGAGGAATGAAACGGTTTGCATAAGTAAGTGTAATAAACAACGTATGTTTAGATGAATAACTTTCCAAATCGCACTGAAATGCATATCGGGAATTTTTAGCCAAAATACAAGCCTTACAATATCCACAAGGAACAGTCATAGCTTCATTTGTATAAGGGTTAACAATACGCTGAGGGTTTAAACACTTACAAAAGGGGTTGAACAACGACATAATTACTTATAATTTAAATCAACAGTAGTAGAATCAACAGAAGTAGCCTGAGACTGCTCAGTAGACTGATTACTATCAACATTGTTCTTACTAATAGTCATACTCATAGTGCATGATACACAAAGCCAAACGGCTGCAATAGCTACAATCGCTTTGACTACAATCTCAATTGTCTTATAAATCTTTTCCTTATCCATAATAATAAAAGAATTAAAATTAATACTTAATACAATAATAATCTACACAAGTCCAACAACGGAGATCAGCCATAGCATAAAAAACAGCCAAGGCCTCAGACAAAGTACAATCCTTAAAGATCTTACGATGGACACGACCATCATAAAGAGAAAAAAAAAGAATAATCACTCTACGATACTTAAGCACAACACGCTTTGAAGAAGACTTTCTCATAACTATAATAATTGATTACGACACAAATATAATTAAAAAAATAAATTCCACAATATCATGATTATGTTTAATATAAGATGCGTAATAATTATTTAATTAGCCTCTATCATAGAAAACATAATATTATAAAAATGGCTGTTTCATACAAGAACAGCCATTTTTATAATATTTGCGATTATTGCATTAACTTCTCTATCGCATCAAATTCAGGACCCATTTGCAGATTGTAGTAAACTCGATACAATCCATTTAACCACAAATCTTTTTGGTCAGGTTTCAATTCTTTTGCTTTTTCATAATTAGGTCTTGCCTTTTCATAAAAAGCTTTTAATGTAGCCTGATCATCTTTATATTTAGGATTATTGACATCAGTAGTTGCTTTTTCTGAGAAATCCTGTGCCTGTAAACAGTAAATCAGACCTAAGTTTGAATATGCTTCTGCATAGTTAGGATCAACTTCAATAGTCTTTTTATAGAATTCAATGGCCTTATCATAATCTTTCATATTATGATAGAGATACCCTTTCACATATAAATAGAATGTGTTGTTAGGATCCTTAGCCAGCATGTCGTCTGCAAATTGCATTGCTTCATCAAACTTATTGCTATTGCTATAATAATCAATCAGATGACCAAAAAAGAATGAATGTTCCGGATATTTTTGAATGCCATCTTTTAAAGAAGCAATCCATTTAATAGTATCGCCTTGAGCTTTTAATGCTGTAGAAATGAATTCCATGGCATACTTCCCTACCTCCTTGTCTTCTTTTGCATATGGAGCATATTTCAAGACATTAGGATAATCTTCCATTTTGGCAGCGGCTAAACTTGCATAATAAGCAATTTGAGGTAATACAGTATCTGTTTGAAGCAGATTTTCCTTTTCAAACATTGGATTGGCAGCAATATCTACATAAGTTGCAAAAAAATCAAGAGCTTCTTTATTCTTATCCAAATTGAAATATTGAATACCGCCATTAATCAAATTAGGACGTGCTGCTAATATAGCGGCGCTATTTGATTTTCTGTATTTATTCTTGATTTTACCTTTTTCATTGGGTATTTGTGCAAGTTCGTCACACTTAAAGTAATATTTACACATGTTCAGTGCGCTATTATATACTTTAAGAGTGTCATAAGGCTTTCTCAAATATGCATTTTCCATTTCTTTTTCATTGATTCTTTTTTGAATAAAGCCTGCTACGTCCCATGTTTCGGCATTGTCCTTCGTTTCAGTGTTGGTCAAAGCTCCGTTGATAAGTTTCTCTGCTTGGTCAAAGTCTGGTTTTACTTCGTTAGCAATGCTCTTAGCTTCTTTTACGCTTTTTTCTTGAGCGAAAGTGAAGCCTACTGCAAGTAGTAAGACCATTGAAAATAGTACTCTTTTCATGATTGTAGAAAATTTTAAATTAATATTATGTCTATTCTTCATTTTCATTATTTACTTCATTCTGAGGAGTTTCTGAAATATTTTCATCTTCTTCTGTGATGATATCCTCTTCGGTTTCTGAAGTCACTTTACATACAGAACCAATTTCATCATTACGTTTCTCAAGATTAATCAGTCGTACTCCTTGTGTGGCACGTCCCATAATACGAACATCGGCAACTTTCAGACGAATGGTAATTCCGGATTTATTGATGATCATTAAATCATTTTCATCTGTAACAGACTTGATGGTCACCAATTTGCCAGTTTTATCAGTTATATTCATGGTTTTTACACCTTTACCGCCTCGGTTTGTTTTGCGATAATCTTCAATGTCAGAACGTTTACCATATCCTTGTTCTGATACCACCATAATTGTTTCAGCTTCAGGATCTTTGATACAGATCATTCCAACTACTTCATCTTGTCCGTCTTCATCAAGTGTCATACCACGTACGCCGGTAGCTGTACGTCCCATTACACGTACGGCATTCTCGTGGAAACGAATAGCGCGTCCGTTGCGATTGGCGATGATAATTTCATTATTACCATTAGTCATACGTACTTCGATAACACGATCATCTTCACGAATAGTAATGGCATTGACACCATTTTGACGAGGACGAGAATATTGTTCAAGTAATGTTTTCTTAATAACGCCATTCTTGGTACAGAACAATACGTAATGACTATTGATGAAGTCTTGGTCATTCAAGTTTTTCACGCGTAGATATGCATTTACAGCATCGTCAGAATCAATATTCAATAGATTCTGAATGGCACGCCCTTTAGAATTCTTTGTACCTTCAGGTATCTCATACACTTTTAGCCAATAACACTTACCTTTCTGCGTGAAGAACATCATGGTATTGTGCATTGTTGCGGGATAGATATGTTCCACAAAGTCTTCATCGCGTGTTTCTGTTCCCTTAGAGCCTACTCCGCCTCGATTTTGAGCTCGGAACTCGCTTAATGGAGTACGTTTGATATATCCCATATGAGAAATGGTAATAATCATTTCGTCGTCTGCATAGAAATCTTCCGGATTGAATTCTTCAGATGAATAAACAATTTCAGAGCGACGCTCGTCACCATATTTATCTTTGATCTCGATTAATTCGTCTTTGATAACTTTACGGCAAAGTTCATCGTTGACAAGGATTTCTTCCAAATAGGCAATCTGTTTTTGGATTTCTTCATACTCGGCATGAAGTTGGTCTTGCATAAGGCCGGTCAATTGGCGCAGACGCATTTCTACAATGGCACGTGATTGAATTTCTGTCAGTTCGAAACGTTCCATCAAACCGCTGATCGCATCATTCGGAGTCTTTGCTGCACGAATAATTTTGATTACTTCATCAATATTGTCTGATGCGATAATCAAACCTTCTAAGATATGAGCACGCTCTTTAGCTTTACGTAAATCATATTGAGTGCGGCGAATAACCACGTCATGGCGATGTTCTACGAAGTATTTAATAAGCTCTTTCAGGTTCAATAAACGAGGACGACCATGTACTAGCGCCACATTGTTTACACCAAAAGAAGTCTGTAATAATGTCATCTTATAGAGCTTATTCAGCACTACACTGGCGTTGGCGTCCCGTTTCACATCGATGACAATACGCATACCTTCGCGGTCAGACTCATCATTAGCATTAGAAATGCCTTCTATCCTCTTTTCATTGGCTAAATCGGCAATAGATTTGATTAATTCGGCTTTATTGACTCCGTAAGGAATTTCAGTAACGATAATCTTGTCATGGGTAGAGGTTGTCTCTATTTCTGCTTTGGCGCGCATTACGACACGTCCACGACCAGTTAGATACGCCTCGCGTACGCCACTCATACCATAAATATATCCTCCTGTCGGGAAATCAGGAGCCTTGACATAAGTCATTAAGGACTCAATATCAATATCATTATTATCGATATATGCAATGCAGGCATCTATCACTTCAGATAGATTATGGGTTGGCATATTTGTGGCCATACCTACGGCAATACCAGAAGCTCCATTTACAAGGAGATTTGGGATACGGGTAGGCATCACAGTTGGCTCCAATAATGAGTCATCGAAGTTGGTTTGCATATCAACAGTTTCTTTATCAAGATCCTGCATCATTTCTTCCCCAATCTTCTGCAAACGACATTCTGTATAACGCATGGCGGCAGCACTGTCTCCGTCCACAGAGCCATAGTTACCCTGTCCGTCTACAAGCATGTAGCGCATAGCCCAAGGCTGAGCCATACGAACGAGAGCACCATATACGGAAGAGTCACCATGTGGGTGATATTTACCTAATACCTCACCAACAACTCTGGCAGATTTTTTATAGGGTTTATCCGACGTATTTCCCAGTCCCATCATACCGAAAAGGATTCTTCGGTGAACAGGTTTAAAACCATCTCTAACATCAGGAAGGGCACGCGAAACAATGACCGACATAGAGTAGTCAATGTACGAAGACTTCATTTCCTCCTCGATGTTAATCTTTATAATTCTGTCTTGTTCAAGCATTTAAAAAGATTATTAATTATACATTTTGGGGTTTGTGAAAAACCACGCTAAAGTACTGCTTTTTTACGATATACAAAAGTTTTCCTTCATAAACTTTGTTGCCGGCCACATTCTTACAGAGATTCCCTCTATATAGGATCATGATAGAGTTCACCTGTAAACAAGGGAGGATTGGAAATAGATGAATTGTGCGTTATTATATATAAGGTGTAGGAGAAAAACGGGAATAACATTATGATTTGTGGCACAGGATTTGTACATTATTAATTCAGTTTGTGATACGCAATATAAAGAAATGCGTATCTTTGTAATAGAAAAACCTTTAATTGAGGAGATTAAAATTATATGAACAATCAATTTTCACAAAGAGTTTCTGATATAATAACTTATAGCAAGGAAGAAGCTAATAGGTTGAGAAATAGATATATCGGTCCTGAACATCTCCTACTTGGTATGTTGCGTGACGGCGGTGGAAAGGCTATCGAAATATTGATGAGACTCGATATAGACTTGAAAAAGGTGAAGAAGCGTATCGAAAGTTTTTTGAGAGAGGCTGAAGATGACACCCTATTACCGGATGCAGATGTTCCATTGTCTCCAATGGCTGCTAAGATATTGAAAATGTGTATTTTGGAAGCACGTATCTTGAAAAGTGCAACTGCCGATACTGAGCATGTATTATTGGCTATATTGAAAGATGGAGATAATTTGGCTGCTACTGTCCTGGAAGAAAATCGTGTAAACTATCAGTTTGTATTCGAGCAGCTTACAATGCAATCTACTAATCCGAATGCAGGAATGGGATTTCAGGAAGAAGATGAAGAGGATGAAGAAGACATGAATATGTCTCATTCTTCCCGTAGCGCAGGAATGGGAACGGCTTCTTCTGCACAAACAGCATCAAAGCAACCCTCTAATGATACTCCGGTATTGGATAATTTCGGTATGGATATGACTCGTGCAGCTGAGGAAGGTAAACTTGATCCTGTGGTTGGGCGTGAACGTGAAATAGAGCGCTTGGCGCAGATTTTGAGCCGTCGTAAGAAAAACAATCCAGTGCTGATTGGCGAACCGGGAGTTGGCAAATCGGCTATTGTAGAGGGACTGGCATTGCGTATTGTCCAAAAGAAGGTATCTCGTATCCTATTTGATAAACGGGTTGTTATGCTTGACATGGCTTCTGTTGTGGCTGGAACTAAATATCGCGGGCAATTTGAAGAGCGTATACGTTCTATTATTAATGAATTGCAGAAGAACCCGAATATAATTCTGTTTATAGATGAAATTCATACTATTGTAGGTGCTGGTGCCGCTGCAGGTTCTATGGATGCGGCTAATATGCTGAAACCGGCCTTGGCTCGTGGTGAAATACAATGCATCGGTGCTACAACTCTTGATGAATACAGAAAGAATATAGAGAAAGATGGAGCTTTGGAACGTCGTTTTCAAAAAGTGATTGTAGAGCCCACAACTCCGGAGGAAACCCTCCAAATATTAAAAAATATAAAAGAAAAGTATGAAGAGCATCATAATGTTGATTATACAGATGAAGCGTTGGAGGCATGTGTCAAGTTGTCAGACCGTTATGTAACTGATCGCAACTTTCCTGATAAAGCTATTGACGCTTTGGATGAAGCCGGTTCACGCGTGCATCTAATGAACATAAATGTTCCTAAAGAAATTGAGGAACAGGAAAAGCTAATAGAAGACGCACGTGTTTTGAAGGCTGAAGCGGTGAAATCTCAGAACTTTGAATTGGCTGCTAGTTATCGGGATAGAGAGAAAGAACTTTCTGTTCATTTGGATGAAATGAAAGCTGAATGGGAAGCGCGTCTCAAAGATGATCGCCAAACTGTTGGTGAGGAAGAAATAGCCAATGTAATTTCAATGATGTCTGGGGTACCGGTGCAGCGTATGGCTCAAGCGGAAGGTATCAAACTGGCTGGCATGAAAGAAGATTTGCAAGCCAAGGTTGTGGCACAAGACACTGCTATTGAAAAGCTTACCAAAGCAATATTGCGCAGTCGTGTAGGATTGAAAGACCCTAATCGTCCCATTGGTACATTTATGTTTCTTGGCCCTACCGGTGTAGGCAAAACACACTTGGCAAAACAGTTGGCTAAATACATGTTCGGTTCCAGCGATGCGTTGATACGTATCGATATGAGCGAGTATATGGAAAAATATACGGTGTCTCGTATGATTGGTGCGGCTCCGGGATATGTCGGTTATGAAGAAGGCGGACAGTTGACGGAGAAAGTACGCCGCAAACCTTATTCCATAGTGTTGCTTGATGAAATTGAGAAGGCGCATCCGGATGTTTTCAACATCTTGTTGCAGGTATTGGATGAAGGGCGTCTTACTGACAATTATGGCAGAACCATTGATTTCAAGAATACTGTGATTATTATGACCTCCAATATTGGAACCCGCCAATTGAAAGAATTCGGTCGTGGTGTGGGATTTGCGGCGCAAGCTCGTACGGATGATAACGAACATTCGCGTAGTGTGATTCAAAAGGCGTTGAATAAGACTTTTGCTCCTGAGTTCTTGAACCGTTTGGATGAAATCATAACGTTTGACCAGCTTTCACTGGATGCTATTACAAAAATTGTAGATATAGAGTTGAAAGGCTTGTATGGGCGTGTTGAAGCTATTGGCTATAAGATGGTTGTGGATGATGAAGCCAAAAGATTCCTTGCAACGAAAGGTTATGATGTACAGTTTGGTGCACGTCCGTTGAAACGGGCCATTCAGAATTATTTGGAAGATGGACTTTCGGAACTTATTATTTCGGCTGGGGTACAACCGGGTGATACGATTAACGTTTCTGTAAACAAGGAAAAAAATGAGTTGGATATAAATAAAGTGTAATAAAAAATAGAATAAAAAACAGTCAAAATGTCAGTTCTTGGGAACTGGCATTTTTTTTGTCTTCTGTTTGCGAAAGTAATAAAAATATAAATCTAAAAATATAAACTTAGTATGCAAAAAGGAAATATTGGGGTAACTACAGAAAACATTTTCCCCGTTATCAAAAAGTTTTTGTACAGTGATCATGAGATTTTCCTTCGTGAATTAGTATCTAATGCAGTTGACGCTACTCAGAAGCTTAAAACGCTGGCGTCTATTGGCGAATTTAAAGGTGAAGTCGGTGATTTGACAGTACGTGTGTCTTTGGGTAAGGATACGATTACCGTATCAGACCATGGAATTGGTTTAACGGCAGAAGAAATAGATAAATATATTAATCAGATTGCATTTTCGGGAGCGAATGATTTTTTGGAAAAATATAAGAATGACGCCAATGCTATTATCGGCCATTTCGGACTTGGTTTCTATTCGGCTTTCATGGTTGCCAAGAAAGTTGAATTAATTACCAAATCACATCAGGAAGGAGCTAAAGCTGTGAAATGGACTTGTGATGGTAGTCCCGAATTTACAATTGAAGATACAGAGAAAGCGGAACGCGGTACTGACATAGTTCTTTATATAGATGATGATTGTAAGGAATTCCTTGAAGAAACACGCATATCTTCTCTTTTGAAAAAATATTGTAGCTTCCTTCCTATTCCTGTTGCATTTGGCAAGAAAAAAGAGTGGAAAGACGGTAAGCAGGTTGAAACAGAGGAGGATAACATTATTAATGATGCAAATCCGTTGTGGACACTGAAACCCAGTGAATTAAAAGACGAGGATTATAAAAAGTTCTATCGTGACCTTTATCCGATGTCCGATGAACCGTTGTTTTGGATACATCTGAATGTGGATTACCCGTTCCATCTTACAGGTATATTGTACTTTCCAAAAGTAAAGAGCAACATAGAGTTGAACAAAAACAAAATACAGCTCTATTGCAATCAGGTGTATGTAACGGACTCCGTAGAGGGCATTGTTCCAGACTTTTTGACTTTGTTGCATGGAGTACTTGATTCGCCGGATATTCCACTGAATGTTTCTCGTTCCTATTTGCAAAGTGATTCTAATGTGAAGAAAATTTCTACATACATTACAAAGAAAGTATCCGATCGCTTGCAATCTATATTCAAGAACGATCGTAAACAGTTTGAGGAGAAATGGAATGATTTGAAAATCTTTATTAATTATGGAATGCTCACTCAAGAGGATTTCTATGATAGAGCAAAAGATTTTGCCCTTCTTACCGATACTGATAACAAACATTATACTTTTGAAGAGTATAAGACTTTGATAAAAGACAATCAGACTGACAAGGATGGTAACTTGATTTATCTGTATGCCAACAATAAAGATGAGCAATACAGCTATATTGAGGCGGCCAAGAATAAGGGCTATAACGTATTGTTGATGAATGGACAGCTTGACGTTGCTATGGTAAGTATGTTGGAGCAGAAATTTGAAAAAGTACGTTTTACTCGCGTAGACAGTGATGTCATTGATAACTTGATAGTTAAAGAAGACAAGAAAAACGATGTATTGGATGCCGGTAAGCAAGAGGCTCTCTCTGCTATTTTCAAGAGTCAACTGCCGCAAATCGAAAAAACAGAGTTTAGCATAATGGCGCAATCTTTGGGGGAAAATGCATCGCCGGTGATGATTACTCAAAGTGAGTATATGCGTCGTATGAAAGAAATGGCTAATATTCAGGCCGGAATGAGTTTTTATGGTGAAATGCCGGATATGTTTAACTTGGTATTGAATGCTGATCATAAGTTAGTCAAAGAGATTCTGGATGATGAAGATAGAGAATGTACAGCAGCTATTGCACCGGTTCAGAAAGAAATGGATGATATCAACAACCGTCGTAATGAACTGAAAAAGAAACAGGAAGGCAAAAAAGATGAAGAGATTTCTACAGTTGAAAAAGATGAAGTAGACAGCTTGGACAAGAAGTGGGAAGAACTGAAAGCACAGAAAGAAAGTCTGTTTGCCGACTATGCCGCCCATAATAAAGTTGTTCGTCAATTGATTGATTTGGCTTTGCTTCAAAACGGTATGTTGAAAGGTGAGGCTTTGAATAACTTTGTTAAAAGAAGCATTGATATGATTAAATAAGCCCCTTTAAATTTATTATATAGGGCATTACAGCTTATATGAGTTGTAATGCCCTTTTTTTTGTTTGTTTTTTCGTAATGATTATGTTTTTTTCCGTTGGATACGAGGTTTTTGGAAACTATTGTCTATATTTGGACATTGAATAAACTAGTATATTTCACTCGAAACTATATTCATGAAAAGATTTCTTTTGTTTTTGTCACTCTGCCTGTTCTTTCTGCCGTTTACGCAAGCTCAGAAAGTAGGACTTGTTTTGAGTGGCGGTGGTGCAAAAGGCATGACGCATATCGGTATTATTCGTGCTTTGGAAGAAAATAATATTCCTATCGATTACATTACCGGTACTTCTATGGGAGCTATTATTGGTTCGCTTTACGCTATGGGATATTCTCCTGATGATATGGAAGCATTGCTGCGCTCAGAAGACTTCAAACGTTGGTATTCGGGGCAAATAGAACCCGAATATGGGTATTACTTTAAGCAAAACCGACCTACTCCGGAGTTTTTCAATATTCGTTTCTCTTTTAAGGATTCGTTGCATATCAAGCCTCAGATACTTCCTACTAGTATGGTAAACCCTATTCAGATGAATTTGGTTTTTGTCGAGCTTTTTGCACGTGCTACAGCGGCATGTAATGGGGATTTTAATCATCTGTTTGTGCCTTTTCGTTGCATAGCTTCCGATGTGTATAACAAAAGGCCGTTGATTATGCGTAAGGGGGATTTAGGAGATGCGGTACGCGCTTCGATGAGCTTTCCGTTTGTATTCAAACCGATAGAAATTGATAGCGTTTTAGCTTATGACGGTGGAATTTATAATAATTTCCCGACCGACATCATGCGCGAAGATTTTCGGCCGGGAGTCATTATTGGTAGTGTGGTGGCTGCTAATCCCGGTAAGCCAAAAGAAAATGATTTGATGAGTCAGCTTGAGAACATGATTATGCAGAAAACGGACTATACTCTTCCGGATTCTTTGGGTATTGTTATGACATTTAAGTATGATGACGTAAGTCTTTTGGATTTTGATCGTTTGCAAGAATTGCACGATATCGGCTATAATCGGACTATCAGCCTGATGGATTCTATAAAAAGTCGTATACATCGGAGAACAAGTGCAGAGAATGTACGTTTAAGGCGTCTTGTATATCGAAGCAATTTACCTCAGTTCCGTTTTAGAGACATCTATATAGAAGGAGCTAATCCACAGCAGCAAGCCTATATTAAAAAAGAGTTCCATGATGAAGACCATGAGGTGTTTACATATGAAGATTTGAAGCGTGGTTATTTTCGCCTATTATCCGATAATATGATATCGGAGATTATCCCACATGCGGTTTATGATCCCAAAAACGACTTATATTCATTACATTTAAAGGTTAAAATGGAGGATAATTTCTCTGTACGAATGGGCGGAAGTGTTTCTACGACCAGTTCTAATCAGATTTATTTAGGACTGGGATATCAGAATCTGAACTATTATTCCAAAGAAATTACTCTTGACGGTCAGATTGGTAAGGTGTATAATAATGCGCAACTTATGGCTAAAATAGATCTTCCTACTCGTGTTCCGACCTCCTATCGCCTTATTGCTTCTTTGAGCACGTTCGATTATTACAAAAAGGATAAGCTTTTCTCTAAAAATGATAAACCTTCTTTTAATTCTAAAGATGAGCGTTTTGTGAAGTTGATGGTGGCTCTGCCTTTTTTAGCAAATAAGCGAGCCGAAATAAGTATCGGATATGGAAAGCTTCAGGATAATTATTTCCAATCCAATGTGATAAACTTTGATAAAGATCGTTCGGACAGGAGTACTTACAACCTTTTAGGAGGTGCTATAGGCTTTTATGGTAGTACATTGAATGCACGACAATATGCCACAAAAGGCTATTTTGAAAAATTGGTAGCACAGGTTTTTACCGGAAAAGAAAAGTTTATACCGGGAAATCCTACAGAAACAAGTTTCACAACTAAAGATCGGCAGTCTTGGTTACAAATATCTTATATGAAATATGCGTATCATACCATGACTCCAAAGTTTACTTTGGGGTGGATGGCGGAAATGCTATATTCATCGAAGAATTTTTCAGAGAATTATGCGGCAACTATGTTGCAGGCTGCAGATTTTTCTCCGACTCCCCATAGCAAGATAATGTATAATGAGGCATTCCGGGCCAATCAGTTTTTAGCGGCAGGTATCAAACCGATTTTTGTTTTCAATGACATGTTTCAAGTTCGTTCTGAACTTTATGGATTCATGCCTATATTTCCTATTAAAAAGAATGCTTTGAACAAGGCTTATTACGGAAAAGCGTTTTCCCGCTTTGAATATTTGGGAGAAATTTCAGTGATATGTCAATTACCATTCGGAGCGATATCAGCATATGTAAATCATTATAGTTCACCGAAAAAGGAATGGAATGTGGGGCTGACACTCGGTTGGCAATTGTTTAATTACCGATTCATTGAGTAATTTTCCTCAAAAAAAGTGTGCATATTGTTTGCTAATTTAGAAAAAGTACGTATCTTTGCACCCGTTAAACAAAAAGGCCGCGTAGCTCAACTGAATAGAGTAGCTGACTACGGATCAGCCGGTTACAGGTTTG
>OHLP01000059.1_pt1 | contig 66519 bp, 55 predicted proteins | sample 1569111 | NCBI WGS metagenome assembly OHLP01 (sample SAMEA3879504, study PRJEB24766) | human gut metagenome | biome: human-associated habitat; feature: feces | place: USA | collected 1985/1987 | reverse complement strand
ACGTGATTTGTAATCTCGGGGTCGTTGGTTCGAATCCGACAAGAGGCTCAAAACATGACAAGGCCGAAATGGCTCAGTTGGTAGAGCAATTCATTCGTAATGAATAGGTCGCGGGTTCGAGTCCCGCTTTCGGCTCGAAGGGCAGCAGCAATTTTAATAAAGATTGTTGCTGCCTTTTTTCTGAATCGTTTGTGGGGTATGCGCGCAGCGAATTTGCTCTTTTTTGTATTTGATTGTACTTGAAAGTACGGTCGTAATTGCCGTGAATGTGTAAAAATGAGCCGTTAATGGCAGATTTTTATTGCTCGTGTTTGCTCGGACGAAAAGAATTTCCTAATTTTGCACCGCAATTTTGCAATATAAAACCTATTAGTTCATTAAAATTATGATGAATCAGTACGAAACCGTTTTCATTATGACTCCCGTTTTGTCTGACCAACAGATGAAGGAAACGGTTGAAAAATTCAAAGGTATTCTCACCGCTGCAGGCGCTGAGATTATCAATGAAGAAGAGTGGGGACTCAAGACTATGGCTTATCCCATTCAGAAAAAGTCCACTGGCTTCTATGAGTTTATCGAATTCAAGGCTGAGCCTGAGGCTATTGCCAAGCTCGAAATCGCCTATCGTCGTGACGAGCGCGTAATTCGTTATCTCACTGTAAAGAACGAGAAGTACGCAGCTGAGTATGCTGCAAAACGTCGTAACAAGTTTAACAAGAAGGAGGACTAAAAAATGGCACAAGCACAATCTGAGATTCGTTATTTGACTCCCCCCACTGTGGATGTCAAGAAGAAAAAGTATTGCCGTTTCAAGAAGAGCGGTATCAAGTACATTGACTACAAGGATCCTGAATTTTTGAAGAAGTTCTTGAATGAGCAGGGTAAGATCCTTCCCCGTCGCATCACAGGTACTTCATTGAAGTATCAGCGTCGTGTGGCTCAGGCTGTAAAGCGTGCCCGTCACTTGGCTCTCCTTCCCTTCGTAACCGATTTGATGAAATAATAACAGAGGAGGTAATAAGATATGGAAATTATATTGAAAGAAAACGTTATTGGTCTGGGTTATAAGGACGATATCGTAACAGTAAAGGACGGTTATGGCCGTAACTACCTTATTCCTACCGGCAAGGCTATCATTGCATCTGAATCAGCTAAGAAGGTGTTGGCTGAAAACTTGAAGCAGCGTGCTCACAAGTTGGCCAAGATTAAGGCTGACGCTGAAGCTTTGGCTGCTAAGCTTTCTGCTATTGAACCCATCAAGATTGCAACAAAGGTTAGTGCAACTGGCGCTATCTATGGTTCTGTAAATGCACTTCACATTGCTGAGGCTCTGAACAAGCTCGGCTTCGAGATTGATCGTAAGATCATCACTGTAAAGGATGTGAAGGAAGTAGGTTCTTATACAGCTACAATCCACCTCCACAAGGAAGTTCCTGTTGAAATTCCTTTCGAGGTTGTTGCTGAAGAGGCTTAATGCTTCTCTGATATAAGCACAATACAGTTTTGTTTATAAGCAAGCAATGCAAACTCATGTTCTAAATATGGGGTGCGTTGCTTGTTTTCGTTTATAGTTCTGGGCTATATTATGAGGAGAAAGTTAACAGATACGCCCGAGTACGTGCTTTCAATGTGGAAATGATACCTGCTGATTGTATAAAATAATTTTGAATATCTATTTATATGCGATATTTTATATACCTCTCGTATGATGGCTCTGCATATCATGGTTGGCAAATACAGCCAAATGCTATGAGTGTACAGGAGAAACTGAATGATTGCTTGCGCAAATTGCTCCGCGATGCAAACTGTAGTGTTACAGGGGCGGGGCGTACGGACGCGGGCGTTCATGCTCACATGATGGTGGCACACTTTGATTCAAGTAGCGAGATTGATGGTTCATGGTTGACTGACAAACTAAATAGAATTCTACCCCAGGATATAGCAGTCAGTCGAGTTGTAAGAGTACGTGACGACGCACATGCACGATTTGATGCAAAGGCGCGCACCTATCATTATCGGGTATATACTAAAAAGAATCCTTTTGAAAGGCAATATGCCACACGCATAACTTATCCATTGAATTTTGATTTGATGAATGAGGCGGCTGAGTATTTACTTCAGGTTAGCGACTTTACGAGCTTTTCGAAATTACATACGGATACAAAAACGAATATATGTCGGGTTGTGTGTGCGCATTGGAGTAAAATAGACGACGACTTGTGGCAATTTGAAATTACAGCAGACCGTTTCCTTCGTAACATGGTGCGTGCTGTTGTTGGAACATTGATCGAAGTTGGACGAGGCCGAATGACTTTGCAAGACTTTAAGTCGGTTATAGAAAAGAAGGACCGTTGTGCTGCGGGAGATTCAATGCCTGGCAATGCACTTTCGTTGGTTGATATAAAATACGACAATACAATATTTGAGGGGATAGAGTGATGTGGATATTTCTGGCTTTTCTATCAGCATGTTTATTAGGTTTCTATGATGTATTCAAAAAGCAATCATTGCAGGGCAATGCTGTATTGCCTGTGTTGATGATTAATACATCGGTGTGTGCTCTATTCTTCCTGCCACTGATTGTGTCTTCGGCTTGCGGCACGAGTATGGTTGTACCTTGCGGCGGGTGGCATGAACATGCCCTGGTATTAGTTAAGGCTGTGATTGTGCTTTCTTCGTGGGTATGTGGCTACTATGCGATGAAGCATTTACCCTTGACTATTGTTGGTCCTATAAATGCTACTCGACCAGTAATTACGCTCGTAGGAGCCTTGCTCATTTATGGTGAAAACCTAAATCTATGGCAGTGGGCGGGTGTTCTATTGGCAATAGTTTCGTTTTTCCTATTAAGTCGCAGCGGTAAAAAAGAGGGTATATGTTTTTCACATAATGGTTGGATATGCCTATTAGTGATTGCTGCATTTCTTGGTGCTATAAGTGGCCTATATGACAAATATTTGATGGCTCCAGTAACTGATGGTGGGGCTGGATTAAACCGTTATTTTGTTCAGGCCTGGTATAATCAGTACCAAGCTGTCATGATGACCATTGTAATGCTGCTGATATGGCTTCCACAACGCAAGCGCACATCTCCCTTTAAGTGGCGTTGGAGTATTTTGCTGATTTCGTTGTTTCTAACGGCGGCTGATATGGCCTATTTTTATGCTTTATCATGTCCGGGTGCCATGATAGCAGTCGTGTCGATGGTGCGTCGTGGCAGTGTTATTGTATCTTTCGCATTTGGTGCAATGTTGATGAAGGAAAAGAATCTTCGGTCAAAAGCCATTGATTTGCTTTTCGTGCTTTTAGGTATGATATGTTTGTTTATAGGTAGCAGATAAGTTGGCTTATATGAATTGGAGCATTGTTTGTTACAGAAGTTCAGGCTGACGAACGTGTGTGACGAGCTACGAGACCTAAACTTATGGGGCAAACAATGTGTCAAGGTTTTTCGACTAACCCTGAATATGATGGTATAAGCTAACTTTGAAAATCTACTTTATGTATCGTCAACATCAAGGCTTATGCTGTTTTTGAGAGATTTGTCTATTCCAGAATAAGTGGCTGCGTTTAATGCAGCTTATAAAACACCAAACTGTCATTTTCAGAGCATAAAATCATACGTGACGATGTCAATCTTTTAATGTCATAATTGCTTGCATTGCCTCGTATGCCAATGGATTGTAAAGTGGTGGTGTTGGCGTCTGTCAGTAGGCTGTCTCGATCGCGGAAGTGTATGTAGGTTTTTGTGATTTGCAATCGGTCCTTGTTGTAGTTGAAGCGTGCAACGGTTTCGGTGGTATGGCCATTAAGCATTGCTGTTGAAGTTATAGATAGAAGATTAAGCTGGAACTTCCAGTATATGCCTTCTGGCCGCTTGTCTGTGTATTCGCTATAATAGTTGCTTGTCGAAAAAGGCTTGCTGTACATTTCCTCTAAACGCCACATGCCATCAATGGGGCCATTCGTTGATAGCTTGGAACATGACGTTGCGCCCATTATGGCCAAACCGCAAACCGATAGTAGATGCTTGATGTGTATCATCATATTATTTTGTAAGAAGTCCGGTTTTTGAAATAGTGAGTTGAAATCCTGTATTGTTGCCAACAAGACTGCCTCTGTCAAAAGCGAAAGCTGCGCCAACATGCCAACCGCTTGTGCGTAGCTTGCCAAGGCGTTCAGGACTCCATGTCACGTCTAATAACAGGTCGTGTGAGGTGTGTGCACGGTAAAAAGGGGTGTTGTATGTGCCCAAACTGCGTTGGTGGCTGTAGAACATACGGTAACTGAGAAAGGGCAAAGGTTGGCCTGCAATAGCCAGGTGGTGCGACTTGAAACGATTTGATGTAAAGGTGAGGTCGGCGGTATGGTTGTAGAGTGGCGAACTAAAAAGAGGATTGCCAATAGCCTGTCCCCAATGTTGCCAGCCACAATAAAGATTGTGATTGTAGTAATTGTCGCCAGCACTTATTTGGTCGGGTATGGCCTCGGTGTGGTCGTGGTAGAGTGGCCCACTTTGGTAGGTTGTTTTAAGATACTCATACACGACGTTGCTCACGAACCGATTTTGTGGAAGTTTGATTTCAAAACCTACCATGCCGTCAAACCAACCATATTGCAAGAACATTTGCGAGTGATCTTCGAAAAAATGATCGTAGTAACAGCTAACACTCCAATTACTTGCTTGCCAGGTTAGGCGTGCCAACCAACTGCCCAGTGTGTTGCCTGCGGCATTGCCGTATTGTTCGCCATCAGTGGGGTCGCTACCCAAGGCGAATAAAGCTTTCGCAAAGTCCTTGAACCCGTGGCTGAGATGTACAGGTTGGTTGCTTTCATTGCCGTCCCAAGTAAGACTCTTATATGAGACGCCGCCAAACATGGTGGCCATTTCTAAGCCACCTTCGAATAATAACGGAAACTTCTGTGCATTGCCTAAACGTAGAAACCCCGATTTTGTATGTAGTATGGCCTTCTTTGCATAATGGGCGAGTGGGTCATTTCTTGTGTAGTCAGCCTGGAAACCGCCGTCGGTTGTAAGTCCGTAGCTAATATGTCCGCGTATGGCTGCCCAATGGTGGTGCTTACCTGTGATGTTCCAATATTCTGGCATTTCAAGTCGCACTTCAGGCATGGGGCGAGAATTGATGCCCAATGTCTGTCCACCGCTACTGAGTTGTTGGTTTTTAAGGTTTAGCGAATGTTGTTTGGCACCTATCGTGAGCCGCATCAGTTTATAGTCGAAGTCGGCAAATAGTTGCTGTATATGGAATGTGCTTTCGTTGTTATATGCAATAGCAACATCAGCACCATAGCCAATTCGCCATTTGTGCAGTGAGTCTACTGACGCGTCGCGCTTGATGGCCGTTCTTAGATAACCATTGTTGCCATTAACCGATGGCAGACCATAGCGGTTAGAGGCCAACCAAAGTGGTGAGTCGCCATGCGAGAAGGTAGCGTTCATCTCGATGTCGTAGTGCATTTGATGTGCACTGCGTTTGAGCGCATTCTGTGCCCAGCATGCATTTGAACAATTTACGCCGCACATGGCTAATGCAGCAACGGTTATTTTGAAAGGTCTCATTTGCGATTACTCTTTGAAGTCGTCTTGTTTTTAGGCTTACGCTTGTTCGCTGGCACATTGCGCTGCGTGTAGTTGCTCCTTTTCTGGCGTGACATTCCGTACCCTTCCTTACGCTCTTGATTTGCGTTGTATGAGGCGTTTTGAGGGTATAAACGTGCAATGAGATCAGGTCGCCCTATTTTCCTAAGTTCACTAATGATGCGTTGGCGCTCTTCGGGCTTATACCAGAAGAAAAACATGCGTTGTTTAAGTTTCTCTTGAGGTGTGTGTGCAGAATAGACGGGCTCAAGTGTGTAAGGGTGATACCCCGAATACCATGTTTCGGTGGATACTGTCATGGGAGTAGGCGTAAAGTCTTGCACTTGTTCAAGCTGAAAATTCATGTCACGCGTTTCGGCAGCCAACTCAGCCATGTGCACTTCGGTACAACCAGGGTGCGAGGATATAAAATAGGGTATGATCTGTTGGTTAAGTCCAGCCTCGCGGTTTATTCTGTCAAACACTCTCTTGAATTCATGGAATAGCTGAAATGATGGCTTCCGCATGTATTTAAGCACAGCATCAGAGGTGTGCTCGGGTGCCACTTTCAGTCGGCCAGACACATGGCGCGTAATCAGTTCCTTTGTGTAGGCCTGCGCTGCCGACACCAATTTGTCGTCTTTGTAATGGTGAAGCAGCAAGTCGTATCTTACACCGCTGCCAATAAAGCTTTTCTTTATGCCTGGTATGCTATCAACAGCCTTGTAGATGTCGATGAGCGGGGCATGGTCAGCATTAAGATTTGGACAAACTGCTGGTGAAATGCAAGAGGGGCGTTTGCATTTGCCGCAAAGTTCTTGGTTTTTGCCCCTCATTTGGTACATATTAGCGGACGGTCCTCCGAGGTCGGAAAGATACCCCTTAAAGTCAGGCATTTGCGTGATATGGCGTACCTCCTTAAGGATACTTTCCTTTGAGCGACTCATTATAAACTTGCCTTGATGGGCAGAAATGGTACAGAATGCACAACCGCCAAAGCAACCTCTGTGAATGTTGACAGAGAATTTAATCATTTCGTAGGCCGGTATGCGTTTCCCCTTGTATTTGGGGTGGGGCAATCTTGTATATGGCAGGTCGAATGAATGATCAATTTGCTTTGTCGACATAGGTGGGTATGGTGGGTTAACCACAACATACTTGTCACCCAAGGCTTGCAAGATGCGTTGCGGGTGTAATTTGTTGCTTTCCTCTTCAATGTGTTTGAAGTTTTCGGCATAATGTCGTTTGTTGACCAAACAGTCTTCATGCGAATATAATTCGATGTCGTCCTCCTTGAACCCACCAGGAATGTCTGCTGGTAATTGCAAACTCACTGTTTGCTTGATAGGATACTTACGCAAGAGGCTATTAAACTGTTCGGTGGAGCAAAATGCGTCGTCGCGTCCGTGTAGTAAGTGCTCGTCAATGGTTCGGCACAGATCTGTCATGGGCAACTCTCCCATGCCATAAACGATTAGGTCTGCCTGACTTTCGGCCAAGATACATGGCTTTAGTTGTTCCTTCCAATAATCGTAATGCGTTACACGTCGGAGTGACGCCTCAATGCCGCCAAGTACAACGGGCACGTCGGGATAAAGTTGTTTGAGAATCTGGGAGTATACAATAGTAGGGTATTCCGGACGCATATCGTGGCGGCCGTCAGGACTATATGCGTCTTCAGAACGCAAACGCCTGTTGGCTGTATACTTATTAACCATAGAATCCATACAGCCGGGCGCAATACCGAAAAACATGCGTGGGCGACCGAGCTTCTTGAAATCTCGAAAATCACCATGCCAGTCTGGCTGTGGAACTATGCAGACACGATACCCCTCATATTCGAGCAGGCGGCCTATAACGGCTGCCCCAAAGGAAGGATGGTCAACATACGCATCTCCTGAAAATAAGATTATGTCTGCTACGTCCCAGCCACGCAGGTCCATTTCTTTACGTGTGGTTGGGAGCCAGTCTGTTAATTGCATGTTTATTGTTTTGTGTGGATAGGAAAAATTTGTTGTATGGTTCGGCAAAGTATTCTGTCAGAGATTATGTGAACGGGAATAAGTTGTCAACAAAATTTCTGTAGGGGTAGGGGATTTGCTTATTCGACCTCAGTTACATTTGAAGCGTTTGCAGCCCACTGACTGTATGTGGCAATAAGATTTTTAAGACCATAAGCCTTCATCTTGTCGTGGTATATGACATCGATGCACAAGTCAAGAAGGTCTTTTGAGTTCTCGGCCATAGAGGCGATGAGCGAGCGAATGTTAAGCTTAAGTTTGTCGAGCTCGGCTTCAGTTATGTAGCCTGTTGAGCCAACGAGGCCGTCAAACAGCCCATACTTCCTGATAGTTTGTAGATTTTGTTCGGTAACATTAAGGTGGCGTGTGCCACTCTCGTTTAATTGGATGTCGTACATGGAATTATGTGAGAATTAGGTTTATAATTATATGTTAGGTGTTTGCTACATAAAGTCGTTCCAACTTTGATGATTAATGTTCAACAGCTATTTCCTTAGTTGTGATATAGCCGCGGCGTATGCTTTGTGCCAGTCAGTATCTAAAGAAAAAGGAGTGAGTTCGTTGCCATCAGTCATAAAGGACATTGTGGTATCTTTGTCAGGGTCGTTGAACAACGGATTTGAAATGGAGGCATCGGTAAACATGAGAATACGTTGTTTGCGCTTGTCGTCGCTTAACCGCTTGCTTTTTACGATGTCATCAATAAATAAAGTGATAAACTCCGACATATAATATGCTTGTGTGTCAAGCAACGCCGAGGGAATTGTGTCTGAAATTTCAAGAGCCTTGCTTTTCATATAGGTCAAGGCCGTACGTTTGAATTGAGCGATTTGTACGTTTGTAAAATTGCTGGTAGGGTTGTTTATAATCCGGGTAGCACTGCCCAAGACAAGATTATAAACATCTTGAGCCTCAGCATTCGTCGTGCCAAGGATTAAGCCTAAAACGAGGATAAATATATGTTTCATAAGGTAGGCTTTATAAATATAATAGCGTAAGCAACATTTAGTGTACCCGGCTGGCATTTTGTTTGACAAATGCGGCCCAGGAATGTGGCAGTTTGTCTGCTGTTTCGGGACGTCCACTCTGAAGGAAGTGACAATATGCTGCGCCTAATGCATCAGTAGCATCATAAAATGGCAGCATGCTTTCGTCGGGAATGTGTAGCATACGTTGAAGCATAGATGCCACTTGTTCTTTGCTCGCTTGCCCGTTTCCGGTGATGGCCTGTTTGATTTTAAGTGGAGCATATTCGTGTATGGGCACATCGCGACTTATGGCAGCGGCAATAGCCACACCTTGTGCGCGTCCAAGTTTGAGCATACTTTGCACGTTTTTACCAAAGAAGGGAGCCTCAATAGCCATTTCATCTGGTTTGAACGCTTCAATTATGCCAAGCACCATTTCGTGTATTCTGCCTAATTTGAGGTAAACGTCTTTGCACTTTCGCAAATCGATCACCCCCATGGCTTCCATCTTAGCTTTATTACCGCGGAGCTTAATCACGCCATACCCTAAAATGTTTGTGCCAGGGTCTATTCCGAGAATTACTTTTTCGAGTGTTGCCATACTGCAAAAGTACGTATAAACACGGAATTTGTCGTATTTATTTATGCAAAATTTTATCATTCAAAGATTAACTTGTACATTTGCATTGTTCAAGTATATTCTTTAAGGAAACATTATAATCGAAATATGAATATGAAACGTTTGTTTTCTTTGATGGTTGTTGCACTCTTCGGAATGAGCGCGATGGCACAAGCGGTTATTAAATTTGAAAAGACCTCAATCAACTTAGGAACGTTCAAGGAGGACAAAGTACAAACTTGCGAATTTGTATTTGTAAATACAGGTGACAAGCCCTTGGTCGTACAGCAGGCATTTGGGTCTTGTGGTTGTACGGTGGCAACTCCTCCCAAAGATCCCATTGCGCCAGGAGCAAAGGGAGTGATAAAGGTGTCCTATAATGGTAAGGGCAAGTTCAAGGGCTTCTTTAAGAAAGCTATAACAGTGCGCTCTAACGCCTCAAACTCTATTGTCAGAGTGTATGTGCAAGGCAATATGGAAGTAGATGACTGATAAGGGCGTATTTGTCAACCAACTTGTTAACCCATTACCCACAGGTTTTGCCAACGGGTTATTAAATAATATCATTCACAATGAACGAGAACAATTATTTGGTGATACTTGCTGGAGGTGCTGGTAGTCGCTTCTGGCCTATTAGTAGTGAAGAACTGCCAAAGCAGTTCCTCGACATCTTAGGGTGTGGGCGTACGTTGATACAGTTAACCTTGGAGCGTTTTAACGGCTTGATACCCAAAGAGAATGTATGGGTAGTTACAGCTGAGAAGTATCGAGAAATTGTTATGGAACAGCTTCCTGAAATCCCTTCAAGCAATATTTTGTGCGAACCTTGTCGCCGCAATACAGCCCCCTGTATTTGCTATGTTAGTTGGAAAATAAAGAAACTCAATACAAAAGCCAACATTGTTGTCTGCCCGTCAGATCATTTGGTGGTAGACATACAGGCTTTCCAGTCGGCAATTGACGATTCCTTGTCTTTCGCTGCAGAAACTGATGCGGTCGTTACTTTGGGGCTCAAACCCACTCGTCCTGAAACAGGATATGGCTACATTAAAGCAGACCTTACTTATTCGTCATCGCGCAAGCATAATATTTTTAGAGTTGACGAATTTAAGGAAAAACCCACATTAGAGATAGCAAAGGAGTATATCCAAAGTCCTAATTATCTGTGGAATTCAGGTATCTTTATTTGGAATGTAAACACCATTATAAACGCGTTCAGAGTGTATGAACCTGAGGTCTCGTCCATCTTTGAAGAACTTATGCCTTACTATGGTACGGACAAGGAACAAAATAAGATAGACGAATCGTATCCTCAGTGCAAGAACATATCGGTTGACTATGCCATATTGGAAAAAGCAGAAGAGATATTTGTATTTCCAGCCTCTTTCTCTTGGAGCGATTTAGGTACATGGAATTCTTTACGCGAACAGTCTGATATGGATAAATATGGTAATGTATGTATCGGAGATAACATCAAATTATATGATACATACAACACGATAGTTCATACGTGCAACAAGAAAGAGGTTATAGTCGAAGGCCTTGATGGATATGTAGTTGCTGAGAAAGAGGGGAAATTGCTTGTATGCAGATTGTCTGAAGAGCAGCGGATTAAGTTATTCCACTAATGAGTGAACTATCTTTTCCACAGTTGATATTGGCATGGTATGCACAGAATAAACGTGAACTGCCATGGCGGAATATCTCCGATCCCTACAAAATATGGGTGTCGGAGATTATTTTGCAACAAACTCAAATAGTACAGGGGCATGACTATTACTTGCGCTTTTTGAACACCTTCCCAACTATTGAAAGTCTCGCTAATGCTTCAGAAGACGAAGTGTTGCGTGTGTGGCAAGGACTTGGCTATTACAGCAGAGCACGCAATATGCACAAAGCCGCAAAACAAATAATGGAGAAAGGTGGCGTATTTCCACAGGATTACGACAATGTGCGTGCCCTAAAAGGTGTTGGCGATTACACAGCTGCGGCAATATGTTCGTTTGCATATAATATGCCATATGCTGTAGTCGATGGCAATGTCTATCGTGTGCTCAGTCGATATTATGGCATAAGTGTACCAATTGATACCACTCAAGGGAAGAAGCATTTTGCTGCATTTGCACAGCATATCTTACCAAAACAGCAATATGCCGATTACAACCAAGGCCTTATGGACTTTGGCGCCACCCAATGCGTGCCGTCCAGTCCCAACTGCGCGCAATGTATATTGAATGATGCTTGTGTGGCTGCAAATGAACACAATGTGGGTGGCTATCCTGTAAAATCGCGCAAAACAGCTCAAAGACAAAGGTTTTTTGTGTATGTCAAGGTGGTCACACCCACAGGCACATGGTTGCATCGCCGTAGCAAGAAAGATATATGGAAGGGCCTGTATGAATATTTGTTGTTAGAGTTTGATCACAAACCAGACATCAACGAAATACAACAGGCTGACGACATCAAATCTATAAAGTCAAAGGGCGCTTGGAGTATCCTGCACGCTGAAATAAAGCATGTGCTGACTCATCAAATCATTTATGCCTCGTTGTATAGCATAAAATTTGACGTCCCTGTCCATTTCGACGGAACCGGCTGGACACTGGTCGAAGATTCGAAACTTGCACAATATGCTATGCCACAGTTGATATACAAGTTAGATAAGTCCGAAGTGTAACTCAATTACTAAAATAAATGACTCGTAAAAAGAAACCATTACCTATCCTTGAAAATATAACCATCACCGACGTAGCTGCCGAGGGAAAGGCTATTGCCAAAGTCGACAATCTCGTAGTTTTTGTTCCGTATGCAGTACCAGGTGATGTGGTAGACTTGCAGGTACGTCGCAAAAAACACAGCTATGCCGAAGCTGAGGTCATCAAGTTCCATAAGTATTCGGACAAGCGCAGTGAGCCTTTCTGCAAGCACTTTGGTGTATGTGGCGGCTGCAAATGGCAATGCCTGCCATATACAGAGCAACTGCATTACAAGCAAAAGCAAGTAGTAGATAATTTGACCCGTATAGGTAAGATTGAATTACCCGAAGTAATGCCAATCTTGGGTAGTGTTCACCAAACACATTATCGTAACAAACTTGAATTTGGTTTTTCAAACAAACGTTGGTTAACACAGCAAGAAATTGCTTCAGGAGCGAAATTTGACGTAATGGATGCCGTAGGCTTCCATATTCCTGGCGCCTTCGACAAGATACTTGATATAGACATTTGCCACTTAATGGACGATGTCAATAATAGCCTGCGTAATGGCATACGTCAGTATGCTTTGCAGCATGGTCTGGAATTTTATGACATTCGTGGCGGCCATGGTCTCTTGCGCAATATGATGATACGCACATCTGACACACACGAAATAATGTTGCTCATTCAGTTCTGCATCAAGTCATCAGAGGAAGAGCAGCAGGCTCAGGGTGTTTTAGAGTACGTACACAGCAATTTCCCTCAGGTTACCTCGTTGTTGTGGGTAAACAACACCAAGTGCAACGACACGATTGGCGATTTGGAGGTGCATACCTATTTCGGGACAGACTTTATCTATGAAACAATGGAGAGTTTGCGCTTTAAGGTTGGCCCCAAGAGCTTCTATCAAACCAACACGGCGCAAGCGTACGAATTGTATAAAGTTGCTCGTAATTTTGCCAAACTCACGGGAGAAGAATTGGTTTACGACTTGTATACAGGCACAGGCACAATAGCCAACTTCGTAGCCCATCAAGCTAAAAAAGTTATAGGTATAGAATATGTGCCAGAGGCTATTGAAGATGCTAAAGTTAACTCCCAAATCAACGGCATTGACAACACACTGTTCTATGCCGGTGATATGAAGGATATATTAAACCAAGACTTTATTGAAACGCATGGCAGACCTGATGTCATAATTACAGATCCACCACGCGCCGGCATGCACAACGACGTTATTAACACCATCTTATTTGCAGCACCTGAGCGAATAGTATACGTCAGCTGCAATCCTGCAACTCAAGCACGCGATTTGCAATCACTCGACGCCGCCTACCGAGTAGTTGCTGTGCAGCCCGTGGATATGTTCCCGCAAACACATCATGTGGAGAATGTCGTCCTGTTAGAAAGACGTTAGGCATCGTTACTTGCATTCATGTAGCTCTGCAATAACCCTCAACATGTCAACGAAATCCGAATTCCCACTTAAAGAAAAAGGATAAGTAGGTGTTCAAGATTATTTTTACATTGAAAGTGCGTTATCGGGGCGCAGATGTTCCCTTCGGGTGAGAGAGCATAGCGGGCTATGTGACCGAGGCCGAAGGGGACAGCTGTGTCTCGAGAATGTGCTTTCAATGTGAAAATGGCACCTACTGATTGTATAAAATAATTTTGGACACCTACTTATGAGCACATTCAAACATTACAATCCCATTCTCAAAGATAGAATGGTCTCTTGTCTAAAATCAGGCAATGCAGAGTTGCTGCTGCAAGTATTGTCCAATCTCAGGGCTTCGGACTTTCGTACGGCAGGATATATGTTGGCAAACGATGTACTGACGATGTGCGATAGTTCCACGTTCTGGCATCTGTTTATAAACATTGTACCCGTCAATACTAAAGCCTATCTTGGTACTTTCTTAAAAGCCGCGGTTTCACTCTACGAAAAGGGGCATTTGACACTTTGCGAGCAAATACTCAAGCAACACGTAGAATTGTCTACCGCAATTGACAAGCAGAAAGTAGTAGATGCATTCCTGCCGCATTTGCGGTCTGTTGATGAGGTCATGTGTTTAGTCAATATTTATTACGACGACGAACGAGAAAAGGCTGTGCAACTTTTAATAAAGGCAGGCACACTACCGTGTTATTACGTCATGTTCAACTTGCTCAAATCATTCGAAACAGAAAGAATTGCGCACTACGCAAGGGCCTTGTTGATGCTAAAGACCCAATTAGCATACAATATGGCAAGTGTATTAAAGCAATATTTTGACATTCATAATATCCCGGCAGTCTTTTCGCTGCATATAGAGCCTTACCAGCTACACCGCTTGGACAAGGGGTATGAAACCTTTGTAAAGGTGTTGACAAACAAAAGTAAATAAAAACACTTTTGAAGTGACAGAGGCCGATAGTTTACTTACACGCACATGTGTTCTGTACGCATCTTTAACAATATCGCGTGCTTGTCGGCCACTGTCGCAAACTCACAAACATACTATTACAATATGATAGATCTTCGTAATCTTGGCATCGCTGCCATAGCTGTCGCGACATTCGGAATGCCATGTTCAGCGCACAAAAATACGAAACAGCCAACACCCGCAACAAGTGTGCAGGCAAAGGCTAAAATCACGAAAGGGTTGTTCGACGTTTCGCAGTCAGGCAATGATTGGTCCTTCTCCATACCCGACAGCCTGTTAAATCGAGAATTCCTTGTTACTGTGCGTTTCACTTCAACCCCTGGCGGTACGGATAAGTATGGTGGCGAATTAGCCAATCAGCAAACCGTATACTTTCAGAAGGTTGGAACAGACAAATTGCTCTTGCGCTCACGATTGCTTATAAATACAGCCGACAGTGTTGATAAAATCAACCGTGCGGTTGTAATAAGCAATTCAGACCCTATAATAGCAACCCTGAAAATCGACGGTCAGTCAAATGGTAAGATTACAGCTAAAGTCAGCCCCTTGTTCCTTGAGGATAATTCGGCGTTAGGCATACCGCGCGCCCTTAAAGCACAGTTGGGTTTACAGGCCATGTTGCCCGGTAGTTCATACATAGAAAGTATAAAAACCTTTCCCATGAACACCGAGATACGTACCGTAAAGACATGGGCCTCATCAACAACAGCCAACGCTTCTGCAGCGTTCACTGGAAAGGTGACTGTGGGGTTAAACACCTCATTTGTACTGTTGCCAAAGGTTCCCATGCAACGTCGCTTGTTCGACCCTCGCGTAGGATATTTCACCGATGACTTTACATTGTTTTCAGACAATCAGCAACGTGTTGAGCCCAAACGTTTTATCACGCGCTGGCGTCTCGAACCAAAGGACAGTGCCGATGCTGAACTGATGAAACGTGGCATTTTGGTCGAACCGCGTAAGCCCATTGTCTACTATATCGATCCTGCCACCCCCAAACAATGGCGCCCCTACTTAATTCAGGGTGTAAATGATTGGCAGAAAGCCTTTGAACAGGCTGGCTTCAAAAATGCCATCATGGCAAAGGAGTGGCCCGAAAACGATTCCACCATGTCGATGGAAGATGCACGCTACTCGTGCATTCGCTATTTGGCCTCACCCATTGAGAATGCCTATGGTCCCAATGTGCACGACCCCCGGTCTGGCGAGATACTTGAGAGCCACATTTGTTGGTATCACAACGTGATGACATTGGTGCACGATTGGTACATGATACAAGCAGGTACACTTGACGAAGCCGCACAAAAGATGAAGTACGATACCGACCTCATGGGCCAACTCATTCGTTTTGTGTCATCGCATGAGGTGGGACACACTCTTGGGCTGCGTCACAATTTTGGCTCTTCGTCAACAGTGCCTGTCGACAGTTTAAGGTCAAGGTCCTTTGTCATAGAACATGGTCACACACCAAGCATCATGGACTATGCACGTTTCAACTACGTGGCACAACCCGAAGACAGCATTCCACGTGCAGGCATATTCCCGCGCATAGGCGATTATGATTGCTGGGCCATAGAGTGGGGCTATAAACCCATGTTTGAGGCCTATGACGACATAAGCGACCACTGGGAACTGGAAAAGATTACATCGCAGCGTCTTGCAAACAACCGGAGACTTTGGTTTGGCGATGGTGAAACAAACCGTACCAACGATGCACGCTGCCAAACCGAGGACCTGGGTGACGATGCCATGAAGGCAAGTTATTATGGCATGCTCAACTTAAAACGCGAGCTGAAAGTTTTGCCCGAGTGGACATATCAAAGTGGCGACATCTATGGCAGCAATTTGAGCAGTGTCTACACGCAAGTCATCAACCAATACATGCGCTATTGCATGCACGTTATGCGCAATTTGGGCGGTGTATATTACGATTATAAAACAGTGGACGAGGCAGGTAGCATGTACACCGACGAGCCACGATCCAAGCAAGAACGTGCATTCAGATTTCTGTGCGACAATGTGATTGCAGCCCCGCAATGGCTTATCGACCAACCATACATCAGCCGCATTTTACCCAGTCCTCAGGACTACCTCAACCGTATAGGCACACGTATAGTTGGCAACATGTCGTCGGCAAGCACACTGCGCAGACTTACATCTACGTATCCAGTTTCAGATTATCTGCCCGCACTTGTCAACCAATTATTTGCCACAACAGAGCCTTCGGCCTATTTGCGTGCATTACAGAATGAGACGGTAGAAAATTTGATTGCATATTTACGCACATACCCAACTGGCGATGTCACATCAACTGTTTATCAGCAGCTTACCAAGCTCCAGCGTAAACTTGATGCAAATAAAGCCAATGCGCATTACCAGTCTTTAGCACACAAAATAGCGTGTGCTTTGGTAGTGAAATAACTCAAGTTCCGGATTTGGACGGATACGGCCTGAAAGGCCAAAAGCGCATAGCCCAGGGCAAGCGAAGCGGCACCCTGGGTAATCGATTTCCAATGAGTTTACGCCCTGAAAGGGCAAAAGCTTGAAATAAATTCGGGAATGCTTTTGCCCTTTCAGGGCGACAGCCTCAACAGCACTTAGCCCAGGGCATTGCCCTGGGCTAAGTGCTGTTGGCCTTTCAGGCCGTGCAAACCTAAATCCGAAACTTCAGTGAAATAACGAATACGTACGTATTCTTCGAACTCAACTTTCGGATATAGCAAGTGCGGGGCGAATAATGGCGGCGATCGTCCGTTGTCAAACGAAAAGATGATGCATTTGTGGGAGTGATGAGAGTACAAACCCAAGCTCAAGTCATGCCACATCGAACGTACGAAGTAAGCACGTTGAACGAACGTAGTAAGACAACTCAAGCCCATGGCAAACGAAGCGACACCCTGGGTCTCCCCGTGTCAGAGCAGACCGTGCGAATCTAAATCCGAAACTTCATAAAGTGCATGACGTACAACTCAAATCACAAAGATTTCAGGCTTTTTATTACACGATGAATTGAAGGAGATGTATCGACATCATTCGTGAGGTACAGACAGTTCGGTTTTGGGAAACAAGTACGATTGACCGATTAGAACGTGTACGCAAGAAATTGCGCGAGTTGGTCCATATCCTTGAAGAGGGGCGTGGCAATCGCAAATTCATTATCGACATTGAAGACACCACAACGGCTGATGATGAAGCTGCAAGAGTTGCATTAAAGGTGACCTACAAACAACGTGTAATAGAATATCTTGCATGCCATAATGATAATGAAGCCTTGAAAAAGATTCAGAACTTCGAACAATTGTCATCTGCTGACATAGAAGAACTTCAACGCATCTTTTGTGAGGAACTTGGCACACGTGAGGAATATAACAGAATCACAGGAGGGAAACGCTACAATAACAATGTAGCAGCTTATATCCGTGTTATTAAAGGTATCGACCGCAAGAAGGCTTTAGAGAAGTATGCTCAATTCATTAAGGGGGCAAATCTGACTTCGGAGCAGGAGCAATACTTGAAGAATATTCTCGACTATATTAGCGTGAATGGTGATATTCTGCTAAATGACTTCACAGAATATCCATTGAAGCGTTATCCTTGGCGCAATGTTTTTGGCAACCAGTTTGTTAGCCTTAAAGATTTCATCAAGGAGATACATAATGTGATTTCTATTACAGCATAAGCTAAGAGCAAATTACTGTCCGGTAAAATGTAAACACGCGAAAGGATTCAAGCGCCAAACGCTATCACCAAACGCTACCACTAATGGGGGCGACGCGTCCCGCGTCGGGCATTAAGGTAAAGGCCCATACACTAAATAAAGGCTCACAGACAGCACTAATTACACGCCTGTTTGTGAGCCTTTGCCTTAATGCCCGACGCGAGTCGAGGCTGCTGAAAAAAAGCCGAAGCGGGACGCGTCGCCCCCATTAGTGCTTGCGTTTTTTGCAGCGTGTTTCTGACAACTTATTTACCGGAGAGTTATTAAAAAGAAAAGTCTTAATACACAAATAGCTAAATAAAAGCCATGCAAAAGTCTGTGCAGTTTCCTCTCACAGCACTTTTTACGTGAAATGTCTGCACTCTGCACTTTTGTATGGAATATTGTTGATAGTCAAAGAGTTATGTAGTGTAGACAACCCTAATTTTTATATGCACTACCATCTACACTATCTACACTACCATCTACCGCTTTTCCAGCACAATCTACACTCTTCCTGCACTATCTGCACTGTATCGTATGCACAGGTGTGGAACGTTACGCCAACAAGTTTTGACGGCATAGGGAGGGCGTAAAAATTGTCGGAGCAATTGAAATTCCGCCCTCCCTATACACAGAAAACGCTAAATCTATGCTGTAAGTGCACTTTGCCGCCGCCAGTGACAGCGTGCAGATGGTTGTGCATACAGAAAACGGCGTTGTCTACACGCTTTTATCCGTTGACTATCAGGACTTTACAATAGGAAAGTGCAGAGTGCAGACAAAACACGTTTGGTAATGTACTGATGGTGGGGCGATGTTGTGAGAAAGGCTGAGATACAGCTAATAATTAGAAGTAATTGGCAGGGTCATATCAAAATTTTGCGGTTGATAGCCGGTTAAGTCTTAAATGTCAAAGCAAAAATTTTTGTGAAATACTTTTTTATATGTAATTTTGCGCAAAATCTATTTATTCGTTTAATGAAAACTTTGTACAAAATTAAGAAAGGCTTAGACCTTAAATTAAAAGGTGAAGCCACAGCCAAGCTTTCAGCAGTTGCTCTAAGTAGCGAGTATGCGGTAATGCCTGCAGATTTTCCAGGCATTGTACCACGTACTGTTGTAAAAGAGGGCGACAATGTGCTGGCAGGGCAGGCCCTGTTTGTAGACAAAGCTACAGAACGTGTCCAGTTCGTATCACCTGTTAGTGGTACAGTGGTGGGCGTTGAGCGTGGCGAGCGTCGCAAATTGCTACGTTTCCGTATTAAAGCCAATGAAACACAAGAGTTTAAGGACTTTGGAGTAAAGGATTTATCTAAGCTTACAGGCGATGAAGTAAAAGAACTGATGCTTGAGAGTGGTCTGTTCGCATTTATGCGCCAGCGTCCTTATGATGTGGTTGCCAATCCGAATGAAGCACCGAAAGCCATTTTCGTTTCTGCATTCAACAAAATGCCTTTGGCAGCAGACTTTGGCGTTGTAGTGAAATGTTTTGAACAGGATTTCAAACTTGGTATTCGCGCCTTGGCTAAGATAGCCAAAGTACATCTGGGCATCTGTCCTGAGCAGATAAATTCGGAGATTTTGCCTATTGAGGAGGCAGAAGTAAGCGTTTTTGATGGCCCCAACCCTTCGGGCAATGTGGGCGTGCAGATAAACCACGTGTCGCCGGTCAATAAGGGTGAGATTGTTTGGACACTTGGAGCCGAGATGGCGCTCGTGTTGGGTCGTTTGATCCGTACCGGCAAGTTGTCTCTTACAAGACGTATTGCGGTGGCAGGCTCATGTGTAAAGGAACCTCATTATGTAGAAACCATCATTGGCGCTCCATTGGCTGATATATTGAAAGGCCAAATTGATAATGTGGAGCATACACGCATTATCAACGGAAATCCGTTTGTCGGCTATAAATCTGCAATTACTGATTTCCTTGGAGCATTCAGCACAGAGGTGTGTGTAATACCCGAGGGCGATGATGTAAACGAAGCATTCGGCTGGATTGCACCCCGTCTTAATGATTTCTCAACAAGTCATAGCTATTTCTCGTGGCTCTTTGGCAAAAAGAAGTCATACGACCTGGATTGCCGTGTAAAGGGTGGTGAACGCCACATGATTATGAGTGCGGAGTATGAACGTGTGTTCCCTATGGACATTTATCCAAGCTATTTGATTAAGGCTATTCTCACAGGTGATATAGACCGCCAGGAAGCTTTGGGTATCTATGAGGTGGCTCCTGAGGATTTCGCCGTGGCGGAATTTATTGATTCGTCAAAGCTCGAACTGCAACGAATTGTACGTGAAGGCTTGGATATACTGAGAAAAGAAAACGCATAAAAGACAATGATAAAGCAAATATTTGATAAATTACGCCCGACCTTTGAGGAGGGTGGCAAACTGAAGGCTTTCCGTTCAGTTTTTGAAGGAATGGAGACTTTCATGCTCGTGCCAAATACGACGTCAAAGGTGGGTGTCAGCGTACACGATGCCATTGACTCAAAGCGAATAATGTCTTTCGTCGTTATAGCGCTTTTGCCGGCACTGTTGTTCGGTATGTACAATATTGGATACCAAAATGCGCTTGCTGCCGGCAAACTGGCTGAAACTTCGGCTATATCGATGTTTCTGTATGGCTTACTGCTGGTTTTGCCCAAAATTGTCGTATCTTATGTTGTAGGGCTTGGCATTGAGTTTGCGGTAGCGCAGTGGAAGCATGAGGAAATACAAGAAGGTTACCTTGTGACAGGTATTTTGATACCACTTATTGTGCCCGTAAATTGCCCATTATGGATGTTGGCTTTGGCTGTTGCCTTCTCGGTGATTTTCTGTAAGGAAATATTTGGTGGCACTGGCATGAATATCTTTAACCCTGCTTTAGTAGCACGCGCATTCTTGTTCTTCTCATACCCAACGAGCATGAGTGGTGACAAGGTTTGGGTAGCGAACGAACAAGTATGTGGCTTGGGATATGTGCTCCCCGATGGAACAACGATGGCAACGCCTCTTGGAGAGGTGGCTTCGGGTAGTATGCCTACGGCAAGTTTGAGTGACACTATACTTGGTTTAATACCTGGTTCAATAGGTGAAACATCAGTGATTGCCATAGCAATAGGTGCGATTATCTTACTTTTTACTCAAATCGCTTCGTGGCGCACAATGGTCAGTGTATTTGTAGGTGGCGCCTTAGTGGCCGTGCTTTTCAATATGCTTGGCTTGTCGGCTAATGCAGCAGCGAATATGCCTTGGTTTGAACATCTGACAACAGGTGGTTTCTGCTTTGGTGCTGTATTTATGGCAACAGACCCCGTTACGAGTGCACGCACCGAAAAGGGTAAATATATTTATGGTTTCCTGATTGGTGCCTTGGCCATATTGATTAGAGTACTCAATCCGGGTTATCCCGAAGGCATGATGCTGGCCATATTGTTTATGAATATGTTTGCACCGCTGATTGACTATTGTTTTGTGCAAAGCAATATCAACAAACGTATTAAACGAGCTGGTAAGTAGTTGAATTAGGTAATAAGCAAGGAATGATGCGTTGAAGCACGTCCATTCTTGCCGATAACCATTAAATGACACAAAATGAATACAAATAAAAATTCATATACTATCGTCTATGCAACGGTAATGGTTGTTATTGTTGCATTCTTGCTCGCGTTTGTTTCGTCTGCCTTAAAGCCAACGCAGGACAAGAACGTGGCCTTGGACAAAAAAAAGCAAATACTTGCTGCTTTGAATGTGCGAGGATTGAATGATGCGCAGGACATTGAAAGCAAGTACAGTGAATGCGTGATGTCTGACATGATTGTAAAGGCTGACGGCTCTGTTGTGGCAGAAGGCAAAAGCAAGGAAAACGATGGTTTCAAAGTTGAGAACAAGAACATAAGCGCTAATTGCTTGCCCGTCTATATCTGCAAGGTTAATGGCGAAACAAAGTATGTGGTTCCTATGACAGGCCGCGGTCTTTGGGGTGGCCTTTGGGGCTATATGGCCATTAACGCAGATCTGCAAACCATATATGGTGCTTATTTCTCTCATGAGAGTGAAACTGCCGGACTTGGTGCCTTGATTGCGGAAGAAAAATTCCAAGATCAGTTCAAAGGAAAACAACTCTTTGCAAATTCTAACGACAGCGAAATAGCTTTGACTGTAGTGAAAAATGGCAAGGTTGAACCTGAGAAGAAGAATTATCAAGTAGATGGTATCACAGGTGCTACACTGACATCGAATGGTGTGGCTAACATGATACACGATGGCTTGCAGCAGTATATAGGCTACTTCTCAAAAACTAAGAAATAAGTAAAAGCAGTTGAGTTGCTGCGATATGGTATTGAACTATCGAAAATATGTAATCGCAGTTGTTTGGCTTTAATAATAAACCTCTAAACTCTTTTTCTAATATGAGTTTATTTTCAAAAGAAAACAGAGATGCCTTGACAGGGCCTCTTAACTTGAACAACCCTGTGGCTGTACAAGTATTGGGTATCTGTTCGGCTTTGGCTGTAACCTCTCAGTTAGAACCCGCTATTGTGATGGGTCTTTCGGTGACAGTAATTACGGCTTTTTCGAATGTTATAATTTCGCTTTTGCGTAAGACCATACCCAATCGTATACGTATCATTGTACAATTGGTGGTGGTGGCTGCCCTTGTGACGCTCGTGTCGCAGGTGTTGAAGGCGTATGCCTACGATGTAAGTGTACAGCTTTCTGTATATGTAGGTCTTATCATTACAAACTGTATTTTGATGGGTCGCCTCGAAGCCTTTGCCATGATGAATGGTCCGTGGGAATCTTTCCTGGACGGTATAGGCAATGGATTGGGTTATGCCTGGGTGCTTGTGGCAGTGGGATTTGTACGCGAACTTCTTGGCAATGGAACCTTGCTCGGTTTGCGTGTGATACCCGAATGTATCTATGCGTCTAATGGCGGTTTCTATGTGAACAATGGTATGATGACAATGCCTGCCATGGCACTCATATTGTTGGGTTGCTTGATTTGGGCCTTGCGAGCAATCAATAAGGAGGCTTGATACATACCCTGATAGGGATATACGGCTCGTGATATAATTCGGTTTATGTGAGTGACCCGTATGTCCGTGTTCTAACATCATATAATATAATTCTAATAATGGAACATCTATTAAGTCTGTTTGTCCGCTCCATTTTCGTGGACAATATGATATTTGCATTCTTTTTGGGTATGTGCTCTTATTTGGCAGTATCTAAGAATGTCAAGACAGCCTTGGGACTTGGCGTGGCCGTAACGTTTGTGCTTTTAATCACCGTACCTGTTGATTACTTGCTGCAAACAAAGGTGCTCGGCCCTGATTGTCTTATTCAAGGCGTTGACTTGTCTTTCCTTTCTTTTATTTTGTTCATTGCAGTGATTGCTGGTATCGTACAGTTGGTTGAAATGGTTGTAGAACGCTTTTCGCCATCACTCTACGCTGCGCTTGGTATATTCTTGCCACTCATTGCTGTAAACTGCGCCATCATGGGTGCCAGCCTTTTCATGCAGCAACGCATAGGCATGGAACCTGGTAGCACTCAATATATAGGTAATGTGGTAGATGCTTTAGTCTATGCATTGGGCTCTGGTATTGGTTGGCTGTTGGCTATTGTGGCATTGGCTGCAATTCGTGAGAAGATGGCTTATACCAATGTGCCCAAGCCTTTGCAGGGACTTGGCATCACGTTTATCACCGTTGGTTTGATGGCCATGGCTTTTATGTGTTTCTCAGGTTTGAACATTTAATCAACAAGAATAGACAATGGATTTGAATTTAATTTTATCAAGTATTGGGGTATTCTTGGTGATTATACTCCTTTTGGTGGTTATTTTGCTCGTCGCCAAGAAATACCTTTCGCCCAGTGGCAAAGTGACTGTTACCATCAATGGTAAAGACAAGGTAGAGGTAGAACAAGGTAGCAGCCTTCTCACTACGCTCTCTGAAAACGGCATCTACTTGCCCTCGGCATGTGGTGGCAAAGGCAGTTGCGGACAGTGCAAGTGTCAAGTAGTTGAAGGCGGTGGCGAAATATTGGATTCTGAAAGAGGACACTTTACTCGCAAACAAGTGAAGGAGCATTGGCGCCTCGGTTGTCAGTGCAAAGTGAAAGGTGATCTCGAAATCAAGGTGCCCGACAGCGTGCTTGGCGTAAAAGAGTATGAGTGTACTGTTATCTCAAACAAGAACGTTGCAACCTTTATCAAGGAGTTCAAAGTTCAGTTGCCACAAGGTGCACACATGGACTTCTTACCAGGTTCTTATGCTCAGATAAAAATCCCTGCATTCAGCATGGACTATGATAAGGATATAGATAAAAGCCTTATCGGCGAGGAATACCTTCCCGCATGGAAGAAGTTCGGATTGTTCCCCTTGAAATGTGTCAATACTGAACCGACAGTGCGTGCATATTCGATGGCAAACTATCCTGCAGAGGGAGATGTGTTTATGCTCACCGTGCGTATTGCCACACCGCCCTTTAAGGCTGATAGAAGTGGGTTTATGGACGTAAATCCTGGTATTGCTTCTTCTTATATTTTCACGCTCAAGCCTGGCGATAAAGTTATTATGAGTGGTCCTTATGGTGACTTCCACCCTCATTTCGACTCGAAAAAGGAAATGATATGGGTAGGCGGTGGCGCAGGTATGGCTCCGCTTCGTGCACAGATAATGCACATGACCCGTACGCTTCATTGCACAGACCGTGAAATGCATTATTTCTATGGTGCTCGTGCTTTGAACGAGGTGTTCTACTTGCAGGATTTCTTGCAGTTGGAAAAGGATTTCCCAAATTTCCATTTCCATCTTGCGCTCGACAGACCAGACCCCGCAGCCGATGCTGCAGGCGTAAAGTACACGGCAGGATTTGTACACCAGGTGATGTATAATACCTATCTGAAGGATCATGACGCTCCCGAGGATATTGAATATTACATGTGCGGCCCCGGACCGATGTCGAAAGCTGTGGTAGGAATGCTTGACAGCTTAGGCGTAGAGCCCGAAAGCATCATGTATGATAATTTTGGCGGATAAAATTGGTTCAGACCAAGGTCATATTTTGATTGTGACCTTGGTCTGAATTGTTTTGGGGGAGATGCTAGCGGATTTGTGAGGGAATGTAAACATGATTATATAAACTGTTTTTTGAATACCTACTTAATAGCCGAAATGCGGCAGTTAATCGTGGGTATTTCTTTGCCATCAGCAAAAAAAAATGTACTTTTGCCCGAAAATATAAATTTATAGCACAAAGCAATGAATATATCATACAAGTGGCTTAAAGAATACGTCGATTTCGACCTTAATCCGCAAGAGGTAGCTGATGCGCTAACAAGCGAAGGACTTGAAGTTGATGGTGTAGAAGAAATTCAAGCTATTAAAGGAGGCTTGGAAGGTCTTGTCGTAGCACACGTTTTGACATGTGAGCCGCACCCAAATAGTGACCACATGCATGTGTGCCAGGTGGATCTGGGCACAGGTGAACCTGTACAAATTGTGTGCGGTGCTCCGAATGTGGCTGCTGGACAGAAGGTTATCGCAGCAACGCTCGGTACAAAATTATACGATGGCGATCAATGCTTTACTATAAAGAAGTCGAAGTTGAGAGGTATTGAGAGCTATGGCATGTTGTGTGCAGAGGACGAAATCGGGGTAGGTGAGAGCCATGATGGCATTATCGTATTGCCCGAGGATGCTGTGACAGGCATGAAAGCTGCTCAGTATTACAACTTGGAGAGTGATTGGGTAATTGAGGTTGACATAACCCCCAATCGCGCTGATGCTTGCTCACACTATGGTGTAGCCCGCGATTTGTATGCGTGGCTTATTCGTAACGGTTATAAGACGTCTCTACATCGCATGGACGTGTCGGGCTTTAAGGTAGACAACAATGACTTGAATATCGATATTGATGTCCAAAATACTGAAGCATGTCCGCGCTATTGTGCCGTTACAATCAAAGGTTGCGAGGTGAAGGAAAGTCCTGAATGGCTTAAGGAAAAATTAAACACAATAGGATTGCGTCCCATCAACAATATTGTTGACATTACGAATTACGTAATGATGGCTTATGGACAGCCGTTGCATTGCTTTGATGCAGACATGATAGACGGAAATAAAATTGTGGTTAAGGCAATGCCTGATGGTACAAAGTTCCAAACGCTTGATGGCGTGGAGCACACATTGACAGACCGTGATTTGGCTATTTGTAATGCAAAAGAACCGATGTGCATCGCTGGCGTGATGGGCGGACGTGGTTCTGGCACTTATGATACGACAAAGGACGTGCTGTTAGAAAGTGCATATTTCCACCCAACATGGATAAGAAAAAGCGCTCGCCGTCACGGCTTAAGTACAGATGCCTCTTTCCGTTTTGAACGTGGCGTGGACCCCGACGGCCAGATATATGCACTTAAGGTTGCTGCTATACTGGTTAAAGAATTGGCCGGCGGTACTATAAGCATGGATATCAAAGATGTGGAAGCTGAAGGTTTGGTGAAGAAATTTGAAGTAAAGCTTGACTACAAGTATGTTCACGATTTGATTGGCAAAACGATTTCTGTTGAGGTGATAAAGGAAATTGTTACGTCGCTTGATATGAAGATCGTTGGCGAAACTGAGGACGGCATATCACTTGAGATTCCAGCCTATCGTGTTGATGTTCAACGTCCTTGTGATGTGGTGGAGGATATCTTGCGTATTTATGGTTACAACAATGTTGAAATTCCTACCTCTGTAAAGTCGAGCCTGACAATTAAGGGGGATGTGGATCGTTCAAATAAATTAGAGAATATAATAGCTGAGCAACTTGTTGGACAAGGCTTCCGCGAAATACTGAATAATTCACTTACAAAGGAAGGCTATTATGACGGACTTGAAACGTACGCACCTGCCGAATTGGTACGGGTGTTAAATCCGTTGAGTAGCGACTTGAACGTGATGCGTCAGACTTTGTTGTTCGGCGGCTTGGAGAGCATAGCGCACAACGTTAATCGTAAGAGCAAAAATCTGCGTTTCTTTGAAACTGGTAACTGTTACTACTATAATTCAAAAAAGCACACTGCAGACCATTCGCTTAATGCATATAGCCAGGCTCATTTCATCGGTCTATGGCTCACCGGAAATCATATAGAAGGTTCGTGGGCTCATGCAAACGAAGCTACTTCTGTTTACCAGCTGAAGGCCTATGTGATGAACATCTTGGTACGACTGGGTTATGAACTTGGTGGTATGCGCATTGGACAAGGTTCTAATGATATCTTTGCCAAGAGCTTGTCTGTTTCTGATAGGAATGGCAAGGTCTTGGTAGAGTTGGGACTTGTGGCAAAAGCTATTACGTCACGCTTTGATATAGACCAGGAGGTTTATTATGCTGAAATAAATTGGTCTATGTTGACGAAGAAACTGCAGAAGAATACCGTGTCTTTCAAGGAAATCAGCAAATATCCGGCTGTAAGCCGAGATTTGGCCCTTTTGATTGATAAAAATGTGGAGTTTGCACAGATTGAGCAAATAGCTCGCAACTCTGAAAAGAAATTATTGAAGAAGGTTGAGCTCTTTGATGTTTACGAAGGCGATAACTTGCCTGAAGGTAAAAAAAGCTATGCGGTGAACTTCGTATTGCAGGACGAAACGAAGACAATGAATGACAAACAGACGGATGCCATTATGAAAAAAATTGTCGCTAACCTTGAGAAGCAGCTGGGCGCTGTACTTCGTTAGTAGTTTTTCCTGACGAGCACATTATTCATTGATTTTCAAACCAAACTAAATATAATAACACATGGGAAGAGCTTTTGAATACAGAAAAGCTACGAAATTGAAGCGTTGGGGCCACATGGCACGTACATTTACGAAATTGGGAAAACAGATAGCTGTTGCTGTAAAGGCAGGCGGTCCTGAACCCGAAAACAATCCGACACTTCGTGCAATCATCGCAACATGCAAGCGTGAAAATATGCCCAAAGATAATATTGAGCGTGCAATAAAGAATGCTTGCGGTAAGGATCAAAGCGATTACAAGACTATGACTTATGAGGGCTACGGCCCCCATGGAGTAGCCATTTTTGTTGATACTCTGACCGATAATGCTACTCGCACCGTTGGCGACGTTCGCTCGGTATTTAACAAGTTTAACGGCAACCTTGGTACAATGGGTTCGCTTGCTTATCTCTTTGACCATAAGGCTGTATTCACCATTCGTAAGAAGGAGGGCGTTGATATGGACGAACTCATTCTCGACCTTATAGATTATGGTGTGGAGGACGAATTTGACGAGGACAGTGAAGAAAATAGCGTTACCATATATGGTGATCCTAAATGTTTCGCTCAGATTCAAAAGCATCTCGAGGAAAATGGTTTCGAAGTGCTTGCTGCAGAGTTTACATATATTCCAAACGATGTGAAGGACGTTACTCCCGAAGAACGTGAAAGCATTGATAAAATGGTTGAGCGTCTTGAAGACTTTGACGACGTACAAACTGTTTACACTAATATGAAGCCAGCTGAGGATTGATACGGTGTATCTTTCCTTGGATAGAATAATGCAAAATACGGGTAAAAAGTTTGTAGCGAGGACAAACAACTGGAGAATTTTCTTCTTTTGCTACAAACTGTTTACCCGTATTTTTAATTTGATTCAAATGAAACAAATGGATTTTCAACCTCGGGGTACTTGTTCCAAGTTGATACATATAGAACTTACTGATGACGATCGTGTTTCTGATGTGTCATTTGTTGGAGGGTGCCCGGGAAATTTGAAGGGCATTAGTGCTTTGATTAAGGGTATGCACAAAGATGATGTTATTTCACGTCTTTGCGGCATAAAATGTGGCAACAAGTCTACATCATGCCCGGATCAGTTAGCCTGTGCTCTTAAACAAATGAATTAAGTTTTTTGTGTAGGCACGCTGTTAAGTAATAAAACATTTTGAATGTGATCAGGCCTCGGAAAACTTAGTAGGTATGACGATACAATGATCTTCTTTATTGTTTATTTACTTCGTATTCGGCTGGTCCGATTTCAGTATGATATACAGTGTGTCCGTCTGTTTTAGATATATAGATAAAGCCAAAGGTGACCTTTGCCGCCTTTATGTCTTTGTAATCAGCGCTGCTTTTCAGACGCTGCAAAAGCATTTGATGGAGTAGGGGAGCATTGCTACTGTAAAACGGCTCATTCGTTCCGTTAAGTGAATAATATGACGTATATATCCTTCGATTTGGATCGTACGTTAAACTGTCAAGAGTTGTTCCACTTTCTACCTCAATGGGACATCTGTTAGTAGTAAATTCTTTTGCTTCTCTTTCTAAATCCTTATCAAAACCATCTTTACATGATATCAGTATTGTTGGCAAGAGAAGCAGCAAATATCGTACAAAATAATTAGTCATTTATTATATGCTTGTTATTTACACAAAGTTCAAACCTTTGTGCAAAGGTAACAAGATATATCGTTTAACTGCAAGATAAAATGGTAAAAGTTCATATTACGCCAGAAGAGGCTGATTTGCGTGTTGAGCGCGCAGTACAGCTTTTCAAAGAAGGATATAATTGTTCACAAAGCGTAGTTGGAGCATTTGCTGATCTCTACGGATTTACGCAGGAACAGGCTTTGCTCATGTCGGCATCATTTGGAGGTGGCATTGGTCGTATGCGACAAACTTGTGGTGCAGCTTGTGGCATGTTTGTTTTGGCAGGTTTACAAAGTGGTACAACCATCGGCTCTGACCGTGAAGGTAAAAGCCGCAATTATGCAATGGTACAACAACTTGCTGAATCTTTTAAGCAAATAAACGGTAGTATCATTTGCGCGGAACTTCTCGGACTTAAACCAAATGCTGAAATCACAGCACAAGCCTCTGAACGCACAGATTCTTATTACAAAAAGAGACCATGCTCTGAAATGGTCAGAACCGCGGCCCGGCTCTTTGCCAATGCTATATCGCAGGATTGACATCATTCTCTCGTTTTGAAAAGAATGTATGTTATGTTTAATAACGAATTACCGATCAACGTATAACCCCCTATTCTGTAATTTATGATTGACAGGGCTACTATTCAGCGAGTAATGGATGCCACAGATATTGTAGATGTGGTGAAGGAATTTGTGACTTTACGCAAATCTGGTGCAAATTACAAAGGCTTATGTCCATTTCACAACGAACGTACACCTTCCTTTAGCGTATCACCGGCTAAGCAACTGTGCAAATGCTTCTCATGTGGAAAAGGCGGCAATGCTGTTCACTTCCTGATGGAACTGGAGCAGATGACCTATCCAGAGGCAATAAAATGGTTAGGACGCAAATATGGTATCGAAGTCAAAGAGAAAGAGTTGACCGATACAGAGCGAATTGAACAGAGCGAACGTGAAAGTATGTTCGCTCTAAATGAGTGGGCCAACAATTATTTTCAAAATATATTGCATGATAACGTTGATGGCGTTGCAATCGGCATGGCATACTTCCGTTCGCGTGGTTTTCGAGATGATATAATTAGAAAATTCAATCTTGGATATTCGTTAGAACAACGTGACGCTTTTGCTAACGCTGCCATGGCACATGGTTTTAGTAAAGAATACTTGCTTAAAACGGGATTGTGTTATCAAACAGAAGATGGACACTTGTTCGATCGATATCATGGTCGCGTCATTTTTCCTGTGCACACTGTTTCCGGGCGTGTTGTGGCTTTTGGCGGCAGAGTTCTGAATACTGAAAAGCACAAGAACGTTGGTAAATATGTCAATTCTCCAGAGAGTGAGATATATAGCAAAAGCCATGAGCTATATGGACTTTACCAAGCAAAACAAGCTATCGTGAAACATGGTAGATGTTTCTTGGTAGAAGGATACACGGACGTTATATCCATGCATCAATCTGGAGTGGAAAATGTTGTCGCTTCGTCTGGTACATCGTTAACAGAGGGACAAATACGTCTGTTACATCGTTTTACTGAAAACATAACGGTACTTTACGATGGTGACGCTGCAGGTATTAAGGCAAGTTTGCGTGGTATAGATATGTTACTTGCCGAGGGCCTGAATATCAAGGTCCTTTTGTTGCCAGATGGCGATGACCCAGACAGTTTTGCACGCAAACACCGGTCAGAGGAATTTCAAAACTACATTGATCAGCACCAAGTAGATTTCATTAAATTCAAAACAAACCTTCTCTTGAAAGGTGCGGAAGGAGACCCTATCAAACGTGCCGAATTGATAACAGATGTGGTTCATAGTATCTCTGTTATTCCCAATGAGGTCGTGCGTCAGATGTATATCAAGGAAAGTGCTGTCGCCCTGTCGGTTAATGAAGAACTGATTGTTAATGAAATAAACAAGCAGCACCGCAAACAGGTATCATCAGACTATTCGAGTGATGAGAACAAACAACAGACTGACACTTCTGCTGAACATAGCACTACGTCTCATGCAAATAACACAGTTAAAGGCAATGCTGAAGAGGAGATGTTGGCGTCTTTGGTCGTGAAATTCGGGAATATGTACATTGATGCGCTTGGAACTGAAAGCAGTGCAAACTCTGAAGGTCAAGTTACTGTTGCTGCGTTTATTGAAGACAGCCTCAAGTCAGACGGGCTAACTCTTACTACTCCCCTGCTCAACAAGATATTGACCGAGGCATTGAGGTTGTCAGCCAACAAGGAGTGGGAATCCCTACCCTATTTCCTTAATCACCCCGATCCACGAATTAGTAAATTTGCTGTAATGGTGGGCCAAGATAATTTTATTTTGAGTAGCCGGCAACGTGAGCAATATGTCGAAGATAAGTATAAACTCGATGATATTGTACCACGCATACTACACGACTACAAGCATGCAGTGATAAAAGGTCAATTGCAACAAATACTAATACAATTGCGCAATCCTCAGTTACAGACTGACACCTTAAAGGCCGAATCCTTAATGAAGGAGTATATGCAATTAAGCCAGATTGAGCGTAAATTGGCAAAAGTATTAGGCGATCGTGTAGTACTGAAATAAATAAGTAACTCAATGGTAACTATCAGCGAAATCTTCATTGCAAGCTTGACAAAACATAGATTATTAGCTAACCATTTATGAGCAATAGCACAGAAAATACAATAACGTGCATTTTTTTAACTAAGCACTTAGCCATTTATAAAAAAATGCTTACCTTTGCTCATATAATAACGAACAAAGAATGGCGCTGATTGACCCTCAATGCGCTATAACAAGAAAATAAAAAATGGGCATATTACAAGACAGATTAGCAAAATACACCTTGCCACAACAATACAAAGCAAAGGGTGTATATCCTTATTTCCGTGCAATTGAAGGTAAACAAGGTACCGAGGTTGAGATGGGCGGACATCACGTGTTGATGTTTGGCTCAAATGCGTATACCGGACTGCCTGGTGACGAACGCATTATTGATGCAGGTATTAAGGCCATGGAAAAATATGGTTCAGGTTGTGCTGGTTCGCGTTTCCTTAATGGTACGTTGGACCTGCATTTGCAACTCGAAAAAGAACTGGCCGAATTTGTAGGTAAGGACGATGCTTTATGCTTCTCTACGGGATTTACTGTAAATTCTGGTGTTATTCCCGCTCTTACAGGACGTGAGGATTACATCATCTGCGACGATCGCGATCATGCCTCTATTGTGGACGGCTGTCGTTTGTCGTTCTCAAAGCGTTTGAAATATAAGCACAATGATATGGCTGATTTGGAGCGTCAATTACAAAAATGTGCTCCAGAGTCTGTCAAGCTGATTGTAGTAGATGGTGTGTTCTCTATGGAAGGAGATTTGGCCAATCTGCCTGAAATCGTAAAACTTAAGCATAAATACAATGCCACTATCATGGTAGATGAAGCACATGGTATTGGAGTATTCGGCCGTCAGGGACGTGGTGTGTGCGACTATTTTGGCTTGACCGACGAGGTAGACTTGATCATGGGCACATTTAGTAAGTCTCTTGCTTCAATCGGTGGATTTATTGCTGCAGACGAAAGTATCATAAATTGGTTACGCCATAATGCGCGTACATACATTTTCTCTGCTTCAAATACGCCTGCTGCTACAGCTTGTGCGCTTGAAGCTCTGCATATCATTCAGAATGAACCTGAACGTATTGAAGCTCTGTGGGATGTAACCCGTTACGCATTGAAACGTTTTAAGGAAGAGGGTTTCGAAATAGGCGACACAGAATCACCTATCATTCCGTTGTATGTGCGTGATACAGAAAAGACTTTTGTTGCAACAGCGCGTGCCTTTGATGAAGGTGTGTTCATTAATCCAGTGATTCCACCAGCATGCGCCCCTCAAGACACGCTCGTGCGTGTAGCTTTAATGGCCACTCATACAAAAGAACAAGTAGATCGTGCTGTAGCCGCCTTGCGCAAGGTGTTCTGCGAGTTAGGCATAATTAAATAACGCATTTCTATAACAATACAATAAAGGAATTGACAATATATAAGCTGCATTGTAAGATTCGAAGAGAATCTTTCAATGCAGCTTATGTCTTATAAGGATTTTGCGGCATTATTCGTACGTATCAGTATAGTTCTACTAATCAAGAAGTCTATGTTTTTGCGAACATGGTCTGGGTATACCAACGAGTACAATAAGTAGGACGGTCCATCAAGCTATAGACAAGCTCTACCCGATTTATTATGCCCAAATAAGAAAAATAGGAGATAAGTACTTGATAGCACTTATCTCCTACTCGATTGCTCAAAAGAACGAATAAATTAAGCTTCAGCAGGTGCTTCTGTAGCTTCCTCTGCGGGAGCGTTTTCAGCTTCTGCAGCAGCCTTAGCGGCAGCTTCGGCTTCTGCTTTAGCAGCGGCTTCAGCAGCCTTCTTTTCAGCTACCTTCTCTGCTATCTTCTCGTTAACCTTCTTTTCAGCTTCGAGACGAGCTTCAGCAGCTGCTTTCTTGTCAGCAGCCTTCTTGTCAGCAGCGGCAGTTGCCTTTGCGTCCTTGGCTTGCTTCCAAGCATCAAATTTAGCCTTTGCTGCAGCTTCATCAAATGCGCCCTTGCGTACACCACCATTAAGGTGTTTCATGAGCATCACACCTTCGTTAGAAAGGATGTTGCGTACGGTGTCAGTAGGCTGTGCACCATTTTCTACCCAATACAAGGCGCGTTCAAAATTCAAATCTACTGTTGCAGGATTGGTGTTGGGATTGTATGTACCAATCTTTTCAGTAAACTTACCATCACGTGGTGCTCTTACGTCAGCGATTACAATGCTGTAAAAAGCGTAGCTCTTACGGCCATGACGCTGCAAACGGATTTTTGTTGCCATTTGTTTTTTATTTTTATAGGTTTGAATTATGCCATTATCTCGTAACGGCGTTGCAAAGTTACTACTTTTCTTTTGATTTACAAAGCATTCTCATACAAGTTGTAATTTTAATTGAAGTGGCTTTGTTTATAAATTCGTGTAAGAAATGCAATTCTATTGCGGTAGGAATGTGCTGAGGATCGCAGAAGTTCGGAGTGGCAAGGAAAAATTTCTCCTATTCCGTTCCTATTCCATTTGTTTATGACAAACTTAATTCTCTGCCAAAATAAATAGCTCTTCCTTAATGCGACTTACCAATCCTTTACTATACAGAGGCGTTTCAAATCATACATAGAGCCATTGTATATATTCAAATCTACATTTTCTTTTATCCCATCAATGTGTCCGCAATCTGTGTGTTGCCAAAAACGCCATTTGCCGCTATATGTTAATGAGTGTACGTAATAGTGTGCAATCCAGTATGGATATCTGTCAAACTCTTTTGTGTTTAGGTAGTCTTTCTTGAATTTGTAATTTGTGTAGATTATAGGGGGAACGCCATATTCCTTTTCCACCACCCTTAACCAAGTAAGTGAAGCTTTTCGTAAATTTTCCACAGAAAGATTGCCTTTCTCCTCGATATCAAGCACGGGGGGAAGGTCACCCTCTTCAAGATGAACCTGTTTAAGAAAGTATTTAGCTTGTACAGTGGCTGACACATTAGGTTTGAAATAATGATATGCACCGCGTAAGAAACCATTGTCTCTTGCTTGATAGAAATTGTCGTTGAAATTTTTATCAAGATGATTTTCACCTTCTGTCGCTTTGATAAATATAAAGCTTATAGTTTCTCCGTTTACAGTCGCATTTTTAACCTTATGCCAATCTATGTCACCTTGATGATGACTTATATCTATACCATGAATAGAGAAACCCTCTGGATACATTTCATTGCCATTCAGAGCTTGCCATTTTAGGCTGTATGGTACTACAAAATAGATGTACACAAAATAGCAGAAAATGCCAACTAAGCAGATAATAGAAAGTCTGATGAAAAGAATACGCGCCTTTTGGTTGATATTGCGAAATGCTGATATCGCCTTCTCCTTCAAAGAGGTATGTCTCTTGCTGCGAGAATATGTGCGACGGCTTCGTGTTGGTTTGTATGCACCTCCCCTACTCTTCTTGCAATTTACTCTCACTGTTTTTCTATTTGAAGGATTCTTTAGGACCATATTATAAAGTAAAAAGAGGATAAACGATATACAATGTATTAAAGAATATACTTCACCACGATTGCTATCGTTTATCCTCGCTCTATATCAACTCTTCATAATTTGAAGAGCATATTATTATTTACCCTGTTCTAATTTCAGAGTAGCAGTGCATTGGTCACAAACTTCTGATGGACCCCAGTACTGAATAGGACCAGGATAAACGAAGCAAGTTTTTTCAGCCCATTCTGCACGATGCTCAGCAAACTTCTTGAAAGGAGCACCATCCAAACGAACCAAAGCCTTTTTGATAACGGGCTTCATCTTGCCGTTACGGCGTTCCATATTCATCATCATTGTAATAGGCACACCGCCAGCTACCCATTGTTCTGCAGGTGCAGTAGTGTTCTTTACAATAGCCATATAGCCAGTCTTGCCATTAGCAACGAGTTGTGCTGCGCTTGTACCGAGTGCATAGCAATAGTCTGCATCGTAGTTTGAAGGTGCTGCGCAACGACCCTCGTAACCAAAGAAGTGGTGCTGTGCAGAGAACTTGCCTACAAACTTACCTTCCTTCTTCCATGCAGCAAGTTTGTTGCCAACCATTTCAGAGAGGAGCTTCTCGGTTTCAATGAGCGAAACTTGTACGTTTCCGTGAGGGTCACGTTCCATTGTAAGCTGCTTGGCAACGCCTTCAGGAAGGCTCTCGTAGATAGCAGCATTCTCCTTTGACAATTTGCCAAGAATCCAAGCGCGTTGTTCAGCTGCTGCTACAGTTGCAGCTTCCGGTGTAGCCAAAAGGTCATTCAATTCAGCAATAAGCTTTTTCATTGCAGGAATGAATTCAATCAAGCCTTCCGGAATCAATACTGTACCAAAGTTGTTACCATTAGCTGCACGTTTTGCAACAATCTCAGCAATATATGTTACGATGTCATCAAGAGTTTGGTTCTTTGCTTCAACCTCTTCGCTGATGATACATACATTAGGCTGGCACTGAAGGGCACATTCCAATGCAATGTGGCTGGCTGAGCGACCCATCAACTTGATAAAGTGCCAATATTTACGTGCAGAATTAGCATCACGCTGAATGTTACCTATAACCTCTGCGTAAGTCTTGCATGCAGTATCAAAACCGAATGAAGTTTCGATCTGGTCATTTTTCAAGTCGCCATCAATAGTCTTGGGGCAACCGATAACTTGTACGCCGCAGTTATGAGCAGCATAGTACTCAGCCAACACGCATGCGTTAGTATTCGAATCATCACCACCGATAATCACGACAGCTTTGATGCCTAACTCGCGAATAATTTTCAAGCCACTTTCAAACTGATCTTCTTCCTCAAGTTTAGTACGGCCAGAACCAATCATGTCGAAACCACCAGTATTGCGGTAATCGTCTATGATGGCATCAGTAAGTTCGATGTACTTGTGGTCAACCAAACCGCCAGGTCCCATCAAAAAGCCGTAAAGCTTGTTTGCGGGGTTCTGCTTCTTGAGCTCATCATACAGACCGCAAATCACATTGTGACCGCCAGGAGCCTGACCACCCGAAAGGATGATGCCAATATTCATTGGAGCATACTCTTTCTTTTCGTTTGTGGGAACAAACTCTACCAAAGGCATACCATATGTGTTAGGGAACAATTTCTTGATTTCCTCTTGATCACCTACACTTTGAGTGGGTTCACCTTCTTTGATACTTACATTGCCACGCAAGCCTGCGGGCAGCTTGGGCTGGTAAGCAGCACGTGCAATTTGTAATGCGCTTTTTTCCATGAAAATTGAAGTTAATATTCGTCGTTTAAGTTGGTTCGTATTATTAAGTGATATTCCGTGTATTGTCAGCACAGGCCAACTACATGAAAAATCCCGAAATATTTCCTTTGCAAAGTTAGTTATTTTTTGTGTTACGCTACATTTTCAGATTGTTTATTTTGCGTTACAGCTAAACTTTGCATGCCATGATGGTGTCCAAAATGTCAGATATTATTATAATGGCCAATCACCCATTAACAAATACCTCAACAATTTGTGAACCGCCATCGGGTACTATAAAATGTTCTAAGGCAGGACGCAGGTCGTCAAAATTTTGAACGTCAGTATAACCTATATGGAATGTTTGTGCAATTCCTGCAGCCGTATAAGTCTGTTGTCCAGCAGCTATAAATTTGTCGCGTGCCGGTGACTTCTCTAATCCCTTCAACTGGTCAAAGATACCGCCATGATTATTATTGAGCAACAATATTCGCAGATTTGACGGTAGTGACACGTTCCATAAGGCATTCGCATCATAGAAGAAACTTAAATCGCCTATTATGACAATGCTAAGTCCCCACATCTTCATTGCATATCCAACAGCCGCAGACAATGAGCCCTCAATGCCGTTAACGCCACGGTTGCAAAGGATTGGTTGCACACCCGACTTGAAATAATTGCCAGCTATTCTTACTGATGAGCTGTTGGCCAAATGCAATGTATAATCACAAGCGAGTGTTTGCATTTTCATATACAAATGCCTAATGACACAATTCATTGTCAAATGCTCCTCATCTGCCAATAATCCCTCTTCTAATATCTTTGCGGTATCGGCAAGCCTGCGTTCAGCTTTGGCAACACCCTCATGCTTTCGGGGAAGTTTCATTGATAGTTGTGCCAAGGCTGGCTGAACAGCTGATTGAATTTTGTATTGCAAATGGCAGAAAGTGTCTATCAAACCTTGTCCCTCGTCTATTCGTATCACACAACATGAGGTATTGCGTAACAGACTTTTGAATGATTTGTGGACAAAGTTTCCTCCAATTTGCACCACCAAATCAGGTTCTAATGCATCAGCTTGCGTCGAAAGATAGTCAAAAGCATTCATCAAATAATTGCCTGGCACATCTGATATAATTTCAGGCAATACAAGCATCTGCTCGTTTACAACGATATCAGCAACTTCCTTACGAATGTCGCCCCTTTCATATTGGCCAATCAAGAGCACTGGCAATTTAGCATTTGCTATAATGTCAACAATGTTTTGTGGTATTGGAGTGCTATTTGTAGGACAAGTTACGCTAATTACGCGTTCGTTGGGCAACTGCACCGTATTAAAGCTAAACATAGGCTCTTCTATTGCCACGTTAATATGTGCAGGTCCGCCCTCACCATGATATAGGCTATCAAGGGCCTCATTGATATGCAAATTATTAACCCAGCAGTCACCTTCGCTTCGTGGCGGATTGATTTGTGCCGTTCTACAATAAGGTTCCAAAGCACCAGTTTGCTGCAGAGTCTGACCGTCATATTGGCCAATCCACTGTTGTGGTCTATCTGCCGAAATAACAAGTAACGGCAAGTGTCGGTAGTACGCCTCAGCAACAGCCGGCACACAATTAAGCAATGCTGTGCCTGATGTGACACACACTATTGTTGGTTCTTGAGTAGCCAAAGACATTCCCAGGGCAACAAATGCCGCACTGCGTTCGTCTGTAACAGGGTGTATGCTTACTTTGCCTTGTCTATGTAATTCATACAAATTATGAACAATCGTCGCATTACGCGACCCTGGACACACCACGGCATTGCGTATATTGTAAGCTACGAGTAGTGCTGTTAATTGGTTTACTTGTGTTGTGTCGCAATACATTTTTATTTTAATTTCGTTTTATCAGCTGCCTCATGGTCGCCATTTTCCTAACAGTTTCTTCCCATTCTTCGTTTTCCTTACTTTCAGGCATGATGCCACCGCCAGCATAAAGGGTCGCCATATTTGCATTTAATTGCATGCAGCGCAATGATACATACAGCAGGGTCTGCTCTTCCAGCAAATACGGTCCGCTAAATCCCGCATAATAAAACCGGGAAGTGGGTTCTATCTCTAATATGGCCGACTTTGATTTTTCGCGTGGTAGTCCACACACCGCAGGAGTTGGGTGTAAAGTCTGTAGCACCTGGCACAGATTAACATTGTCCTTCAAAGTAAATGTAATGTCATTACACAAATGCTGTATGTTACCACTGCGCAACGAATATGTTGGCGAAATATCCATATCCTCTGTTACTGGCTTGAGTGTAGTTGCTATAAAATCCTTAACAAGCACTTGTTCCTCTTTGTTCTTGTTGTCCCATAAAACGTCTATGTTGTCGTTCCATGGCAGTGTTCCAGCCAAAGCTACAGTATGCCATACAGAATTTGTACGCTCAAGTAATGGCTCTGGCGTTGCTACAAGCCATGTACCTGAAACTGGGGTGTGCCAAAGCGCAACAAAATTGTTAGGTCGAAGAGTACAAGCTCTCAAAAATAATTTTTCAGCATCAAGGGTTGACGACAACTTACAGTTTAATCTTCGCGATAGTACAAGCTTTTTAATAGCCTTATTATCAAACATCTCAGATACGGATTTGAAAGCTTTACTGTATGCCTTTCTTTCTTCTAATGCGTCATCTACAAAGCCAATATCGCTTACATCTGCAGTTGGCTCTATCTCACTTACACTCGTTGTATCAGGTTCTATAAACAATATAGGACATTCTTCTGAACAAACGAAAGGTGCAATTAAATAGCCTCCTGTCGTTGGTATATCTTCAAGTGTTTGAAAAGTCCTTGGCTTGCTGAATTGTTCAATACGCGTAAATACGTTTTCGTGAGGACATTTGAATAGTGCAAAAGCCTGGGGCATCATGTTATTTATTGCCATCACGTTCATGCAACTTTGCTTCATTCCAGATGGCGTCCATTTCCTCTAAGCTCATATCTGTAAGATTACGTCCTTGTTTCATAGTGTGAGCTTCAAGATAATTAAAGCGTCTAATAAATTTCTGATTGGTGCGCTCCAGTGCATTGTCCGGATTTATCTTGTACAATCTTGCAGCATTGATAAGGCTGAACATCACATCACCAAATTCGGCTTCTGCCTTGTCTTTATCCATGTGTTCTACTTCCGTCTCAAATTCTCCAATTTCCTCTTTCACCTTATCCCAAACTTGAGACTTCTCTTCCCAATCAAAACCCACATTGCGCGCTTTATCTTGTATCCGATACGCTTTTATTAGCGAAGGCAATGCTTCTGGCACACCAGCCAATACGCTTTTGTTGCCATCTTTTTCCTTCTGTTTCAGCATTTCCCATTGCTCGCTTACTTGCTGTGCTGTATCTATGTGATTGTCGTTCTGTCCTTTGGGTGGAAACACGTGGGGGTGACGGAATATAAGTTTGTCGCATAATTCACGACAAACGTCGGCTATGTCAAAATCACGTGTTTCCGAACCAATCTTTGCATAAAAGCATACATGCAAAAGCACGTCTCCCAATTCCTTACAAATATTCTTCGTGTCGTGCTTCATCAGCGCATCGCACAATTCGTATGTCTCTTCTATGGTGTTTGGCCGTAAACTCTCGTTTGTTTGTTTGCGGTCCCACGGGCATTTCACACGTAGTTCGTCAAGTACATCAAGCAAACGGCCGAAAGCCTGCATTTGTTCCTCTCGCGTATGTGAACCTCTATTATTATTTTTATTAGCTGTTTCCATAAACTAAATTTTTGTATGAGTATGTGCACATCTTCAGTTGAGATGCCAAATCATATTGGCTAAACTAAGATTTATATAAACAAATTTTGAAAACCTGCGTAATAGGTAAAAGACATGGCAACTTAAGGTCGCCCACTTTTTTTGACCACAAAATTACACTTTTATTGCCGATTTGCGTAATTTTGCGATATGGAAAAGTTCGACGTACACATATTAGGTTGCGGCAGCGCCATGCCCACATTGAAGCATTGGCCGTCGGCTCAGGTGGTAAACATACGCGAAAAGCTATTTTTAATTGATTGCGGTGAGGGTGCACAAGTGCAATTTAGACAAGCGCGTCAAAAGTTTTCGCGTTTGTCACACATCTTTATATCCCATTTGCACGGCGACCACATCTTTGGTCTGATAGGATTGCTGTCAACCTTGTCTTTGGCCGGTCGAACGTTACCCATGCACATATATGCCCATGCCGAGTTAGAAGAACTTATGCGTCCTCAGCTCATTTTCTTTTGCAAGGGCATAGCCTTTGATGTCATTTTTCATCCACTGCCAACAGTCGACGAATCAATCTTGATTTATGAGGATCGCTCTGTAATGGTCTACACCATTCCCTTGCGGCATCGAGTGCCGTGTTGTGGCTTTTTGTTCAAGGAGCGCCCTCCCTTGCCTCACATTCGTCGCGACATGATCGATTATTTGGATATTCCGTATTACGCCATAAATTCCATAAAACAAGGAGCAGATTGGACTATGCCAGACGGGCGCGTCGTGCCTAACGAGCAGTTAGTCTTTCCCGCAGACAAGGGACGGACGTATGCATATTGCTCCGATACATGCTATCGTCCGCAAAATGTGCCTATTATTCGCGGAGTTGACGTCCTTTATCATGAAGCAACTTTCGGACAAGACAATTTGGCGAGAGCTATTGAAACTTTACATTCAACTGCATTACAAGCTGCGCAAATAGCAAAGGCTGCAAGTGTCGGCAAATTAGTTATTGGACATTTTTCCTCACGTTATGATGATGAGAACGTATTGCTAAACGAGGCGAAGTCCGTCTTTCAAGAAACATGTTTGGCCAAAGAGGGGTTGACAATAACATTGTAATTCTGCAATTATTTAACCCATTAGCACAAAAATGCGTGCTAACGGGTTTTACTTTCAATTATACTGCAAGTAAACATGCGTAATGAGTCATAAGCAAATTTCAGAAAATAGTTGAATATGCTCAAACGCAGACCTTTCAGAAAGACTAACAGCAATCATACTTTTGTTGCAATGCCCCAATTTGCGGTGTGATATGTGACGCGTAAATTGTCACTTCTATGTTTGAGGCGCAAGCGTATTGTTTCAAGCATCTTACTCCGTATTTTATAGCTTCGTGCAAATGTTGATGGTCGCCATCATAAGCATTGATAAGCACCAACAAGTTAGTAGTGTCAAGAGATACCATTGTGCGTGTAGAATCACTCGTTGGTGTGGCAAACGCACCTTCTGTATCGCGATAGACTGGCAAATTCTCGATATTGAGTAAACCTCTGCCTATAGCCTGATATGGTTCGTTTGCTCGTCCAATACCAAGCTCCACATTATTACCTGCTATGCACGCTCCGTCCAAAGCGGCAGTGGAGTAACCTGTGTACAATGACAGGAGGTTGACCACATCAACAACCGTGTTAATGTGGTACAACTCCTTACCTTGCAATATTCTGCGTGCAAGTTGCTCACAGGCTGGACGGTAACGGCTCGGATCCTTACCAAATGCCTTGTAAGCCAAGCGGGTTGCGTAAATTCCTGCACGTTCTTTAATTGTGTCAATAGTGTACTTCCCTGAAAGTTCGTTACCATAAGCAGTAATTTCTTCCCACAGGGCATCAGATAAAGCACTGTTTTTTACGGTGACATGAATCCCCGCGCCACAGAAATCGGGGCAGATGTTCTTGAATGATTCAGATACAGCTATACTTACCATCTATTTCTAATTTGTTCTTTTGCAACAATCACGAATTTCTGCCACACATGTCACAGAAGTCGCAATATTTGCAGGTATCTTTGTTGTTAGTACATTCAAATGGATTTTTGGGGTCAATTATCTCTGAAAGCAACCCTATGAGCTTTGACTTAAACTCCTCGGCATATGCTCTGAAGTCCGTGCATGACTTGCCTTCAAAAGATATGTATGGATTAAACCCTTTTTTCCGAAAATGATGTACATAATAAAGCGCGGGCACCAAAGGTAAACTCTTGTATTGTGAAAACTCTGGACTTTCGTGTACAATCAAGCAATAAGCAAATGTCTGGAACGGGTGTTTAGGATCTTTCTCTTGTTGATGATTAAACATATGTTCCATGTCCTTCACTTCTACACTACTGCCTCCCGTTTTATAATCCACCACGCGCAGACATTGGCCAACGCCTTCGAGCTCAGCTAAATCGAGCCTGTCTATTTGGCCATATAACCTAATGTTAACCAATTTGCCTTCTTTCCCAAAAGGTACTTTCAGAAATGTCTCGGCATCGCGTTCGGCTGCTACAAATTCGAGGCTATTCAGAGTCAACGCCTTGTCGGTGTTAAATTCTCCTGAGTCGTATTTGATTGTATCATGCAGAAATTTGTTGACAATTGTTTCGACCAATGGAGTGCGTTCTATGGGCTTTTCAGGATTAAGGAATGCTTTCCTAACAATATTCTGCAACTGCACATTATATCTGTCTTCCAAATAATTGCGCAATGATTTCGACTCAATACGTTGCGTTCCTACACTTTTGTAAAATAACTGAGCTGCATAATGAAAGACTGTACCCAAATCTCGTGGGTCAATTATGCCATCCGTGTCGTCTGGTTTACGGAGATGCTTAATGTATTGATAATAGAACATACGATTGCACGACAAATATGTATTGAGTGCCGATGGTGAGAATTTGTTACGAAATGGCTGTTCCATATTCTCTGCGTTTGTGCAGATCTTCAGTTCCGGCAAAGACAACGGTCGTGGCACACTTTTCAGATGATAGCGTTTGATGTCTTTCCCTAATTGCGGGTCATAATGCATACTACGCATAAAGCGCGACATCTCGCCTCTATGTGTGCCTGACGTCGAATTGTTGTAAACTAAAGTCACATCTTGGGCGCGCTGCATCAATCGGTAGAAATAATAGGCATAAACGGCCGTTTTGCGCAGGTATGTGGTTAGTCCGTACCGTTTGCGAATTAAGAAAGGAATAAATGATGCATCAGTTGCTTTTTGGGGCAGTATACCCTCTCCTACCGATAGCATCAATACATGCTTAAAGTCCAGGCATCGTGTTTCGAGCACACCCATAATCTGTAGTCCAACGGCTGGTTCTCCATGAAACGGTATTGTTTGGCTGCGCATAACCTGTTTGAGAAGTTTGAACAGTGTGTCCAGACCTATATACAAATTATTAGTTCCTTCTGTCGACAGGGTGCCAGTCTCAATTAGTTTAACAAAACGTGATATAATGGTGTATATTTGGAAGTATGACTCCGTGTACAATATGTTTTTCCAATCATCAATCTTGTACTTCTTGCGTACATCGACCGCATCATTCTTCACTAATTGTTGAATTACTAACAACTTGTCCATCGCCTCGCTTTGTTGCAATGGCATAAGCTTAGTTCCCTCAGGCAGTTTGCAACGTCGTACATTTTGGTCATATAACATCTCATTCATAAACCTTATCACAGAGGCATAAGCTGGTGTGTGTGTCAGGGGAAAACCCTTTGTGATGTTCACATCATATCCCTTGCTTTTGGGCAGGGCGTGTAGTACGGGCAAAAGCTGTCCCTCGTCGCATAGCACAATAGCAGTTTGTCGTGCCTCATTGCTGTCTAATCTTCCATCACATCGTGTCGACAACCATTGGTCGGCATATTGTGCTTGTATGGCATCGGTGTCGGCAGCAACAAAGGTTATTCCAAGTTTTGTTCCACTTCTGCCTGTCAGATTGTTGTACAGACCAGTATCGTTGGCCAATTCATTAGGGAAAGTCTTAAGATTTTCCTGCAAGAACACACCGGCCTCTGTTGGGGAAAGAGGGTCATTATTATTGACATAATGAACATCATAATCCCAATAGAACAGGGCCTTCCCCTCAGCTTGCAACAACTTGAACAGTTCTTTTTCAACAGAATCAAGCACATTAAAGCCAACAAAAGCGTAGTAATCAAATTGTGCCGGCAATACCAATTCTTGACGTTTCAGCTGTTCGAGCACATCGCGGTATAGCTGTCCCTCATAGGCCATTCCGTCTTTGGACAAATCCTCTTTCAGTCCTTTATACAGGGGTAGCATTGCCTCCCACAACTGCATGAAGCGCTCACGTATTTTACTGCGGTCCTTAACAGAAAAGTCACCTGCAAATTTACGTAATTGCGCAATTTGATCCTCATCTAATATTTCATCATAGGCCCCTATCTCTTGATATTCCCGTAAGTCGCGGAATATTTTGTCCGCATCACCCAGATTCTTGTCAAGGTCATCAAAATCAGCTAACAATCTCTCTCCCCAACCATAAAAATAGTCGAGAGATTCGTTACTATTTGTTGCCTTTGCATAATGCTTGTACAACCGGCACACAACATCAACTGGATCAGCTATTTGCAAATGCGACAACGATGTAAACAGCTCGCTGATAGTCATATAGGTTGGCGCCCACATAACCTCGTTGCCTGTTACCAGATATTCGTTCAAAAAAAGGTTCGCACGTTTGTTCGGAAATACTACAGCCACGCGACTTAGATTGTCGCCAAATTTATTTTTTAGCGACGATGCTACATGCTGCAAGAAACTATCTATACATCTATCCATAACTACCCTTTTACTATTTAATATTCAATTCGATATCGCATACTTTTTCAACACCTTTTTCCAATTTGACATACCATAAGTAACCTTTTACAGGCTTGTTCAGAAGTTTGGCAAGGTTGTTCGCGTACATTTCCACTTGATCCTTATATTCTTCCTTCTCGCTGCCAAATTTATAGTCCACCACTACAGCATGATCAGCTGCTACCATCACACGGTCGGGACGAAACATTTTAGCGTGTCCGTCACTACGTATTAAAATGTTGTGTTCGTTGTACAACTCGTAAGTACCATCAAACCACCTTGCTGCTTCTTTTTCCTGCTGCAGTGCTCCTGTCACAAAAGTTAGAATCTCGTCAGCCTGCTTCTTTGTGGCCAACAACCCTTCTGCTCTCATTTTTTCTATGACGCCTGGCACGTCCTCCTTACGCTCTATCAGCGAAAATACTTGATGATACAATGTACCCTTGTTCATGAAGTAACGCGTTCTGCGTTGATGCTGCAATTCCGGTGTGTCACCTTCAATTTCTCTTTCGCTATCAGCCAAAAAGTCGAGCGCTTTTGAAGATTGAAAGAATTTAACCCCCGACAAGTCGTTGTGACTAATACTTACAGGAATATCGTTGGGGGCTTGTTTGTCTTTCGCATCTTTAGCCCCTACGACATTGCCATAACATACAACACCTGGAGTCGTTTTTGTCTTCGTGTCGCTGGGTTGGAGGTTATTGACAAATGCGTCAATCAAGTTAAACGCACTACGGCCTCCTATTTTCGGTCGTTTACTCCATATAAACAGATTGCATTTTGCACGCGTAAATGCCACATATAGTGTGTTCAGACTGTCAACTCTTTGTTGCATGTGTTCGTTTTCATAAGATGTAGAATAAGCACTCTCATTCATCTTTTTCACATCTTTAACCGGCACTAAAGGTAATTTGCTTACCAAAGCATTCACGTTTGTGTCATGTGTCATATTCCGTTGAGGGGTACACCATATAATGTTATCTTTTTTGCTGCTCTCAAGTAAAAAATCGGCAAATGGTATGAACACTGTATGACCTTCAAGCCCCTTGGCTTTATGTATGGTCATCACACGGACAGCATCTTCCACATTTACGGCAATAGAGCGTTCTGAGAGTACATCATCCCAGAAAGAGATAAAGTCCTTAATGTCTGACGAATGATCGTTAATATAGCTAACCAAAGCATCTAAGAAGTCGAAAATATAGGCCGACTGCTTCAGTTCGCCAAGCTTTTCCGCTTCCTCATAGTGCATCATCATCATCAAGTGCAGACAAAGTTCATACAGAGGCATTTGCTGCATTGTAGCCCGCTGAGCATCATCACTCAATGTGGTACATATTCCATCTATCATATCTAAATAGAAGTTCCTAAGTTCTTTATCTTCTATTTTGTCATAAATGGCATGTAATCCCTCGCGTAATAACGCCATTGCCAAGGTGTCTTTGTCGTTTAACAAAAACTTCAGCGCGTTAATTAAGGTCGTTACCATCAACGACGACTTTAACATGAAAGCCTCGGCAGATGTTATTGGAAACGCCGGGTCTTTTTCAGTAATATAGTCAATAATAGTTTGGGCATCAGAATTTCTTCTTACCAAAATTAACATTTCGCCATACGGCACGCCATGCTCTACATGCAGATTTACGGCCTGTCCATAAAGGTCCTCTATTGTTTCCTCTGCAGTAGTATCCTTGTCATTCATAACAATGCGCACGTAGCCAGTCCCTTCTTCGCCACAACGTGGTGTCTGCTCAACGTCCTTATATATCTGTTGTATGATGTTGCTATTATCCACCTTTTCCGGCAAAACAGGCATCAAATTAGTTCCATGGCAGATCCAATCACCTGGCACCTCCCAATGTCTTTTATCAATATAAGTAGATGCTTTGACAAAAAAGGCATTATTGAAGCGTACAATTACGGGCAGACTACGGTAGTTTTCGACTTTAGGTAATACTTTTGCTTGGTCAAATTCTTTCTTGATATCGAATAAAATATTCCAATCGCCGCCACGCCAGCGGTATATGCTCTGCTTGATGTCGCCCACAAGCATACTTTCATCGCCTTGTGCCATATTCTCGAGCAACAATGTCTTGAAGTTGCTCCACTGCATACGCGAAGTATCTTGAAATTCATCAATCATTATGTGTTTGAATGTTGTGCCATACTTTTCAAACACAAATGAAGCATCGTTTCCCTTAACCATGCGGTTGAACAACTCGGGCGTGCGAGCCAACAGAAAGGTCTCATGCTCTGTCGTGTAACGCGTTATTTCACGCGAAATTGCTCCCAACAAACTCAGTTCGTCCAAATTTTCACGTGTAAGTTCACAGTTATACACATCACATGCATACGTCTCACGCAAGTATTCCATCTCTTTTAGTATGTCCGAAATGCGCTGTGCATGCCCACGCAATGCTTCCTTTTCCTTACAGGTTTTATTAAACACGGCCTCCCAATTGCCAATCATGGGCACAATGGTCTTTGCTGGTTCGTCGAATACATGCCCGCGCAGGTTTTTCTCGTATGTTCGAATGCAATTGGCTTTTTTCTTGCTTACCCCAGCCACTGCTTCCACCTCAGGTTCTATACGCGCAATGCAATCTTCAAGTTTCTCGTCAAATTGTCTTTTGTACGAGCGCAATGCCGAGCGCAATGCATGATGCAAACGTCCCATATATTTAGAGTCTGAAGTAACTTCCTCTATTTCTTCATCATGAGCCATATATTCGCCGCGAAACAAATTGGCCTGAGCAAATCGTTTCAGTTTCTTCGCAATATTCCACCCCTTATCATCGTCAATATAGCGTTCAAGGACACTGATGATCAAACTTGTCAAATTGACATTTGCCTCATTACCAACACCTAACAGCATACGGTCCACCGATTGTGACACCACAGCTTTGTCGTCGAGGTCAACCCTAAAGCCTCGGGGCAACTTCAACTCATGTGCCAGATTAGTCAATAACGTTTGGAAAAAAGAGTCTATCGTTTCAACTCTAAAATGGTCATAATCATGCATAATTGCAGCAAGCACACCTTTCGCACGTCGCACAAGTACGTCCTTGCTAATATTGGTCTCTTTGATAAGATTTTCCAAGAAATCCTTATCAGTACCGCCCTGAGCAAGATTGTCGAGTTGTTCCAATATGCGGTTTTTCATTTCGGCAGTAGCCAGGTTGGTAAAGGTTACGGCCAAGATATTTGTAAAGTCGCTCGCACGATCCGTAGCTACTGCCATGGCAATATATTTTAGCGCGAGCGTATACGTTTTTCCCGATCCAGCGGAAGCACTATAGACTAATAAACCCATATATCTTATTTTAACTTGTTGAATGATTGCCAACTCGGGGCAAAGATGGTGCAAGGTGAGAGCAAAGATGCGAGTTTACTTGCAATCTTTGCCGAACCGCAGCCTATCTTATACAAAGATAGTGCAAGGTGAGCGCAAAGATGCAAGTTTACTCGCGATCTTTGCCGAACCGCAGCCCATCTTATGCAAAGATAGCGCAAACCAAGTGAATTAGGGCAAAATCGTTTGGACATTTTGCTTGAATTATAACAAGAAAAAGTCTGTTAGTCATATTTGTTAAGACAAGTCAGACAATATCGAAGTGCTATAAAAGATACGCGAATGAATGCCGTTTTTGAAAACTCGAGAACGCATTTCCGTTATAAAATGCACATATATGTCTGATTTTCAAGGTAATTGTTTCCGTATTCTCAAAATTATAGTAACTTTGCCATCAGGTTATGGATAGTTAATAACTATCCGCTTACACCGATGTCTAACTAACAGATATTAAAGTATGTTTGAAGAAAAGGCCGGCGAATTTGCCGGAAAAATTTGGGAAGCCCTTAATGAGGGCGGTGAACTCACAGGCAAGCAACTGAAAAAGAACATCAAAACTCGTTCTGACAAGGACTTGTATTTGGCTCTTGGCTGGTTACTTCGTGAGGGCAAGCTCAATGTAACAGAAGAAGAGAAGGACGTTCTTGTCTCATTAAAATGACAATCAATTGCACGATTTTCTTCGTGCAATAAATGATTAGAGTTAAGGAACTTGGTTATCTGTATGCCAGATTGGCTACAGGTAGCCAAGTTCCTTTTCTATTACGACATCAGTTTTTAGCCTACATCTGCGAGCACGGCTTGCTATACGTTCCATTAATTGTTTCCCGTGCTAAGCGGCCAATACACGCAAAGCCTTCTGTTCTTATGTCCTTATGTTCTTCTGTTTTCCGCGTTAGCGGCCAACACGCCAAGCAACTAACAAGCCACGCTACGGCGTCAGCCCATTAGCACATTAACTCTCTCGTGCTTTCACCCAATACATCACCCCGCGGTTGCACCTCTTGCGCGGCACGCCGAGCTGCATCAGTTCACGTCCCAAAGTGTTAGGCGTGGCATTGCGCACCATGCCACGCAAGTCACGCTTGAGCGTGCGGAATATGGCCGTGGCCGTCTGCCACTCCCCACCATCAACCAACTTGCCCTCATCAGCCACCTCGAAACGGCGCACAAAACACTCACGCAGGGGCGACGACTGGTAAAACAATCGGTTGTGATGCTGAATGGCAGCCTCCTCGGTGTGCGTGAAATAAGTCAGCTCACCTGACAGCACCTCGTGCAGCAGTTGCGCATAAAGTTGCGCATAGTCAAGCGGTGTGTCGCAGTCTATCACCCCGTGCACCTCCTGACAAAAGAAACGGCGGCTGCCCGTGGGGTCGTTCAACAAGTCGTAGCGGTTGCTCGTACCAATAAACGAGGCCACGCGCGGCATCTCGGCAAAACCGCTCGCATACGGACGACGCGACTGCATGGTGCCGAGCTGCACCAAATTCTTGAGCTTGGCCGCATGGTGCTGGCTGTAACGGTCAAACTCATCGAGGTTGACAAGTGCAAAGCGCGACAGAGCCAGTTCGAGCCGCTCCGTGCCCGAGAGTTCAAACTTTTCGGAGTAGTAGTTGCGCAGTTCGGGCGGCAGCAACATGCGGCAGAAGGTGCTCTTGCGCAGGCCCTGCTCCTCGCTCACCAACAAGGGTATCATGGCATTGCCACCCGTCTGCGAGGCGGCACCGCCCTCAGCACCATGCCACCCGGCCACCATGGCACGCAGCCAGCGGTGGAACACGGTGGTCCACAGCGGATCGCGGCTCACACGGGCGGCGAGGGGCGTCACGCGGTCGGTGCCGTCCCATGCGGGCAATGATTTCAAATAACTTGTAAAGGGGTGGTATTGCGGCATATAGTCCGACTCCAAAATGCGGTCCACATCGTTGTTCCACACCATGCACCCGCGTTTGTGCAAGTCGATAACAATGGTGTTGCGCACCAGTTTGTTCACTGGCACAAACTGGGCAGAGTCCTCATTGTGTCGGCGTATTTCGGCCACGCGGTCAAGCACGTTATAACGCGTGTCGTACATCTCGTCAACCATTTGCATGGCTTGTTCTGTGAGAGAGGGCGTGTTGGGTTGCTCATGGTATGCTTTTTCTGGTTGCGGCCCGGTTGATTGCGCCTCGTTTAGTTGTGCCTCGGTTAGTTGTGGTTCGGTAAGTTGTGCCTCGGTTGATCGCGGTCCGGTCACATTATTCAGTTTTGGCTTAACAACGTCTTTCTGCTGTGGTAGCTCTTCAGCATTCTCCGCCGCCATTTGTGACAAAGGCTTTCGAGATTCGTCAAGTTTTTCAATTACGCGGTTGGCGATGCGGTCAATCAGGGCATCGATGCCCTCGTGCATAATTTGCTGCACAAATTGCAGCAAGGCTTGTTTGGTATTCATGATAATATACAATTTGATTAGTAGTGGGCGCAAAGATATAAAACCTCAAGGCTTGCCAACAAAAAAAGTGTACAAGTTGTACACAAATAATGTTTTCAGTGCAAAGCGGCTAACACAAACGTTACATCTTATGTCCTTTTGTTCTTATGTCCTTATGCTTCCCGCGTTAGCGGCTGCCAAGCCACGCTACGGCGTCACCCCATTAGCATATTACCACACGGACATATTTGCATATTCCGGCATTAGCATTTTAGCCGCGCGCACAAATTCGCTACACTCTACACTTTCACAATATAAACAGTTGAAAATCAATGTATAAAAGCGTGTAGACACCATCATCGTTTATCTGCACTATCGTCTGCACGCACCTGTTTTGCCATAGCGCAACAACAGTTATGGGGGCAAGAATTTTCTGTCGGAGGAACAGAAATTTCTCGTCCCCATAACATGAATAACCGAAGCACAGAACAGACTGCCCGCCTGCCCAAAACAATGCAGGCATTGTGCAGACACAGTTCAGATACTGTGTAGACGTGTCTACACGCCTAAAACGATTGAATATCAAGCTCTTTATATAGAAAAGTGCAGAGTGTAGACATTTTCTGACTTTGTCAATGCGTCACCCAATTCAGATGACGCAATTCATTGTTTGTGAGTTATGAGATATACTGTTCCAACGTAAAGGCTGATGTCCGATGAAGGTTGTTCGTGAATAATTTCTCGTTATGTAATCACACAAAAAAAACGGAAGAATCAGCAAATCTCTCATGCGGAAATCGTTCTTGACAAGATGGTGCTATTAAGCACACAAAAAATATATCAGAAAATGAATTGTTTGATGTAAATTAGCGATTAATATCCGTTAACTCGGCTTTTGCTGTTTCAATGGCTGTAAGTTTCAATTCGTCTTCACCCTCCAAAGCATCCAAAACTTTATCGGCAAGCCAAAGGGTGAGCATTTCCTTTTCATCCACTTTGAAGTATGTTGCCATTTGAATTACTTGACTTCTTTTTGCTCGTCTATCGCCACGCTCAATCTTACTGAACATGGGTGTGTCTATTTCTAAGTATGCAGCCACTTGGCGCTGCAATATTCCTTGTTCGTCTCTTAGAGACCTTATCTTGTTTCCTAATAACATATCCGTTTTATTCTTTGTCTAATATTACGATTTCCCAATAGCCTCCAAATCTACCACCAGTTCGTTTAATTTTGCCTGATTCACGAAGTTTACGTATTTGCTTCTCAACTCCTCGTGAAGACATATTCAATTGTATTGCGATTTCAGCGGCAGTTATATGTGGGTCTCGTTTTATAATATCTATAATCAAGTCTTTTGTTTCCGAACCTCTTTCCGAACCAAGTATAGCTGTTTCCGAACTTTCACTACATCCTTCATGAACAGGAATAGTAACTAATAACGTCAAGCGGTCATCAGTTGTTTCAAAGATGGCACGTGGTGAACCATTCTCTGCTAACATTGTTTGTATTGTTGGAACACCAGTTGAGCGACCCTCTGTAAGGTCAAGCTCTTTTAAGGAATCACCCAAACGACGGTTGCGATAGCGACGGCTTTTTAGCATATCGGCCTTTTCTATATCCTCATTGGAGATGCTTCTGTCAGTTCCAGGATAATTGAGTATAGAGATTTCGCTTGGTTCAATGGTAATCTCTATTGGCTCATGCTGCAAGAAATCTCTGTGATATACAGAGTTTACAACTGCTTCCTCAATAGCATCATATGAATAATTCCAAAAACGTTCTGCCTCCTGCCTACCGGAAATCTTACGCACATGCTCTTTGAGTACATTGCTCTTGATGTGATCCATTGTCTGTTTTATCATCTGTGGAACACTGCCTTTGAATGTAACTTCTGTAAAATTGTTTGGATATTTCATCTTTTCGTTAGGGAATGTCACTACATCAATCTGAGTGTAAGGGAAGAACTTGCTTGGATTCTCGCAGAACATCATGGCTGCCACATTGCGAAGCAAACGGTTTTCTTTTGGTCCTGTGTATAGTTCCATTTTGTCAAGTATGGTAGAAAGCGGAGTCGGTATCACATCATCAGCCAGTTTGCTACCCAGTTTGACAAGATAATCACGAAGAAACACCAGAGAAATATCTTCCAACTAGATGTCGCTATTGCCTCGTTCATCAAAAGGCACACGATTAGCCAACTCTCGCAATTCAACGAGAACTGCACCTCTTGCCTCAATGCTACTTGTGCCACTGCTAATGTAGAAATATTCTTTTGTCCCTTTCGCTGTTACGTTTATAGGCACAGAATATGGACGGCAACTGCCAGCAGGACACCATATCACTATCAGCAGTTTGCCATCCACCTCCTCCACAGAAGTGCGAGGCAAATAGTTGGGAGCCTTTTTGTTATTGTAGCCCACTATCTCTTGCAAAATGTTATCAATCTTTTCCATTGGCACGCCTTCTACAGGTCGTATTGCCATGCCTTCTACAGGTCGTGTTGCCATGCCAGTCTTATCATCGGTATCTACTCCAACGATAATATACCCACACCAAGATCATCAAAGTCATTGGCGAAAGCACATATACTGTGATATATGCTGCCTGGATTCCAACCTTTCTTGAACTCAAGGCGATTGGATTCTATTTTTTGCTTGTTAAGCAGGTCGTTTATGTTTATTGCTAGTGCCATATAGTTTATTTTATACAAATGTTCAAAAGGCTATCTATCGTTTTATCCAAGGACTCTTTATATAAAAGGCCTTCAATATATTCGTTGGGAATGGAGGAGTAGCCATATTTCGCTCCAAGTACTGCACACGCCACTGCCGCATTTGTATCTGCATCGCCTCCTGCATTCACCACAACAAGAAGCCCATCAACAAATGAAGTTGTATGCCAGTAAGTCCAAAGAGCCACTGATAATGTAACTAAAGTATAGCCCATGTGGTCATAGTCTACCAAATTCTTTACATCTGATTCACACCACGCTTTGTCCACGTATTCGCAGATTTCTGCATCATATAACTGTGCCAAACTTTTTATTTGAAATAATGTCGGTGGTTGCATACCATAAACCAATGCGTGTATAAGTTCGGATACTATTACGCATGAGCCGACACATCTTGGATCGTAATGGGTGAGCCGACAAATATTTTCTGCACAAGTCCTTACTTCTTTTGGAAAAAGGCCGACGATTGAGGTACGCATCAGCCCACCATTTGCTGCAGACTGATACTTGCTCATTTCCCATACCTTGTGGGATACATCAAACGGATGCTCCACATAGTCGCCAATCATCAGCACCTTATAGGTATTTTCTCCAATACCCATAGGAGTGCCATTGGCCCAGTCTTTGAAGTGTCGGGCGATGTTGTAAAAATTAACGCCCTTGTCTTCAATGACCTCATCAGCAATGCAGAGCATCATGTCGGTATCGTCCGTCCAGTCGCCAATCTCCCAACGTTTCCGATGTCTGTCTTGGTATATCTGCTTGTAGTGTTGTAATCCATGAGGATATTTCCAAGCAATATCCTCATCTGTCATGAATTCCGTCCCCAATCCGAGTGCATCGCCTATGGCTTGACCATAAAGGCAACCTTTAAATCTGTCAATAGTTTTATGCTCCATAGCCGTATTAATCTAAATTTTGACCTTGGTTGTTGTTTTGATACAATTCGCTATAATCAGTTGATTTCGCTATAAATTTCGTCATTTTTTGACGAATTCAAAAAGATTCTCCGCTATAATTCCGTAAAAAGTCGCTATAATAGATCCTCTTATGATTGAGGTATGGTATACCAAGTTCGTCCTTCCGCTTTTATTAAACACTCTTTACTCATGTTTTTCAGCAAATCTCCGAGCATACGAAGTTGTTGATCTTCCGTCTTATTGGCTGGAAGCACATCTTTGAGATATTCGTATATACTATCTCGCTTGGCACCTTCGTTGCCTGCATTGCTGAGATATTGTAGAACCATTTGACGCAACCTCTCCTTATCCAATCCTTTTGTTCTTGTGTAAGAAGGCAGTTGGTGAGTATCCTTGGCAATGCTAAGAGAAATGCTGTAATGGGGAGCCTCACCTTCTATAAGTCCACGTTGTAGCAAGTCTTGGGCAACGTCTTCATGAATAGTTCTGCCTTTCTGTACTGCGTCAAGCGAGATGCAATCCCATAGTGAAAGAGTGTCGTTTGTTTTCAACAAATCAGTATATCGCTTGTTGATTTCATTGCCATAGATACGAACAACCACTTTCTTCTTAATTTGGTCAATCTCGTAGTCAGGCATAGGAAAATGTCTGCGCCATTGCTCGTTGAACATCTTCTTGATGCCACGGCTCACGGTATCAATCATGTTGAAGTCAACCATAGCTCTACACAGACATTCATTGCGAAAATGCGTCTGCGGTTCTTCGTTTCTCAAAGCATTCTCCAATGTGCCAGGGATAAATGTACCTGCATTGGAGTAATACAAGTAGCCAGGGTCCTCCACAAAGTTGACGCGTTGCTGAAGCGTATAGTCTTGATGAGCAATGCAGTTGTGCAGTGCCTCACGAATTGTGTAGTCGTCATACTGCTTCATCGTATCTGGGAACAGCGTTCCGCCAGGTATAGATTCAAGATAGAAGTGCAATCTCAACCATCAGTCGTGAAATAAAGCGCGATTCAACACGTAACAACAAATACGTGTGGAACAAAGCGCAGGATAGTGCAGAGAGCCGTAAACACTGCTCTCCGGGGAATCGTGCAATAAGTGCAGAGTTTATTTGGCGCGTAAAGCAGGAAGAGCAATGGTCTCCTAAGCAAATATCTGGCTATCTTGCCACTAAGGAGGACATTTTCATATCTCACGAGACAATATATAAATTGATTTGTAATGATTTGACTGGAGAACTAGCCAAGAACTGCCGTCATAAGATGAAATATATCCGTAAAAGCAAGGGATATCACGTTACTAAAGCAACGAACATAAAGAATCGTGTGAGCATTCATGAACGGCCACAAGAGGCTAATGGAAAACGTTTTGGTGACTGGGAAATGTACTTAATTGTTGACAAAGACAGCAATGCTATTTTGACCATGATAGAACGCAGTACCAACTACCTAATGATGGCAAGACTAAAGGAGGGGAAGAAAGCTTTTCCTCTAGCTAAAGTTGTTAGGCGTTTACTACTTCCATTCAAAGCAAAAGCACTTACTATACGGATAATGGCAGTGAATTCGCAGCGCATGAATGGATAGCAGTACAATAAGGTGTGCAAGTCTATTTCACTGATTCCTTCTCTTCATGGCAAAAAGGAGCAGTTGAAAACACAAATAAGTTAATACGACAATACATACCAAAAGGGACTGATATAAGTTCTCTTACAGATGGCTTTATTATGAAAGTGCAAAAGAAAATCAATACAAGACCAAGAGAAAAACTCAAATTCTCAACACCCAAAGAGTAGTTTTTCAAACTTTGTGTGTAATATTGCACTTGCTAGTTGACTCTTTACTCTTTACAAAAAAGAAACTGAATGTAATGATTTATTATGAATTATTTTTTCTTTTAAGGGGAAACATGTAAATTTGTTGGTGGACTATAGCATCTCAATAAAAATGTTAAAGAGTTTTTCGGCAGTCTTGTTCCCATGTCGGGGTATTTTTCAGCAGCCTCGAGACGCGTCGCCCCCATTAGAGGTTGCGTTTAGAGGTGGCGTTTTTTGCAGCACGTTTCAGTCAACTTGCAATTCCACCCAAAACGATTTAGCAAAAAAGTCAATTGTGAACGCCTTGCCTGTAAGGGCAAAAGCATTCGATTGATATAAAATCAGGGCTGAATTCCTCGGTTGGAATTCAGCCCTTTAAGTTTTTTGAAAGATGTTCGGTAACTATGAACAATATTACCGGACAGCTTACCGGACAGCAATAATTTTATTCAAGGTAAGTGTAGCCATACAGGCCAGAGCGGTAGTTGGAGATGAACTCCTTGCCCTCCTCGGTGGTTATTTTGCCCTCCTTGACGGCCTTGCTGACCCATGCTTCGAGACGGCGCACAAGGCGTTTGGGGTCGTATTGTACATACTCGAGCACATCGGCCACGGTTTCACCATCAATGGTCTTGTCGATGCTGTAACCATCTTCGTCAACGGTGACGTGCACGGCGTTGGTGTCGCCAAAGAGGTTGTGCATGTTGCCCAAAATCTCTTGGTAGGCTCCTACAAGGAACACGCCAATGTAGTAGTGCTCGCCCTCGCGGAAGGCATGCAACGGCAGGTAGGACGTTTGTTGGTTGTAGTTGACGTAGGCCGATATCTTGCCATCAGAGTCGCAGGTGATGTCCTGTAGCGTGGCTGACACGGTGGGACGCTCGTTGAGGCGCTCAATGGGCATGATGGGGAACAGTTGGTCAATGCCCCACGAGTCGGGCAGTGACTGGAAGAGCGAAAAGTTGCAGAAGTATTTGTCGGCCATCATCTTGTCGAGTGTGCGCAGTTCGTCGGGCACATGCTTTTGGTGGTGGGCCAGTTCGCTGATTTCGCGTGTGATGCTCCAATACAGACTTTCGATCTGTGCACGCGTTTTGAGGTCGATGATGCCGTGGCGGAAGAGGTCGAGCGCCTCATCGCGAATGTCCTGCGCATCGTGCCAGTCCTCAAGCATGGAGCGAGGCGAGAGTTTGTCCCATATCTCGGTAAGGTCGTGTACAAGCTGGTGGTCCTGTTCGGTGGGGTGGAAATCCTCGCTCATGTGGGGCATGCTCACGCTCTCCATTACGTCGACAATGAGCACAGAGTGGTGTGCGGTGAGCGAGCGTCCGCCCTCGGTGATGAGGTTGGGGTGGGGTATGTTGTTTTTGTTGGCCGCATCGACAAATGTGTAGACGCAGTCGTTGACATACTCCTGAATGGAATAGTTAACCGAACTTTCGGAGTTGCTTGAGCGTGTGCCATCGTAGTCAACGCCAAGTCCGCCGCCACAGTCGACAAACTCGATGTTGAAGCCCATGGCGTGCAGCTGCACATAGAATTGGGCAGCCTCGCGCAGCGCTGTGGAGATGCGGCGTATTTTGGTTATTTGTGAGCCGATGTGGAAGTGTATGAGCTTGAGGCAGTCGTGCATGCCCATTTCGTCGAGCATGCGCAAGGCGTCGAGCAGTTCGGAAGAGTTGAGGCCGAACTTTGAGGCGTCGCCGCCGCTCTCTTGCCACTTGCCGGTGCCGCTGGCTGCTAACTTGATGCGTATGCCGAGGTTGGGGCGCACGCCAAGTTTTTCGGCTGTGCGGGCAATGGTGATGAGTTCGGGCAGCTTTTCAACTACCAGAAACACGCGTTTGCCCATTTTCTGACCGAGCAGGGCCAGTTCGATAAAGTTTTGGTCTTTGTGGCCGTTGCAGATGATAAGGCTGTCAGAGTCCATGTTGGTGGCGAGCACAGCGTGCAACTCGGGTTTGGAGCCGGCTTCAAGACCAAGGTTATATTTCTTGCCGTGGCTGATAATTTCTTCGACCACGGGGCGCATTTGGTTGACCTTGATGGGGTAGATTATAAAGTGTTCGGCTTTGTAGTCATACTCTTTGGCAGCCTGGTTGAAACAGTCAGAGGTCTTTTCGATACGGTTATCCAATATGTCGGGGAAACGCAGAAGTACGGGGGCTGTGATGTCGCGTGAGTTGAGTTCGTCAACTATCTCTTTGAGGTCGACGCGTACATCGTTTTTGCGTGGTGACACGTAGGCGTGGCCTTTTTCGTTGATGCCAAAGTAGTTGACTCCCCAACCTTTGATGTTGTAGAGCTCCTCAGAATCTTCAATTCTCCATTTACGCATAGCGGGCAAGGTGATATTATATTAAGTAGGGATTTTAATATGTTGCGCAGGTGTTGTTTTTACACTGTGTCCTGATAGGTGCACCTGCTTGTAGGTTTATTATTGTAGTGGGTTCGTGTGTCAGCGAGGGGAGCAGCCAATGGCATTGGCAATGTCCTGTGTAACGAACTTGATTTTGTCGAATGAGTCGAGCACGTTGACATCGACAATGTGGCGTGCCTTGCTGTAGAACGGTTCGCGTTGTGCCAACTGTTCTGTGACGAACTGTTGCAGTTGTTCGGGTGTTTTGTCCTTGAGCAGCGGACGCTCGCCCCGACTCATTGACAGGTGTTGCAAGATGGTTTCGGGCGAGGCTTTGAGGTAGAATACTTCGCCCACTTGGTTCATGTAGTCGATGTTGTCGAAGAAGCAGGGTGTGCCCCCGCCGCACGAAAGCACGACATTTTCGAACTCTGCCACTTCGTGCAGCATGCGGCGCTCAAGGTCGCGGAAGTGTGCTTCGCCCTTTTCGGCAAATATTTGGCTCACCTTGGTGTGGTAGCGCTCCTCGATGTACCAGTCAAGGTCGTAGAAGGTGCGGTTCATCAGTTTGGCAAGGTCGCGTCCGATGGTGGTTTTCCCCACGCACATGTAGCCTACTAAAATGATGCTTTTGTTCATGACAGTTGCTTATTTTTTAGTGGCTCGTGAACGTGTGCGTGTGGCAGGCTTTTTACTTTCAGATGCAATGATTTGCTTGCACTCGTCGAGGGAGAGTTCGGCGGCGCGGTCGGCATCTTTTTTGGGTATTTTGTAGTTTTTGCCTTGGTAGCTGATGTAGGGTCCCCAACGGCCGGCGCGCACTTCGAGTTCGGGTTCTTCGGCAAATTGTTTGAGGTGGCTTTTAGCCTCCTTGTCGCGTTTGTCCTTTATAAGCTCGATGGCACGGTCGAGTGTGATGTCCATGGGGTCCTCGCCCTTTGGAATGGACACAAACAGTTTGCCAATTTGCACGTAGGGGCCGAAGCGACCTACGTTGGCTTTGACAGTTTGCTCTTCAAACTCGCCCAAGGTGCGTGGCAACTTGAACAGGTCGAGTGCTTCGTCGAGTGTGATGGTTTCGATGCTCTGGCCTTTGTTGAGGTTGGCAAAGCGTGGCTTCTCGTCGTCGCTTGGTGTGCCAATTTGCACTACGGGGCCAAAACGTCCGATCTTTACGCTCACGGGTTTACCCGTTTGCGGGTCGGTACCGAGTTCGCGTTCGCCCACACGGTGCTCAGTCTTTTCGTTGAGTGTGCGTTCAACCTGCGGGTCAAAATCCTTGTAGAAGTCGCTGATCATTTGTGTCCAGTTCTCCTTCCCTTCTGCCACCTCGTCGAATTGTTTTTCAACGTTGGCGGTGAAGTTGTAGTCCATGATTTCGGGGAAGTATTCCATCAGGAAGTCATTGACTACGAGCCCTGTGTCGGTGGGCACCAGTTTGCCGCGGTTGCTGCCCACATTTTCGGTGAGCGTTTGTTCGGTTATGTTGTTGCCGGCCAGTGTGAGCTGGCAGTAGTTACGTGGTTGTCCCTCGTTGTCGCCCTTGACCACATATTCGCGGTTTTGAATGGTAGATATGGTGGGGGCGTAGGTTGACGGGCGGCCGATGCCTAACTCCTCGAGTTTGTGCACGAGCGAAGCCTCGGTGTAGCGCGATGGTTGTTGTGTAAAGCGCTGTTGGGCTACAATCTCTTGGTTTTGCAGGTTCTGTCCCTCGCTCATGGGGGGCAGCAGACGTGACTCGTCGGCGGCATTGGCGTTGTCATCATCGCCTTGGCTCTCATGATAAACGCGCAGGAAACCGTCGAACTTCACGACCTCGCCAGTGGCCTGGAAGTAGCAGCCGTTGTGGTTGGCTGTGGCACTTGTAACGCTGATGTTGACCGTGGTGCGCTCAAGTTGGGCGTTGGCCATTTGGCAAGCGATGGTACGTTTCCAAATCAGTTCGTACAGGCGTTGCTCGCGGCTGTCGCCGGTGATGGTCTGTCGTGCCATGTCGGTGGGGCGTATGGCTTCGTGTGCCTCCTGTGCCCCTTTGGCATGGGTGTGGTAGGTGCGGCGTTGGTGGTAGTTGGCCCCCATGATGTTGGTAATGACCGGTGCGCAACTGTTGAGGCAGAGGTCGGAGAGGTTCATAGAGTCGGTACGCATGTAGGTGATGAGTCCTGACTCGTAAAGGCTCTGTGCCACGCGCATGGTCACGGCAACGGGGAAACCGAGTTTGCGTGCGGCCTCTTGTTGCAGTGTGGACGTGGTAAATGGGGGTGCCGGTGTGCGCTGGGTAGGGCGCTTGCTGATGCTGTCGATGGTGTAGCTGGCCTGCTTGCATGACTCGAGGAAAGCCTCGGCCTGCTCCTTGCTGCTGAACCGTTTGTTGAGTTCGGCACGCAATGGGGTGGTGTGTCCTTTGTCGTCGGGAACATCAAAAAGTGCTGTGACGCGGTAGCTCTCTTCGGGCTTGAACTGTTGTATTTCGCGTTCACGCTCAACGATGAGTCGCACGGCCACACTTTGTACACGGCCTGCCGAGAGACTTGGGCGCACTTTGCGCCACAATACGGGTGACAGTTTGAAACCTACCAGGCGGTCGAGCACACGGCGAGCTTGTTGTGCATCGACCAGATTGAGGTCGATGTGTCGCGGATGCTCGATGGCTGCGAGAATGGCCGGCTTTGTGATTTCGTGAAAGACGATGCGCTTGGTCTCTTTGGGGTCGAGGCCGAGCACTTCGGCCAGGTGCCATGATATGGCTTCCCCCTCGCGGTCCTCATCGGACGCGAGCCACACAGCCTCCGATTTTTTGGCTTGTGCACGCAAGTCGCTCACTACTTTCTTTTTGTCGGCGGGTATTTCGTATTGCGGTTCGAAGGTGTCGAGGTCAACGCCAAAGTTTTTCTTTTTCAAGTCGCGGATATGTCCGTAACTTGACATGACTTTATAGTCTGCTCCAAGAAACTTTTCGATGGTTTTGGCCTTGGCAGGAGACTCGACTATTACCAAATTCTTTTGCATAGTTTTCTGTTTTATGGTGCAAAAGTAGTGCAAGGTGAGCGAAGTGCAAAACAAAAAAGTCTTTTTTTGTTTTCAGTTCCGAACCGCCGCCTACTTTGACGATAAAAAGTAGTGCAAGGTGAGCGAAGTGCAAAACAAAAATATGGAATATAGCTACTGCCTCAAGCACAAAACTCAAACTCTAATGGGGGCGACGCGTCTCGCGTCGGGAAAATATGCTGCTATTATTTAGCAGAGTTCGTATGCCTTTCCTTTCTCTGCCCGACGCGAGACGCGTCGCCCCCATTAGTGCTTGCGTTTCTTCAAGCACCAAACGCAGCCACAAAGCGCTACCACCAAACGCTACCGCTAATGGGCGCGACGCATCGCCGCATTGTGTAATTAAGGCATACCCAAAAGGGGGTATTTTGGCTGTCGCACAGCCTTGGCTTGTGCATAAAATACTATTTTTGTATTCACAACTTGTGTGGGTGAATTTGCCAACCAATATCTCCAACCAATCATTACTATCATTATGCTGAAAGATATCATACACCATTGGCGTACGCATTGGGCCATGCGCGAGGGGTCGTTGCGTGGCGGGCTTGACATACTGCGCCACATCGGTCCCGGACTGCTTGTGACGGTGGGCTTTATCGACCCCGGCAACTGGGCGTCGAACTTTGCTGCCGGTTCGCAATTTGGCTATGCGCTGCTATGGGTGGTTACGCTGTCCACCATCATGCTCATTGTGTTGCAGCATAACGTGGCACACTTGGGCATTGTGACGGGGCAGTGCTTGAGCGAGGCCACCACACGCCACCTGCCCCGGTGGGTGAGCCGCCCCGTGCTGTGGAGCGCCATGGGGGCATCGGTGTCAACCTCGTTGGCCGAAATATTGGGCGCGGCCATTGCGCTGCAAATGCTCTTCGGCCTGCCCCTCATTGTGGGGGCCGCCATAGCCACGCTCACTTGCGGCGTGCTGCTCCTCACCAATTCGTACAAGCGGGTGGAGCGCGGCATCATAGCCTTTGTGTCGCTCATAGGTTTCTCGTTTCTGTACGAACTTACCCTGACCGACACACATTGGGGCCAAGTGGCCGAGGCCATGGTAGTGCCATCGTTGCCGCAGGGCAGCATACTGGTGGTGATGAGCGTGTTGGGAGCTGTGGTGATGCCACACAACTTGTTTTTGCATTCCGAGGTAATTCAGAGTCGCCAAATACACCTTACGGGTGCCGACAAAATAAAGCATGCGTTGAAATATGAGTTTTACGACACACTGCTGGCCATGACCATAGGTTGGGCCATCAATTCGGCCATGATCATACTGGCGGCAGACACCTTCTTTGCACACGGCACCTTGGTGGACGAGTTGCCCAAGGCCGGTGCACTGCTCACCCCCATGCTTGGTGGCGGTGCGGCCGTGGTGTTTGCCATAGCCCTGTTGCTGGCCGGCATATCGAGCACGGTGACGAGTGGTATGGCGGCAGGCTCCATATTTGCGGGCATCTATAATGAGCCATACGATGTGAAGGACGTGCATTCGCGTGCGGGCATATTGATATCGTTTGTAGGTGCTTTTGTGTTGTTGCTCTTTATTGGCGATGCCTTTAAGGCGCTCATAGTGTCGCAGGCCGTGCTGAGTATGCAGTTGCCATTTACTATGTTCACCCAAGTGCGGCTCACGTCATCAGCCAAGGTGATGGGTGCTTATCGCAACAGCCGTTTTACCACCGTGCTGCTTTACGCCTTGGCGGCGCTGGTGAGTGGGCTTAATGTATATTTGCTTTGGTCGCTGGCTTGCTGATATGCCAATGTGCTAATGGACTGACGCCGTAGTGTTTGCTGCTGATGTGATGCTTTTGTAAACGCTACGGCGTCAGTCCATTAGCACATTAGCGAGCGTAAGCGAGCGTCACATTGGCACATTAGCACATTGACGCGAGCATTGCGAGCATTAGAACTGCAACAAATTTTAATATCTCGGTCAAAATCCTTAACTTTGCAGCACAATTACTAAATCACTTATAACTAACTCCTTTTAATGAGTAATTCTTACTTTGCGCCGCGCTTGCTGAGCGAGTTGCGGCATTACAACAAAGCCAAATTTGCAGCCGACCTCATGGCCGGCTTAATTGTTGGTATTGTGGCACTGCCATTGGCCATAGCCTTTGGTATAGCTTCGGGCGTATCGCCCTCGCAGGGCATATTGACCGCCATTATTGGCGGTTTTATTGTGTCGGCCCTTGGCGGTAGCCGTGTGCAGATTGGTGGCCCTACGGGTGCTTTCATCGTAATTATCTACGGTATTGTGAGCGACCCCAATTTGGGCTTGTCGGGATTGATGCTGGCCACTATGTTGGCGGGTATCTTCTTGATATTGTTGGGTGTTTGCCATCTTGGCACCATCATCAAGTTCATTCCGTACCCCATTGTGGTGGGCTTTACGAGCGGTATTGCCGTGACCATATTCACCACGCAAATAAAGGACCTGTTTGGCTTGACCATTACGGGCAAAATGCCTGGCGACTTCCTGTCGAAATGGTTGGTGTACTTTCAGAATTTTGACACAGTAGACTGGGTGACCACAGCGATAGGTGTGTTGAGCATCGTGATAATAGCCCTTACGCCCAAGGTGTCGAAGAAGGTGCCCGGCTCGCTCGTGGCCATTATTGTAATGACCATAGGCGTTTACTTTTTGAATACCTACACCGACATGAAGGTGCTCACCATCGGCGACCAGTTTGGCGAGATAAAGGCAAGCATTCCCTCGCTGCAGGTGCCCAACCTGAGTTGGGAGAGTGTGAAGAGCCTATTCCCCACAGCCATGGTCATTGCTGTGTTGGGTGCTATTGAGTCGTTGCTTTCGGCCACGGTGGCCGATGGTGTGTGTGGCGACCATCACAACTCAAACCAGGAACTCATAGGCCAGGGTGTGGCCAACCTTTGCACACCGTTGTTTGGTGGTATACCGTGTACGGGTGCCATAGCCCGCACCATGACCAACATCAACAATGGTGGCCGTACACCGGTGGCAGGTATTATTCACGCTGCCGTGCTGCTCGTCATCTTTTTGGTGCTGATGCCTTTGGCTGCTTATATCCCGATGTCGTGCCTGGCCGGTGTGCTGGTAATTGTGTCGTACAACATGAGTGGCTGGCGCACTTTCATGCAGCTGATGAAGAACCCCAAGAGCGATGTGATAGTGTTGTTCATCACCTTCTTGCTTACCGTTATTTTCGACCTCACCATAGCCATTGAGGTGGGCTTGCTCATAGCTTGCTTGCTGTTTATGAAACGTATGGCCGAGTCAACCCAAATCAAGGTGATAGCAGACGAGATTGACCCCAATGACGAGACTGATGCCGAGGTGCACGAGGAGCATTTGCGCATTCCGCAGGGTGTTGAGGTATACGAGATAAATGGTCCCTACTTCTTTGGCATAGCCAACAAGTTTGAGGAATTGATGGCCGCCATGGAGGATCACCCCAAGGTGCGCATTATTCGTATGCGTCGTGTGCCGTTTATCGACTCAACGGGTATTCACAACTTGCAGAACTTGTGTGAGATGAGCCATCGCGAGGGCACCCACATTGTGCTTTCGGGTGTTACGCCCAATGTGTACAGTGTGCTTGAGCACAATGGGTTCTGCCACTTGTTGGGCAAGGATCACATTTGTCCCAACATCAATGTGGCGCTTGAGCGTGCCTCGGCCATTGTGAAGCGTAAGATTGACTAAGGGGTATTACTACGATATGGAACCGCTTGACGGTTCCTAAGGAAAAGGCTCACAGACAGGTTTTTTATTAGTCCTGTCTGCGAGCCTTTATTTTGTGTTTGAACATGGCATTATTCTCGTGGGACGAGGCTGTTGAAAAATGCCCCGACGCGGGACGCGTCGCCCCCATTAGAGGTAGCGTTTTCTATCAGATTTACAGGTTAAAAAGCAAATAAGGAGCCATGTAAAGGACTGTTGTGCCAGGGCATTGCGCTCTAATGGGGGCATTCTATGTTATTGACCAAATTTTTGGCAAGTTTTTTTGTTAAA